>MTKZ01006411.1_pt1 | contig 18240 bp, 20 predicted proteins | sample 1042781 | NCBI WGS metagenome assembly MTKZ01 (sample SAMN06212207, study PRJNA360539) | anaerobic digester metagenome | biome: Wastewater treatment plant; material: sludge; isolation source: anaerobic digester fed with sludge from wastewater treatment plant | place: Denmark: WWTP Viborg ... | reverse complement strand
CGGATGAATTTGGGAATGACCGCGCTGTATTGCGAAGTGGGATCCTGGTTGGGGCCGAAGACGTTGAAATAGCGTAACGCCACCGTTTCCAATCCATAAAGCTGGTAAAAAACCTGGCAGTATCGCTCCTGGGCATATTTGGTCAGCGCGTATGGTGACATCGGATTCACCGGCATTGTCTCTACCTTGGGCAGGGTCTCGCTATTGCCGTAGATGGAAGATGACGACGCGCAGACAACCCGTTTCACGCCGAATTCCTTGGCCGCTTCCAGAATATTCAATGTGCCCAGGATATTCACATCGTTGGAAGTGATCGGATCATTTATTGAACGCGGTACCGAAGGCAACGCACCTTGGTGCAATATGTAATCCACCCCTTTGACTGCGGCGCGGACAATATGAAAGCTGCGCAGATCGCCCTCGATCATGGTCAGATTGGGATCCTTGATTAGGGACAGGATGTTCTCCCTTTTTCCCGTGGCGAAGTTATCCAGAACCCGTACTTCCTGCCCTTGTTTAAGAAGCTCTGTAACAATATTTGAACCGATAAATCCGGCACCACCGGTGACTAAATATTTCATTTGCTGCCTCTGTTCTTGCTCTGTTGATTCTTTATCATCACTTTTTTAATCTGGTTCTTGATACTCTGCCAAACTAGTTCCCGAGTCCAAAGGATCATATTGTCGTTCCATCTTTGTGGATGTGTGTTGATCATGAGTTGGTTGGGTAATTCTCGCTGTTCAATCAACTGGATCAGATGCTCAGTGTTTCTGATCTGAAATTGGAAGGGTGTCTGGACTTTGTCTCTGATGCTGGACTCGTCCTGATTCCATTTCCGTCCGGTATCGGTGATGTAAAAGACCTTTGTAAATTCCAGGTCAAAATACGGCTCGCCTATGATACCAGCATCGTGATAATCATATTTATCCCAGAGGGAGCGGTTGTCATGTTTTGACAATGGACTGCCATGCATGCATGCTGTCCGTATCGGAGCAATTTCTCTTAGTCGGGATAGATTTTCCTGGAATGACTTATAAGCCTTGTCCACATCCCCATTGCAGAGGTCGATGTCCTCATAGTGGTAACCGAGTTCGTGCCCCAAAGCACTGATCTTCTTAATAACTGAGGGCTCGTATGATCCATCCACTATTCTGAAATAATAGGAAGCCAGCATCCCCCTGCTGTGTTCAAGTTCTGCAAATGCCCATGAATTCAGAGGTCTTTTATCCACATCATGCCGCAGGATGACAGACCTTTCATTGGGTTTCTGTAGATACTCCTGAAAGGTCTGAACTTCGTATTCACCTCTATGCAGCGCATCAAGAATTCGTAAATATGCATGAGCAGTAAATTCTCTCATGAACCATGCCTGTCTAGCTTAGCCTGTTGATGTCTCATGTAATAAACAATAATTACTATGCCGATGAAGGCCCCAGCCAGATTGGAAACCAGATCCCAAGGATTGAAAGTTCGGTAAGGCAGACCTAATTGAATTGATTCAAACAAACCAGCAGCGGACAAAACGACTGCTGAAAATTTCAGAAGTTCTTGTCCCCGAAAAACCGTCAACATTTTATGCTTGGCATAGAGGAAGATTCCTGCATATGCCGCAAAAGAAACAAGATGAACCAGGTAATCCAACCTGAAAATGAACTTATGCCCGCTCAGACTACGGTTTACTTCATTACCGAGGGGAATCACGTTAAGAACGAAAAGGAAAGCCAACCAACCCCAGAACAATGATTTCCCAAACTCCGAAGCTATCGGATCTTGATCTGGTCGCCTAATAAAGCCCACTCCACTGTTTATGCAACTTGGCCGTACCCAAGATTAGCTTCAGGACACGCATTGAAGTGTTCTCAACCTGATACTCCGGGCAGATTTGAGCGTACTCTGCTTTTTCCTGCACCGCGATATTGATCGAATCTAAAACAACCTCGGGATCAAAGCCTGAAAGAATTATTGTTCCAGCATCAATGGCTTCGGGACGTTCCATGGAATTGCGCAAAGTGATCGCTGGGAATTTCAAGATTGCGCTTTCCTCGCTAATGGTTCCGCTATCTGAGATCACGCAGCGGGCATGTTTTTGCAGATGATTGTAATCGCAAAATCCGAAAGGTTTGAGGAACTGGATCAGGGGATTGAATTTGAGGTCATCCTGTATTTCTATGCGTTTACTGGTACGGGGATGCGTGCTGACTATGATGGGGATTTCATATTCACTCGCCAAGAGGTTCAATGCTTGAGCTATGCTCGCTAGATTGGTAGGATAATCGACATTTTCTTCCCTATGCACAGAGACCAGAAAATATTCACTGCGCTGCAGATTTAACTGCTCCAAGATTGTTGACTGATTGATCTTGGCAGCGTAGTAGTTTAGGACTTCAAACATCGGCGACCCGGTCAGGTAAATCCGCCGGTGGGGAAGTCCCTCGGAAAGAAGGTTACGGCGCGAATTTTCCGTGTACACCAAGTTGAAGTCCGCAATATGATCGATCATCTTGCGGTTGATCTCTTCGGGAACATTGGCGTCGAAGCTGCGGTTCCCGGCCTCCATATGATAGACTGGGATGTGTTTTCGTTTGGCCATAATGGCGGCGATGCTAGCGTTGGTATCGCCCAAAATCAGCATGGCATCAGGTTTTTCATCATCCAGAATCCTCTCGATGCCGATCAAAGTTTCTCCGAGCACGTGACCCAAAGAAGAGATATCGACATTCAGGAAATGGTCAGGTTTCCGCAACTCCAAGTCTGTAAAGAAGATCTCATTGAGTTCGTAATCATAGTTCTGCCCGGTATGCACCAGAATATGGGAAGTGTATTTATCCAACAGGCTCATAACCCGGGAAAGCCTGATTATTTCGGGCCGGGTGCCGACAACAGTAAGTACTTTTATCATTGTCTTCCTTTAATGGTTACACGGATTTAGCGGATGCCACGGCTCTACACGGTTTTTCCCAAAAAAGTGATAGGGAGAGATAGGCATTGTGCTGAATATCATTTGAGGGTCCGCTATCTACTCCGAAAAATTACTAATAGAAACTTCTTGATCTAATCCGTGTTAATCCGTTGTATCCGTTAAATCCGTGTGACTATTCAAACCTCTTCAAAATATGTATCGGGATCGGCGGGGTCGTAGAATTCATTTATCCAGAACAGCGTCAGCAACTCCGAATCGCCGATATTGGTAATGTTATGTGTGAACCAGATAGGCATGTCTACGTAAGCTGGTTCGTTGCCGTCGATGATGTATTCGATCACATGATCTGTTCCGTATTTGCGGAGTTTTATCGAAGCCCTGCCTTGGATGACAGCAAAACGTTCCACCTTGCGGGTGTGGAAATGATTACCCCTGGTTATGCCTGGTCTAGTTGTAGAGTAGGAGCTTTGTCCTCCTGAAAGAAACTTCACCGCCTCTACATAATCTCCGCGTTGATCAGAGTGTTTTCGGTACTTGACAGGGAAACGCGACTCTGGAACATAGGACCTGAATGTGTTAAAGAGATTCAATTCAAACCGATCGCTTAGATCGGGGAAAATGCCCTTTTCAACGTAATCGTCTTTGAAGCCCTGTAGTTTTCTAAGTAAGTCTGTTACCTTGTGCGCGGCTGAACTTTCAATGGGCAGAATCCTGGGGGGATTGATAACATCAGCTTGGGTTGGCTCTATTGTATGTGGATTGCCCTCCTCACTTATACTAATATGATGTTCCACCAGCCCGATGATCTTGTCAACCAAATCACCCACATACATCAGTTTCAATTCCGCGTCGATCTCGATCTTCGGTTCCTGATCATTGTTCAGTTGATAGGAAAACGTCGAGATTACAGAATTGTAGAAGGGAACTCCAAAAGGGCCGAACACGTTGGGGATAATCAACCCGGTGAACTTAGCTCCGGTACGATCAGCCCATTGGTTCAGCAGTTCGCGACCTTCACGTTTTGATCTACCGTAGATATTTTCCTTTTCTTCCTGCAGCGAAGAGGACATGATCACGTAAGGGGTGGAATGAGTCCGCTCCAAAGAACCGATCAATTTCTGCACTAGTTCGATATTGGTCTGATACAAAACATCTGGATCCGCGTGGCGGTTCATAGCGGCCAAATGCACTATCACATCACATTGACTAACGAAAGCGTCGAGAGATTCTTCTGAATCGAAAAATCCGTCCTCAAAGGGAATTGCCTGAAACCTGTCTTTCTTCAGTGTGAGCGTGTTAAAAAGGTGTGTCCCAATAAATCCTGCCTGTCCGGTTATGCCAATTTTCATTCTGTCCATAAGGGTTACACGGACTCGCCGGATTTTACGGATTCACACGGATATTGATAACTAGGAGTCCATAGCTTTCTTTTGAAACTGGCGGTAGGTCCGAAGTTGAACAATAACCCGATTTCAGTGTTTGTTGCCTTCAAATAGTGGAATAGTTGTGACTCATGCTTGACGGTGATATTGGAGGTTGTTTTCAACTCAATGAGCACTTTATCCTCAACGAATAAATCAGCAAAGTACTCACCGACAATAATCCCATCATAAAATACCTTGATAGGCCGCTGGACATCTACACTTAGTCCATTTTTCTTAAGTTCAATCTTAAGGGCATTCTCGTAAACTTTTTCCAGATATCCAAAACCCAACTTATTGTATACTGTAAAGAATGCCCCAATGATTTTCTCGGTCAAATCATTATCCACTTGTGTATTTATCATCATCCCACCTATCCGTGTCAATCCGTTAAATCCGTGAAATCCGTGTGACTATTTCTCTGATTTGGCCAATTCAGACCGCACATACTCCAAAGAAAGCAGCTTGTCCTTTATCTCCGGCACAGTCAGCCGATAGGTATTTTCAGAGGTATAGTCTTGTACCTCGCTTACCTTGGCTTCGCCATTGTCAAAGAATTTGCCATAATTCAAATCGCGGTTGTCTGCTGGAATCCGATAATACCCAGGCAGGTCGATCGCCTTGGCCATCTCTTCCCGGTTTACTAAGGTTTCATGCTTCTTTTCCCCGTGACGTGTTCCAATGATCCGGATCTCAGCATTGGCCTTGAATAGTTCGATCAAAGCCTGCGCCAAATCTATTATGGTTGACGCTGGGGATTTTTGGACAAAAATATCTCCCTGCACTCCGTTTTGATAGGTAAAAACCACCAGTTCAACCGCTTCCTCCAAAGACATCAGGTAGCGAGTCATCGTCGGATCAGTGAGAGTGATCGGCTGGCCGGCTTTGATCTGCTCAATAAAAAGTGGGATGACAGATCCACGCGAAGCCATCACGTTTCCATATCTGGTCCCACAAAGCACGGTGCCCTTATCTGGTTGCTGGCGGGAATAAGCCACCATGACCTTTTCCATCAGGGCTTTGGACATTCCCATGGCATTAATGGGATACACTGCTTTATCGGTGGAAAGGACGATCACTTTCTTAACGTTGTTCGCAATCGCCGCCCGTAACACATTTTCAGCGCCCAAGATATTAGTCTTCACAGCTTGCACGGGGAAAAATTCGCAGGACGGTACCTGCTTCAGAGCGGCTGCATGAAATACATAATCAACTCCCACCATGGTGTTGGCAACGCTATCGTAGTCACGCACATCGCCAATGTGGAATTTGATCTTAGCGTTCGAGTATTCCTTGCGCATGTCATCCTGTTTCTTCTCGTCGCGGCTGAAAATGCGGATCTCTTTCACATCCGTGTTCAAAAAGCGGCGCAGGACAGCATTGCCAAAGGAACCGGTGCCACCGGTGATTATTATTGTCTTATCTTTAAACATACGACATCCTGTTGGTTTTCACTTGTGAAAAAACCCAATACTCTCTTTTCCGTAATTAAATAGAAGATCCACGACAGAAAGCCCGCTAATGAATTTATCCCCCAATTGGTTATATACAGGATGCGTAAAGTCCTGCTGTTCAATCTTGATGTTCTTGTCGTTAAATAGGGCGTGATCCATATATAGGTTGTTCCCCCCCATTCCAATAATGTAGGTATCGCCATGAAGCAAACTACATATATTGGCTAAAAGTTCTGTTTTTGTTCCATCTACCTTCAACTGTGAGCTTCTAACGATTTCTGTCTTGAACTCCAGGAATTCACAGATCCATTGTAACAGATCTATATTGAAATCAGCCAGTGAAAAACTGGCTGATAAGTAAAGAGCTTCCAAGGTTGGAAATATTATATTAAAGTGAGGTGTTTTGTTATAAGCAAACTTTATAGTATCAAGGTGCTTTTTCTTCCATTTTGAATTGGCACTGTCAATCTCTGTATCGATTATTGTCATATTCAATCGCTTCTTTCGGACTGGAACGCTTATCATCATTTCCGTGTTCTGTGACTTAATTCTATTCCTGTTTATCCAACTGCCTTTTGTGAATTGAACGTGATCAATTAAAACAAAGATATCGGCTTTCTTTATTTTATCAAAATAACCCAACCATGGAATGAACAAGGGCTGATGTATGGCAATTCTCATATCTACATGATCCACCGAATAATTTCGAAAGCTTCAGCAAATTCTGAACCCACTTGACCGCCTCTTGTCCTGGCAAGGCTGCGTATGAATTCAGGTGTTACATAAGATCTCCCCAATTGGGAAATATAGCATTGTAAAGCTGCGATTTTCTTCTCTACTTGTTGCTCACTGACTATCGAAAATGCTACAGTACGAAAGGAAAGATTATTCCAAGGGATTTCATAACCGATCAGGATAGTTTTTTTAAATGCTCTGAAGCCTTCCTGGCTGACTACTTGATGATCTTGATGCGTGTCAAAAGAAGAGGGGATATACACAACATCTGGCTGCAATTCTCTATTAAGATTCACCATATCCTCCAGAATCTGCTGCCGAAAATTTGGAAACTCTCTTACAGGATAATTGCCTAAAGAAATATTCTTCTTGCTAACGCCCAGCATCCTTAGAGAATCATACATATGAAGTATATTGATATCTTTGGGGAGATCCTCAGGGACCGATTTTTCTGCAGCGGAAAAAGCATGACAAAATATTTCATTATTTCCATCATTTAATTTTATAATGGTAGCCCCACAGCCAAATTCGATATCATCAGTATGGGGACCAAGAAACAGGATTTTTCTCTGAGAGAACACTATTTTTTCACCTTCCAGTACTTTTGCGGATTGAAGATAGCCGAATATAAAAGTTCTGTCGGATCACAGATCTCTTCATGTATATCCGGTAACTTTTTGTGTGCGATTTCGTCAAACACATTGAGGATATCTTGCACTTGATGGGATGAATAGTCCACAGTTTTAATGTAGCCTTTTAAGTTTTGATAATCTATCACGCCTTCTGTTTTCTCGTTCAAAGACCTGATAAATACAGCTGGTATACCTAGATGGGCCGCTTCAGATGCCATGGTGGCGCTCTGGCCGATGTACCCTTTGGAATAGGCCATTACGTGATGAACATCTTGAGGGTCAAACTGCTTACAGTATTTTTCCATCTCACTTGGAACGCCACCCTCGTAGGACATAAAAATCTTGTATCTGCTTGCTAGGGATCTGACGAGGCGATAAATCTGATCAGGGGATAGTGTTTTATACCTGACATCATGGCTGGCGTTATAACGTACAAACCTTAGTACTAAGTATTCAGTTCCATCGTCCATGTCATATTTATGTAATACAAAAGGATCGGCCTTGAAGTGGTTCCGATGCAAATAGAAGCTCTCTTGAAATCCCTTATACCTATATTGCTTCTTTCCAAAATCCTGCTTGAGCGATTCGGGTGTCAGGATGTACTTGGAAAAGGGCAGATAGAACACCATCTGCTCCCAATTACCTGTATCTTCATGCACTATATGCGGTTTCCTCAGCAAGAAAGCGGATAATGCCGAGAACATGGACCCATTGCTAAGATACATGTCCGGTTTGTATTTGATGCTAACCTTAAGCATTTTATAGTAATTCAGCAATAGGTGTAGTGCCTTGCTAACTAAGGTTTTATAGTGCTGGCCAAAGCTATCGTAGCGAAAACCGTAATACTCTAATAATTTATTTATGTTATCCCTGTCTCTGCAGGTAAACAAGACATCATGCCCAGTAATGAGTAAACGCATAGCTACATTTTTAAAAAGATGAACGTGCGCGGGATGTCCAATATCGATCAACACTTTCATCATGCAAACTCTGTTTTAGTAAGAAATCTTATACCATAGCGGCTTAAAAACTTTCTGAAACCGTCAAAGTCATCCATTTGCAATCCATGGTTTTCACAACTTCGACCAGTGATATCAAACAAGCCATATCTTGCTGCAGTACATACTTTTATTTCAGCATCACAGATTACATAGATCATATCATTATCCATTATGCGTGCTTCTTCGATAAGGTATTTCTTTATTAAAAGCGGTTTCCTGCCAGTTATCATCTGTACATTCGCTGTATAATTTTCAATTATTCCGTCTAGTGTCTGTGATACATCTACCTGACAGGCTGTGATTTGATCTTTGCTTCTTTTGACTATGGCCGGTAAACCTGCTGCTAAAACTCCGGCGGGAATGTCCTTATTGATATATGACCCATAGGCACAAATAGCATCATCAGCGATATTGACACCCGGAGCCACAAAGACATTATATGTAAGCTCCACCCTTTTCCCGATAGTTACATCTCCATATGTAACGGGGTAACCCTGCAGAACTGACTTATAGGAAGCATGAGTAAAAATGCTGCAATGAGGACCTATCCCCGTCTCATCACCTATTTTAACCTTCCGGGAACTATCTATAGTAACAAATGGAAATATATGAACCAAATCACCCAGAATCAATTCTGAATCTCTGGATACATGACCACTTCTGATGATCACTGCGGAACTGATCTTACTGTCCCTTCCTATTGTAATCCTTGGGGTTTGTATGAAAGAAAAGGATGAAATCTGGGTATAGGGAGCTATCTTCAGTTCATTGCATTTTATCAGAACAAAGTGACCAACTTTGCAGCCCTGGCCAAGGTGTATCTTACCATCGACTTTTAAAATTGCCCCAAAACCCAATTTAACTTTAGTCCCTATTTCGTGACCGCGTAGCTTAAGTAATGCCAATCTAAGTTTACTGGGAAGCAAAGAGAAGATTACAGCTAGAATCATATCGACGGGTTATTTCCTCGAAGTTGTCAAGAGATTGGAATAAACCTGGACCAGCTTTTGAGCAATCTGCTTAGAATTCAGTCCCAGATCAATAATCCTGGCCCTTCCATCAGATAGTGTCTTGGCCCCTAAAAGATTAGACACTTTATCCGCTATATCAGAGGCGGTGGGAGAGGCAATCGATAGGCCTTCCCTGCCACCAAACAGCCACTCAACATCTCCTACTGGAGTAGAAACCACGGGAACATTGCAGGCCATTGCTTCCTTGATAATGTTCGGAGATCCCTCCCAAAGAGATGTTAACAATAAAAGGTCACAGGCATTCAGATAATACGGTATATCGTTTGGGGATATCCCAAAAACTACTTTCAATTCTACTTTTTCCATTTCGCACAATTCAATGGCATGATCGGCCAGAGGATAGTTCTTTTCCGGCCGCTTGGGATCTGCAGCAAATAACACAATCCTGGTATCATCTTTCCAACCGACTTTCCTGCGGCAAAGCGATTTGTCCATAGGCCTGAAAAGATCTAAATTGACTCCATTGGGCAAAACAACGATATCCTTGGAATTGATCTTTTCTTTCATGTCAATTGATTTTACAATGGTCTTTTCCCAGGAATGCCTTATGAAAAACTTGGTCACAGCCTTCAATAACCCGGATTGGTTGACATCGCTGCCCATTAAAGAAGTTACGATCGGTTTGGAAGTAGCAAGATAGCTTACGATCCCGCATAGTGAATAATGCGCATGGACCAAGTCTGGATTGTGTTTTTTTATAGCTCTTTTCAGCCTTGGTATAGCTCCCAAATACCCCACCAGACCCTTACCTATGATCATATGAATATCAACCGACACACCGGCATTCTGCAAAGATATCGTCTGGGCCTGTACAATTGGTGAGAGTCCTTGGTTACCGCTGCATACGAATAAAACCTTCATATCTGATTGCTATAAAACTGATTGGATATTAACCTATTTATCGTCTCTGTCAATTCTCTTAATTCTATAATTTTCTTCTTGCCTCCCTTTAACAATTCTTTTTGTTAATTCCCATCGATGCCCCAAGATGAGTTTAAAAACTACAAACGCAGATCCACCGTGGCTAAGTCCCTTTCTGGGTATTTCGAGAATATTGTCAGACTTTGTGAAACCTTTGCTTTGGGTTGAAAAGGCTAGATTTATACCGTTTTCTTTCAAGAACTCCATCTCCCTCATCCCGTAATCCAGACCAGGAATTCCGTTGGGATAAGCAAAGTAAACTATCGGCGAGTCAAGGATATCGCCAAGATCTTTAATTGAAGAACTGATCTCATATCTTGACGTTTCAGCGGCTTCATTTGCCAATATCGGATGATTCTGGGTGTGAGCCCCAATTATTACCAAACCCTCTTCATGAATTTTTTGAAGTTCGCTTACATCAATGTTTTGCCTGGTTTTAGGTTTTACTCCCGTCTTTCGTTGGTATTCTCGTATAACCTGCCAAATCTGCTCTATGGTCAAATTTTTCAACGAAGCTATCAGTTGGGTCTGTTTGACATCGTCAGGAATAACTGAACCATCAGCTCTAATTATGTTTGCTAGAATAGCCTGATCATAACCACGTATTTCCTGAAACCAGAAGTTGTCGTTCTTGATGATCCTTTGCGGAGAAACAAACATGGTTGCCGGGATTTCGTATTTCTGCAGAATAGGATAAACATTATAGTAAAAGCTCAGATCACCGTCGTCAAAGGTAATGTGGCACGCGTTATGAATTATTTTTTCATTAAAATAAAATTTCTCTAGGTCTAGTATCGATATAAGATTATAGTTTTTTTGGAGAAGTTGTAACACTTTCTCAAACCAATCTCTATCCTCCACAGCATGAAAATTGATTACAGTGTTAGACAACAGTTTCATAACCCATAATCGCCTTGGAGCATGGTGAAGAAACTCCGGCTGTGATCATAAGGTCCGCTCTTCCCAAAACTCACATAAGCTTCATTCGGGTTTCTCCGTCGGGCAAGCATGTATCTGAATCTGATTTTATCGAATTCTGCTGAGTAAGAAGGTATGATCAGATTGTAAGATCTGTATCGTTGAAGTAATATTGGAAAAATACGTGCTATCTCGGATATAGTGCTGGATGGCCAAATATCTACCAAGACCATGGTGTTGATTGTGGTATCAAAATTGAATGCTAGATACCCCATGAGCGCATCATTCTTAAAGACGTAGCACACCCTCTGAGTTTTTTGAATCCATCGCAGATATCTACTATCTCGAAGATTCGTAAACGAAAAACTACTCCTGGAGTTATGCCATAACCTATCTATAAGGTTGTCGTCATTCATCTCAGATCCTTCTACCAAGCGAAATTCACCCTTAGTTTTCAAGCGGATTCTGCACCTAAGGTTTGAGTAAGATTTTTGTAAGGTAGCCAAGCCTTTTTGAACAGGACTGTTAATCAGAGATCCAGGTGCTCCAAAATAGTAATTCCAATAGGCAGGTTGAGGTAACCTGATGAACTTAAGTGCACGCAACAGCTTTCTGACCAAAGCACTGGGAGTAGTGTTAAAATAGACACAATCTGAGGTTAATTCTCGATGCTTTAGCCAAAGATCCATACTATACTTACGAAATTCAGCTAAAACACGCCAGGTTGTGCCGCTGATAACGGTGATTTCTTCATCGTTCCAAATCATCCGGGTCGGTATGTTACCAGTGAATCCAACTATATTCCCATTAACCCGTAAAACCACTCCTCGGATATGGCCTAGTTTGAAAGCTGGATTGTCATCCCACCAATTGTGAAGGCGAAGCATCCATTGTTCTGGTGAGGTATTAACGCCTGGAAATTCTGACAGGAATCGGCAAAGAGTTGACAAATCTTGATCTTGTAAGACGCTGATATGATGATCCATATTGCTATTGCGCCGTGTATCCCCCGTCAACTAGCAGGTTAATCCCAGTTATCCATTTAGATTGGTCTGATAAAAGGAAGACACAGGCATTAGCGATTTCTTCTGGCTCGCCAATGCCTAAGGGGTGTTTCCCAATTAACTCATGCAGGTTTTCTTCAGGAAGTTTGGCAAGTAGTGAATTTGAAAGTGGTGTTTGAACTACACCAGGTAGAATAGAGTTGATCCTTATATTGCGAGTAGCATATTCTATAGCCATACTTCTGACAGCAGCATCTATAGCACCCTTACTAGCACAGTAACTGAGTTTAGCTGCTTGGCCGACTATGCCCATTACAGACGAGATGAAAACAATACTGGATCCACTATCAAAATCAGACTCAAATTTTTTAATCAACTCAAGACCGCTAATCAGATTTACCTGCAAGGAGTCGATAAGAAAGATAATGTCATGTGTCCTAAATGGGCTTGTAATTGATATTCCGGCGCTATGCACTAATCCGTGAAGCCCACCCGTAACAAAATCTTCTATGATTTTATGTTCAGGCAATCGAGAAATGGAAAGATCATGGGATAAAAAATCAATTCTAGATTGTTCTTTACAGAGTAAACAAGTGATCTCCATTTCTCTCTCATTTCTACCTAAAAGCAATATCTTGGCTCCCTGGTTGATGCAACTTACTGCAATTTGTCGCCCAATTCCAGAAGAACCTCCGGTAATTATAATATTTTTATCTTTCAGAATCAAGTACTTTCACCGGCATAATCAGACAATCATCGAATTGGCTGATTACTGTACCCCATGATAGGCCAACCCCAAACGCGCACATGCAGATTTTTTTGTTTTTCAGTTTAATGTCGCTCAGTTCAGAACACATGGTAAGTGGAATTGATGCCGAGGCAGTGTTTCCATATCTATCGAGAGAGTAGGGAATTCTGAGAGGATCTATTCTAAGCTTTTTTCCGATATGATCTGTTATGAATTTGTTCGCTTGGTGAAAGATAAAAAAATGTATATCACTACTGGCAAAACCAGAGTATTCCAAGGCCAGCATTATGTCCTTAGGTACCTCCGTTATCGTAAAATCAAAGATCTCTGGGCCATTCATCATACCTTGTTCTTTAGACCTCCAATTTCCCTCGGAATCCTGGGTTTCAGCAAGGCCTTCTGCGGAAGTCGGATTCCTATACCCTCCATTAGGGATAATTATCGCCTGATGCCTAGATCCATCGGAGTTAAGTGATATTACCGTGTCTTTGATTCCATCTGTCTTGCCGATTATCGTAGCTGTCCCGGCATCCCCAAAAAGCAGGGAAGTGCTCTTATCCCGCATACCGTATGTTTTTGATTTTGTCTCACCATTAAGCAGTAGCACTTTTTCTATTCCTTTTTGCTGGAGAAGGCTGAAGCTAAGGCTAAGACCATAAACATAGCCGCTGCAACCCAGACTCACATCAAATGCCAGGCATTCTTTTTTCAGGCCAAGCCTGTCATGCATTAAGAAGGCAGTAGCTGGCATCCGGTAATCAGGAGTAAGAGTCACCATGATACACGCGTCGATTTTGTCTTTATCCATCTCCATTTGTCTTATCAATTCTTCCGCAGCATAATTGCAAAGATCTGAAGAGCATGTTTCTTTCCCCGCAAACCTGCGCTGAGCTATTCCAGTCATCTTAATAATTGATTGGGCTTCCTGATCAGTGAAGAATTCGGAGTAATTAAGGTTGTCAATGATCTGGCCAGGGACAGAGGCTGCAACGCCTTCTATCCTAACATTGCTATATCTCAGTATTGCCATTATTGAGCTGTATATCCTCCGTCAATTAGCAGATTAATTCCAGTAATCCAACTAGCTGAATCACTTAGGAGAAAAACGCAGGTGTCAGCGACATCATCAGCCTTGCCAATTCCCAGCGGATGAGCTTTTTGTATCTCAACCGTGGCTTCTGGCGTGACTTTATCCAAAAGAGCTCTGGACATACCCGTGTCCACCATAGCTGGAGATACACAGTTAACACGAATTTTGTTGCGGGCCAATTCCAAAGCCAGAGATCTTGATCCGGCAATCAGTGCGCCCTTGGTGGCGCTATATACTGTTTTCGCCGGCTGTCCAACCACGCCCATAATGCTCGCAATGTAAACAATACTGGCGCCATTAGGATTAATATGTTTTTTCTTTATTATGTGCTTGGTCATTTCAAAGGCAGAAATCACATTTACTGAAAAGGCATTCTCAAAATGTGCGGGTTCGGTGAGTTTCATTGGTAGCACTGTCTCAATACCGGCTGAGTGTATGAAGCCTGAAATGACCCCTAGATCATTAACAATTGTCTCAACAAGGTTATAATATGCGGAATAATCTCTTAGATCAATAGAGTATGATTTGTGATGATCTCCATTTAGAAGGGAGATTGTTTCTAGCAGACGTTCTTCGTCGCGCCCCAAAATCGCTAGTTTGGCCCCTTGCTGGCTGCATCTGATCGCACAAGCCCGGCCAATGCCAGATGACGCTCCGGTGATTATGATCACTTTATCTGTGAGTTCGAACATAATAAATACCTATAACTCAATTAAATCAGATATGTGTGGATGGGCTAGAGTGATTATTGCCGTTCCCCAGGATAAACCAACCCCAAATCCGCACATTAACAATCTCTTATTCGCTCCACATAAGTATGCACTGGCTTCTGAAACCATGGTCAATGGAATCGAGACAGAACTTGTATTGCCAAATCTTTGCAAACAATATGGCACTTTGTTTAGCGGTATACCCATTTTTTTCGCTATATGGTCGGTGATGAATTTGTTGGCTTGATGTAATAGGAAGAAATCGATATCCTCAATTGTGAATCCAGATATTTCCAAAGTTTTTTTTATGTCGGTCGGAATATCCGTGATTGTAAAATCAAATACTCCCTGGCCATCCATGATCCCCTGTTCATCGTTTCTGATGCTACCATCAGGATGAGTCTTTTCGATAAGTGATTCCGGTGAACTTGGATTGCGGTATCCACCCGAGGGTATCATGATCATGTTACTTCGTTTTCCATCAGCATTCAAAGATATCCAACTGTCTTGGGTTTCTTCCCTTTTCTCAATCAACACTGCTGACCCAGCGTCACCGAAAAGAAGCCCTGTGCCTTTATCTTTGGCGGAATAAACTTTGGTGCGGGTTTCTCCATTGAGTAGTAGGACTTTTCGCACAGAATCCTGCTGGCAAAATGAGTATGCCATGGCAAGTCCGTAGATGAATCCGGAACATCCCAAATTGACATCAAAAGCTGCAGTAGATTTTGGTAAGCCAAGTCTATCCTGAAGTATTATCCCTGTCGCCGGCATGCGGTAATCAGGAGTCTGGGAAATGAAAATCAGAATATCGACTGTATTGCGGTCTATATCCATGTCCGTAAGCAACTGTTCCGCAGCTTTGTAACAAAGGTCCGAAGCACAGATATCGCTAGATGCTGCTCTGCGCTCACGAATACCGGTTACTTTCACAATGGATTTAGCTTCCTTTTCCGTAAAGAATTCAAACTCGCTCAAGTTGTCAATCACTTTTGCCGGCACAGCTGCTGACAGCCCTGATATGCCAATACCTGTAAAGTGAAGCACTGCCATGTTATTTCTTTGCTTCGATGTATTCTGCTAAGGCACCAACGGTTCTTAGCGCCTTGAATTCTTCACGTGGGATAACTATGAGGTGGTCTTCATCGATTTTCGCAATTACAGACAGATAGGCCAGAGAATTCCATCCCTCATACTCACGAAACTCATCGTCAGCTTTGACAGTTCCTGGATCCATCTCCAAGATTTCTTCAAACATTGCAATGATTTGTTCTAACATTTTATACTCCTTGTTTGTTCTTATTATAACTACACCCTTGGTCTTTCCACATCAGCCTGGCCTTATATATGCCCGGCCAGTACAGGTTTCTGGATTGCAGGTAGATCATCCCTGTCTGATCCTGAAACAAGGGGATAAGCTGGGTAAACATATTCACATTGTAGGAAGCCCTTGGTTTTTTCGGACGAACCGAGATGAGCTCCTGAACATCGTTACTACCATCAGAATTCTCTTTAATGCCAAAGATCCTGCCCTGCATATCGCGTAGATTTCCTTCCGGGGCCGATGCCATGATTATCAGATCCTCTCCAGCAACGTTTTTCACCCAGCAATGGCCAAATTGGGCCCCATTACTCAATTCAGCGACTATCTCTCGCGTATCGTATTGCGGATCGTTGAGGGCGAACACATAATTGTCCTCGTCAAGTGATCTTTCCTCTGTTTCCTGATAAATCTCGCCCTGCGAAACATGAAAGCGATCTGCATCAGTTACTTTCCCCACCAGGTATTTTATCCNNAATTGGAAAGTTGCGGCGTGACCGCGCTTGCACCAGGCTGATAAGCTGTTCTGGCCAAGCGGAAAATCTTTTGAGGCTCGTGCGAATCCATATTCCAATAAACATAATCCTTTGTGAACCATATGGAGAGTGTCCTCCATTCCTGAGATCCTCTTCCCAGTACTCGAAACGAATCGCCATGATCTGTAGACAACATGATCCGGCAGTGGATATCTTCGTCTCCAGTGCCAATCCATAGATCTCCTGTGGCTCTATCCACCTTGACTATATGAACGTGTCTCGCGCTTGTAAGCAGGGAATTGTCTTTTTTATAATCTTCTATGGACTCGAAACTGAGGATAGTGCTCCAATCCTGCCGGCCATCGGGATGGACGATTCCCCTGTATACATTGTGGGATCGGGATGGATTACAGGAATATTCGCCTACATATACATAGCAGATATTAGAATCCCTATCGAAATAATGATCGAACATATCGATATTGCCATGCATCTGTATCTGGAAAACCTTTTCCCACTTTTTCATATCCAGGGAGTGGAATATCTGTTTCTGGCCGATTAAAAAATACCCCCGCCGTGTGATCAGCATGGGATAGCCAGCTGCAGGCAGGACCGGCATTCGGATTATCCTACGCTTGGTAAAAAAACCGTCCTGGCTTTGATAGAGATCTTTCCCAATAGAAAAGAAAATTGTCCTCTTATGATATGCCAGCACCTTATATCCCGGTAGGCGATCATTGATCTCCAGCCTTGATAAATTGGCCTGCCAGGGAACAATGGTTATGCAATATTTCTTTTCTAACCTTCCCTGCAAATCCCTTTCTTCAATTGTAGATTGGGAATCTTGGCCCAGCGCGTCTATCTTGGCTGAGATGACACCCTGTGCATTTACCTCCACTCGGGGATTGTCTGAGCTCCATATCTTTTCGGTCGGTTTTGGGGAATCAAGTTGTAAGGTTGTGCCTACGCTGAGAGAGAGAAAGGAGGGATCGATGCTTCTATCTTTAATAATCAATAAACGCGCTTTTGCCCACAAAAACATTGCTTCGAAAAGCCCCTTATGGATATAATGATTATATCGCAGAAAAACTGGCAATGCCCCTTTTAACTTATAGAGCAGTTGCCTAGCCATGATTTTGTTGTAGAGAATTTTTTTGCTTTAGATATTCAGAAATACTCCGGGCATATTCTTCTTCAGGTACTGACTTATGCAAAACCTTTTCCCAACCTTGATTAGAATATCTGAAATAATATACTGATCTCTCGAGTGAGATTGTACCAAATGCGACAAATTGCATCTCGATCAGGATCACCTTTCCGCCTGAAATAGCCAGATCCAAGGAAATCAAGGGTAGCCCTATTCTGGTGAAGATGTCACAAGCTGTATCTAATAAACTGGGATTAACTTCCCTGTCAAATGAGAATAATCCGCTCCCGCTGGCCCGGAAATCATGAGGACGGTTTTTACGCCACAGTACATAATAGTTACCGTTGAAAACAAGCACTTTCCAGTCGTTCTCCAATTCCGGCACATATTCCTGAACAATGAATTTCATCCTGTGACGGGATGTCGGGGCATAACCTGGGTGCTTTATCTTTCTGCCGATATCCCATAGTTCTTCTTTCAGATTTTTAGTTCTGGACACTTCACCGCTGATTTTTATTAATTCTCTAGTATTCTTGGCAATGAACACCCCTTTACTCATAGCTCCCGCGCTGGTCTTTACAACTACCGGAAAATTGATTTCATTTATCTGCGACATCAACTCTTCACGGCATCCATACACACGGCTCCATAGCTGGTATTTCTCGGGAAGCAGCTGCTTACGCAGCATCTCCATGAACACCTTGTTGTTATAAG
>MTKZ01026725.1_pt1 | contig 18256 bp, 17 predicted proteins | sample 1042781 | NCBI WGS metagenome assembly MTKZ01 (sample SAMN06212207, study PRJNA360539) | anaerobic digester metagenome | biome: Wastewater treatment plant; material: sludge; isolation source: anaerobic digester fed with sludge from wastewater treatment plant | place: Denmark: WWTP Viborg ... | reverse complement strand
CTCGGAGAAGAAGATCCCCCACTTCGGGGTCAAGGAGTCGGTCTTCCCCTTCAATATGTTTCCAGAAGTCGATCCCCTCCTGGGCCCGGAGATGAGGTCCACCGGCGAGGTTCTGGGCCTGGCCGACTCCTTCGGCATGGCGTTCTATAAAGCGGAGGAGGCGGCAAAGTCCACCCTGCCGGATAAGGGAACGGTGCTGATCACCGTAGCGGGCAAGGATCACTCCGGGGTCTTGAGCATGGCCAGGCAGTTTTTAGATATGGGATTTGAGATCAAGGCCACCCGGGGCACCCAGGAATTTTTAGCCGACAATGGCATCAGATCGGAGCTGATATTGAAGCTGCATGAAGGGCGGCCCAATATTGATGACGCCATAAAGAACGGCCAGATCAAACTGGTGATAAACACCCCCATAGGCAAGGCCAGCCAGTATGACGACTCCTATATCCGCAAGGCGGCCATCAAGTACAAGGTGCCCTACATCACCACCATCGCCGCCGCCTCCGCTGCCGCCAAGGGAATAGCGGCACACAGTAAGGGCCGGTCGGGGGTCAGGTCGCTGCAGGAGTATCACGGGGATATAAGATAGAAGAGAATTAAAGGGCACAAAAGCCCTTTTTTGGATTTTTTAATCGATACTATTGCTATTGCGGTCTATTCTCGTGCTTGGTTAAAGTTCAGATTGACACACTTATTGCATTCCCAGGCGTTCCTTTATCGCCTGAACATCGGACTGCACCTGCCTGAAGGTCATGCCGTATCCGGGCTGAATGTCTTCTCTCATGCCTTTGATCTCGTCGAGAGTGGCCTTTGTGTTCTTCTGCACTGCACTTATGTCCTCGCCCAATTCATTGATATCGGCTTTAATTCCCTTGAGGTCTGTCTTTATTTCATTTACGTCAGTCTTCATTTCCTTGATATCGGTCTTAATTTCCTTTAGATCGACTTTTACTTCTTTGATGTCAACCTTTATCTCGTTCATATCGTCTCTTATATCCAGAAGCAGAGGGATAGCTTTGTTCAGCTGGACCGTGGAGCAGAATTGAGCATACTCTCCGATCTTCATGACCTCTCCATCAAAGCCATCGGAGAAAATACCGGATACCTCTGAGCGAGCCGGGCGTTTGGACCGGACCAGAGTGAGAAAGCCTTTGACCGCATCCTCCTCCCCATCAACATAGACCAGTACCACCTCGCCGTCAGTGCTCTCCGTATTATGGGCCTCAAACAATCTGATTCTATTAGCCATGGCCAGGCTCATCAGGAAGTATCTGTAGCCCACATCATGCACTTTTAGACCGCAGATCTGGATCTTGAGCTTCATTCTCGCCTAATATGTGTTCTTCGACCTATTTGGCTGTTTCCTCTTATGCCAATCGAATTTGGCAGAATGACCCTCTTCTTCTCCGTCCTTGCTCCTACGGAGGAGCAGCCCGATTTGAGGAAAGCCTTTTTATAGAATATCAAATACTGTGAACCAGAGATTCAGCCTAAAAGCTCTAAAATCAAGATTATCGGAGGACTATCTAATGGCAGGAATGGGCGGAACGCCAATTATCATTTTGAAGGACACCCGCAGAGAGTCGGGAAAGGACGCCATCTCCAACAACATCATGGCTGCCCGGGCGGTGGCCAATGCGGTGCGGAGCACCATGGGCCCCAAGGGCATGGACAAGCTTCTGGTCGACTCCATCGGGGATGTGACCATCACCAACGACGGCGTGACTATTTTAAAAGAGATGGATGTGCAGCATCCTGCGGCCAAGATGCTTATCGAGGCGGCCAAGACCCAGGACAAAGAGGTGGGCGACGGCACCACCACCGTGGCTGTGCTGGTGGGCGAGCTGCTCAAGAAGGCCGAGATCCTCCTGGACCAGAAGGTCCACCCCACAATGATCGTGCAGGGATATCAGATGGCGGCGGAGAAGGCCATAGAGATCGCCAAAAGCATGGCCGTGGATGTCTCGGAGAACGACCGGCCCCTGCTGAAGAAGATCGCCGACACGGCCATGACCGGCAAGCTCGCCGAATCCGGTGAGGGCAAAATGTCCGAGTATGCCGTGGAGCTGGTGTTAAACGCCCTGGAGAGCTACAACGGCAAGAAGAAGTTCGACATGGACCGGGTCAATGTGGAAAAGAAGGTGGGGGAGAGCACCCTCGACTCCCAAATCATCGAGGGCGTGGTGATCGACAAGGAGATCGTGCACCAGAATATGCCCCGCAAGGTGGAAAACGCCAGGATCGCCCTGCTGTCCACCCCCATAGAGTCCAAGGACACCGAGACCAAGGCCGAGCTGCAGATCACCACCTCAACCCAGTTCCAGCAGTTCATGGAGCATGAGAAAGCCAGGGTCAAGGAAGCGGCGGACAAGGTGATAGCCAGCGGGGCCAATGTCGTATTCACCCAGAAGGGAATCGACGACCTGGCTCAGCATTATCTGGCCAATGCCGGCATTCTGGCCTTGCGCCGGGTGATCAAGAAGGATCTGGATCGTCTGGTCCGCGCCACCGGAGCCACCATTGTCACCGGCCTGGATGAGCTCAAACCGGAGCTCCTCGGCAGCGCCGCCCTGGTAGAGGAGAAGCGGATCGGCAGCGGCATAATGACCTTCATCTCCGGCACCCGGAACCACTCCGCCACCCTGCTTTTGCGAGGCGGCACCCAGCAGGTGTTAAACGGCCTGGAGAGGGCTCTTGACGATGCTCTGCATGCCGTAGCCGATGTGGTGGAGGACGGAAAGATGGTCCCCGGCGGGGGAGCCCCGGAGATCGAGCTGTCTTTGCGGCTGAAAGAGTATGCAGCGACGCTTAAGGGCCGGGAGCAGCTGGCGGTGACCAAGTTCGCCGAGGCCCTGGAGATAGTGCCCAAGACCCTGGCCGAGAACGCCGGATATGATGCCATTGACAAGGCGGTGGAGCTGAAGAGCCAGCATGAGAAGAATAAGAATGCGGGCATCGATGCCTACAGCGGAGAGGTCAAAGACATGCTGGCCCAGGGCGTGGTCGAGCCACTTAGGGTCAAGATCCAGGCCATACAGTCTGCCACCGACGCCGCCTGCCTGATTTTGCGTATAGACGATGTCCTGGCCTCGACCAAGGAGCCCCCAGCGCGGGCTCCCGGCGGAATGCCTCCGGGAATGGGAGGCATGGGCGGTATGGGCATGCCACCGGGCATGGGTGGAATGGGAGGCATGCCGCCAGGGATGTTCTAGAATCTTATCCAGATATTCGAGCGCCCTTTTTTAGGGGCGCTAAAATCTTATTTCGGATTAGGATTGAATAGATGCAGCTTATCCAACTCATAGAGACTCAAAGTATTGCTTTATTTTTTTGGCAATGAGCCTTCGTCGTTTCTCAAGAAATGCTGAATAATCATCCACGGTCATCTTTTCCATATCTTCAGGAATACAATTCATGCGGAAATTTTCCTCCAAATCTCGCAAGTCAACAATATTGCCATATCTCTTAGGACCATTATGGACTTGCTCCATGAGTTGACCAAAATAGATCCGTGGCTCCTTATTGCTAATCGCAATATCTATTTCGCTTTGTATTACTACATAATTCGCAATTTGATTGTACTGCTCTCGACCGAGACCGTTCTTTTTAAGATAATCGCGTGGAAACAGATGATGCACATCTGACTTAACATCTATGAGCTCTCGCACAAAAATATCCTTTGAGAGAAAGCCCTTATCATTCATCTTGACCTGTGAAGCCTGGAATAAATGGAAATAAGGGCTAGATGCTACAGAAGTATCCATGGCTCGCGGCAATACATTCTCCCAAAACGCATCAGAGAGTTCACCTCGAATTAGCCCTTCAGTATATGAGTCTATTCCCTGTTCATGAATCGCCCGAATGTCTTTGTCGATGATTGTTTCAGGAGAGCCGGAATATCGCCCTGTTAAGATAGAAAACACAAACCAGCGTGATACGTAATGTTGTATATCGGAATATGCGATCCCTAAATCACGCAATGTGAGGTATAAAATATATGCAAAGTTTAGGGCATTTTTGGACCGTATCATGGATGCATTGACAAAGCCAGCTGATCGGATTATTATTATAAAATGCTTGAAATCCCATTCATTCATGAAGCGAATTATACCTTTATCGAGCAGCCGGAAAGAATTCTCGACGATTGCTTCCTCGTACTGCTTGGTCTCGAAATTCCGACCAGAAAGTAGCGCAACTAGATCTTTCAGTCGACCGCGCTGGAATTCCGAAGTAAAAGCAACTCTAAGCATATCCGTATATGATGGATCATATATATCATCGCTTTCATTTCTCAGCCATTCCATCTTTGGGAAAAACTTGCTCTTTGTGAATTCGCGATCTTTTATAATATCTGTATAGAATTCAGGAGCAACTGCTAAATGACAAAAATAGTCGATAGCCTTGCGAAGGTGGTTCCCACCATATGCTTCATTGACCGCAATCTTTGACATGGCAAAATCAGCCTGGCTCAAGGGCACGCCTTCGGAATTAACCCTAATAAATATTTTTGTTACAATATCTATATCCAAACTAGAATTTAATTCAATAAGGCCAATCTGATTGCTTGTGATGCCACGGAGTAATTCAATACTTCTAAAAACTTCGTCCCACGTTACTGAAGGATTTTTCAGACAATAGTCTTTCAGTAAATCAGATATAGATGTTTGTGGATTAAATATTTTCGAGATGTCGTGGATCCATGTAGCATCTTTTTCAATTACTGGATTCAAGACCTCAAACTTTTGCTCAATCGGATGAAAAGCAATTTGGATTCGAATTTTCTTATAGTCCTTATTAATGACTTCGCGACCCAACAAAGCTGACATTAGGGCAATTACTCGCTGTTGTCCATCAATAAGAATGCGTTTGCCAGAAGATGATGTGCCATCTTTTAACCTTACATCTGGATTTCTCCATATGATCAAATAGCCGACAGGAAATCCCTGAAAGAGAGAATCCAATAAGTTGCGAACTTTTACACCATCCCAAACGAACGGCCTCTGGATCTCTGGAACAGCTATTTCGCTAGATGTAATCCAAGTAAGTAGATTTTGGATCGGTGGTTCGGTTACGGAATAAAGTTGTGTCGGCATCTTTTATCATCCTAATTCGATATTTGCACGCAAAACTTGCTGTATCGCACTTCATTATAAAGGCTTGGATTATTGCATTGGCTCTTTCGATTATGAGCAAAAATACTCACATAGACGCCTTCTCTACTTACCTCAGCATCACCCGGCTAAGAGTGACCAAAAATAGAGCCATGAGCAGCCATCCCAGCAATGTCTCCATCACCGTTATGAACTCATACCCTTCGGCAATGGAGAAGTTCTGGGGGGTCTTGCCCAAAAACTGCATGCTGCTGAAGTAGAAGGCATTGTTGACAGTGACTGCTGCGCCGCCACTGTCCTGCTTGTCTCCCCCGTCCGGCTGCAGGGCATTGCCCGCCCAGAAGATGCCGGTGAAGAGCAGGATGATGGCGAGGCTGAGGAGGATGGTGTGGGATGGCCGCACACCGTAGCCGCAGGATATCCAGGCCAGCCGGTCGAACAGCCTCTGGAAGGAGCGATGGGATCGCGCCTGCTTCTCCTTGCGGTACTGATAGTAGCACTCGTCCTGATCCTCGAACTGCTCCAGGTTGCGGAAGTTTCGGACCAGGTTTAGGTAGACCGAGCCGTTGTAGGGGATGCTATCTTTGATCGAGTTCCAGCGCACCACCAGGCGGTTGAAGTTGAAGTCCTTGAGATGAATGGCTGAGCCCTCAGGGAAGAAGGCATCGGATAGTTTCAGGGTGTAGACCTTGGCATTGACCAGATGGAAGTTTCTCTCAAACCGGGCTCTTCCGAAGTCGGCATCATTAAAGCGAGACCGGCTGAAGTTGGCCTCGGTGGCAAAAGAGGCCCGGGAGAAGTTAGCCACTCCGGCAAACTCGGCATCGGAGAATCCGGCATCCTCCATAAAACCCGATCCGGAGAAGTTGGCCGCCTTGGTGAAGCTGGTGCCGTCAAAGTCCACCAGCCCGGAAAAGCAGGCATGGTCGAAGAATACATCTCCCTTGATCACCGAGTACTCGATCTTGATGCTCGACTTGATGATCTTCTGCCTCTTATTGTTGAGGGGCAGGTCCAGCCGGTGCAGATCCAGGTCGCCGTAGATTATGACGTTCTCGTACTCTACCGGCTTTCCCTTCTCGATCTTCTCCAGGATCTCCTCGGCCTTGATCATCAGCAGGCTATCGACCATAGTCGAAGCAGAAAATCGATAAAAGCAGATAACCTTTGCGGTGCTCCCCTCCCAGTGCCGTCCCTCCGGATAAATGGCAGCCTGGGTTAAAGTCCGCTCTCCGCCAGGATCTTCCCTGCCAACCCGGATCCTCAGATCCTCTCTCTAGCTTCTCCCGAAGAGCATCCTCTCCACCCAGTCCCAGTCGTGCTCATAGATATGAGCCGAGGCGCTGGTGGTGGAGATAGAGCCCGGCTCCGCCCCCACCTCCCCAGCCACATATTGCAGCAGCCGGGCCAAGCCGTAGAGGTTGGCGGGATAGGCCCCGGCATAGTCATGGCTGCGGAAGAATATGGATAGATTCAGACGCCCATCGCGCAATTTGAAGTCGTCCACAATCATGCAGGGGACCTCCTCCTTGCTGCTATCAACCGGCGCAATCCAGGTAACCGCTGTGGCCCGGCGGGAGCTGGAGGAGGACCTCAGCCGGGATATGGCCTGCTCTATCTGATCCAGGGGAGGGCAGCCCGGCAGAGCCCAGGCTCTCAGCCGCTCACCATAGGTGTACTCAAAACCGGGATTGTCTCCGGAGAGAAGCTGCCGAGCATACTCCTCCAGCCTCTCCTCATTCCAGGCATAACCAACGGGGATCATATCTCGATAAGGGTCTTCTACCACCATCTGTAATGAGAGGATCTCCTTGATCCTGGTACCCCTCTCGTCTGTGATCTGTGCCCCCTGCCGCCAGATCAGATTGAGGCCCCTCTGCCAGGCCTCGGATATGCTGGCCGCCCGGATGAAACGCCCCAGTCTTGCCATGAAGATGCGCCCTACTGCCCACCCTGGCCCGAACCGGCCGCCTCTTTCGCCTTCTCTCCGGTCAGCTCGGCTATAGCCTGGGGAGGAAGGGATTTGACTATATCGATCTTCTTGACACAGCGTGTGGCAATGCCATATTTCTTGGCTATGGGCTTGAGCTCTCTCATGCTATAGACCCGGGCGATCTCCTCAATATCCATGTATCATCCTCTGGAGTGCCAGGTAGATTAAGCTTCTTTTGAATCACCTCTAAACAGGTAAGATGCCTGCGTTTAGGAAAAGATATTTTTAGAGACCGGCCAGGAGAGAATACAATGCCAGACTTCGAATGGGCCTTGACCCACGCCCTGAATGCATTCTTTGAGAAGGACGGCGTTGCCGCCATAGCCTACCGGCTCAAGCAGTCCCCCTTTGCCGCCCAGTTCATGGACATACTGGTGGACTCCAAGATCCCCGAGTACTATTTGGCCATAGAATGCAAAAGCCTGGACGCCCGCAAGACAAAGTCGCTTTACTTCGGCAGGTACTTCAGCCGCGCCGCCGGAGCCCATCAGCTCTCCCGGGAGACGGAGTTCATTACCCGCTCCGGCCGGCAAGGGATCTTGGCTGTCGAGCTGCGCCGCGGTGCGGGCAAGTCCAGAACGGCCCACCTGGTCCCCTGGGGGCAGATTTACCAGAGCTTCTCTGAGGGCAAGAGCGGCCTGTCCCTCCGGGATATAGAGATCAACCCTCCCCTGGAGAGAGAAAGAGGGGTCTACAAGATATCCCGGCTGGATATCGTGCGCATAACAGGATACTTCGACATGGCGACGATAAGAGACGATTTTGAAAACGATGTTTAATGGCAGGCTCCGGGATTATTTCTAACTCTATTTCTTTTCTGCCCCGCCTCTCTCCAGAGCCTCAATAATCAGAGAGGCGATTTCCTTGGCCGCCTCTTCTTTAGCAGTAGCATCTTTCTCACAGACCTCTGGCTTTTTCTCATCCAATTTTACTTGATCTGATTCCGATTTAACACCTCTCCTGAATCCAAGCCTGCTGAGAAAAAGTAAAAAATGACCATATGCCCATAATAGGACTCCTTTTGCCTCTTTATTTACCAAGATCAGCAATAGAGCGGCGATTATTGTGTAATAAGAATTGATCATGCCCCACCACCGTATAATCGGCTCATCTACAGTAACCGTTTCCTTGAAAAGATAGGGGGTGCCTTCAATCCATATTGCGGGTATGGTATAAGTCCCAGTTTTATTGTAGCTTATCTGCCTATTCAGTGATATAATATTGTTTGTATCAAAATTTAATCTGGCGGAATTATTCCCATATAGATAACCATCGGCAGATTTTACTTCAGCATTTATATTTTTTAAATATGTGTTTGAGGCTGCACCTGTGTATCTTATGACATACGTGATATCCAATTTGTTCCATTTATCTGGGATCCATGACGAATTGAAAAACACCTTTGTGCTTCCCAAGATCGGATCGACCTCAAACCTATAGTCGGGCTTGCCAACTTCTATATTCATAGGGTAAATTATATCCGGCCATCCTTTGAAATCCTCATCCCTTATTCTCAGCATCGACTCTGTAATGAACACTCCACTCTTTTTTGGACGGACATAGTACCAATAGAACAGCCTATCTTTGCTTCCTAAGCTTTTAATATTAAAACTTAGAATCTCATTCCGATCAGATATATTCCACTGACTCTGATTCAATATGCTTGTTTCATAATTTAAATAATAAATCATTTTATCTGATATGTTCAGGAGGGCGACTCCGTCATCCGCATTACAATTGTCAATCATAAACATTATCCAATTATCGGATACGTTTTTATCGCTTATCTTGATGTTCTCCATCTGAATGCTGCTGCATCCAGGATAGCTGATATTAATACTTGATGGATTTATCCATTTGATTCCAAAATTTTCTTTCATATATTTAGTAAGATTTTCTAAGTTCTCGCTATTATTTTCAACACCTCTATTTTTATTGCAGGTAAGTATATTATTTGTAGTATTCACACTAGGAATATCATTAATTTGATATCTGGATTCCGGGTTAGCATAGATTTTACCGTAGGATATCGGATCTGCCGAGCTCATAGGAATATCTCGCAAAAGAGCCAGCCTCATCAAACTAATTTCATCTAGATGCGTAGCTTTCTGATAGTTTATAAGCGGTATTTCAAAAAAGTGATCATATATACCGCCACTAGAGATCTCTCTTAATTGGTCTATATAGTCTAGCCTTACTATTTCGCTTAAGCTGTCTGCAGGAGGAACCAGGTTGAGAGACTCATCTACAAGCTCATAAATATCGATATCATTAATTGCGTCATCGAGTCGATTCTTCTTGATAGATGTTATTTCTACGTCCACCCTCAAGCGGTTTGCATGCCCTTTTCCAGTCTCAACTGGCGTAACGGTTTTCTTTATCGCAAGCGGCCCACCAGTAGCAGGAGCATATCCTGAAGGCACAGAGGAGACTACTCTCGGCTCGCCGCCTTTGGGCAGTAGTTCACTTGATGGCGGAATGGTAGTTCCATCTGGAGAGTACTGGATTGGTTCTCTCACTTGAGGCAGAACTCCGGTATCACTTGTGGTGTGATCTGATTCTTCCACTTGAGGGAGAACTCCGGCATCATCTGTGGTGTGATCTGGTTCTTCCACTTGAGGCAAAATTCCTCCATCACCTGAGGAGGACGGAGCTGATGCTTCGACATGTGGCAGAACTCCTGCATCACCTGTAGAGGACAAAGCTGATGCTTCAACGTGCGGCAGAACTCCTGCATCATCTGTAGAGGACAGAGCTGAAGACTCATCCTTCGCGCCAGCAGCTAAACTGATGAATAAAATAAGCAAGAATAAAATGTGACGATTCATTTTATCACTGCTGTCGCATAAAGAGCTTTTATAATATGTTCGATATCAGTCTCTAGCTTAGTATATATATGCTCCAACCATTCCCAAAAGCCCCCGTTTTCAATCCCCGGTCCTTCAATCTCTTCCCGAGGAGCTCGCACGCTTTTCCCAACTTGGGGAAGGACTCCTGCATCATCTGAGGACGATGAGACAGTTTTCTCAACTGGGGGAAGGACTCCTGCATCACCTGAGGAGGATGAGACAGCTTTCTCAACTGGGGGAAGGACTCCTGCATCACCTGAGGAGGATGAGACGGTTTTCTCAACCGGGGGAAGGACTCCTGCATCACCTGAGGACGATGAGACGGTTTTCTCAACTGGGGGAAGGACTCCTGCATCATCTGAGGACGATGAGACAGTTTTCTTAACTTTTGGGAGGACTCCTGCATCACCTGAGGAGGATGAGACAGTTTTCTTAACTTGGGGAAGGACTCCTGCATCATCTGAGGACGATGAGACAGTTTTCTTAACTGGGGGAAGGACTCCTGCATCATCTGAGGAGGATGAGACAGTTTTCTCAACTGGGGGAAGGACTCCTGCATCACCTGAGGAGGATGAGACAGCTTTCTCAACTGGGGGAAGGACTCCTGCATCACCTGAGGAGGACGAGACGGTTTTCCCAACTGGGGGAAGGACTCCTGCATCACCTGAGGAGGACGAGACGGTTTTCCCAACTTGGGGAAACACTCCTGCATCATTTGAGACAGCAAGGCTAGATTCACTCTCTCCGGATGCAATTGGAAAAATCAAAAAAATCATGAGACAAAACTCAACCCAATACATATCACAGCTCTTGCCATTTTTTCATTTAATTGGATCTAAGTCAATATCATAGCTATCGATGCCGTCAAGATATTCTATTTTTTTCCCCTCAAGACCAGGAACCCAAGCCAAATCTGTAAAATTCTTGGGGAACTTATCCAGTCGATAGTACAGTTGTCGACCAAATCTAGCAGCAACCTGATCGGTACCTTTCTTGTTTAGCATCAAACGGAAGCTCATATCCTCATTAGCACGTGTTCTAATCGTGATCCTATCAATGTAGCGACCATCATCGGTAGGTTTTATAGTTGCATTAGCAAGATCAATATTGTAAGCCATATATGGGCCTTCAAATTCAAAGGTTTCGCCCTCTATAAGCAGTTTATTACTCAAATTACCGAGAATCAGATAGTTTTCCAAACCAAAATCTGTAATGGGATCGATTTCAAACTTCAGTTCATTGTCTTTGCTTGTACTTTGAAGGCCTACTAAAAAATTACTTGATCCAGAGCTATCTGGAATGCTTGATTTTGGAGTATATATATCCAGCTCCCCAATTGTTCCATCAACTACGCTATTTGCAAGCTTTATCGTATAAGAAAAACGACCATAATTAGGTAAGAACTGCTTTTTTCCTGTTCCTGCCACCCCTAAGTATAAAAAAGAGACCTCCTTAACCATTGCATTCTCGTCCTCCTCCTTGCAACCCAATATACCATAATAATTGGGATCACATTCATCGAGCCAGCATACAATAGGGACACATTCGCCATGCACGCATTCAGCTAAAATATGGAAATTTATTAACATCAGGAGAGAGATAAATATCAAATTTTTAGATAACATAAATTGCCCCTCTTGCAAACGACTAAAGCAATTTTTGCCATAGATCATGAGGCTATCCAATCCTCTTGACTTCTATAACCATTATTCATATATAAGTTTTTCCTTTTCCTCTCCTTTTATTTCTGTCTCGATTCATATCGATTTTTAATTAGACCATGGAAGGATAGCTGTTCTAACCTATATGATATTTTTCAAGTTCGCATCCGGAATTGTATATCCAAATTATATTAGATGCAAAACAATTTCTGGATATTCAATACCGTATAGAACGGAAATTCTTAAATAGAATTAAGGATAGATAAAAATTAAGTTCAAAAGGAGGAGTATATGAAATCATATATCGCCTTGCTGAGCATAATGGTCTTATTATCAACCGCAATGTATACCGCGACAGCGGCAAGTTTTTCGATCTTCGCATATGATAGCCAGAGCAATGCACCACTTCAAGATGCCTATGTCACGATCTCGCAAGGTGGAACTTTGGTGGATAGCGGCATTACAGATGCTCGCGGTTTTTTCCCTGCAAATTTAATTGACGGAACCGTTTATCGCATAAGAGCGGAATACTCTGGCAAGTGGGGTGAAATATCTGATTACGTGGCAAACAGTGCCAGCAGTAATCAAATCAACCTGTACCTGCATCCATAATATCGCATGAAGCTTGACTTGGCTGAGCGATCCATCGGGATAGGAGAATACTTGACCAATTTATATTTTCTTAATAATATTAAATTATCAACGGGACGAAGTAGCCTGACGAATTTCATCCCCTTAGTTTACTTTAGTTTTAGCAACCTTGCTTGGATTAACCTTTTATCTCAGCTCTATCAATTCCCACAGGCATGAAGCTTCCGGGAACAGCAACCCAAGAAGAGAACATCTACATTGCCATGGGCAAGCTGGACATCCAGCCGAGCCATACTTTTCTGGACATAGGCTGTGGCTCGGGAGCGGTCTCTCTTGCAGCCTCCCGCTATACCGACAAGATATATGGCATTGACCGTAGAGAAGAGGCAGTGAGGATGTCCAGTTACAGGCTTCCCCTGGGGCGGTTTCTTTTAGGAGAGGCGGCCGATGTCATCTCCGGCCTGCCTGATGTAAACCGATGCTTTATCGGTGGGACACGCGGCATAGACGAATTCTGGCCCATGCTCCTGGAAAAGTGCAAAAGCGGCAGCATCATAGTGGCCGACCTGGCCAGGATAGGCATAGCCGCCCATGTGGCAGAGATGATGAAGGATGTGGGGATCTTCCAGGAGCTGATCCAGATTAATATTGCACGGGGCTACGCCCTGGCCGGCGATATAGCCTTAAAGCCTGCAAACCCCATCTTCATGGTGATTGGAAAATGCTGATAGGAATCAGCCTGGGACCAGGCGACCCGGAGCTGCTCACCCTCAAGGCGGCCGCTGCCCTGAAAAGCTGTAGCAGAGTCTTTGTGCCCGGCGAGATGGCGTCAGACCTCGTCCGCCCCTACTGCCGGCCCGAGCTGCTGGACTTTCCCATGATCCAGGACCAGGGGGAGCTGGAAAGGATCTGGAAGAAGAACGCCGCCATAGTGGCCGAAGCTGCATCCTCCGGAAGCGCCGCCTTCGCCTGCATCGGGGATGTGAACACCTTTTCCACCTTCAGCCACCTGGAGAGAATGATCCGGGAGAATTATGGGGATATTGAGATCCAGACCATACCCGGTGTGGGAGTGGTACCAGCCCTTGCCTCCCGCTTTCCCGCTCCTCTGGAGGGCTCCTTTCTGGTATCCGATGGCTCTCCCATGGACACGGTTATCCGCATCAAAGCCACCCGGCCCAGAAAGCTGGCCGAGGAGCTGCAAGAGAAGGGATTTGAGGAGTTCGTGCTGGGCAGGATGCTCTGCACCCCTGAAGAGAAGATCATCCGCGGCACTCTTCCCGAAAAAAGCGACTACTTCTCAGTTCTCCTGGCCAGGAAAAAGAGGAAGGGATGAAAATGAAGCTCTACTTTGTGGGAGCCGGGCCGGGAGATCCGGAGCTGATCACAGTCAAGGGCAAGAGGCTGCTCTCGGAGGCGGATCTGGTGGTCTATGCCGGGTCTCTGGTCAATCCCGCCCTACTTGACGGACTGAAGACAGAGTGCATCGATAGCAACGGCCTATCCCTGGAGGAGACGCAATCCCGCATACTGGCCGCATTGAAAGAAGGAAAGAAGGTGGTAAGGCTGCACAGCGGCGATCCATCGCTGTATGGGGCCATACTGGAGCAGATGAGGCCCCTGGAAGAAAAGGGAGTGGAGGTGGAGGTTGTGCCCGGCGTCTCCTCCCTCTTCGCCTCCGCCGCCGCCCTCAAGACCCAGCTCACATTAAAAGGCGTCTCCGAGTCTCTGATTGTGACCAGACCTGCCGGAACCACCCTGGACAAGGACGAGCTGCAAGCCCTAAGTAGCCACAATACCACCCTGGCTGTCTTTTTGGGCATAGACAAGATCCGAGAGATAATGGAGAGCCTGGACCGGCCAGGGGACACTCCGGTAGCCGTGGTCTACCACGCCTCCTGGCCGGATGAGATGGTGCTGCGGGGCACAATCGATGACATTGCAGATAAGGTGCAAGCGGCGGGCCTGGAGAGGAGTGCTCTCATACTTGTGGGAGAGGTGGTCAACCGGACCGGATTTCGGAGGTCTCATCTATACCGAGATCGTTAGCCGTCCTGGTCTTTCCCCGGGATAGGGAGAAGGGGGCCCGGATCTGCCAGGCACTAGAGGATAACTGCTGTCCCAAGATCGTGATCTATCGTAAGGATGAGATAGAAGAGGTCCTGGAGAGATTCGAGGCTGTGATTGCGGTCATGGCTGTGGGCATAGTGGTGCGCATCATCTGTCCCCTGCTCAAAGACAAATGGCGGGATACCCCGGTGGTAGCGGTCGACTCGTCTCTCTCCTGCGCCGTGCCGGTGGTAGGCGGACATCATGGAGCAAATCAACTGGCCCGCCTTCTCCGCTCTCGCATGGGCCTTTATCCCGCCATCACCACAGCCACCGACTCCTCCGGGCGGCCCTGCCTGGAGGAGATGGCGGAGCGACTGGGGGGAGCAATCTGCAATCCCGAGTCCAGCAAAGCCATCAACCTGGCCTTCCTGAATGAAGACGTCCACCTGTTGCGGCTCAAGGGGCCCAAGATTGTGCTGGTCGACCCGGATGTAGCTGTGCTCAAATTAAGAGGCCTGGTGCTGGGTATAGGTGCCCGAAGAGGTGTGGCAGCGGAAGAGGTGCTATCAGCCGTGGACCAGGCTCTGAAAGAAGCAGGAAAAAGCCGGGATGATATAGCCGTGCTGGCCACAGCCGATCTGAAAAGAGAAGAGGTGGGCTTGGTGGAAGCGGCAGGAATTCTGGGCAAGGAGCTTATCTGCCTGCCTTCAAAGGTCCTGAACGCCCAGGCGGCGACAAGCCCATCGCGAGCCCGGGATCTGGGGCTGGTGGGTGTGGCCGAGCCAGCCGTCCTGGCCCTGGCCAGGCGGCTCATCGCTGCCAAAAAGGCTTACGGGAGGGTTACAATTGCCATCGGAGAGTAGAGAAGACGGCCATCCTGCCGAGGGCAACAGACTCTCCATAGTGGGCATAGGGCCCGGATCGCCCGAACTCCGAACCTCCGCTGCAATAAAAGCAATCATTTCCTCTGATTTCGTAGTCGGCTACCGGCCATATCTGGAGCTGATAGGAGACCTCCTGCCGGGAAAGAGGGTTTTTTCCAGCGGCATGGGCCGAGAGGTTGACCGTGTCCGCATGGCCCTGGATCTGCTGGAGGAGGGCTCAGTAGCTTTGGTCAGCAGCGGGGACCCCAATGTCTACGGCATGGCCGGGCTGGGCCTGGAGATGGCCGAGAGGCCTTCCGATGTGAAGATAGTGCCCGCGGTTACCGCCTTCACCGCCGCCTCCTGCCGGGCCGGTCTGTTCTTCCGGGAGAGCGTATGCGCTATCAGCCTCAGCGACCTTCTCACCCCCTGGCCGGAGATCGAGGCACGGCTGCGCCTGGCCGCAGAGATGAAACTGCCCATTGCCCTCTACAATCCCAAGAGCAGGAGGCGGGACTGGCAGCTGCTCAAGGCCTTAGAGATCTGCGGCAGAAGAGAAGCCCTGCTGGCCAGGGACATTGGTCGGCCCGGGGAGGAGACAGTCTTCACCAGCTCAGACAGGCTGCTAGAAGAGGAGGAGCTGAGAGAGAGCATAAACATGACCACCCTGGTCATCCTCCTGGGACAGGGGACCTTCCGGGGACCGGCCAGCGGGAAAGCGGCAATAAATCTGGTGGGAATCGGGCCGGGCCAGCCCAGCAATCTCACTCAGGAGGCCAGCAGCATCCTGACAGGCTCGGAAAAGGTGTTCGGAGCGGAAAGATACCTGAGATCGATCGAGGGGATCACCGCCGCCCGGAAGGTGACCCATGATGGCCCCTGGCCTGAGAGAATGGCAGCTCGATACGATGAGGCATCTGCGGTGGCAGATCGAGGCGGCCGGGCGGCCATACTCACCGGGGGAGATCCCTCCATCTTCTCCTCCGGCTGGAGGATACTGGACCGGGCAGCCAAACCGATCCATATCTCCCCTGGAGTAAGCGCCTTCTCCTGTGTTGCCGCCCGGGCCGGGGCGCCGCTGGTGGGGGACTTCGTCCTGCTATCCTCAGGCCGGGAGCCGGAAAAGGCTTCTCTATTGGCAAGATCCGGATTTGCCGTGGTGGTCTATAACCTCAAGGGGGAGGAGGTATCCCCCATTCTGGAAGCAGTCTGCCCAGGCCTGCCCGTCGCTCTGGCCAGGGATGTGGACCGGGCTGGAGAGAGCGCCATAGTCCTCACCGCCGCCGATCTTCTCGACGCCCGGCCTTCAGGATTCCGATTCACCCTGATCCTGGCCCCCCCCAGCTCCTATATCAGGGACGGGAGAATAATCGCCAGGAGAGGATACGAGAACAAGTACAGCTACTAGAAAAGGATTCGAGCTGAATGACCATGACCAAAGGCATAATGGAAGGTTATACGGATATAGGGGCCGTCACCCCTGAAGCCATGGAGATAAGCAAAAAGAGCCGGCAGCTCATCTCCCAGATGGTAGGAGACCGCGATCTGCAGGACCGCATCAAGCAGAGGTGCGTCATAGCCACCGGAGACCCCAGCCTGGCGGAGATCATCAGGTTTCATAACCATCCGGAGCAGGCTGGCCTGCAGGCCCTGGAGGAGCATGCTCCCATCTTTGTGGACATCAAGATGGTGGAGGCGGGAGTGCTAAAGAGAGGGCATGAAAGCCCCATCCAGCTCATAATCGGCCAGGGGGACGATATCGCCGAGAAGCTGGGCGTGACCCGCACCTCAGCCGGAATCATGGCTTTGCAGGAGAAGCTGACTGGCTCCATAGTGGTGATTGGAAATGCCCCCTCCGCTCTCCTCACCTTGTGCCAGCTCATGGAAGAAGAAAAGGCCCTTCCCAGGATGGTGATAGGAGTCCCGGTGGGCTTTGTCAATGCCGCCGAGAGCAAGGAGCGGCTGAGGGGATTGCCCGTGCCCTCCATCACCACAGAGGGAACTCGCGGCGGAACCCCCATCGCAGTTGCAGCCATTAATGAGATCATAAACACCTATGCCAGAGCCAAGATCTGATCGGATCATGAACCCTGTCAGAGATCCGGTCACTGTCAGAGATCCGGTCATGGATTCGCAACCAGTAATAGACTCTGATCCGGCTGAGGGCTCCGAGACGGACCCGGTCACTGGATTTGCCATACCCGCCTCCTGGCTGCGTCTCTCTCCCGATCCAGAGGTCAGAGAGAAGATAAAGAGCGGCAGATGGATCATCCTCTCCAGCGGCCTGCTCTGCCGGCGGGGCCTGACCACGGGAACCACCGCTGCAGCAGCCTGCAAAGCAGCCGTACTCTCCTTGAAGGGAACGGTGAAAAGCATTGAGGTAGCGACTCCGGTCGGGATATTAGTATCTCTTCCTGTGGTTGCCGATAGAGGATTCTGCCTGGCGATAAAGGATGGCGGAGACCACAAATTCGATGTCACTGCCGGCCTTGAGATCGCCGCATCAGCCCGACCGGCTAAAGAGACGGCCCTTGTGGCCGGGAAGGGCATTGGCAAAATCGTTGGCCGGGGACTGTGCGACGATGTGGGCCGGCCAGCCATAAGCCCAACCGCCCGAAAGCAGATTATGCTTGCAGTCTCCCAGGCCCTGCAGGAGACGGATCTTTCCGGTGCCAGGATCGAGCTGACTGTGCCCAGAGGAGAGGAGGTAGCCGGGCAGACCCTCAATCCCCGTCTGGGAATAGTGGGAGGCATATCCATACTGGGCTCAACCGGATTTGTGGAGCCCTGGAACGACCACTTCATCGAAGACCGTGCCCTGGAGCTTAAGGAGGCCAAGAGAGTGGTAGCGACCACAGGAAGAGTGGGCCTGAAGATGAGCCGCATGCTCTTTCCCGATCATAAGGTTGTGCTCATGGGAAGCCAGCTGGACCGGCTGGACTTCGGCCAGGATCAGGAGAGCATCCTCTGCGGCCTGCCTGCTCTGATCCTGAAATGGGCCTGGCCGGGGCTGCTGGAGAATACCGGCTACAATACAGTGGCAGAGATGGCGGAGAATGAGCCGCAGCACAGCAATATCATCAGAGCGCTGCAGATGGCCAAAGAGAAGCTGCCTAAAACCCGCATAGTCCTCCTG
>MTKZ01064415.1_pt1 | contig 18265 bp, 13 predicted proteins | sample 1042781 | NCBI WGS metagenome assembly MTKZ01 (sample SAMN06212207, study PRJNA360539) | anaerobic digester metagenome | biome: Wastewater treatment plant; material: sludge; isolation source: anaerobic digester fed with sludge from wastewater treatment plant | place: Denmark: WWTP Viborg ... | reverse complement strand
GCGGCGCGTCAGGGGCAATTCTGCTCAGCAGGAAGACGAGCCACGCGGCATTCACCAGCGTAGCGACCGTGGTGTCAAGCCATGCGGGTGTCCGCCATCGCAGCATTCGTCCTAGCCGAGCCATTGCCTGTTCTCAGCCATCTTGCGGTGAACGCCATACCGCCCAAGCTGAACCCTGAACCCTTCTTATACCCCTCCGAACGCGCTGTACCCGCCGTCCACGGGAACGGTGATGCCGGTAACGAACTGCGAAGCGGGCGAGATCAGCCACACGATGGTGCCGTAAAGATCCTGCGGATCGCCGAAGCGGTTCATCGGTGTGTGGTGGATGATCGACTGCCCTCGGGCGGTCAGGTTGCCCGTGTCTTTGTCGGTCAGCAGGAACCGGTTCTGGTTGGTCAGGAAGAAGCCGGGGGCGACGCCGTTGACGCGGATTTTCGATGAGTACTCCTGGGCCATGTGAACGGCCAGCCACTCGGTGAAATTCTTCACTCCGCTCTTGGCCGCCGAGTACGCCGGAATGCGGGTCAGCGGCTTGAACGCGTTCATGCTCGCGATATTCAGGATCACGCCCTCGCCGCGCTCGGCCATGGCTTTGCCGAAGACCATCGACGGCAGGATGGTTCCGATGATGTTCAGGTCCATGACCTTCTGGAAGGCGTCGATGGGCAGATCGAAAAACTTCTTGTCCGGCCCGGTGGTGGCCGAAGGGTGATTCCCGCCGGCGCCATTGATCAGAACATCGACCGGGCCAAGGGTCTCGACGCACTGTTTGTGAGCGGCCTCGATGCTGTCGCGTTGCAGGACGTTGGCGGTGATGGCCGTGGAAATGCCCCCGCCGGCGACGATCCTGCGAACAACCTCTTCGGCGGCTTCCAGCTTCAAATCCATCACCGCGACTTTCACCCCGCAAGCGGCCAGGTACTCGGCAATTCCGCCGCACAGAACCCCGCCGCCGCCGGTTATCGCCACGACTTTGCCCTTGACGTCAAACAAGTTGCTCATGGGTCACCTCGGCGATGCATCATAACCGGGCACGCGGGATTGCCCAAGCGGCCGGGGGATCCCTCCCGGATGTTCATCCGTACAACGATAGTCATGCGGGACGCGGCCGACCGCGGACCGGATGGATCTCGTGGCGTGTGCTGTCGCGGCGGCCGTCTGGAGGGCGAAGGCCGGTCATCTGGGAGATGCTTCGCTGCCGGGCAGTTGCCCGCATCTCCCAGATGAGTGCCGGATTGTTTTAATCCGCCGGTTCGTACCCGTCGGACAGAGTCTTCATGAAAGCGACGATCGCGGCCTCTTCTTCAAGCGTGAGGCCCAGGTCGCCCAATTCGTCCGTATTGACGTTGTCTGACACCTCGGGCGCCGGCCACGGCTCCACATCCCTCGTGTTGTAGAAATGGGTGATCTCTTCGAGGGACTTGAAGTAGCCGTTGTGCCCGAAGGACTTTACGAATTCGGGATAAGGCCGCTTATCCACGTTCCGCAGCGTCGGCACCTTGTGTTTGCCGTAGTTCTCCGCGGCCATGTCCGCATATTCGGCCGTCCCGGCGAGGAACCCGCCCAGCCCGGGGTCAATCCAGTCTGCCCCGTCCGGGTTCCACTTCAGCGGCGCCGAGTAGAAGGGGTTCAAGGGATTCTTCGGGATGCCAAGGTTGTCGTACGTGAAATCGGTGAACAGCGGAGGCTCACCGTTTTCGCCGACCTCGCTGATATGGCAGGCCGAGCACATGGCCTTGCCCTCAAAGAGTTCCAGACCCCATGCTTCCTGCTCGGTCAGCTCAGCTTCTCCCTTGAGCCAGTAGTCATACTTGGACGAGAAGGGGTTCACCTCGGCTGAACGCTCGTAGGCGGCGATCGACCGGGCGATTCGCTCGTAGGTGCCGGCGACATCCTTCTTCCAGTCCAGCGAGCCGGGGCCCCACACCTCCTCGAATAGACTGGCATAGTCCGACCTGGCGACCCTGGAGCACACCAGCATGGCGTTCGGAAGGTTCTGCTCCAGCGGGTTGAGGAACGGTCCCATGGCCTGCTCGGCCAGCGGGTCTCCGAGCGTCCAGCCCGTAGCCCGGCCGTCCCAGAACATGCCGCCGATGAACAACCCTTCGGTCTCATCGAAGTACATCACGGGACTGTCGCCGCCGTAGGCCGCTGCCGGCGGCTTGCGGTTACCAAACCGCGTGTGCACCGCACCCGGATATACGGCCACGCCGGCGTTGATCGCTGCATCAGGTCCGGTGAAGCCGACCTCCGGAGCGTGACACGCGGCGCAGGACTGCCCCGGCGGAATGGACAGGTTGTCATCGAAGAACAAGTTCTTCCCAAGCCTTTCCAGGGGGGTCAGATCCTCTGCCCAGGTCGTTCCCGGCCCAAGGCCTNNGACGATTCAACAACACGCGCATTGCATACGCAGTATGCTCCCGCCTCTGAATGGCAAACGGCGATCGTAAAGCCGTTCGTGCGGAGACAGGAGAAAGATCAAACACTTCGTTTCCGCCTGGGGGGTCATTCTACCATCGGCGCGGCTGATGGTGCGAGGTTTTTCTTGGCAGAATTCCGCGGTATTCGCCAAAAGAATCTTCGCCGCATATGGGACAAGACAGGTACAGTACAGGAGCATGGGGCAGATGCCCCCGGGTGCGCGTCATGAGACCGCTGGATTGCAGAAACATGGGAACACGACCTCGCGGACGAGCGGATGAGGCCCCGGTGCGAAAGTCACGATGCCAGGGCACGGTCACGTCTCAGGCCGGGCGTCTAATAGCACCGCGATAGTCTGATTCCATGTGTTCCGGGGACGCCGCGATGCATCATCGATCGCCGAACCGCGATTTTGTGCTTTANNTGCTCAGCGATAGGAGGAGAATAATGAAATATCGTTCCTTCAGATACGTGCGGACATATCTGCTCCACGGTTGCGTCATGGTCGCGATCGCGGCGTCGACGGCTGACGAGGCTTATGCCCGGGCCAACATTCGAGACGCGTTTTTCAGCGCCTACCCCGGTGCTGTGAGTACGACCCTTGACACGGTGCCCAGTCATCCGACGCATTGCGGCGTCTGTCACTACGATTTCAGCGGCGGCGGCCCGCGCAATCCGTACGGCGTCCGGTTGGGCGACGTTCTGCCGGGTTACCCCACCAATCCGAATGGGCGCAAGCAGGCGGTCCTGTCCATCGGCAGTGAAGACTCGGACGGCGACGGCTTCACCAGTGTGGTCGAAGTCACGGCTGTCACGCAGTTCTCCAACACGCCCACCTTTCCCGGACTGGCGCCGGCGAACGTATCGAGTGTCTCGAACGTCGCCGTATCGGAAATCCAGACTCATCTGGTGCCGACCGCGGGCGCGGACACTACGCCGCCCGATGTGCAGGTGATCTCGCCCAACGGCGGCGAGACGGTCACCGGAAACGCGGCCGCCTCCGTTCAATGGACGGCCACGGACGCCAGCGGCGTCGCCGCCGTGGACATCTACCTCTCGGATGATAACGGTATCACCTTCAAGCCCGTCGCCATGGGCCTGAGCAACAGCGGCAGTTATGCTTTCTTCGTTCCCAACCGCCCGACCACCACCGCGTTCGTGCGAGTGGTGGCAATCGACAACGCCTTCAACTCGGGACAGGATGACAGTGACGCCCCGTTTGCCGTCGGGCGGGCTCCCGGCGGGATCGCCCCCACCACGCTCCGCGACTTCGACATGCCCGGCAGTCAGCCTTTCGAGGCCGGAACGCTCAACGACCCCGACGCCTGCGCGGTCTGCCACGGCGGCTACGACACCAACGTGGAGCCCCATTTCAACTGGCAGGGCAGCATGATGGCCCAGGCTTCGCTCGACCCGCTGTTCGAGGCCTGCCTGACGGTGGCCAACCAGGATGCCCCCGACTCGGGCGACCTGTGCCTGCGATGCCATATTTCCAAGGGCTGGCTGCGGGGACGATCGGTCCCGACCGACGGAACGCAGATGCTCGCGACCGACAAGAGCGGCGTCTCGTGCGATTTCTGCCACCGGCTGATCGATCCGATTTACGCCCCGGGCGTGAGCCCGACACAGGATGAGGCCATCCTGGCCGGCCTGTCGCTGGTGCCGAACACTTTCGCCAACGGAATGTTCGTCGTCGACCCGACCGGGGCCCGGCGCGGCCCGTTCGTCGACGCCACCAGCGGGCATCCCATTCTGGTCTCACCGTTCCATCGCGAGGCGGCCCTGTGCGGGACCTGTCACGACGTCAGCAATACGGCGTTCGAGAAGGACCTCAATGGCAACTACCCGCCGAATGCGTTCGATACGCCGGCGGCGAGTTTCTATTCGCACACCCTGATGCCCATCGAGCGGACCTACAGCGAGTGGTTCTACAGCGAATACAACACACTGGTCGGTGTCTACGCTCCGCAATTCGGCGGAAACAAGGAGTACGTCGCCACCTGCCAGGATTGCCACCTGCGAGACGTGACCGGCTACGGCGCCCACCTCGGCACGACGCCCCCGCCTCCCCCCCAGCGTGACGATTTGCCCCTGCACGACATGACCGGCGGCAGCGCCTGGTTGAGCGGCCTTCTGCCGACGATGTTCCCCGGCCAGGTCGACGCCGCCGCGATGCAGAGTGGGCAGATGAGGTCCCGTTACATGTTGCAGAACGCCGCCGGCATGACTGCATCTCAGGACGGAACACGGCTGAAGGTGACGGTGACCAACGAAAGCGGCCACAAGCTCCCGACCGGTTATCCGGAAGGCCGGCGCATGTGGATCAACGTGAAGTTCTACGACGACGGCGGCAACCTGCTGGCCGAGTCGGCGGCTTACGACACCGAGACAGGAGTGCTGGGTCACGATGCGGCCGCCATGATCTATGAGGCCAAACCCGGCCTGGATACCGACACCGCCTCGTTGGCCAATGAGGACCCCGGCCCGTCGTTCCATTTCGTCCTGAACAACAAGATCTACAAAGACAACCGTATCCCGCCGCGGGGCTTCAACAACGCCCTGTTCTCCAGCTTCGGTGGGGCTCCCGTCGGACGTGAATACGCCGATGGACAGTACTGGGATGATGCCTGGTATTCCGTGCCGTTCGGTGCGGTCTCGGCAACGGCGACGCTCTATTACCAGAGCACCAGCAAGGAATACGTCGAGTTCCTGCGGGACAAGAACGCCACCGACAACACCGGTCAGTTGATGTACGATCTGTGGAACAACAACGGCAAGTGCCCGCCGGAACTGATGAGAACCGTCACGGTCGCCGTGTCCATTCCGGATGTTCGAGCGGACCTGGACCATGACGGCGACGTCGACTCCGACGACGTGGTCCTCTTCGAGACCTGCGCCTCGGCTCCGGGTATCCCGCACAGCGGTGCGGCCATGTGCCCGCGGGTGGATTTCGACGCAGACGGTGACGTGGACCAGCTCGATTTCGGCGTCGAGCAGGCGTGCTTCGGCGGGCCGAACGTGCTTGCCGACCCGGCGTGCTCCAATTGAGATCGCGACGGCGTTTCAGCGGCATGGTTGCCGTGTTGCGCGTTGCTGAACGTTCATCGCGGATATCTTTCGGCAAAGAAAAGCGGCCGGCACGTGTGGTGCCGGCCGCGGGTTTTTGGAGCCCGATCGCCGGTCGCGATCAGACTTCCGTCTCGGGGTTGGCCGGGTCGTTCGGATCGAACCACTTCGGGTTCATGACGATCCGCTTCTTCTTTTCCATCGCGATATTCGAGCACAGGGCGACAACCGCGTCGGCCAGGGCCACGATCCCGTCGCAGCGGGGCTTCATCTCCGGCCGAGTGGGGTCGGGTTTGCCGATCTCACGGATCAGCCAGGCCATGTGTTCCTGCTCCTCGCGGTAGCCACGGCTGGTCAGGGTGTCGGCCATGCCCACCGCGCTGCCCCACGCAGCCGTACCGCCTGACGACATGACCGGCTTGCCGATGCGGCCCTCGGCCCAGGCGATGCGGGTGTCAACCCGCGTGTCCTTCGACTTGTCCTTGAAATCCTCGTAGAACAGATAGGCCTCCAGCTCGCGGTCCATCATGAGCGTGGCCCGCGATCCGTTCACCTGCTCCCCGTAACCGTCAAACGCGTTGGTGGAGATCGACGAATAGGTGACCACCGCATTGTCGGTCGTGTAGGGCAGGGGCAACAGCACCGGCTCGGCCGGGGCGCTGGCCGCCGCCGTCGCGGGTTGATGGCCGGGCAGTTTCTCGAACGGCTTCTGGTCGCCGAACAGGTACTGCATGAATATGTGATCGGGGATGCTACGCCCGTCCTTGAAATAGGAGGTCACGCCGGTGCCGACCATCTCGGTCGGCAGCTTGTGTTTCAGGAAGATGCTGGCCGCGTCCAACTGGTGGCTGCCCAACTCGACCATCAGGCCGCCGCCGGTACGGTTGTCGATCCGCCACCGGACAAGCTGCTCGTAGCTTTCGTAGCCATACTTGTGAATGTCCACCTTCCGGTCCTCGGGCGGGATCTCCTTGCTCCAACTGTCGAAACTGGTCTGGTTGCGGTGCCAGAAAGCGTGAATGTGGCGGATGTCACCGACGACGCCCTGCTTGATCAGCGACAGGGCATTGGCATACATGTAGCTGTAGTGCCGCTGATGGCCGACGGCCAGGAACCGGTTGTTGGCCGCCGCGGCCTTGATCATGTCCTTGCACTCGGAGACCGTCTTGGCCATCAGCTTCTCGCACAGAACGTGCTTGCCCTTCTGCAGCGCCGCGACCGCCGCCGGGGCGTGCAGGTGCAGCGGCAGAGCGATGATGATCAGCTCGATCGTCGGGTCATCGAGAAGCTTGTGATAGTCCTCCTCGAGCCTGATCTTATTGGCCCTCTCGGGACCATACAGCGTCTTGAACGCGTCGCGGGCACGCTGCTGGCTGGACGGGCGGATGTCGGAGAAGGCCACGAAGTCGATGTACTCCGGGTTGCTTTGGGAAATATGGGCATAGCACCCCTGATCACCGGTGCCGATCAGGGCGGTTTTCACCGGCGCCCCTTTGAGCTTGCTGTACCCCCAGTACATGGCGGCGGCCGTCGGGATGACCAGCCCGGCGCTGAGCATTTGCCGCCGGGTGATCCTGAAGACCTCGCTGCTGGCGTCCCCGAAGTTGTCTCGACCGATCTGACGTTGTTGGGCATTGAGTACCATGAGTTGAGATCCTTTTCTGCTCTCTCAAATTGACTTCGGTTGTGGAGATTCCCGTTTNNCATGCTGGCGATCAGCCCGTCAAGGCCGCCCCATCGTCCGACCCGCGTGGTGGCCAGCATCAACACGGTCACCAGCTCGATCAGGTTCTTGTTGATGACCAGGTAGTGCCCCTCGGATGGTCCCTCGGGCACGCCCGGCAGCGGCGGCATGGCGAAATAGTACATGGCCAGCAGCCCCGCGGCTCCGAGGCACGCCAGCCGCGTGAACAACCCGAGGATCAGGCAGACGCCGACGATGGTGAGCGCCCACTTGTTGGAGAAGTCGCTGAACCACGAGGGGCTGAAGTCGGTCTTCATGAACCCTTTGCTCAATTGCGGCTCGCTGAGCAGGGCCTTCTCCACCGGGGCGCCCTTGTCGTCCGTGACGGTGTGCTTGGCCTTGTACACCGCCGTCGGCAGGCTGGTGATGATCTTGTCCACGCGCGTGACCAATCCCACCCGGATGCGGGCCTTGCGATTGTACATGTCCTGCAGCCGCTCTCGCTCGAAGGTCAGAATCGTCCGATCCGCCACCTTTTCCTGCCGCGCGATCTCATCCAACAGGACCTTGTAGTCCCACACCTGGGCGACGAAGTCCTTGTCGTGGGCAAGCAGATCAAGCTCGGCCTTCTTCGCGTCCCTGAGTTTCTCGGCTTCCTTGCGCTGGTCGTTGTCCAGGCCATAGAAATCGACGATCCGATCGTACATCTCCTTCAGTCTGGCGGTCAGGCTTTCCTCGAGCGACTTGCTCAGCGCGGCGGCCTTTCGACCGTCCAGCTCGCCCCCCTCGCGGATGGCGGGGTCGTTGATCGCCAAAGCTTCGCGGCCGTCGACGTCCTTGACGAACATCCGGAAGTATTCCCGGAACGGCCCCGCCGAAGCCACCAGGTAGCTGGTCGCCCGCCAGTGGGGCTGGCAGAGCTTGTAGACGCCCTCGATGAAGAAATGCCAGCCGATGAAGATCCGCAGGATGACGAGCAAGGCAATCGTCCAACCGGTAAACATCCGTACCGTGGCGACCGTCTGAGGCCTCGCCAGTTGCGGGGTCGGGGGCTGTGGTTGTTGCGATGCAGGCGATAACGTCGGTCTTAGCTGAGCCATGATCTTATCTTCACCTATGAGTCCACTGGCGGCGACATTGCCTCGCCATACCATTTCTCACGAACCCGGCGAATCGTTGCCGGGCGTCAGTCTAACGTCTTCCGGCGGCAGGTTAAAGGTCACGACACGCGGCAGTGTGTCCTGGCCGTCGTCCCCATTCCGGTTTGGGACGAGGAGAGCGGCGATTTCGGGATGATTCTGACAGAAAGCGGCCGCCTTGTCGAGCCCCATGACGAACAGAGCCGTGGACAAGGCATCGGCCGTTGCCGCATCAGGGGCCAAAACGGTGGCGCTGGCCAGGCCGTCGGCGGGCCGCCCCGTCTGAGGATTGATCAGGTGGCCGTAGCGCCGGCCTTCTGCTTCAAAAAACTGGTTGACGGTACTGGACGTGGCCAGCGCCCGGTCTTTCAGATAGACCGCGCCGAGCTGACGATCNNCTGACGATCCGGCGCAAGCGGATCCTGGATGCCAAGCAGCCAGCCGCGACCATCCCCCGCCGGAGACCCGACCGCTCGCACACTGCTGCGCCCCCCTTGGATCAGCACGCACTCGGTGCCGAAATCGGTCATCATTCGCTTGATTGCCTGGTCGATACCGTAGCCTTTGCCGATGCTTCCCAGGTTGATCTCCAGTCCGGGGACCGTGTAGCGAACGGAGATTGTCTGATCGTCGAAAACAACATGTCTCATGCCGCTCCGGGCGAAGGCCTCGCGCCATTCGGTCTCGGAAGGCACCCGCTTGGGGCCCCGCAAGAACCCCCATGCCTTGACCATCGCACCCGTTGCGACGTCAAAGGCCCCTTCCGTCTGGCGTGTTAACTCGGCAGCCCGTTTGAGCAGCTCGTAAAGCCGGTAGTTGATCCGAACGGGTGACTCCGCGGCCTGCTGGTTCAGGCGTGAGACGGCACTATCTCCGCGGTAGACGCTCAAGAGGTCTTCAAGATCGCCGATTTCGTCGAGAGCAGCCTCAGCCGATGCCATCGGACTGGGCTGGTCCGGCGGGAGCATGACGGTGAATTCGCAGCCCATGGCCCGGCGAGAAATGCACCAGTGCTGGAAATCCTTGCCCGCCGAACGCGACCGCTTGGGAACCTGTGGCACGAGCGCGGCAACCAGCCCCCCCGTGGACGCCCCCAGACCCCGAGCGGAAAGAAAGCCTCGCCGCGACCACGCTGACCCTGAACTCATAACGCCTCATCTGCCGGCTCTTGCGCGTTCCGGAATCCGAGGTTGCGCATCGGACGTGCCGGATCCACCGGTCAGACCAGTATCGCAGACCTCGCAGAACGAGGCAAATCAGATACAGGTCAGTGTCCAAACGGGGACGATTGAAACCGGGATGATCGAGGAAGGAGCTCGTTCCCTGCGGGCCGGGTGATTGCGCATTCAGTCGGCCTTGTTCCTGGGGGCGTGGATTGACCGCCGGTCGGCGTCCATGCACGGACCGATGAACACCCACGACGACTCCGGGCCCGAGCGGGTCCATTCGGGATAGCCCAGATTGATCGCCAGCGTTTTGCGGGTGCGGTACAGGATCCGCTCCCCTGCCGCGTCTGCACCGTGCAGATCATGGCCGATGTGCCGGACCGATCTGCAGAAAAGCGTGTCGGGGTATCCCTTCCGCTGCAGAGCCTTGTCGGCGAGTTGGGCCGCTCGCCCATGGCTTGCCGCCCGGACGATGAACACCAGGTCTTTGTCGCGATAGTCGCGAGGCAGTGCTGGGTCATCCACAAAACACACCGCCTCGTAGAGATTCAGCGTCTTTGCTGCGAATTTCATCGTATACCTCCTGGGCATTGCCACACCCCGTTGTCGCCGGAGCCCCGTGGTCCAGCGAAGCCAATGAGATGCCCTTGGAGCCCGCGCAAGCCAGACCCCCATACTTACGCGTAAAAGCCGATTATCATCCCTCATAAAAAGCAGTTTTCGGTTTCGCGATGCGCCGCGCGGTGTGACCGTCGGAAATGCATCAGGCAGACGTGCAGCCCCAGCCGATCCGCCCTCCACGCGGGGTCCACGGCGGGTGCAGATGGCACACTAACCCAACTTTCGCACAGCGACCAGACTGAAGGCCCTGGCGATAGCGCCGGGGCCGGTTCTTCTCAAAGGTCGGCACTACACGACTGATCAGCAGCCGGCAGGATCACCTCCCCGGAGCGTATCCGGGGCGGAGGTTGCGACGGCAGCGTCAGGCGCAGCTTGTCCAGGACCAGTTGCTGGTCAGCCTCCGGTTCGATGTAGCGGGGCATGACCAGCAGTCGCCCGTCTGTCGTCGGGATGCACACGTCCACCATCCGGATCGCCGACAGCTTCTCAAGCACCGCCCGGGGCGTCAGTCCCGGGGCTGCATACCGGAGTTTCATCCGCAGGTTGGCCAGCAGGGCATAGCCCAGGAACGCCACCAGGATGTGAGCCTCCACGCGTTCTTCAAGGTGGTGGTGGATCGGACGGATGGCCAGATCCCCCTTGAAGTGTTTGAACGCCTGCTCCACCTCAACGAGCTGCATGTACATCCCCCACAGGCTCACCCCGTCCCCGGCCAGCGCCGCAGGCAGGTAGCCCCGCAGGACGTACGCTCCCTCCCGCTCCCGTGATCGCCGCCAACCCGCCCAGTCGAACGAGCAGCGGAACGTAGCCCGGCTCACGGCCTCGCCTTCCTTGGGCAGGCGAATCTTCACGAACTGCCGAACTTGCCCCGCCTCGGCCCGCAAGGCCCCGATCTTCTGTAACAGTACATCCCGGCTCACCGGACGTCGCTTGAGGGTGTTGAGCCCATGCACCAGACGCTTGAGCCGTCGCCGACGGATCGCGCGCTCTTTCTGACGCCGATCCTCACTGCGGGCCAGCACATAGACTTCCCCTTCATGCTTAACCAGTTTCACCTGCAAGGCCTCATGCACTGGGTTCCACGGACAATCCGCCAAGACCGGCTCCAGCTTGCTCAATTGCCCTTTCGGGGTACCGACCAGATAGTGGATCCCCGCCTCCCGCATCTCTCTGAGGACTTCTTCTGTCGGAATACCTCGATCCATCACCCAGATCCGATTCGCCCGGCCATACAACGACTCGATGCGGGCCAGGAAGTCCCTCAGCGTCGTCTTGTCCGAGGTGTTCCCGGGCATCACCTCGTAGGCCAGCGGAAGCCCGTCCGGCGTCACGATCAACGCAATCACCACCTGCCGGCAGTCCGGACGGCCATCCCGACTGTACCCGTGTCTGGCTTTGGGATTCTGCTGGCCCTGCCCCTCGAAGTAGGTACTTGTCAGGTCGTACAACAAGACATCGAACTTCGCGTCGAACAGCGTCCGCCAGCGTTCGACCAAGTGTTGGTGCAGGGCATCCTTGTGCTCTATCACCCGGTCCAGGCAACGGTACAGCCGGTCCTTCGATGCCGCCGCAAAGTCCACCCCCAACAGCTCATCCAACGCCGTCTGCAGGAACCACTCCCGATGCACCCGCCACTCGCTGCCCGGAGCCACCAACCGATTGATCGCCAGGATCGCCAGAACCTGGTCCCAGGCCACCTCCCCCTCTTGGTCAGCGAAACGCTCCGCCCAGAATTGGTCTAACCGAAGTTCTCGCCACAACGTCAGGGCCAGCCAGCAGTCCCCGAACGACCGGCAACGACGAAGACGCAGCTCGGCCATTCGCAGGCTCACTGCGTTCACCGCATCCGGCGGAATCTCCCGATCCTCCGGAAACAGCGACATCTCATTCGTTGTCTTCCGCTGCTCGTCGAAGACCTCCAGCGTCTTGCGCCACGCGACTTCCTGCGTGTCGTTGATCTCGCCCAAGTACAGCACCTGACGCTGAACCACGCGGTCACCCGGCAGCCGCCGGTTCTCCACCACGCTGTAGTAGCGGTGCCACTTGCCGTTCTTGAATCGACGTTTGCTTCGCAGAAACATCGTTACATGGTTATCGCAGATCCGAGGGGGGATTCTCAAGAGGGTAGGTCGGCACTACACCCGTCTGAAGGCCAAAAACCGCACGGACGCACGCGCCAGCCCCGCGCGCGGCTCAAAGATTTACTCGGCGTGCGAAAGTTGGGCTAAGCTACTCCGCCCAGCCATCGGTGATGATAAGTACCTTTCGGGTAATACCTTATCGCCGATCGACGATTTCTAGTCCGTTGTTGGCGATGCGGGGTCCAGCCCTGCGGGCTCCAGAAGGAACCGGACCCGAGCCGCACCCTCTGCCTGAAAATACTCGATCCGGACAGAGTGGTTGCCCTCGGCCAGATGAATCTCGCTCGTCCTGCGGGCTGAGACGTGCTGCGTCCAATCCTCGATGACCTTCTGCCCGTCAATCCAAACCCGCAGGCCGTCATCCGAGATTGTGTCCACATGATATCGTCCCGCTCGCAGGTGCAATGTGGCGGTGGCAATGAATCCGAAATGCAAGAGGGGCATTCCCTTCACCGGGGCACGCTTGTCCCAGCTAAAGTCGATGGTTCTTCGCTGGGTTCTTATGACGTTCGGCCCGTTGCTGGCCGCCTGCCATCGAGCGTCCAATTCGTGCAGGTCCTCTGTTGGCGGCCACCAGAAGAAGGCTATATCCCAATCCGCGACGGGCGAATCCGGCCCTGCCCTGCGTTGCAGAATGAGCTTGAAGGTCTCAAGCCGGATCGGCTCCGCCATGTTCCGATCGGAGCGAACAGCCGCCGCGACGTCCTGCCAGGCGCCCAGACGGTTCCACAGATCCTCGACGATCGCCCGGGCTTCGGCCGAGAGCTGGTCCTGTTTCAGTCGTTCGCGGAGAACGACTGCATACGGCCGGGTGTCGCGGATCACGATGTTCGCGTCCTCGCCGCCGGTGACGAGCAGGCGGCCGTCGGGGCTGAACGCCGCGCACGTGGGCGCGAGCGAGTGCTCGGACAAGACCAGGGTCTCAATGTCGGCCTCCGGGTCCCAGATTCTCAGCGACTCGCCGCCGCCGGCGGAGACGAGCCGGCTTCCGCTGGGGTTAAAAGTCACCGAGCGGATCGGCTGTCTTTCCTTCAGTACGTGCAATGGGGCTCCGGTGGCGCGGTCCCAGATTCTCACCGTCGCGTCCGCGCCTCCGGAGGCGATGCGGCGCCCCTCTGGGTCGGCCGTGACGCATTGCACGGGGCCGTCGTGACCGCTCAGTTCGCGGACGCAGGCGCGAGTAGCGGCGTCCCAGACTCGAATGACGCCGTCGGCACCCGCCGAGATGATCCAGCAATCGTCCGGGGTCACTGCCACGGAGTGGATCGCGCCCTGATGGCCGTTCTGCGCGCTGATCTGCCGGCCGGAGGCCGCGTCCCAGAGCTTGATCTGACCATCCGCCCCACCCGACACCAGTTGCCGTTTCTTGCGGGCGAAGGCCAGCGACAGGACGCCGCCGGTATGCGCCTGGAACCCGCGCAGCGGGTCGCCTGTTACCGCGTCCCAGATCCTGATGTCGCCGTCCGTGCTGCCCGAGGCAAGGCTCCAACCGTCCGCGAAGACCAGCGACGTGACAAGGCCGTGATGCGCCTTCAATCGGCGAAGGCTGACGTGCCTTACCGTATCCCACATTTCCAGCGTGCCCTCGTCGTCGCCGGACACCATCAGCCGGCCATCGGGACAGAACGACAGGCACAAAACCGTGTTGTTCTGGGACAGAATCTCAGGATTGCCCGATACGGGCTCGGTGTGCCAGATCTTGAGCGTGCCGTCATCCCCGGCGCTGACAATTGATCGGCCATCCGGGCTGAACGCCACGCCTGTGATCTTGTCCTCATGTCCCCGGTACCTGCGGATGGCTTTTCCGGAGTCGAGATCGAGGAGGCGAAGCATGTATCTGGGGCCGCCTGAGGTAATCATCCATCGGCTGTCCGGGCTGAACGCCAGCGTGCTCTCTGACAGTTGCTCGCGGAGCATGGAACGGAATCGTGACCATGTTCCGGTGTCAACGGTTCGAATCGGCTGGCCGTAGGCCGCCACGGCCATGGTCCTGCCGTCGGGGCTGAACGCGATGGAGGTCACCGGACCGACGAACTGTCGAAAGGCGGGTCTCTCGATCCCGGTGGTGGTCTCCCAGAGCTTTACGCCCTCGCCGGCGGCGCCCGCCGCGATCAGTTTGCCGTCGACGTTGAAGGCCAGAGTGTCGCGCTGACCGTCGTATCCCTCCAACGTTCGAAGGAGGGCGCCGGTTTTCGCGTCCCACAATCGGACCCTGCCGTCCTCGGTTCCCGTCGCCACCCATCGACCATCGGGGCCGGCCCGAACGGACAGAATACGCCCTCCCTGGGCGTTGACTGCCGGCGTCTGCACCCATGTGGCGACATCCCAGGCCATCCACACGCCATCGGCGCCCCCGGCGACAATCTGTTGCCCGCCCGGACCAAACGTGATCGAGTTGATTCCGCCGGCCGGGGAACGAAGCAATCGAAGTTGTTCCCCCGTATGGGCATCCCAGATCCGCACGGTTCCGTCGTCGCTGCCCGCGGCGATCCAGCGGCCGTCGGGACTGTAGTCGACGGTCGCGACTCGGCCGCGGTGCCCTTCGAGCGTCAGCGCGCTGTCGTCGGTCAGCGAGGACAGAAAGTGCCACTCCCAGTCGCGAAGATCCGGTGGCACCTGATTCAGTCTCTGCTTCACGCTGCTGACGTAGTTGTCCCGCAAGTCATAGATGGCCAGGGCGATCTGCTGGGCGTACGTTTCCCGCCGCAGTCTCTCAGCCTGATGGCGGGCCACCTCCTCGGCGGCTCGGGCGGCATCGCGGCTTCTCAGGGCGATCAGCCCTCCAGTGACTGAGCCGATAAGGCCGAACACCAGGGCGGCGATCAGGGCGCACGCCGCCTGGTTGCGCCGGGCGAACTTGGCAAGCCGGTACAACGAGGATGGAGGAGCCGCCAGCACCGGCTGGTGGTCGAGGTGGCGGTCGATATCCGCCAGGAACTGCTCGGCCGAGCTGTATCGCCGTTGGGGTTCCCTGTGCAGGGCCATCAAAACGATATTGTCGAGGTCGCCCCTGAGCTGTCGGACCAGTTGGGCCGGATGAACGCCTCGGGCCGCGGCGATCGCTTCCGGATCATGGCCGTTCTTGTCCGGCCCGCCTGGGCCGTGCCGTTGGACCATCTCGCTCGGCCGAGGCGGCTCACGATCGGTGGTGACGATCCGATGGATCTCGGACCGGGAGTGCCCGCCCAGCTCATAGGGTTACCGCCCCGCCAGCAGTTCATAGAGGATCATGCCCAGCGAGTAGATGTCGCTGGCGGTGGTGATCTTGTCTCCCTGCAACTGCTCGGGGCTGGCGTACTCCGGCGTGAGCAGACGATACTCGGGCAGCGTGTAATCCGGCGTGTGAGCCTCGATCGTCGGACCGGTCAGCTTGGCCAGGCCAAAATCCAGGAGCTTGGGTACGCCCTCGGCGGTCACCAGGATGTTCGCCGGCTTGAGATCCCGATGAATCACCGTGTTCTGGTGAGCGAAATGGACGCCGGCGCAGACCTGCCGGAATACCTGGAGCCGTTGCCGGATTGTCAGCCGGTGCCGGTCACAGTAAGAGGTGATCGGCTCGCCCTCGACGTACTCCATGACGAAATAGGGGAGGCCGTCGGAAGTGGCCCCGCCGTCCAACAGTCGCGAGATGTTGGGGTGGTTCAGCGTGGCCAAGACCTGCCGCTCGTTCTCAAACCGGCGGATGGTTTCGTCGGTGTCCAGACCGCGCTTGATGAGTTTGAGGGCCACCGTCCTCTTGACCGGGTCCGTCTGGCCGGCCAGGTACACGTTGCCCATTCCACCGACTCCCAGACTTCGCTGGATCTGGTAGGACCCGATTCGCCGGCCGAGATTGGGGTCAGGCGTGCCGTCCGGCGAACAGCTCCGAAGTGCCTCCGTCCACTCCAGATCCGCCGGGGCCTGCTGAGCATGGGCCAGCAGCGACTCGACCTCCCGGCGGATGTCGGCATCGCCGGCGCAGGCACGGTCGAGCGCCTCCGCCCGCTGCTCGGGCCGCGCGGCCAGAATCTGGTGGAAGATTTCCTCCGCCTTGCTGAAGAACTCCCGATCTGCATTCATGGTTGCGCAGGTCCGCCTACCTGACCGGAATCGTCACCTGCATTCGTCCCGCGGCGCCGCTGGAGACTGGGCCCCGGCCCGGCGTCGATCGGGCAGCGAGGCACCGCGGAATCGCAATGGCCGATAGGGCTCTCTTCCTAGCAGAGCCTCTCATGTGATGCAAGCTTCGGTGGCGGCCGGGCCCCCGCGTGGTGAGCCCCGTGAGGTGTCTGCCCGCTGCACCGGGAGCCGGCGGTATTTGCTGTCGCGCGGGTTCAAACGGAGCGGGAATTCGTGTATCATGACCAGTTGCGGGTGGCATACAGGTTCGCGTGTCCGTCGAGGATCCCGTGGATGCCCAGAGGTCAAGCCGACCATATCAGACAGTTGATGGCCGACTCCGTCGCCGGTAAACCCCGGGCGATCGAGAAGCTGACGGAGGCCATCTACCACCAGCTTCGTGAGATGGCCGAACACCATCTGCGCTCCCGGTTCGGCACCGAGAGCGGGCTGACCTGGCAGCCCACCACCCTGGTCAATGAAACGCTGATGCGCGTGATCAAGCAGAGGCAGGCCTGCGACTCCGACGGACATTTCTTTGCTGTTGTCACCACCGTCATGAAGCGGGTGCTCCAGGACTATGTGCGTGAGCGACGGGCCCAAAAGCGGGGCGGCGACCGCGTGAAAGTTGAGTTCGACCCTGAGTTGCACACCCCGGTGGATCCCCGAAATGCGGGAGACCTCGATATCGAGGCCCTCTTTGCGGCGATCGATCGCCTCGAAACGCTCGATACACGAAAAGCCGATGTTGCCCGGATGCGGGTCATCTGGGGCATGCCCATGGAGGAGATCGTGACGTCGCTGGGGGTGAGCCTGGCGACCGTGGAGCGGGACTGGAGTTTTGCCAGGGCCTGGCTCCGGCGCGAGTTGGCCGGACACCGCGCGCGGCCATGACCCGATCGGGGAGAAGCCGTGTCTGCTTCCATAGAGTTCTTTTCACCGTCCCGATCGCGAGGGCGGCGACGAACATTGCCCGCATCGCTTGACGCAGGCAAACGGCTCGATGCGCTCTGACCCCACCAGCGGGGTCATCGGAGGCTGACCGGGGCGCCACGACCGATGCCGAGGGTCTGGGAGGCGTTGCCGCCGTTGATGCCGATCTCGAGCATCTGAGAACTGCCCAGCAATGCCACGGTCTGGCCGGGGGGCACGTCGGCGTAGGAGTCTCGAACGGGCCCGATGGCAGTCTCGCCAACGGTGACCTGCAGATGGTGTCGCCGGACGCTGGCCGCGGAGAGATCGGTAACCGCGATGTTCGTGATCAGATTGCCGAAGTGGTCGATGAGAACCACTTCTCCTTCGACCGTCCCGTCGGGGTGTACGTGCGGTCTGGACAGGTTCAAGACTTCCATCCTGTCGACCACCGGCCCCAGATGATCGAATGCCACGCCCTTTGACAGGTGAGCGGCCACCGGGGCGAGGATATCCCGTCCGTGGAAGGTCCTTGAAACCTGGGCGGCGAAGTAATGGTTGTTCTCTACGGAACGAACCCCCTGGAGCACGGCGTCGCGATGGACGAGCGTCAGCAGGCCGTTGTCCGGAGCCAGGATGTACCGATCGCTGTAGCGGGCGGCCAGGATTCGGCGGTGGGTGCCGACGGTCGGGTCGACCACGGCCACAAAGATCGTCTTGGGCGGAAACCAGGGCAGGCATTGACGGAGCACAAACGCCCCGTGGTAGATATCCTGCGGATTGATCTCGTGGGTGATGTCCTCGATGATGGCTCTCGGGTTGATCTGCAGAATGACGCCCTTCATGCAGGCCACGTAATGGTCGCGGGTGCCGAAATCGGTGAGAAGGGCGATGACGGGGTCCATGAATCGTATTATGGATTGGCCCCGCGCGAAGTCAACGGACTCTTGACGAGCCGAGGGGTTTATCCCCTCGGTCCTCAACGAACGAGCAGGCGCGGCCTGCCACGGCGGG
>MTKZ01021023.1_pt1 | contig 18270 bp, 9 predicted proteins | sample 1042781 | NCBI WGS metagenome assembly MTKZ01 (sample SAMN06212207, study PRJNA360539) | anaerobic digester metagenome | biome: Wastewater treatment plant; material: sludge; isolation source: anaerobic digester fed with sludge from wastewater treatment plant | place: Denmark: WWTP Viborg ... | reverse complement strand
CAATGATCACCGCCTGGGTGCCAACGAGGCGCCGCCGGCCATCATCTCCGTGTTTCTGGGGGAAAAACTGACGCAGATTCTGGAAAATATCCAGAGGGGAAAAGTGACCAAGGCAACCAATGCGGATCTGATTGATTTGGGGATTTTCTCACTGCCGACGCTCAGCAAAGACAATACCGACCGCAACAGGACATCGCCTTTTGCCTTTACTGGCGATAAATTCGAATTCCGTGCCGTAGGGTCATCGCAGAACATTTCCTTCCCGGCGATGGTCATTAATACAATCGTGGCGGAAAGCCTCGATGAGCTGGCTGAAAAAATCAAAACGAAGAACTCCAAGAACATCAATCAGGCTGTTCTGGAAGTTTTGAAAGAAGAAATCAGCTATTCGAAAGCGGTATTGTTCAACGGCGACAACTACAGCAGGGAATGGGAAATCGAAGCGGCCCGGAGGGGCCTGCCGAACGAAAAAACCACGCCTACCGCCCTGAAGGCCCTGACGACGGTCAAGGCGTTGAATCTTTTTGAAAAATATCAGGTTCTCTCCAATCCGGAGCTCAAGTCCCGGCAGTTGATTCACGTTGACCGCTACATCAAGGATTTGGAAATCGAAGTTAAATGTCTCAATACTCTGTGTACGAGCCAGATCATTCCGGCTGCCGTGGTGTATCAGAAAAAGTTGGCTGATGCGATCAACAGCACCAGGCAAGCGCTGGGGAATGCCGCTTCTGTAACGGCGGAGATTGAGCTGTTGAAGAAAATCACCGATCTGATCAACAGCATCCATGCAACGAACAAAGAGATTCAGGTGAAAATCGAGGCGGCCAATGCTCTGCATGATGAGCAGAAGAAAGCGGAGATGCTCAGCGCCAAGGTCAAGCCAATGATGGAGGAACTGCGCGAGTATGCGGATGCCCTGGAGATCCTGGTTGATGACGATATCTGGCCTGTCCCGAAATTCTGGGAAATGCTGTTTATCAGTTGATAGATGCCATGGGACGGAAACGGTCCGGACGACAATTCCCCGGCTCTTTGCTCATTGACGAAACGGAGAAAAAAAGATAGACAACCGCACCTTCGGCGCATACGGCAATGCGGCTGCCGCTTTTGAGGCGGCTGCGGAATATCAGGCCGGTGCCGCAGGCCTTTGGCGCGCGGGATCATGCATCAGCGGCATCCGGAGCCCGCAGGCAAAAATAGTCGTATGCGTAGTATATGAAAACCAAGGAACAGGAGAAGGAGAAGACAACGTGATTCTGATCATCGATTTCGGATCTCAATACAACCAGCTTATTGCCCGCCGGGTCAGGGAAAATCATGTGTACTGCCAGATTGAACCGCCCGGAATTTCCATAGCCGCCATCCGGGAGATGGAACCGGAGGGAATAATTTTATCGGGCGGACCGGCAAGCATCTACAGCAAAGGCGCGCCGCGGGTGGATAAAAAAATCTTCAAACTGGGTATTCCCGTGCTGGGCATCTGTTACGGTCTGCAATACATGATCGACTCTCTGGGGGGGAAGGTGATCAGCTCTCCGAAACGCGAATACGGATTTGCCGAGCTTCTGGTCAAAACACAAAAAGGTATTTTCAGGGGCGTTGCCCGGAAAACTCCCTGCTGGATGAGTCACGGCGATTCCATCGGAGAGCTGCCCAAAGGATTTGCCGTGACGGCAACCACGGCCAATACGGCGGTGGCGGCGGCGCAAGATGTTCGGCGGCATTTTTACGGCCTGCAGTTTCATCCGGAGGTTGTTCATACCCGGGATGGCAGAATCATGCTGGCCAATTTTCTTTTCGGAATCTGCCGGTGCAAAAAAACCTGGTCCATGCAGTCCTTTGTCCAGGAAGCCGTAAACGACATCCGGCGGCAGGTAGGCCGTGAAAAAGTCCTTCTCGGACTTTCCGGCGGCGTGGATTCGTCCGTTGCTGCCGTGCTGTTGCATAAGGCGATCGGCAAACAACTGACCTGTGTTTTTGTGGACAACGGTGTCTTGCGAGAAGGGGAAGCGCAGCGCGTGATCGGGATGTTCAAAAAACATTTGCAGATCAATCTGCGCTTTGCACGGGCCGGCAAAATATTTCTGAAAAAACTGAAGGGCGTGACGGACCCGGAAAGGAAACGCAAAATCATCGGCCGTACCTTCATCGAGGTATTTAATCGCGAAGCACGCAAAATCAAAAATGTGAAATTTCTGGCTCAAGGAACCCTGTATCCGGATTTAATCGAATCGCGTTCGGCGTTCGGCGGTCCCAGCGCCGTGATCAAATCGCATCATAATGTCGGCGGCCTTCCCAAAACCATGAGCCTGCAACTGATAGAACCGCTGAAGCATTTATTCAAGGATGAAGTAAGGCTTTTGGGAAAAGAACTGGGTCTGGCGGACGATGTCGTCTGGCGGCAGCCGTTTCCCGGGCCGGGTCTGGCCATCCGGATTATCGGTGAGGTGACGCCGCAGCGCCTGTCGATTTTGCGAAAAGCCGATACGATTCTCTGGGAAGAAATCCGCGCCAGAAAGTTGTATTACAAACTGTGGCAGTCCTTTGCCGTTCTTCTGCCGATCAAGAGCGTCGGCATTATGGGCGATCAGCGCACCTATGAAAACATTTTGTCGATTCGCGCGGTCACCAGCGACGACGCCATGACGGCCGACTGGGCGCCGCTGCCGCACGATGTTCTGGCCCGGATATCCAACCGGATTATCAACGAAGTCCGCGGCGTCAATCGTGTTGTTTACGACATCAGTTCCAAACCGCCCAGCACCATCGAATGGGAATAGGTCGCGGTAATGCCGGGACGCTCGCAGTAAAATAGATTTTTGGAGCGGGCGAGACAATCATTATCGAAGTGCGTTTTTCATGCAGTTGTTTTCCAGGCTTTCACTGGTCATTTCGTCAACGATTTTCTGTTGTTTCAGGATGGACTGTTCGGCAAACAGAGGATCCGTCTCGCCGTATTTGTTCTGAATAAACACGATAGACTCCTCTGCGGTTCGGAGACGGGTCGCAATGGTGCTGCATTTATCCAGTCCCCATCGGGCTTCAATACCGGCTTCGGGATCGGAAGCAATCCATTTGAAGTTTTCCAGCACGTGTCTTAAAGTCACAAAGCGGCCGGGAGTAATTTGCAGGCGAATGCCCTCCATTTTATGAAGCACGTCATTTCTGTCCAGGTGATTCCTGGCAATAATTTGTTCAAGGTAGTGCAACAGAAAACCGATAAAGTCATCCCGATTGTACGTGCTGTAAATTTCCCACAAAAGAGAGCCTTCCGGACATTCTATGCCATGACATTTTATATAACCTTTAAGAACAATCGGGACACGTTCATTTAACCGGCGATAGAGCGTCATCATTATTTTTTCCGCCTTTTCGCCGGGCTCATAGACTGCCGGGTTGATTCGCTTTTCCACCGCTTCGAGATAATTGGAATATCCTTTCGTGAAAGCCGGCAGGTACTGTTCATCGGAATAGAACGGCTGCTCCTCCAGCGGAAGGTACCGCCACGTGTTGCCGTCCGAGACCGGCCAGCGGAACTTCAGTAAGCCGGAAATATAATCGGCATTCGGATTGGGCAAGAGAAAATCCTTGAGCCTTAATCCCTGAAGCCTTGCCGGTGAACTGGCTTCAAAGGTTTGGACCGGATGGGTGGTGCTCCCGTCCATGACGACATGGCTCACAATACCGGCATGATCTCTGGCAAAAAGGAAAACGGTTCCCGGTGTTACGGAGTGCCGGCCGATTTTTATCGGATACGTATCGGACGGCAGGGTCTGTGTGGAGGTTGATGACAATACGCTCATTAATGCCGCCCGGAAACGTCTGTCTTTATGCCAGTGCGGATTTGTCGGTAGATGGCTCCAGTCTTTGGACCAGTGTCCGATGAACCGGTTATCAACTGTACTTGCGGCTGCCGGGAGATGATGGATGCGTGCATAGATCCACCGCATGGCATAGGGAACGTCGGCACAGTCCACGCGAATATTATGGCGAATGAAAAAATCCTCCGTAACGCTTTCTTCTATCCAGATGCCGTATCGGTATTCGTCATGAATCGTCCACCGGTGCCGGCCGACTTTCCATACCTGAGCATCCGATTCCTGAACAACATTACCGTATGCAAATGATGTCATAAGCGTACAGGCCGCGAAGCATATCAGTATGCAGCGAAGAAAAAACATTATCACCCCGGTCCGCAGAACTCCGAAAATCATGAAAACCATACCATCAATTATTTTTTATACAAGAAAAACATCAACCGCGTTTTTGCCCTGCGACGGTGAAAGTCATATTCGGGAAACATGGCAAAACCGGTAAAAATAGAACGGGGGAAATTACCGCCGGTATCTGATTTTTGTCCGTTTGTGATTTTTGTTAATACGATATGGAGGTATTGACCAGAAGATAAATCATAGTTGAACTTTGACTTTTGATAATGACATAGTCATCGGTAACATTCTCGATGATTCCCTCGCTGGCAAAAGGTTCTGCCGCTCCGAAATTAATTACGCACTTGGTATGGCTTGCGGTAAACGTACATTCCCTTCCAATCTGCTTCTCCAAGAGTTCTTTGTAAGTCATTGTGCGATTCCTTTCTTCAAAAAGTTATTTTCGTCACACGTTGATGGCTTTTCGAAAGTCCTCTTCATCAAGAGCATTACACCGTCAACCATTATTCGTAATTATAATAGCACGATTCCAATTTTTTTAAAGAATAAAATAGGGATTTTTTCTCTTGATACGCGCCTTTTAAGGGGCGACCTCTGATTCTCTAGCCTGTGCAAATTCTGTCTCTGCCCTGATGTTTTGCCTGGTACATGATCTTGTCCACCCGGCGAACAAAGACTTTCATATCCTCTCTGGGGATGTACTGCGAGAGACCGACGCTTACTGTCATAAAAATTTCCTGATCCGACACGGGGGAAAACGAAGTTTTTCTAAGCGTTTCCTGGATTCTTGTTGCTGTTGTTATTCCAGCCTCCGCTTTTGTCATCGGCAGTAGAATTACGAATTCTTCGCCGCCGTACCGATAGGCGGAATCGGAATCGCGCAGGCATCGTTTGATGACATGACCGATCCTGGATAACACCTGATCGCCCTCAAGGTGCCCATAGGTGTCGTTGAAATTCTTGAATTTATCGAGATCCAGCATCAGCAGGGTCAACGGCTGGTTGTAACGATTGGCTCTTTCAATTTCCTTTTCCAGTTGAGCGTAAAAATGTCTGGAATTGAAAAGTTGCGTCAGATCGTCAATGATGCTCAGCTCGATATATTTTTTTTCGCTTTCTTTGACGGTGGCAAGAGAGAGGGCCACCTTTTTTCTGAGCCGGGTGATGTATCCGCCGACCAGTGAAAACCAGGGCAAAACAGTTGCCAGGATGGCAATATTCAATATTTCTACCTTATAATTAAGGGATTCGGGACGATTGATATAAAGCAGCAAAATAACGCCGGTGTAGCCGGCAACGGTGAAAAACGAGAGAAAAAGAAATTCCCTGACATTAAACTTGAAAAGGCCCAGAATAAAAATAATCAGAAAGTCCATCAACACCGCGCTTCTAACGGAATCGGCGTAATACAAAACCTCCAAAAGCCAGCACGTGGCGATTACGATCTGGAGAAGCGTCAGACTGGGATCCTTGAATCTTTTGTTCAATCCGGTCCTGAACATTACATATAATATAATATTACAGGCCAGAATCCCCAGCTGGGAAACAACCAGTACGCGCAAAGGAACGGGGGAAAATCCCAGAATATAGCCGAGGATCACCAGAGAACAAATCATGACGTACGATGAGAAGGCGATGAAAAATCTTTTGATTCTCAACGCCTGCTTGCGATCGTCTTTGGGAATTATACTGAAGATATATATTCTCCTTTATAAGCCGGTTCGTTGTGTTTGCCGACTGTCCGGATTATTTCAAAAAAAGAGTGTCTTACTGCAATCCGTTTCAACGCCCCCTGGTTGTTCGCAAGTCGCGTGCCGGACCGGCATGCACCGATGTTCACACCCCTGAAAATTTTTTTGATGCGCATTTATATTACCAAGTTCTGAATATGTCAATGATGATCAGCCTGGAATTTAGCAATGCTCAACAACAGGCGTCGTTTGTGATCCGTCTGTTGATCACCGGAAATGCGATGGGCCCCCTGCAATCCCGATTGGCCGAGGGAGGGCGAGGCAATCCGGGTCTATTAAATGATTTACTTAACAACTTTTTTTGAGTATATTTGTTTCAATCCAGAAAGGGAGATGTTGCGGTAATAAAAAAATATTCATGATCAATATCTTTCCTGAAAATGACTACAATCAGACTTTAAGAATCAAGCGCTTCCTCATCGCTTTTGGCGCGTATGTGATGTGGAACGCCATTACCATTGCCAGTTATTTACTGGGACTGACAAAAGTGCCGTTATCCATCCTGGTTGCCGGAGTCACCGCAAATATTGTTGTCAATATTCTTCTGTATGCCGTGTTCAGAACCGGATTCAATAAAAAAGCCAAAGATCCGAGTCTGACTCTTCTTCAAATGGTGATTGCCACCTTCTGGATTATGGTGGTCATGTACTATGCCTACGAGGCCAGAGGCGCGTGCCTTCTCGTTTACATGGTTGTGCTCGTGTTCGGATTTTTCCGGTTGCGCGTCCGGCAGTTCCTGCTGTTGTCGTTATACGCGTTGGTTAACTATTCGGCTGTTATTTTTCTTGTTTACAAGCTGCACCCGGAATTGATCAATCCCAAACTGGATTTATTGAACATTATCGTCCTGGCCATTATTCTGCCGTGGTTTGCCATGATCGGCGGATACATCAACGGACTCCGCGCCAGCATAACCAATGCCCTTACGACCATCGAGCGGCTGACGGACAACATCAAAGATGTTATTTTCGTGGTGGATATGAATCTGATCTACACCTATGTCAGTCCGTCGGTCAAAACCCTGAGAGGCTACGAACCGGAAGACGTAATGAAACAGAATCTTGCCGATTCCTTTGCGCCCACCTCCCTGGACACCGCGATGGAAACGTTGTCCGAAATGATGGAGATGGGCAAATCCAAAAGCCAGGATTCCCCTGAGAGAACCCTGCTCCTGGAAATCAACCGGAAAGACGGAAATCCCGTGTGGACGGAAACCAAGTTTTCCCTGGTCAGAGACAAGGAACAATACATCACCGGGGTTCTGGGCGTCAGCCGGGATATTTCCGAGCGCAAGCGTGCCGAGGAACAATACCGTCTTCTGGCGGATCATATGACCGACCAGGTGTGGCTCTTCGATCTGAACTTGAAGTTTCAATATTTCAGCCCGTCTTCGGAGAAGGCATCAGGATACACGTTTACCGAGATTAAAGAGATCTCCCTGGATAAACTTCTCACCGAAGAATCTTTCCAAAAAGCGCTGGAAATGTTTTCAGAGGAAATGGCCAAGGCGGAGATTGTCCCCCCCCCGCCCGACTATAAGCGTTCCTTGGAAGTTGAATTTCGCTGCAAGGACGGTCGTCTCATATCGCTCGATACCACGTTAAGTTTCATTCAGGATAAAAATGGGAAACCTTTATCCATCCTGGGCGAAAGCCGCGATGTGACCGAACGTAAGCGCGCCGAGGCGCAGATCCAATACCTGGCAACACACGATAATCTGACCCAGTTGCCCAACCGCATGATGTTCAACCATTTGCTGAATCAGGCCATTAAGTCCGCCAAACGCAACAAGCGTCAGCTGGCGCTTCTCTTTATTGATCTCGACCGGTTCAAAATCATCAATGACACCATGGGGCATGATGCCGGCGACAGACTATTGAAAGAGATGGCCAAACGATTTCGGCAAACCCTGCGCGCCGCTGACGTGATCGGACGCCCCAAGGATAAAGAAGATGTAGTCGGACGTCTGGGAGGCGATGAATTCATCATCCTCATCGAGGATGTAACCGACCTGGCCAACGTCGCCATCGTCGCCCAGAAAATCCTCGGCACCGTCATGAAACCGATGGTTCTGCTGGGTGAAGAATGCCGCGTCACATCGAGCATCGGCATCAGTGTGTACCCTACGGATGGAGAGGATGAACAGACCCTGATGAAGAAAGCGGATATGGCCATGTACTTTGCCAAGGAAGAAGGGAAGAACAACTACCAGTTTTATTCACAGAACATTCAGTCGCAGTCCTACGAGCGTTTTTCCATCGAAACCAATCTGCGCCGGGCGCTGGAACGCCACGAATTGTATCTGGATTATCAGGCCAAGATGGACTTCAAATCCGGCACGATCACGGGTGTGGAAGCCCTGCTGCGCTGGAACAGCCCGCAGCTGGGGTCCATCACGCCGACCCAATTTATTCCGGTCGCCGAAGAAACCGGCATCATCGTGCCCATCGGCCGGTGGGTCTTAAAAACCGCCTGCGTACAGAACGTCGCCTGGCAGCGCCAGGGCCTGCCGCCCATCCGGGTGGCGGTCAATTTATCGCTTCGTCAGTTGATGGATGATAAGGCTCTAGAAGATATCAAAAATGCTTTGGACGAATCCGGTATGTCGCCGAATCTTCTGGAGCTGGAAATCACGGAAAGCATGATCATGTTCAAACCCGAACGCCTGATCGGTGTGCTGACCAAAATAAAGGAGATGGGTGTGCGCCTTGCCCTTGATGATTTCGGCACCGGCTATTCATCCCTTTCCCAGATCAAGCATCTCCCTATCGATACCCTCAAGGTGGACAGATCGTTCATCCGTAATCTTCCTCATGATTCCGACGACAAGGCGATCATTGAAGCCATCATTGCCATGGGCAAGACGCTGAGCCTTAATATTGTTGCCGAAGGTGTGGAGACACTGGAACAGGATCATTTCCTGCGGGAGAAAATCTGCGACGAAATGCAGGGATTTTATTTCAGCAAGCCTGTTGCACCGGATCAGTTTGCCGATCTGCTGCGCCAGTACAATTTCCCTTCATAAAAAAATTTCCTGAACATTAGCCGAAGAAAAACTCTCAGCCGTCTCTCCAAAAATATTTACGCGCCGGGGTTTGAAAAAACGGCTTGGGTTGTGTTCTACAGAGGGGGGGGCGTCGAAAGATTGCCGGATTCGGTCCGTGTCGGCGGTCATGGCGGCGTACTAATTTTTTTCGCCAGGCCGCTGCGACGCGATGTTGGACGGCCTACGGCCAGCTTCAGAATGTCCGCGCTGCCGTATATAAGAAGAGTCTTCTTCGCGCGGGTAACCGCCGTATAGATAAGTTCCCTGGTCAACACGGGGGTGTCCTGCTCGGGCAGAATAAGCGAGACATTTTCGAATTCTGACCCTTGGGCTTTATGCACCGTCATGGCGAAAGCCGTTTGATGAGCCGGCAAGGAAGAAGGAGGCACAAAACGCAACCCTCCGTCTTTGTCCATGAACCAGACGCGACGATGACCGTCTTTCGTCTTGAGGGCCACACCGATGTCGCCGTTGAATACCCCAAGGCCATAATCATTCTCCGTAATCATAATCGGACGACCGTCATACCAAGGCCCCTCACCAGGTCCTTCTCCCGATATCTTCAGGCGTAACTGCCGCGCTATGACGTCATTGATACCGTTGACACCCCGTCTGCCGTTACGGATGACGCAAAGGACGCAGAATTTTTCGTAAGCGGCAAGCACCTTCTCCGGATCGCCCTGATTTACCGCCTCAACAAACGGTTCAAACCCCTTGACAAGAGCCCCTACAACACGCGACGGCAGTCCTTCATCAAAGGCTTCCCACTTGATGTTATCCCCTTTTTCATTTTGAAGCCATTCGATGAGTTGTTCCCCCTCACCGTTAACGACAAGGCCCGCCACTTTAGCTATGGGCGACGCTGCGCTGAACCGGTAATTCTCCTTGAGCCAGACAACACAACTGGACAACGGCCCTTTCTCGTTTGGTTGAGCGTTGAGAGGTGGTGTGCCGCTTCCTGTCGAAAGCTTGTCCATATTGTCAGGAACCGATGTCTGCTGCGCCAGTTCTGCGAATACCGCTCCGGCTTCGACCGCCGCCAACTGATCCTTATCCCCCAGCAAAACAATTCCAGTATCCGGATGCAGTGCGGAAAACAGCCTTGAGGCCAAGGATAAATCAATCATGGATGCTTCATCGACGACAATCAAATCATAGGGCAGGGGGTTGTTTTCGTTAAAGCGGAACGTATTGCCAGCCGGGCTGGCTCCCAGCAGCATATGAATGGTGGAGGCCCGCTCGGGCATGCGTTTCCTTAACTCCGCGTCAAGTGTGCTCATCTGACTGCGCATCGACTCTTCCATTCTTGCCGCCGCTTTGCCGGTCGGCGCGACAAGCGCGATTCGCGGGGGATGATCATTTATCGCCAGTGCCGCGATGAGGGCTGTTACGATGGTTGTTTTGCCGGTACCGGGTCCTCCGCTGATGATCGTCAGGCGGTTCGTGAATGCCATTTCTACCGCAATTTTCTGCCAGTCCGGCCGGCCGGATAGTTCCCTTGCATTTTCCGCAAACCGTTTTTCGAGAAACTGTCGCGATTCGGCGCTGACTGTCCGCGCCGCGGGCCCCGGTAACCGCCTGATAATTGCATCGGCCAGTTTCCGCTCATAGGCAAAGTACCGGTACAGGTAGATTTGTCCTTCATCGTCATACACGAGGGGCAATTTTTTATCCGCCCCGGCGGATGAGGCCACCAAAGAAGCATCCAGCAGCTTTCGTACATCCTGTGCCGGCTTGCCTTCCGCTGCGGCCAGCAGAGAGAAATTCGCGCAGACATCGCCTTCGGCCAGGGCTTGAGCGCACGCCCTGGCGGCATCGCCCGCTGTGCGCGCCGCCTCTTCCGTAGCACCAAGGGTCAAAGAAAGGCGCTTCAGAAAATCCGCAAGTCCCCTGGACAGGGGCGATGCATAATCGGCCGCAGGTATGTTTTCATGTTTTCTCATCAACGCTATACGGTCCTCCGGTTTTCTGAAGAGAACAGGGCATCCAGTGATTCGATCAGCGCCGGCTCGGGCAGTTTATGCCAGATACCTGCCGAAGGCCATGCCGGACGAACGCCACGGACAAAGAGATACAGAATGCCTCCCATGTGCCGGCTGTAATCATATTTGCTGATACGCAGTTTCAAGTAACGATGAAGAGCGATAAGATAGATCAGGCCCTGAAATTCATAGGCATGATTGAACATTGCCTCATCGACGGACGACCGGGAATACTCCGCGGCACTGATGCCCAGCTTGTTCGATTTCCAATCCAGTACGTACCATTTGCCCGCGTGTTCAAAGACAAGATCAATGAAACCCCGCAGGTAACCTTCGAGATCGGGAAAATCCAGCGGGGGAATCCGGCAGCCGTGTTTGTCGAGAAGATTCTTAAGTTTTGCGTGATCAAGGTGACGTACCGAATAGGCGAACTCGAATTCGGAAAATCTTTTTGCCCTGGCAACGTCGCCGAGTTTAAACCCGGTTGGCAGAGGGGTGCTCATGACATCTTTCAGCATACCGTGAATCCGGCTGACCTGATCATCGCGCTTTTCTAAGGCATCCACCGGCGGATAATTCGCCAGCACGTTGGTGATGATGTCTTTCCATCCGCTTTCGTCCTGAAAGTCAATCCTTTCGAAAACGGCATGCAGACAATGTCCTGTTGTGGTACCGGCCGGAAAATCGATGATATCGCCCGAAAGCTTTGCCCGGAGGACTTGAGGCGGATCATGATCTTCAATCGCAAGGGGGATGACGTCATAATCCTGTGTCGCCGGTTCGTGTTGCCTTCCTCCTTCAAGGGAGGAGGCGGTAAGCGATGAGTAACTGGATATTTTCCAGGCCACACCCGGCAGTCTGCCGACCTTCCGGGCTTCATATTTTCTCTTCTCTTTGCAAATAACCGGACGGACTGTCTCTTTTTTATCCGGCCACGGAATCCCTCCGATCCCTTTGTTTGATGTCAGGAGTCTCTGCCATGCCTGATGCATGGAATCAACGGTCACCTCTTTTTTTTCCGCCCACACGCCGTGTTTTATCTCATCGCCGGCGACGATCCAGTTCAGGATGCTCTTCTTCGCCTTTTTTTCCGTTGCACCCTTTCCCGACGGTTGCCAGAAAGGACCAGCGACAATATAGCAGCGGTTTGCCGCCCTCGTCAGCGCAACATAAATCAGTCGCACCCGTTCTTCGTCGGCCTCGTCTTCCTGTTTTTTCTTTTTTTCGTCGTCGGTTGCATAATCAAGCACCAGGGTATCGCCCTCGTGATAGGTGCAGACCTCATCCTTCAATGACCGGCTGCGGTCGCTCCAGACGAACGGGCAAAAGACAATCGGCCATTCCAGGCCTTTGGCCTTGTGTTTGGTGACGACCTGAACAAGATTTTCGTCGCTTTCCAGCCTCAGCTGCGCCACATCCTCCTCGTCCCCGGCGGAACGCTTTTCACTCAGCCAGCGCAAAAGCGCTTCAATGCCGCGGTGCGTCTCCTCTGCACCTGTTGCAAGTTCCATCAGGTGCATCAGGTTGGTTATTTTTCTCTCCCCGTTCTTCAGCGGCAAAAGCCGTTCGATAACCCTCTCCTGTGCAATCAGCCTGCGCCACATGGCGCCGAAACCGCTGCCGAGCCATGCCTGCCGGTATTCATTCACCTGTCCGACAATCCGGTTAAATTCGGTCTCATCGGCATTCAGATCGGCCAGCTCCCTGCTGCCGAATCCAAGCAGCATCGTGGACAACGCCGCCCGCAAAAGCCCGGCTTGAGATGGCTCGGCGATCGCCCGCAGGACGGTCTTCATTTCTTCAGCTTCAACGGTTGCAAAAACACTGCGTTCGGTCAGATCCACACTGCCGATGCCATAATCCGCAAGTGCCTCTTTAACCTGTCTTCCCTGCGCCTTTGTGCGCACGAGAACAGCGATATCACGCGGCTGCAAGTTCTCATCGCCTATCTGGATGGTGCCCCGCATTCCTCCGTCGATCAGTCGGGCCATTTCCTTTGCCGTCGCAGCGAGTGCAAGCGACCGGGCGTCCCCCGCTTTAAGGGGTTCTGCTTTCGACCCGGTCTTGAAAAGCCAGACGGAAAAAGGTTCGCGCGGTTCAGGATCCCCCTGAAGTTCCTTCAGGGGCTTGGTGCCCCTCCTGACGTCACGGTACGGAATCTTTTCACCATCGCCAAAGACGTTCTTGTTTGCGCCGAATACCGCATTGATGGCAAAGATCAGCTTTTCTTCCGATCGCTGATTATGGATCATGGTCCATTGACGCTGGGCCTGACGCCGAGCGGCGAGGTATGTGTTCAGGTCGGCGTTGCGGAAAGAATAGATCGCTTGTTTCGGATCGCCCACCATGAAAAGGGTTCCTTTGTCAAAGTAAATGGCGCGGAAAATTTCAAGCTGCAGCGGGTCGGTATCCTGGAATTCGTCGATCAGGGCCACCGGAAAGCGTTTTCTCAATACTCCGGCCAGCCATGGGAATTGTCCCAAGGTGAGAACGTCATGCAAATTATAAAGCATGTCATTGTAGGAAATCACATGGCGATCCTGCTTGGTTTTGCGGATGGCGCGGGGCGCCGTTTTCAAAATGAATCTTTTAATCCAGACCGCCCTTCGTGACGCCGGATTTTCTGAGGGATTTGTTTCGGGCATGACCAGCTTTGCCAGCGGCCTGTTAAGCAGGCGCCGTATTTCACCGGCAATCCATGACGGGTTTATCTTATTTTGCAGCAGCGCGTTGATTTCATCCGCCGTGTAGTGTTGCGTCATGCACCGCCAGTAATCCGCCGCCGTTTCCCGGATGATCTCCGAATCGTCCGCCTCCACCTCGACGTTGAACGGCTGGACTGCCGAGAAAGGAAGCTCACCGAGGGTGCGCTGACAGAAGGAATGAATGGTAAAGATCGCGGATTCCTCGAAGGACAACAAGGCATTTTTCAAATTTTCTCCGGCCTTGGCCCTGATCCCGAGCCGGTCCATTCTGCTGAGAAAACCTGCGGCAAACGGGTCCGGAGACAGGCAGCGGCCAGTATCGAGGCAATGCTGCACTTCCACCATCCTGTCGCGGATACGGCTGCGCAGTTCGGCAGTGGCCGCATTGGTGAAGGTCACCACGAGGATCTGATCCACCGGGAGATCCATCTCGGCAATCAGGCGCACATAAAGTCCGCAGATGGCCCACGTCTTTCCCGTTCCTGCCGATGCCTCGATGTTGGCGATCCCGTTAAGATCGCATGTGAAAACATCCAGAGGTTCCACCTTTTTATTTTTTCCGGCCACGCTTTTCCCCTTTTTCTTCTTCGGTGACAATTTTTTCTAATTTTTCATTGGCGAGGATGGGCGCAAAAACACAGTGTGCAATTTCCTTAAAGCGTTCATTCAGAACATCGTCCGCCTCCAGTCCCCGCCATGCCAGAGCATGCCAGGGATCAGCACTCTCCGCTTTACCGCCGGCATTGAACCCTCCGGACCACTTGCTCTTTGCCGCGTTCATATCCTTTTGCACGAATTTCCATGCTGATTTTCTGAAAAAGGGTACTGGCTCGAACAGTCCGTCTCTGTAGAGCGCCAGCAGGTTGCCGAGATGCTTTGCGGCCTGTTCCCAGGCAATATCCCCGAAGATTAAATCGCCGTCAAGCGCAACGTGCCTGGTCTGCGGCAAGACACCCTCGGGCCGGCAGACGCATAAAACCAGATGCCGGACCCAGGCATTCAGATAGTCGAAATCCCTGAGATCGTCGCACCGGTAAAAGACAAGGCCGCAAAGACGGAGTTCCATCAGATCGGCATTGAGTTGCCAGGTTTCTCCTTCAACATCAATGGATAGCAAGGAATAAACCGGCTGCAATTTTTCCCCGGTTGTTGCCGAAAGCAACCTTTCGGCAAGCGACGACACTTTCGGCCAGATGCCTGACAGGGCGGCCTCGCAGGCACTTCCCGGAGGCGAACTCGGGGAAGCCTGCAGGATAGCCAGGGCATCCTGAATTGTGATGACGCGCTTCTGTTTCCGGCATGCCTCGATAATCATCGCCGCCGCATCACGTTCCTCTGAAAATTCAAAGAGGAGCGGTTCTTCATCGGCGATAACATCCTCTTCCTGTGGAAGCTGTATCCGGAGCTGTCTGCGCAGGAAAAATCTGCTCGGATTCATCAGGAAGTAGGACAGGTCGTCCACGGTTAACGTTGTCGACTCCGTATCCGGGCTTTTGGGAGGCGCCCCATAACCGTTGAAGAAAGGTGTCTTCGGATCAGGCATATCCTCCTCTTGCTCATCACTTCTTAAATCCGCTTTCTTTTTCACCGGTGTCGACTTGCTGCCACGATTCAAGGCCGTTGCATACTGACCGACATAGCTGAAAAGCCGCGGATCGGAATGATCAAAATACCGCCTCGAAAAAGGCTGCAACGGGTGATCCACCGTCAGCTGCCTGCGGGCTGTTGCCAGATCGTTGGCTGTGGCGTTTTCCGGTGCCATCGCCAGGCTGAGGTAATCCAGAAGTTTCGCGACCAGGACGGACGGCGGCATTATGGCGTTGTCGCGCTGGTCGCGGCCGGTGTAGGAAATATGCAGAATCTCGCCGGCAGCCAGAAGGGCGTCCAGGAAAATGCCCCGCTCCTCAAGATTTCTTTGCCGGTCGCCGCGTCTTGGTTCTGCCTTCGGGATAAGATCGAATTCCGGAGAATATGCGCGCCCTGGGAACGAACCGTCATTCATGCCCACAAGACAAACCACCCGGTACCGGATGCCGCGCATCGCCGACAGCGAGGCAAAGGTAACCGTTCCGGACGGCACCGCCCCGCGTCTTCTAACGTCCGCATCGGCCAGCGCGGCCTTGATCACACGGCTGGAAATTGCCTTTGTCAGGTTTGCCGCACGCCAGTTATCTGCCAGTTCAGCAATGGCGCCGACAAGTTGGTCATACGCCCCCTGGGCATCTCTTCCGCATTCGGTAAAATCGGCGAGCATCCGGTTGAGAAGGTCCTGCCAATCATTGGCCGGCAGCGGATTTTTCAGCCGGTTTTTCCAAAATGCCAGCCTTTCCACAAAAAGCCATAATTGACCCAGTGTCTCCGCCCGCGATCCCTCCAAGTCCTCATAAGGAAAATAGCCGGCAATCGGTTCATCAAGGCACGGAATGGCAACCCCGAGCAGCATCGAATCCAGGCCTCTGCGGAATGTATGCCTGTCTTCGTCCGCCAGGCCGAGTTCCCGCCTGTGTTCGCCGTCAATCCCCCAGAAGATCCCGGAACCGTTCAGCCAGCTCCGGATGCTGTTGAGACGGTCATTGTCCACCCCGAAGCGGCTGGCGACCAGCGGCTGGCTCAGAAGATCAAAGACAAGGCTGGCCGGCATCCGCGAGGCCGTCAGATCAAGCAGTCCCATAAGCATGTTCAGGTAGGGATTGGTTCCGGCCATTGCCCTGCCGGATATGATGTAGGGAATGAAACGATCCTTGGGCACTGTCCCGAAAACCGCATCGACGGCCGGGCCCAGTTCATCGATGTCCGGCGTGAGCACGACGACATCATCCACGCTCAGTGTCTGGTCTGCACAAAACAATGACAGCAGCCTGTCGTGCAGAACCTCCAGTTCCCGTACGGTGCCGTGACAACAGTGGATTTCCACACTCCGGTCGTTGTGCGGCAACTGCACGCTGCCGGGATCCAGCTCCTGCATGTTGAAAATGGACCTCTGCAGTTGCGCGAGCAGCGCCTGACCCTCCGGCTCGATAAAACGACTCGTCTCCAGTGTGTTTGCTGACGACGCGTCATCATATATCAGATCAATGGCCGATTGCGTTGACCGGCCCCAGTCAGCCAGCAGAGGATTGCCGACCTCCGTGTGCGCGTCCCGTCCGATCTTTTTAAGATAGGCAAGCTGTTTGGGCGGTACGATATCAAACCAGTATTCCCGGCAGGGATTGAGCAGGTAAAAGGTAATGTCCATGACCTCCGAAAGCCTGCGGATGGTCTGAAGGTAAATCGGCGGGATGACAGGCAGCGCAAAAATCGCCGCCCTGCCGGGCAGGTCCGATGCTGCTCCCGGTGTTTTGCCCGTCATGATTTTATCAAGAAATATTTTCAGCGGGTGGGTGCTGCCCAGCTTGAGCTCTTGTGTGACGGTACGCCAGATTTCCATCTGCCATTCCTCGTAAACCTTCGCTTCATCCGCGCACTCCTCCCGGAAATCCTTTATTCTTTTTCCTTCACTCCATGCCACCAGCCAATCCGGACGATACGTCGCGTAATGATCAAACACATGCGCCACGGACCGGGCCAATTCAAAAAGCATCAGATCATCCGCTTTTTGAATGAACCCGGCCAGGCGCGGGTAGGCGGCTAACCGGTTGTCGCCGAGGATTCGGAGGATCATCCACGTCATGATTTCAGGATCAACGGCAGACCGTTCCGGCACCTTGTCATCGACAAGCCTTGCCAGTTTCCACAGCCAGCTGCCGGGGTAATCGAACGCCACATTGGCGCAGATGCCTTTTTCGTCAGCAATGGCCAGTTGAAGATAGCGCGATATCGCCGTTCCCGGCACAACGACATGTTGCGCTTCAAACGGATCGGCAGGAATACGGGAAAGGTCCTCAAGGAGGATATCCTTCAGAATTTCAAGACGATTGGAAAAGACGACATGAAGGCCCATAATGTTGAACTTTCAAATTTTTTTCAAAACAAAACAATTAACACAGATCATCATTTGATGATGGAATGCTGTGTCAATCACTACCATGTTTTATGAATGCAAAGCAAGGCCTCACCGACATGGGCACGTCGCATGATGTTGGACGAACCACTGGCAATATGNNNAACCTGCTGGAATCAACGGTGGAGCATTATCATTTTAATGACTGAACGGTGTTGAGAAGAAATGATCCATATTATACCAGTCAATAAACTCAGTGCGAGAGCCTTAAGAGGCGTCATAGAAGAATTTATATCCAGAGCCGGGACGGACTATGGCGCTGTTGATGCTTCCATGGAGACAAAATTCAAGCAGGCAAAAGCCTCCTTGCTGAATGGATCGGTTGTGCTTGTTTTTGATGACGAGACGGAAACCACAAATATGTTTAGGGCCGATGATCCTATCCTGAAAAAAATTTATGCTCTAGCCGAAGACACGGAAACGCAGGACGCCATTCTGGCTGAAATGATCAAACCAGAAAAATGAATGTACAATTTTATCACAGTGCCCTAAAAAAAGAGGTCACAAACCGGTTTTAAGGCTTGTAACCCCTTGATTTTATGGTGGGTCAGGGCAGAATTGAACTGCCGACACTCGGATTTTCAGTCCGATGCTCTACCGACTGAGCTACCGACCCG
>MTKZ01006226.1_pt1 | contig 18273 bp, 15 predicted proteins | sample 1042781 | NCBI WGS metagenome assembly MTKZ01 (sample SAMN06212207, study PRJNA360539) | anaerobic digester metagenome | biome: Wastewater treatment plant; material: sludge; isolation source: anaerobic digester fed with sludge from wastewater treatment plant | place: Denmark: WWTP Viborg ... | reverse complement strand
TTTTTGGCGCGCTGAAAACTCGCGGAGAGTTGGCAACAATGCCATATACCCCGCCGATCCCGCCGCATTTTGAAAATATTCAAAAAATCTTGAATCAGCCTGATTTCTGGAATATGCTGAAAAACAGTCTGTTTGTCATGCTGGTTGTAACTGCGGGAACAGTTCTCGTTGCCGCAATGGCTGCTTTTGCATTTTCNNCCCGATTGAATTTTCGAGGAAAAAGTCTTTCATTCAATTTGGTCACACTGGGACTTTTATTTCCGATGAGTATTGCCATTTTACCGGAATATATTTTACTCCGGCAGTTAAACCTCCTCAATCTTTGGGGGATTATTCTACCCGAAATCGCTTTTGCTTTAGCAGGTGACATCCTCATCTTACGAGGCTTTTTTATGGCAATTCCAGTCGAATTGCAGGATGCTGCCTATATTGACGGCTGCTCCAATTTGGGCTTTTTCTGGAAAATTCTGCTGCCCTTAGCCCGACCTTCCTTGTCAGCAGTCGCCGTTTTAGCCATGATCAACAGCTGGAATGAGCTATTTCTTCCGATTGTCATATTAAATGATGAAAAGCTCTACACACTGCCGCTCGGCACGATGCAATTCAGCACGGAACATGGTACCGACTGGGCAATGGTACTTGCATTTGTGGCACTGTCGATGATCCCGACCATTATTTTCTATCTCTTTGCAGAAAAGCAGCTAATCTCCGGCCTGACCGCAGGAGCCGTAAAAGGTTAATCATGAATCGTACGCTTCAAAATCCAATCTTACCCGGTTTCTATCCGGACCCATCAATTTGCAGAGCAGGCGAGGACTATTATCTGATAACTTCCACGTTCGAGTATTTTCCGGGACTGCCAATTTTTCACAGTCGCGATCTGACAAACTGGCATCAAATTGGGCATGTCCTTGATCGCCCATCTCAACTGGATCTGGATGGAATTCGCCCCTCCGGAGGATTATTCGCACCAACCATCCGGTATCATCAGGGTGTTTTTTATGTGATCAACACACTGGTGGAAGGAAATCAGCCGTACAGCACATTTATTGTCACTGCTGAAAATCCAGCCGGGCCTTGGTCGGAACCGCATTGGCTGAAAGAATCCAAAGGATTTGATCCCTCGCTATTCTTTGATGATGACGGACGCGTCTGGTTCACAGAGAACCGACCGGCTTTTGAAGGTTTCTACGAAGGACATTCAGAAATTTACCTGCAGGAACTGGACATTGAAACGCTTCAATTAATCGGGGAACCATTTTTCCTTTGGGATGGCGCATTAAAAGGTGGCATATGGGCAGAATCTTCCCATATTTACAAAAAAGACGGTTTTTACTATTTGATGTCAGCGGAAGGGGGAACAGCCCATCATCATTCCGTCATGATTGCACGCAGCGAATCCATCGTCGGACCCTATTACGGCAATCCCGGAAATCCGATTTTGACACACCGTCACCTGGGTCTTAATTTTCCGATTGTCGGAACAGGTCATGCAGATCTGGTGGAGACACACAACGGCGAATGGTGGATGGCTTTGCTGGCGATGCGTCCATATGGAGGATATTTTTATAATTTAGGACGTNNCCTGGCGCCAGTGCAGTGGGAAGATGGCTGGCCAGTTGTATGTCCTGGAATTGGTCGTGTGGAAATGTCTTTTCCGGCGCCTGATCTGCCTGAAACGATCTATCCGATATTACCGAAAACTGATCATTTTGACAACCCGCAGCTTTCCTTTCAATGGAACTTCATTCGTACTCCTCGAGAAACGTGGTATTCATTGACAGAACGGCCGGGATTTCTGAGAATCAAGCTGCGTCCGCAGCGCTTATCCAAAAATGAAAATCCGAGTTTCGTTGGCAGAAGACAGCAGCACATTCATTTTTCAGCCAAAACTGTGATGGAGTTCACTCCGAAATCGCAGCATGAGACTTGCGGGATGGCACTCATCCAAAATCCGGATTTCTACTTCCTCTTTATTTTAACAAAGCAAGACGACCGGATAGTGTTACAGTTAATCAGAAGAGCGCATGGGCAGGAAAGCATCCTGACGGAGAAAATAGTTACTGATGGACAGATTTTCCTGAAGGTGGAAGCACATAAACAGCAGTACAGTTTCTTTTACGCAACGAATCCTGATCAATGGATTCCATTTGTTGCAAACGCAGATGGACGAATCCTGAGCACGCCGGTTGCCGGCGGTTTCGTCGGGACTTACATCGGCCTTTATGGCAGCAGCAATGGTGAACAAAGCTCAAACCACGCAGACTTTGACTGGTTTGAGTATTCAGAACTGGCACAACAGGAATCATAAATAACATGGAAATCTCATTGAAACAACTGTATAAAAATAACGATCCAATTGAAAAAAAAGTGTCAGCCCTGATGGAACAAATGACTTTGGACGAGAAAATTGCCCAATTAGGTTCCTGCTGGTTTTATGAACTGCAATCCAATGGCAAACTGGACATGCAAAAAGTTCAAAAAAGATTCAGCAACGGAATCGGACAAATCACCCGATTAACCTGCACTTCGATCTTGCCGCCTGTTCAGGCAGCCCAGACAGCCAATTTGCTTCAAAAAGTATTAATGGAGCAGACACGTCTTGGAATTCCAGCCATATTTCATGAAGAATGCTGCTCTGGGAGCATTGCCCTGGGCGCAACGATTTTTCCGCAATCGATCGGGCTGGCAAGCACATTTCAGCCTGAACTTGCCCTGCAAATGGCCACAGAGATTCAGAAACAACTTCGAGCCATTGGAGTCCATCAGGGACTAGCCCCTGAATTGGATGTAGCACGTGATCCGCGCTGGGGACGCATCGAAGAGACATTCGGTGAGGATCCTCTCCTGATCAGTCAATTCGGTATGCAGTATACCCGTGGGTTACAGGGAGCGGATTTCCATCATGGAATCATCGCGACCGGTAAGCATTTTGTCGGGCACAGTCTCTCGCAGGGCGGATTAAACTGCGCTCCGGTTCAAGTGGGGAAAAGGACACTCTGGGAGACCTACCTGATGCCATTCCAGGCAGCGATCCGCGATGCCGGACTTGCATCCATCATGAACGCTTATCCGGAGCTGGATGGTGAAGTCGCTGCCGCGTCAAAGAATCTGCTTACGGATCTGCTCCGCAATCAACTTGGTTTTCAAGGACTTGTTGTCTCCGATTACGAAGCAATTATTATGCTGCACACCTATCATCGAATGGCATCCAACTGGGCTGAAGCAGCCGCAGCAGCGATGAATGCTGGAATCGATGTTGAACTGCCAACCACGAAATGTTATGCGGAAGATTTAATTCATCAGATCGAAGCCGGAATTGTCCATATAGAGCGCATTGATCAGGCTGTTGCCAATCACCTGACGATGAAATTCAAACTTGGACTGTTTGAAAATCCTTTTGTCGATGAAGGAAAGGTTCTGGAAGTCTTCGAGACACAACAGCAGCGGGATTTAGCGAAGAACATTGCAGCAAAAGGGATGGTTCTGTTAACCAACAACGGAATTCTCCCGCTTTCGAAAAACATAAAAACGATTGCAGTGATCGGACCGAATGCAGATGATGAAAGGAATCTATGCGGCGCCTATTCCTATGTCGGTATGATTGATAACTGGATTTACTCAAAAATTCCCGATTCATCTTTTATCAATCTCGATCGTGATTCCTTAATAAAGGATCAGCCAATCGTCATTACTCCGCTCAATGCCATTAAGGAAAAATTGCCGAATTCGAAAATCCTTTACGCCAAAGGATGTGATGTAAATTCACAGGATCGATCCGGATTTCCGTCAGCAATTCAGGCAGCTCAAAAGGCAGATGCAGTCATCCTGATTTTGGGAGACCGCTCCGGAATGATTCCGGATTGCACATGCGGAGAAACTCGTGACAGTGCTGATTTAAAACTTCCGGGCGTGCAGGCAGATTTAGCCGAGGCAATTTTTACTGTCGGGAAACCGGCAGTCGTTGTTTTGATCAATGGACGCCCTTTGGCGATTCCAGACATCGTCAAGAGGGCTGATGCTATCCTGGAAGCTTGGATACCAGGAGAAGAAGGTGGCACAGCCATTGCTGATATCCTTTTTGGAGATCAGAATCCGGGCGGGAAACTCCCCATTACATTCCCGCGTTCCGTCGGGCAGGTTCCCATTTTCTATAATAATAAACCAGCCGGTATGAAATCGAACTGGCATATCGATTATGTCTCAGAAAGCGTCAAACCTTTATTTCCATTTGGTCACGGCTTGAGTTATTCGCATTTTCGATATTCTGACTTCTCCATCGATAAGCCGCAAGCGGGGATGGATGAAACGGTCATCATTTCCTGTACGGTTGAAAACATTGGTTCCATTGCAGGTGATGAAGTCGTTCAATTATATATTTGTGATGAATATGGAAGCATTCCGCGCCCGGTTAAAGAGCTGAAGGGTTTTCAGCGGATCAGTTTAGCTGCCGGCGAATCCAGGACCATTCATTTTCTGCTTCCTGTCAATATGCTGGCATTTTATGATGAAAATTTCGACCTTGTTATAGAACCAGGCAGAATTCTCGTGATGATCGGAAGCTCATCTGAAGATATCCGCATGCAGGGAGCGTTTGAAATCACAGGGGACAGAAAAATGATGATTCACGAACGAATTTTCATATGCCCGACAAAAGTTGAATCATAAAACAATTTACAGTTTGTAAATAAATTTCGACAAAAATATAGTAAAATATGCAATATTTCGTAATTAATCTTCTTTAGTATTAATTCCAATTTTTTCTCCTTTTTTTTATTTGATACTGCCCCTTCTTTTTCAGGGGCAGTATCAATTTTGTACAGAATCGATAGGCCCATTGCATCACACAGATCGCTATATTCCTCACTGCCGGACTAAAAAAAATCAATTCAAAAAACAAATCGACTTTAAGAATCACTCGAGAAAACTTGATATTGTGTTGTTTTGCTCGCTGGGCAAGAACAACACAATATCAAGGAATTCTTCCCATATTTCAAATCGGCTGACATAATCCTGCCGCATAGATTTTTTTGCATTTCGATTTTTTGATATTTTTGTGTTATGATGAATTCATATTTGAATAAAAATAAAGAAAGTGTTGAGTAATTTTATGGAACCAAAGCTTTATGTGGGTAATTTGTCATTTTCTACGACTGAACAAGATCTTCGCACCTTATTCAGCCAGGCTGGCACAATTAAATCAGTCGATGTAATTGTGGATCATCAAACAGGAAGATCAAAGGGTTTTGCATTTGTTACAATGAACAGCCAGGAAGAAGCTGAAAAAGCGATCCAAATGTTCAACGGGAAGGAACTCAACACTCGGACTCTGAAAGTTAACATAGCCCAACCCAAGGAAGAAAAACCGCGCACATTCAACCGTCGGCCAAATCGATACTAAAATTCCGCTGATTTCTCTGAAACGCAGTCGGCAGAGAACGGAACGCTTTCGAAGGCACCGTATTTGCCAGGTGTAATACGATAAAAATCAAAAAAAGAAGTCTGTTTTACAGGCTCTTTTTTTTTACTCTGTAATCAGACCGGGATTTGATTCATTCGAAATGCCGACTTCCTATTCAAATCAATCGGAAAAAACTTGTTATTCTCCTGTTTTTCTCAAATAGTGTCCTGGAATCTATCTACTCCAGTTGTGGAAAGATAGCCACACGAAAAGAGATTGCTTCGTCAGGCTGGCGCCTTCCTCGCAATGACAATTTACCATGTGTATACCCCTGAGTATCTCGAATTAATGTTCTGTAATCACCAAATTTGAGCGTAAAATTGGACTTTTTTCAAAAAGTGAGAAACTCAGGTACTATTCAAATTGATCGGGAATAACTTGTTATTCTGATTTGCATTGCTAATCGAAATTTGGTATGGTTGAAAGATACAGCGTCAGCAATTCCAAATATGGAAAGAATTACTGATATGAAATCCAATCTGTTCCGCACTATAATCATTAAATACAGCCAATTTTCTGACAGAATTTTCCTATTCACATTAACCTAATGAAAAACCATCGGGATTTATAAAATACAGAAGGAGCATTTCATGAGAAAAATCTACAGTCCGATATTTATTCTGAGACCATTCGAAAGAGGAATTCAAGAACAACTGGGTAAATACCGTCGCTTTGTGATGCCAGGTCTTGGCTTTCAAATCCCGATTGTTCATATGATCCGAATTCGCGATGTACGTGAACATACCATGGATATTCACCCGCAGCCGGTAATCACAAAAGATAACGTGGAAATTCAGGTGGATGGAATTATGTGGGTGCGACCGACGATCGAGGAAGAAGCGATTAAAAAGACATTTTACAACATCGACGACTGGAAACGGGCGATCATTCAGTTGGCAATGACCAACCTGCGGCAGGAATTCGGCGATCTGACACTGGATGAAAGCCTGGTTGCTCGCGAAAAAATTGCGACCAATTTACAGCGGATCCTCAACACATATGCGGTGGAATGGGGATTGACCGTCAGTAAAGTAGAAATTCGCCTGATCGATCCACCGGAAGATATAAAAAAAGCAATGCACAAGCAAAAAACTGCAGAACAGGAACGGCGTTCCATGCGCCTCCTGGCAACGGGTGAATTTGAAGCAGCTGAACAGCACAAACTGGCAATGATCCAGCGCGCAGAAGGCGAAAAAGAAGCTGCCATCCAGGTCGCGACCGGAAAGGCGGAAGCCATCCGTCTGGTCAATGAAGCCGCGGAAAAATATTTCACAGGCAATGCGCAGATTTTGAAGCAATACGAAATGACGGAAAATTCCCTGCAGAAAAACGCCAAAATCATCCTGACGGATAAAGGCATCAATCCGACGCTGCTGCTCGGCAATCTGCCGATTGATTCTGCTCATGAGAATGACAAGCCCGCGAAGTAATTACTATCTGAAATTTGCGGATCAGACCCGAGAATTGGGAGGGATTCATGTTTTTTTGTTTACATGAAAAAAGAAAAACAAGATTCCTCCATTAATTCGAAAAACCGGCAAATATGATAAATTATTGAAAGACAGGCACAACAAATGATCTTCAAAGTGAGGTAAATATGAAGATCTTAATGATCTATCCGGAATTTCCAGATACATTCTGGAGTTTCAAACACGCTCTGAAGTTTGTCAAAAAAAGAGCGGCATCTCCCCCGCTGGGATTATTAACGGTCGCAGCCATGCTGCCAGACACCTGGCAGCTTCGGCTGATCGATCTGAATGTAACCACCTTGTCCGCATCCGATCTGCGATGGGCAGATTACGTCTTCATCAGCGCCATGATCGTCCAGCGGGAATCGGTCAAGGACATCCTTTCACGCTGTCAGCAGGCAGGCGTCAAAACAGTTGCCGGGGGTCCGCTCTTCACCATGGAAGCGGATCATTTCCCGGAAGTCGATATTCTGGTACTGAATGAGGCGGAATTGACGCTGCCAAAATTCTTGGCGGATCTGGAAAAGGGAACGCCCCAGAAGGTCTATTCCACTGCCGAATATCCGGACATCCGTCAGACTCCAATTCCGCTGTGGAAACTCGCTGATCTCCGACATTATGACACAGTCAGTATTCAATTTTCACGTGGCTGCCCTTTCAATTGTGATTTCTGCAATGTGACCGCATTGCTGGGGCATATTCCCAGAACCAAAACGGCTGGTCAGATTATTGCTGAGCTGAACAGTTTATATGCGGTCGGATGGCGTAACAACGTTTTCTTTGTCGATGACAATTTCATCGGTAACAAAAAGCTGCTGAAATCAGAAATTTTGCCGGCATTGATCGAATGGCGCAAAGGTAAAACCGGATTTGCTTTCAGCACAGAAGCCTCTATCAACCTGGCGGATGATCCGGAGCTGCTGACGCTGATGCGGAAAGCCGGATTCACTACCGTTTTCATCGGCATCGAGTCACCCAACGAGGAGAGCCTCACAGAATGCAGCAAGACGCAGAACCGTGGACGCAATCTGATGGAAAGCGTCAAACGCATCCAGCGAGCCGGATTGCAGGTAGAAGGAGGATTCATCGTCGGATTCGACCATGATTCGCCATCCATCTTCCAGCAGCAGATTGAATTTATCCAGAATAGCGGCATCGTGCTGGCAATGGTCGGGCTGCTGCAGGCTCCACGTGGCACAAGCCTGTACCGCAGAATGAAAGCGGAAGGCCGCCTGGCGAACGAAATGACAGGGGATAATGCGGATGGTTCGACCAATATCATTCCCAAAATGGGGCTGGACTTGCTGCGGGAGGGTTACCGCAGTGTTGTAAATTACATTTATGAGCCGAAACATTATTACGAACGGATTTTAACTTTTCTAAAGGACTATCAACCTCCGGAAATAAAGATCCACTTCGAAATGCAGTATATTTTGGCGCTCGGCAGATCGATTTACCGGCTCGGCATCCGCGGAGCAGAACGTGTGCATTATTGGAAGTTATTCTTCTGGACATTGTTCCGTCGCCCCAGGCTTTTCCCGCTTGCAATCACCCTCGCGATCATGGGTTTCCATTTCCGCAAGGTAGCCGCATTTCCTTCTCCCTGACAGGGAGAATGCCAGGATGAGGGTCTTACTACCCGCGAAAGAGCATCTTTTTCCAAGGGCGGGTGCAAGACCCGCCCACTGGTTTGGTATCGTTAAATTGCATTTTTCCCTGATTATTAAATGCGGATGGATTTGGCATTTGCTTATGAATTTCAAATCATCCATTGGAATTTCTTGATCCACAAAACAATGCTTTTTCCATCAGGAATAGGGCGGGTGCAAGACCCGCCCCTACGATTTATTTTTATGATTGGGATGATCATTTTTTGCGATATGAATGATCCCGTGTTTTTTTGGAATGATCGACGAATATAAATCGAAAAATATTGTAGGGGCGGGTCTTGCACCCGCCCTCTGGTTTGGTATCAACACATTGCATTTTTCATAGGTTATTGTATGCAGATGAATCTGGAATTCGCCCATGAATTTCAAATCATCCATTGGAATTTCTTGATCCACACAACAATGTTTTTTATCAGGAATAGGGCGGGTGCAAGACCCTACAATGTTGTTTCACTCAACGATGATTTTTTCAAAAGGGAAACCGTACCGTTCCTCGTTTAATGCCCGAGGTGGGCATTTTGTTTTTCATACGCGCAAAAAAAGCCACATTGCAATAGATTCTTTGCCGCACGGTCTTAATGCCCGAGGTGGGCATTTTGTTTTTCATACGATATTTTTAGAGACAATTTACAGAAAACAATATTATCAGTCTTAATGCCCGAGGTGGGCATTTTGTTTTTCATACAAAAAGAAACGAGGAAAAAATGAATAAGCAAGAAGTATTAAGTCTTAATGCCCGAGGTGGGCATTTTGTTTTTAATACGATGGATCTGCTGCGTCAGTATCATGCGAACACAGTGTCTTAATGCCCGAGGTGGGCATTTTGTTTTTAATACAATAACTGATTTCATGAACCTTTATCCTCCAAAATTTAATGTCTTAATGCCCGAGGTGGGCATTTTGTTTTTAATACAAATTTTCTGATGTTACTTTAGAGTCTGTGAAGCAATCTGTCTTAATGCCCGAGGTGGGCATTTTGTTTTTAATACAAACCTGTGTGTCCGGAATGTGCCAATGATAAGTATGTCTTAATGCCCGAGGTGGGCATTTTGTTTTTAATACGGTGATAAAGCGCTAAGCTTTATAGACGGCTCGATTGCAGTCTTAATGCCCGAGGTGGGCATTTTGTTTTTAATACAAACCGTCAAGATTGGGAATAGTTACAAAGTTATAGCGTCTTAATGCCCGAGGTGGGCATTTTGTTTTTAATACCCTCAAATTATTGTAGTTATTCCAATAAGACGTGTCTGGAGTCTTAATGCCCGAGGTGGGCATTTTGTTTTTAATACAGTCTTGGGACGGGGATCCGGATGCCCGTTCCAAAAGTCTTAATGCCCGAGGTGGGCATTTTGTTTTTAATACTCTAAGCATGTTATAATCTGATCACGCTAATTCTCATCGTCTTAATGCCCGAGGTGGGCATTTTGTTTTTAATACAGCGAGTTTCGCCACAAAAGAAGACGCCTTAAAAGAGGGTCTTAATGCCCGAGGTGGGCATTTTGTTTTTAATACAAGGACGAAGTCCTTGTTCAATCATGCACAAGCCTGGACAGTCTTAATGCCCGAGGTGGGCATTTTGTTTTTAATACGCGACATTGGTTGTCTTAGTTCATAACAGATATCAGAGTCTTAATGCCCGAGGTGGGCATTTTGTTTTTAATACATGATTTGTTCATTCAATTCTTGGTCGCAACAAGGCTGAGCCCGGTCTTAATGCCCGAGGTGGGCATTTTGTTTTTAATACCTAAAATTTTCATCCCTTGACAATTTGAGATTTATCCATTGGTCTTAATGCCCGAGGTGGGCATTTTGTTTTTAATACCAAAGGCGTTCGTACGCGGCTCCGAAGTTTTGAACAAGGGTCTTAATGCCCGAGGTGGGCATTTTGTTTTTAATACAAGGCTCTTCTACGGTTTCTCCTACTTTATAGCTAAAGTCTTAATGCCCGAGGTGGGCATTTTGTTTTTAATACGTAGTGTGCGGGGAATCAATCTATCCATGCAGTACTAGTCTTAATGCCCGAGGTGGGCATTTTGTTTTTAATACTTTGTTGTGAGAGTGATTATCGCTAAGCGCTCACACTCGTCTTAATGCCCGAGGTGGGCATTTTGTTTTTAATACCGATCCATAGGCAAGGAATGGCGGGTTCGGAATGGTAGGTCTTAATGCCCGAGGTGGGCATTTTGTTTTTAATACCTATCATGTATACGCTATTTCGCACGTACAACAAAAAAGCGTCTTAATGCCCGAGGTGGGCATTTTGTTTTTAATACGTTTCAGGCGCTAAAATTTTCATCCCTTGACAATTTGTGATGTCTTAATGCCCGAGGTGGGCATTTTGTTTTTAATACCGATCCACCTTTACAAAAATAGGAGTAGAAAATGGCACGTCTTAATGCCCGAGGTGGGCATTTTGTTTTTAATACGTAAGGTAATCGAGGGGGCAAGGTCAACCCGAGGAATAGTCTTAATGCCCGAGGTGGGCATTTTGTTTTTAATACCGGCCGTGGACTCGTACGTAGAGTCACAGAAGGCTGCAGAGTCTTAATGCCCGAGGTGGGCATTTTGTTTTTAATACTACAATAGGATATCAGCGCCACTTACAAACAACATAATGTAGGGTCTTAATGCCCGAGGTGGGCATTTTGTTTTTAATACGGACGCATTGAACAAGGACGAAGTCCTTGTTCAGAGCTGTGTCTTAATGCCCGAGGTGGGCATTTTGTTTTTAATACGGTCGAGACAGACCTCCCACAATACGAGTCTTGGGACGGCGTCTTAATGCCCGAGGTGGGCATTTTGTTTTTAATACCCACTTTCAAGGTGGATAATTCGATCCACCTTTACAGATAGGAGTCTTAATGCCCGAGGTGGGCATTTTGTTTTTAATACGATTATTCTTGTCATAACAAAGGATGCCTTGACTATAGTCTTAATGCCCGAGGTGGGCATTTTGTTTTTAATACATAAATAGAATAAAAAATTATAAAAAAAATGAGTATAGTCTTAATGCCCGAGGTGGGCATTTTGTTTTTAATACGGTTCAATTTCTCCGAGCATCCATTACAACACTATAGTCTTAATGCCCGAGGTGGGCATTTTGTTTTTAATACTCAAAAAGAGTGCGAGCGCATAGCGCATAAACACCCTGTCTTAATGCCCGAGGTGGGCATTTTGTTTTTAATACTTGTCTGTCTCTGAGACAGTAACAGAATCGAGAACCATGTCTTAATGCCCGAGGTGGGCATTTTGTTTTTAATACACACCGGAGTACGGGCAAATCGTTGACGGTAAAATCGTGTCTTAATGCCCGAGGTGGGCATTTTGTTTTTAATACCAGAAACTGGTTCTCTGAAGGCACGGGCTATTTTTTGTCTTAATGCCCGAGGTGGGCATTTTGTTTTTAATACATCATACGGCAATCCTCCGCGTTATGGGGAGAGAATGGTCTTAATGCCCGAGGTGGGCATTTTGTTTTTAATACCAAACTGATGATGGAACCGTATGGTTCCCGAAAATGAGTCTTAATGCCCGAGGTGGGCATTTTGTTTTTAATACGCAAGCATTATTATGCAGGTCACAACTGCTACGGTGTCGTCTTAATGCCCGAGGTGGGCATTTTGTTTTTAATACTTTTGATTGCGTAAATCTGTTTGCTGAACGGGTCAAGCCGTCTTAATGCCCGAGGTGGGCATTTTGTTTTTAATACTCAATTCCAGGTATTCACAGACAAGAAGAATCCGTTGGTCTTAATGCCCGAGGTGGGCATTTTGTTTTTAATACATCAGATGATCGAGGATTGTATGCGTTACCCAGGATTGAAATGTCTTAATGCCCGAGGTGGGCATTTTGTTTTTAATACGAGGCAAGTTGTTCCGCTTTAAGTGACCCTTTTCACGTCTTAATGCCCGAGGTGGGCATTTTGTTTTTAATACACTAAAAATAGGGATTATTAAAGTAATGAATTTCAAAGTCTTAATGCCCGAGGTGGGCATTTTGTTTTTAATACATGAAATTGAAATTGCTAATTTGAATGTGGAACAGGTAGTCTTAATGCCCGAGGTGGGCATTTTGTTTTTAATACTGTATCGAAGATTTAAAATCCCAATACAAAAAATTCGGTCTTAATGCCCGAGGTGGGCATTTTGTTTTTAATACTTTAAAGCTGTTTTTGGTAATGTAATTGATCTACCTGAGTCTTAATGCCCGAGGTGGGCATTTTGTTTTTAATACCTCTTCTGGTTTAGTTGGTTCCCTTGTCTATTATTCAGTCTTAATGCCCGAGGTGGGCATTTTGTTTTTAATACTACCAAATCCGAGTGGTTCGTGTACGCGGTAATACGGTCTTAATGCCCGAGGTGGGCATTTTGTTTTTAATACGGGATGAAGCCATGAGACGTCAATCGCGCGAAAATGCGTCTTAATGCCCGAGGTGGGCATTTTGTTTTTAATACCCGACATTCATTGGAAGGAAAGCATCCTTCATTGAGTCTTAATGCCCGAGGTGGGCATTTTGTTTTTAATACGACCACATCGAAACAGAAACCGTCAAAGACGGAATTATGTCTTAATGCCCGAGGTGGGCATTTTGTTTTTAATACCAAAGACTTGAGGGGTGATATCATACAATTAGAAAGGTCTTAATGCCCGAGGTGGGCATTTTGTTTTTAATACATTACATGGGTAATGATCATAGTTGTTGGCGCCCAAGTCTTAATGCCCGAGGTGGGCATTTTGTTTTTAATACTATATGTTCCAGAGTTCGTTCGAGATGATCTATGGTTTTGTCTTAATGCCCGAGGTGGGCATTTTGTTTTTAATACGAGAACGCTCGCAGTGACAGAGGGATAAACTTATCAGTCTTAATGCCCGAGGTGGGCATTTTGTTTTTAATACTACTACAGTTATATTTTTTCTGACGGTTCGGAAAAAAGTCTTAATGCCCGAGGTGGGCATTTTGTTTTTAATACTCGATATGATCTTGCATATCTCTTAACTTATCGGGTCTTAATGCCCGAGGTGGGCATTTTGTTTTTAATACAATCCCTTCTTCACACACGGGCGTACCCCACAAGGGTAGTCTTAATGCCCGAGGTGGGCATTTTGTTTTTAATACGTTAGTATAAAACTTGAATTTTATGATTGGTAATAATTTATAGTCTTAATGCCCGAGGTGGGCATTTTGTTTTTAATACGTTCGCAGTATTGGTAAATCAAGAGCTTGGTATCGTTGAAAGTCTTAATGCCCGAGGTGGGCATTTTGTTTTTAATACGCATGAAAGGACGAAATGAAAATCAACATGAACGAAGGTCTTAATGCCCGAGGTGGGCATTTTGTTTTTAATACTCTTGAAAGGATGCTTATCATGAATACAAAATTTGAGGTCTTAATGCCCGAGGTGGGCATTTTGTTTTTAATACCGTTCGGAAAGCGCGGACTCAGCCTTGTCGTGATCAGTCTTAATGCCCGAGGTGGGCATTTTGTTTTTAATACTCTTATTTTACCTCATTTTCTTGATTTTTTGAGCGTAGATTGCGATCAAGAGGATAAAAAAAAATTTACAATAGCCCTTTCAGATTGTATGTCCCGAGGCATCTTTTGCGTACCCCCCTTTTTTTTAGATTCAATAATCTCCTATTTTTTGGGGAGGGTACGCAATTTATATAATCACCAGACCCGGAGGTCGAATCACTTCCCCTTGCCCGAGAATTGTCATTTTCTCGCGGCACTCTTTGCAGACCGGATAAACACGGATACTATCTTCATTCGGATCGATTAATTTCAATGCTTTTTTCAACATGCGATCAACTTCATTGGATGACAGATACCCCTCAAAAACACTGCCCTGAACGCGAAATCCGAGTGATTCAAGCAAGCGTGCCAATTTTGCACGGCGCCGGTTATCGGTCATATCATAGGCAATCACAAAAAAAGAACGGTCATCCATTTTCATCGAAACCCCATCGATACAAAACAAGGTTCTGCAGGTGCGCTTTGAACGCAATGAACAACCTGACGAGCCTGCTCCATCAGACACTGCCGCATCGTCATCTTCTTCCCCGCAACCGGATGTGTATAACTGCCGTTCATGCGTTCCTCAAAGGCGCGAATCAGGATTTTTTTTGCCGGGTCTTTAATCAGGCAAGCGTTTCCAACGATATCAAAATCGGCAGGTGTAATTTGTCCGCTCCGGCAGCACCATAAGACAACACCATCCACAACCGGACGAAACTCTTCNNTAAGACAACACCATCCACTACCGGACGAAATTCTTCCATCAAATCCAGCCCTAACGAAGCCCGATTATAAACATCCGTATGCAGGAAACCGGCGAAAGGGTCCAGTCCGACAGCTTCGACAGCGCTCAGCGCATTGTGGTATAACAACGTATATCCGAAAGATAAAAGCGAATTAACCGGATCCGAACATGGGCGTCTTTCCCGGCGTTCAAACTTCCATTCCGGGGAAAAAAATTGCCGGAATCCATGAATATAGGAAGCAGCCGCTTTCCCTTCTGCTCCTCTCAGACTGTTCAGACAGATCTTGTTTTCGAGAACCGAAAGCGCCTGACGAATCATCTCCACATCTTTCTCAATGGACGCTGACGCAAGTTCACGGTTGTGGCGCAGCAACAGCGTCTTTTGATGCTGCAGCTTGGCACGGACAAAACATCCCGCCATCAAGAGACAAAAATCCGCAGAATCAGCGCTCAGATACTGGGATTTTCTTAAAGTCACATGTGCTGAAACTTTGTTCATCAACCGGCCGCGATATTCACCATGCGACGAGAGAAAAACCACATCAATTTCCTTTTCAAGGAATAAAGCAATCGCCGGCGTTGTCAATCCGACATTTCCAAAGAGGACTACCTGAGAGACAAGCGCAATCGGACTTCGAAACAATACGGTGGATTGTATACCTTCATCTTTTTCAATCTGAATGCAGCCATTATTAATTCGGACTTTTGTCCCCTGTTCCACAACATAGACAGGATTCATTCCAAACTCCTTTCAGATTTTTGAAGACATTTTATTTCAATTGTTAAAGTGCTACATACCTCAGCGATCCGGAATCATCCGGCATTGCCCCAATCCCCAGGCAGTACCGGCACCGACACCGGAAAACGGGGCGAAGCTGGTAAGCGCATGGATCATCGTAATCCAATAACGGTCATGCGGAATTGCACGGAAGCGCATCTTTCCAACTGTACCAATGCGCAGCATGGCGCTTTGCATCCGGACGGGCACAGAAGAAATGTGGAAACTGGATACAGCCAGACATTCTGCGGCATATCGTGTAATCTCTTCCGGCAGCGTAATTGGGGAAAATGCATTCCATTTTTTGGTTAATGCATGAAAAACGAGTCCGGGCAGCGGGAGCGGCTGCGTTTTGTCCTCGCTGGAAAACATGGTTGGAGAAATAAACCAGAAATCAAATACGCTTTCTTCTGCCTGCTGCAGACTTTTCCCGATAATACTGGCATAGGAAGCGGACGTCACCGTGCAGGATGAAGAATCATTTTGCCGGTCGCTTTCAATCTGGAAAGGCAAATAATCGAGAATGCAGTCGGCTCCTGGGGTAAAAGCCCCATGCGGTTCCATTTCCTGTCGCATCAAATCTGACAGCTCAGGAATCAGCGAGGTAATGCGGATCTGATATTGACGTTCCGGGTCAAAAGATTCATTCTTTCGAAAGCCGATCAAACTGGAGACTGTGTAGGGGTGCAGCGAATTTTCACGATGCAATTCCTCAGCCAGGTCAGGATTTTTTTCGCGGACGACGGACAGGAACCATGCCTGTACCGCTCGTCCCCACCATTGCGGAATCGGCCGATCGGCAGGAACCGAAATAGCGGGTTTCAAGCGCAGCGGAATATTGCAAGCCAGCAGTTCATCAGCCATATCAGCGTTGTTCCCTTGCTTGATCCCTGAGCGCCTGCAGATTAATCACCTCAGCAACTTCAAAAATCGGCGGCAAAACATCCGACTGCCGTTTCAGTCGAATGATGGCAGGAAAATAACCGGTTTTGCCATGCAGCCAGGCAATCAGCATGGCTGCAATAAAATTCAACGACGGCAGACAAATCAGGATCGGTTCCGTCTGCAGTGTTTTTGAATCGACAGGAAAATCTGCCATCAGGGCTTCAATTTCGGTCGTAAAACTTTGATCCGGGTCGAATTGCACCGGTACATCATAAACGTTATCGATCGGGAAGCGGGTCAGTTGTTCAATGGTTTTTAATTGGGCTTGGGAAAGCGGATGGGAAAAATTAATAATAATCATTCCGGTTATCGTTCCTTTTAATAATGAATGGCTGCATACAGTTTATCACTCAATTGATTTTGCAGAGCGGTGCCGTAAATTAACCGGATGCCGCTTTCCTTGGCGCGATCTTTGATCGGCTGATCCAGTTCCGCCGACTGACAGATTAAAATTTTCCGGCAATAGATTCCGGCGGATTCCCTCCTGGAAAGCGAACTCAGTTCATACAACATCTCTTTCGTGATCCGTTTTCCGGATTTGCAGGAACAGACAACCATGACACCGTTTCGGGTAAAGACCACATCCAATTCGTTTTTTACATCGTTGACACGCCCGGGTCTGCGAATGTGCACGTTGCGCTGCACATCGTCAAATTTTCCACAAGACAAAGCGGTTTCATAAACCAATGCTTCCAGCTCGTCCCCTGCTTTGGGCGGTTCCAAATCCGAATAGGGATGCGGCGAATACATCTCCAATCCATGGGCTGCCAGATATTGAGCGACACTGACATTCACCTGGATCGCTTCTTTGCTGATTTCAGCGCCGGAAGAATCATGTTCGATGATAGCGCCTTCCTGTGTGGAGACATACAGAAAAGGCAGGCTGAATTCCAGACAAACGGAAAATCCGGCGATGCTCATCAGCTTCGTCCCGCCGGTCAGATTCAAAATTGCGGCTGCATTCGGGTTTTGCTTAACCATCGCACTGATTTTCTGTGCAGCCGATTGGATTTGATACGCATCCAGCGCTGCAGGGTTCTCTACCGTTATGTGTGACAAGCGCGCGTCCGATCGGATCGCCTGTTTCAACAGTGCAAATTGATTCAACGTCTCCGTCGTCATGCAAAAAAGGACCGAGGAATAACGCTCCGGATGCTGCCACAACGGGATGAGATTGGGAATCGGCTGCTCACCGACCAGACTGATCAAGCGAATTTTCATCCGTATCTCCGGGTATCGTACATGGCAGCGGCAGTTCACAAATCCGATTCACGCAGGCTATAATGCGGCCTTTCAGGCTTTCCGCACTCTTTGGATCCGTTCTTTTTGCCGCATGGTCAATATCATTGCGCAGATCAGCGATTTCGCCCCATAAATCACAAAATGTCTTGAAATCCGTGTGCGATGCAATTTGATTCCGGATTAATTCAATCGATAAAGCATCGGGTTGATGTGATAAAGGCTTTTCCGGATTTTGCTCCATCTTTGTGATGGCGCCGATCAGGCTGTTGATCTGCTCCCGTTTGCTTCGATCCAGCATAGTTGTCTCTCCAATCCAAACAAGCACCCAGCTCAGCAGCCATTCTTTTGCCAGAGAAATCGCCTGGATCCAAAAATCCCTTTCCAGATACCAGATCATCATCAAGCGTTCTTTTGTCAGGGAACGGATCAGACTGGCAGGATCTTCCGG
>MTKZ01119103.1_pt1 | contig 18302 bp, 10 predicted proteins | sample 1042781 | NCBI WGS metagenome assembly MTKZ01 (sample SAMN06212207, study PRJNA360539) | anaerobic digester metagenome | biome: Wastewater treatment plant; material: sludge; isolation source: anaerobic digester fed with sludge from wastewater treatment plant | place: Denmark: WWTP Viborg ... | reverse complement strand
GACGATTTGAAGGTGGACTCCGGTACTGATGGTGATCGCTCCATCATTGGCATGAAGCGGTTTACCCGTATCGGCCATGAACCGACCGAGGCTCGACAGCTCTGATATGAGCTTCGGGTCCTTGTGCATCCGCAGGCCGATGGTTTCGCCGTCGTCCAGAGGAAGATCCTCTATTTGCCTCCAGAGCTGGCGATAGGCTTCGATACGGGCGGCTCGTTCGGCCCACTCGTCGCGACTTGCCTCGTCGATCGTATCCGAGGGCCCCCTGCCGGCTACTTGGACCACGAGGAAGCGGTGCGCCCACTCGGGCGGCGGCGGTTCGGTTCTGTTCTTGAGCGGCGGCTGGTGTATGCTCGGAAGCGGCGGGGNNGCGGGGCAACCGCATACCCTTCGGCTGCCAGGTCGTCGGGAGTAGGAGGATCACCTAACCCGAGAAGCCCGCGTCCCCCGACACCCTCGACGGCACGGCTCGCCTCCCGCAGCAGCGCCACCAGTTCCAGCCGCGTGAGCGTCATGTCAACCCGACACACGCCCGTCGGCTCAAACATGGGCTCTGCCACCGGCGCGTAGTTGAGCAGGCTGCTGATCGCGGCTCTCAGCTTTTTTTCGCGATGCAGGATAAATCCCAACTCCTGGCCGTCCGACGTCCTGCAATAACCCAGGCGAACAAGCATGGCTGCCCGCGCATCGGCGGCCGCGGCTCTCGCAGCCAGTGCCATCTGCCAGGGGCTGCAGTGCCGCCAGCCCGGGTGTTCATTCACAAGTCCGCTCGAGGGCAGGTATTGTCCGGTCGCCAGGATCGCAGGAGGGTTCGACCGGGCCCAGGTGATCGCCATCGGCAGCAAGCCGTCCACATTCTCGAAACGACGCTGAATGACCGTCGCCAACGTGCCATCCAGAGCGGAGATGGGCATCCAGGCGTCAAGCTCAAGTAGTCCTCGCGGGTGGCGCCAGGAACGCCAGGATTGGCATGCCTCCCGGATTGCCAGCCGGACGGCCAGTTCGTCATCCGCGGAGCGAGCCAGCACGTGGCGTAGCTCCTGCCCGCTTGCGAGTTTGAAGTCCCCGGCCTCTGCAAACAAGCGTTCAAGAGAGTCGTCTGCGGCGCGGTCGCGATCGGTGATCGCTCCGCTCGGTCGCGATTGGCCCAAGGTTGGCATCGGCGGTGTGATCAACAAGGCGGCGATGCCGAACACCGCACACCGCAAGCCGGAGGCATGCGCGGTGCGCGGTCCAAGTCGGTCGGCATAGGCCCATCGAGACATCGTATCTGTCTTCTCCACTCAATCGGACCCGGCATCCCGCCGAGGCTCATCGCACGGTTTCGCGACTGGCCCATCGACAGCCTGTAAATCCAGTATCGGAAAAGATCAGCAGCCCCATAACCACGGCGGCCGTTTTGTCCGGTCTGCACAGCGATAAGGCCTTTGTGATTGACGACCATCCGCCTCTTGTCGTGACCTCTGGCGCCAAGAGCGAGAATGCCGGGCAGGTACCCGACGCGGCAGGGAGAGGCCGTGTATGCGGGGCACTTGAACGCCAGTATTGATATCGGCGATGTCGACCGGGGCGAGGCAGACGGCCCGGGTGGTCGGTTGATCGGTCAGTTTGCGACGGTTTCTGCGAAAGGTTGGTTCTGCCCGAGCACCCCGATCTCAGGACAGAGCAGCCTGCACCGGTTTCAGGGGTTCTCGTTCTCTTCGTCCTCGTCCGGACTCACCTTCCATCGGTCTGCCTCGTCGATGTCGTCGATTTCCCGTTCCATATGCCGGAACATCTTCTCTTGCAGCGGGGCCAATCGACGATACATGGCGACCGTTGCCTGGTAGGACTGAACCATCATGTCCAGCTTGATCAACTGCCATTTGACCAGACACTCGGGCTCCTTGATGGTGCTGAACGGGTCGCACTTGAAGCCGACTTGCCCTGCCGGGCCTCGGACGAAGAACTCGCACTCGTTACACTGGATCATGGTCTTGCCCCGGTTCTGTATGGATGTGCCGGCGGTCTTGGCCCGCCGACTGAGAGCCATTATACCCGCTCCGGGCCGGGAGTCTGCAATCGCCGGGATTTGTCCGGTAAAAGCCTGGGCAGCGACTGTCCGGGCGGAGGTTACCTGCTGACATGGTCTGTTCTCTCCGGGCGGGAGGCCCGGCGGAGTCTGGCGTCAAGGGTGTGCCTCAAAAGCCGGCAGCGAAAACGTCCGGCCGTCCCGCTCACGCCTTGTTCGGTAAGAGCCGCGGCTCAGCAGCAGGGCAACCGGTGCAAACAACGCGCCGGTCGCGAATGCGTTAATCACCAGGACATAAGGAATCGCACCCAGGCTGTTGACCCAGGCGACGAATGGATGGTCAGCCGCGGGGACTGCGAAGAAGGCGTAGTTCACGTTCAGCGCGGGTGACACGGCGAGACGGCTGGTCACGCTGAGCAGCAGAAACAGAGCCGAAGCGCCCGGCAGCGCGGCACGGGAGAACGAGCCGTGCCGCCACATGATCACCACCAGCAGCGGGGCAAGATAAAAGTGGTGAGCGGTGGCGATTCGAGTCCACGTGTCCGCGGTCAATAGGTAGGCGGTGGCTCCCAGCGGAAACCAGCCAAGCAGCAGCCCGGAGAGGCTGTCCACCAGCCACAGCGCATGCGGCAGGGCGATGGCGGTGCAAGCGATTGCCACCAGGCGGACGGATTGCATGACCAACCCGAGGCCTGCCAGAAACAGGCTGACGTGGCAAAGCCACAGAACCTCGCCCGGCGCCTGTCTCAGGAGATTGATGACCCCGACCACGTACGCGAAGTGCAGCAACAGCGCGGCCCCGATCCACCGGCCGAACCGGGTGCCAACAGGCCGCGTCGGCAGGAAAGTCTCGTCGACCACGGTATCCTCAGCTTTCCGAGGGGCGAGCCGAAACAATCCCGACACAAAACTGTCACGCCTCCATGCTACATCAGCAACAGCCTGATGGCAAGTTTTTGCCGCGTCACCAGAGCGTCAGCAGACAAGACAGGAGCAAAGAGGGGGTCCTGGCAGGAGCGGCGTGCGCCTCGCGCGGCTCGTTGCCAAAACGGCTATCGTCTTTGGGAGGTCAGTTCACGATCATCGGCAAGGTGCGACAGATGTTTGCCGGGTCACCGCAGAGTTCCTCGGTTGTTCGCTGGAGGTAGATGGGTGCCCGTTTTTGCCAGCGGGTGAATTCATCCTCGGTCCATTGGGCCGCCGTTGCCGGGTTGTCGACACAGGCCTTCTGCACGTCGTGCTGGCACTGTTCCTGGATGATCCGGCAGGTGTGCTCCAGTTCGGCCGGCCGACGCTCTTCAGCCTCGATCAGCCAGCCGGTGGTTTTGCGAAGGTTGCTGCATCGACGGGCACAGCCTTGCTGGATTTCCCGTTCTCCGCAGGGGGCACAACAGGCGGCGGGAAACAAGGCGACCACGAGAACTAACGACAATCGACGTTTCATTGACGAACTCCAGCACCGGCCGAGTCATCCCGAGCGCCATGCGGCGGAAGGGGCGGTTTTCTCGCTCCGTCAGGATTATACCGGCAAGCAGGGCCGGCGCCGCCCACGTGTGAGCCTGGAGGGGCCGGCTGCCATCAGGCGATCCTAACCGTAGGCCACGGCGAGGTTTATCCCATCGCTGCATACGGCAACGCTGGCGAATGAAGAACGGCGAATGCAGGATTGAGAATGAGGTTTCCGAGCGAACGGCGAAATGCACCAGCAATGGTGTTCCTCCGCCTTCATCCTTCAGGCAAGGCCGTCTCCAGGGCTCCATCCGATTGTTCCTGGTCGGTTTTATGCAACTGGAGGGTTTCGGCTTCCGGACGGCCGGCGGTCAGGCCCGTCGGGTATCACGCTTGCGGATCCGAGTCCTCTTGTCTGCGGCGGAGTTCCGCCAATTCACGTCTGGTGGCCTCCAAGTCGAATGCCATGTACTTGACCTGCAGCCGCCAGTCGTCCAGCAGACGTCGGAGGTGAGCGAAACTCACCCTGAGATTCGCCTGTCTGCGAGAGGTTTCGTCGAGAAATCTGAGGAGCGGACCGCGCTGATTCTCGGGCAAAGACTCGATCTTGTGACGGGCCTCTTCGATGTGGGCAGCAAAGACTTCATCGGTCATGGCTTCTCCCCCTGCCACATGGCGGGACCTTGATTCCCCCTCAAAAACGGCTCTGCGTGGATTGTACGTTTTCGGCCAAGCGAAGATNNCTGCGCCGATTGTACGTTTTCGGCCAAGCGAAGATCAAGAAGAATCCGGCAAGGTGAGGATGGTCCGATAGCTCCGCGTCCGCTGACTGCCAGCCCAGGCGACGGCCAACTCGTCAAGTCAGCCTCAGAGCCCGCTGCAGCGACTTCGCGACTCGGGTACCGCCGGCGCTGGCCCGCGGGGTGGCACGGGCGGCTGGCCCGCCAGTGTTTTCTCGCTCAGGAGCAGGCACGGGCAGGCAAGCTGGCCGCGGCACCCGTTTTGGACAACGTCCTACTCAAGGCAATTGGGATCGGCCGCGACGTCCGGGCCGCTCAGGCAGCCCGTGAACAAGAGAACATCATACGCGTCGACATCGGAGTCGTAGTCCAAGCGGCCATCGGCACAATTCAGGTCGTCCTGCGGCACGCCGGTGCCGCTCATGCACCGCTGGAAGAAACCGAAATCGGTCTGGTCCACGTCGCCGTCCTGGTCATAATCCGCTTTCGGCGTCGGGCAGCCTGTGTATGACACTCTCGTGCCGGCGGGAGTCTCCGAACACTGGTCACAGGCGTCGCCCACACCGTCAGTGTCCGCGTCCGCCTGGTCGGCGTTGGCGTCATACGGGCAGTTGTCGAGGTTATTGAGGATGTCATCATCGTCGCTGTCGGCCGCCCGTTCGTACGGCCCCATATCGACAAACGGCGACCCGCCCGGCGGGTTGCCCGCATCGGCCGCGTCAGGGTCGTCGATGAAGCGGGCCGCGCCATTGAGGTCAAGCGGCGTCGGCTCGCTGACGTCGCCGTCGTGATCCAGGTCGGCCGTATCAGCGAGCACGGCTTGGTTGTTGCCGCTGTCCGCGCAGGGCGAGCCCAGCCGCAGCCGCAAGTCGCCGTAGTCGTCATCCGACGTTCCCCATTCACCATCCGCTCCAGCGGACGGATCTCGCATGAACAACGGATCGGCATCGATGTTGCCTGCACCGGTCCAGCCGCCCTGAACACAACTGTAATCCACCTGAGCAGCAGGCAAGCCATAGATCTGGGCATCAGCTCCGCTGCCGGTCGGATCGGAGTTGGCCCAGAAGATGCAGTTGCGCAGGCTCGACGTAACCGCCAGGCTGGCGGCGAGCGCCCCTCCACGTCCATCGGCGCGATTGGCCGAGAACGTGCAGTTGATCACCGTCCAGGACGACGTCTGAGTGGCGCACCAGGCCCCACCGCCGTTTGAAGCGGTGTTGCCGATGAACGCGCAATTGGTGGTCTTCACCGAGTATCCGGAGGCCAGGGCGCCGCCGTCGCGGGCATGGTTTCCGAGGAAACTGCAATTGACGAATATCGAGCCATCCGGGTATGAGGCGGCCCCACCGTATAAGGACGCCGAATTGCCCTGGAAGGTGCAGTTCACCATGGTGGTCGAAGCGAAGTGGTCGGTGGCTCCGCCGTTGACCGCGGTGTTGTTCTTGAAGAGGCAGTTCTCGACGCGGCTCTTGCCGCCGCCGGCAATTGCCCCGCCGGCCGAGACGGCCGAGTTGCCCTCGAACGTGCAGTTGCGGATGGTCGACGAGGTGGGGCCATCAATGGCACCGCCAGAAGTTGAAGCCGTGTTGGCCAGGAATGCGCAGTTCTCGACAAGGCCGCCATAGCCTCGCCTTATCCTCATCGCGCCCCCGTTGGCGGCCGAGTTCTGCTGGAAGGTGCAATTGCGAATCGTTGCCGCGTACGGACTCTCCATGGCGCCACCGGCATACTTGGCGGTGTTGTTCCGGAAGTCGCAGTCCTCGAATGTGAGTCCCGACGGGTACAGGCTCACCGCCCCGCCGTAATCCGCGGCGTTGTTGGTGAAAGTGCACTCGCGGATGGTCAAAACACCCCCGCCGGTATCTCCGGCGATGGCCGCTCCGCGGGCCGCTTTGTTGCGATCGAAACTGCATCGGACGACGGTCAGGTTGCCGAGCCCGGTGAACAGGGCCGCTCCGACGGATTGCGGATACGCGTGGCCGTTGGCGATGATCAGGCCGCTGACCACCACGGGGTTTTGCGTGTTCATGGGCAAGACATAGACCACGCGCAGGGAGTTATCGGTTCGGGACGCGTCGTCGAGGCCGCCGGTGTCATTGCCGAGGAGGTCGCCGCTCAGAATGGTGGGGTTCGCCGCAGGATCGGCCTGGTCACGCTGGGTCTCGGTCCCCGCGAAGCCGCCGTAGAGTGAGACGTTGTTGCTGAGCTTGAAGGAAGCCGTTCGACTGCCCGGCGTGATGCCGACGCCCTGGTCAGGCTTGTAGGTGCCTGCGGCGATCCAGATCTCGGTGATGCCGCTGCCTGAGGTGGTGGCCGTCTTGAGGGCATCCTGCAGCGAGTTGTAGGCGTTGAACCAGTTGCTGCCGTCGTTGTCGCCGTAAGCATCGGCGTCAACGCAGAGCACGTTACCGGCCGGTCGGCAGACGTTTTCCTGATCGGGGTTGGGTACGAGCGGGCAGTTGTCGTTGCAGTCGAGGATGCTGTCGCCATCGGTGTCGACGTCCGCAATCTTGTGTGGGTCGATCGGGCAGGCATCCTGGTCGTTGGGCGTGCCGTCGCCGTCGATGTCGGGATCGCAGGCATCACCGATCGTGTCCTTGTCGCGGTCGCGCTGGTCGGGGTTGGCCACGTCATCACAGTTGTCACACACGTCGCCGAGGTTATCCGTGTCGGCGTTCGCCTGATCGGGGTTCGCCGTCGTCGGGCAATTGTCGCACACGTCGCCGTCCCCATCCTGGTCACCGTCGGCCTGCAAGGGATTGGCGATCTGCGGGCAGTTGTCGCAGGCATCACCGTTACCGTCGGTGTCGGCGTCCAACTGGTCCGGGTTGGCGACAGTCAGGCAGTTGTCGCACAAATCGCCCTTGCCGTCCGAATCCGTGTCGGTCTGTGCGGAGTTGGCGATGGCCGGGCAGTTGTCGCACGCATCGCCGATCTCGTCGCTGTCGGAATCAAGCTGGTCAGGGTTGGCAACGGCCAGACAATTGTCGCAGGCGTCCCATCTTCCGTCGCCGTCGTTATCGGGCGGCGGAGGGTCGACGGGCGCGTCGCACCCGGGCAGAAACTGTTCCGGCGAAAGCGGCCAAACCGAGATTCTGACTTCGTCGATCAGGCCGTTGAAAGCCTCTCCATACTGCCCCGTACAATCCTCCCCGATCGACAGGCATGGGCTGTATGCCGGAGCCAGCGCCCCCAGCGGTCGGATTGCGGTCGTGGTGGACGCCACTTCGGTCCAATCGACATAGAGCTTCATCACACCGGTGGCATCGTCGAGCGTGCCGGCCACGTGCAGCCATCGGTCGTAGGGAATCGTGGCAGTCAGTCTGGCCGGTTGATCGCTTGCGTTGATCACCTGGAAGCTGATGATGTTCCCGGGTTGTTCGACCACCAATTGGTACGGGTCCAAGCCGGGACGATTGTCCGCCCGTTTGACGATGACGCCGCCGCCGCCCGTGCCGGGCTGCATCGGCCGGGCCTTGATGAAGGCCTCCAGCGTCAGGCTGTGCGTCAGTGTGACAAGGGGACCATCCGGGATCGTGACGCGTGAGTTGATGTCGTTAAACTCAAGCGATCGCGTATTGGAAAGCAGCGCCGAGCCTGGCACCTGGGCGCGGTAGATCGGCCCATTGGCGGGAGTTCCGTGCAGCGCATTTCCAGAACTGTCCAGAATGGTGTTGCTGCCGCTCGCCTGGGCGTCGGCCACTCCCTCCTCGAAGCGCCAATAGCCAATTGTGACGGGGTTGGGGTCGCACAAATCGCCGAGGCCGTCGCCGTCGCTATCCGCCTGCGTCGGATTTGCGATGGCCGGACAGTTATCGCACGCATCGGTCTGGCCGTCGCCGTCGCCATCGGGATCGCAGTCATCAGGCACGCCGTTGGCGTTGCAGTCCGCGGCCGCCCCGCTCGCGAGTTCGCACGCGTCATGAGAGCCGTTGCCGTTGCAGTCGATCATCTGGCAGTCATCGGGAACACCGTCCGCATTACAGTCAGCCGGCAGGAGGTCCGGGCGAGCCAGCGCAACGTTGTGGTACTCGCCCCCGTCGATCGCCGTAAAGCTGTTGCCCGCAGGGGCAATCGTGGAACCCCACCCGTATATGGAGCCGTCCGCTCGGACAGCGAAGCTGCAACGATATCCGGCGGAGATAGCGACGTAGTCACTGCCCGGCGGGGCCGTGCCCTGCCCGTCGGAGTTGTACCCCCATGCGGCAACCGTGCCGTTCGCGCGAAGGGCAAGGCTGTGGTTACTGCCAGCGGCCACGGCGACGAAATCGTCGCCCGCCGGCGCGTTCGCCTGCCCGTAATAGTTGTTGCCCCAGGCGGCAACCGTGCCGTCGGAGCGCAGCGCGAGGCCGTGGGCGGCGCCCGCAGCGATCATCCGGAAGTCGCTGCCCGCCGGTTGCGTGCCGGCGCCGTAGCCGGCTTGCACGATCGATCCGTCGGCGCCGAGCGCAAGGCTGTGGTTACCGCCAGCGGAGATGGCGATGTACCTGTCCGGCGGGTAGTTGAGCTGGCCGTAAGCGTTATCGCCCCAGCCCGTGACCGAGCCGTCCTTCCGCAGGACCAGGCTGTAGAAGTTACCCGCAGAGACGGCGACGATGTCGTTGCCACCGGGCACAGTGGCCTCGCCGTAAACGTTACGGCCCCAGCCGACAAGTGAACCGTCCGCCCGCAGTGCGACGGAATGGTAGGTACCGGCGGAGACTGCAACGAAGTCCTCGCCGGCGGGCACGTTCAACTGGCCGTAGTAGTTGTCACCCCAGGCCACGATTTTGCGGCCGCCGGGATCGACGTCGCACGTATCGGGGACACCGTTGGCGTTGCAGTCCTCGGCAAGATCACACACGTCGGGCAAATCGTTGTGGTTGCAGTCCGGGCTCACACTGCCGTCGTCGTCCGGGTCCCTGGAACTGACATCGCATTCGTCCGGAACACCGTTGCCGTCGCAATCCGTCTCCGTGCCGGCGGCAAGGTCACAGTCGTCCGGCACGCGGTTGCCGTTGCAGTCCTCGGGTGTGCTCGACGGCAGGGTCAGGGCCAGGCTGTGGCCAAGTTTTGCCGCAACTGACAGGTAGCCGGTGCCCGACGGCACGTATGCCTGGGCCTGGCCGTTCTTGCCCCACGCGACGATCGACCCGTCGGCCCGGATGGCGAGACTCTGGTCGTGGCCTCCGGCAATCGAAACGAAGTTGTTGCCCGCAGGCGCATCGCTTTGACCGGCGTGATTCCATCCCCAGCACACAACACTGCCGTTGGATCGCAGAGCCAGGCAGTGGTAGGTGCCCGAGGAGATGGCCACGAAGTCGTTTCCGGCCGGCACGTTCGTCTGGCCGGCGTCGTTTCGGCCCCAGGCGACGAGCGATCCGTCGGCCCGCAGGGCGAGGTTGTGATAAGCACCGGCGGACACGGCGATGAACACGTTGCCCGCCGGGACGTTGTCTTGTCCAAACGAGTTGTCACCCCACGTGACCATGGCTCCGTCGCTGCGCAGGGCCACGTTGTGCTCGTACCCTGATGATACAGCCGTGTAAACGCCAATCACGGGCACGTTTGTCTGCCCCTGAGCGTTGCTCCCCCAGGCGACAAGCGACCCGTCTGCCCGCAGGGCCACACTGTGCTCAAGGCCGGCGGACAGGGCCACGAAATCGTTGCCCGCGGGCACGGCCGTCTGGCCGAGATTGTTGTATCCCCAACCGACGATCGAACCATCGTGCCGCAGAGCGAGGCTGTGGTAGCCGCCGACGGCAATCGCCTTGAAGTCCTCGCCGGCCGGCGTCGTCGTCTGGCCGTAGTTGTTGTCGCCCCAGCCTTTCACGGAGTGCACGCCGTTATCGATCTCGCACCGATCGAGGATGCCGTTGCCGTTGCAGTCCTGGGCCAGGCCCGCGGCCACGTCGCAGAAATCGGGAACGCGATTGTGATTGCAGTCCGCATGGACGACGCCGTCGCCGTCCGGGTCGGCGGGGTTCAGGTCGCAATGATCCGGCACGTGGTTGCCGTTGCAGTCGGTCTCACAATCGTCAGGCATGCCATTGTTGTCGCAGTCGTCAACCAGGCCGTTGCTGATCTCGCACTGGTCGGAGATGCCGTTGCCGTTGCAGTCGCCCGAGGCCGTGTAGTACACGATGACGGAGAAGTCATCGATGTTCCAGGTCACGCTGTTGTTCGACTTGGTGGACGTGTTGATCGCCGTGTAGCCGAACTCGATCTCACCGCCGGAGCAGGTGAGGTCCGGATGAGAGGTCGAATCGACGCCGCTCGTGGTGATTCGGCCAAAGCTGGCTGCCGTTAAGCCGCCGCCCGTCACCGAGTTCCAGACCGAGCCCTCTGTGAGTGTCCGCAGGGTGTTCTGAGCATACATGCTCCCGCCCTGGCGGAGCATCAGGGCAGTCTGGATCTCCTTGATGCTGGTCGACGCGGCGGTCATCCGGAAGCTGTAGCCGAAGTCCAGATTGCTGATCGGCCCCTTGGCCGACGGGTTGTACCTGGCGGCGATGTGGAAATGCCCGGTCCTGATCGTGCCGTTGCTCCATTGGTGAATGCCCTGCTGATAGCCCGTCGGGTTATCGGTCGTCACCTGCCGGCTGATGCTCTGTGTGCCCGCGCCGGAGTCCAGCCGCAGAGAATGGGCCCAGTTGGCTTCCAGGAAACTCGAGTCGTTGACTGCGAACGATTCCCCGAGAGCCACGGTCGAAACGGCCGTCACCATGCCCACTGCACACCAGAGGCGGACGAAGCCGCCGGCCCCGACCTGTCGATCAGCGCGGGGCATCTTCTTCGCGGAAATCTGCTGTGCAGCGGTGCAGATGGAATGGAGCGGTCGCATCTGGAGCCCTCCGGATAGTTCACATGCAATGACAAAAGCGGTAATAAAAAATACAAACTCTTCCAGGCCGCAGCAAGACACACCTTACCAATGATTATATCACAAGGAGGGAGGCATGGAAGGCCTGATCTGACGCTACAGTTGCGGAGCCGGGCCTTCGGGTTTCCACGGGACGCGCAGGTTCTTCGGCAGCGGCACGAGGGTAGTCGGGACGGGTTTCTTGAGCATTTTGACGGCCGCGCCAGGCTCTTTTGTGAAGACCATCACTCCATCCCTGCCCATCACGTCCTGGGCGGCCGCGGGGTCTTCCGCGTACTTGCCCTCGGGCCACCAGCCCTTGTAGGGCAGCAGCTTGACCTTGGGGTGCGAACGGAGCCTCTCTGCGTTACCCGCGTTCACCTCAACAACGTGATCCCAGATATCGGCCTCGTCGAACATCCGCTCGATCTCCTCCTGCAGGCCGGCCTCCTTCACATCCAGGTGCAGTAGCATACACCGTTGCCGGGCCAATGCCAGAAACGCTGCCAGCGTCGGCACGCGGGTTTCCTTGTTGGCCGTACCGAAGGTCTTGGTCATGCCACGGCTCAGGATCTCGTAATAGGTCATATCCTTGAGCTTGCCCTCGCCCGCGATCATCCGGCCGGCGGTGTCGTCGTGGTGCAAGTAGAGCACGCCGTCCTTGCTTCGCCGGATGTCGATCTCCACGCCGTCGGCTCCGCGGTCTATCGCAGTCGCGTAAGCTTCCAGGGTGTTCTCGGGGGCGGCGCTACCGTCGCCTCGATGCACCATCACCGGCGTACCCTGGCGGCGCTCGGCGATCTTCTTGTGCCGGGCGGCTCGCTGCTCGTCCGACTCGGGCGGGATCTCGTTGATGTAACCAAGAACCAGTCGGCCCGCGGCGTTCGGTTCCGTGGCGGCCCGTGGTTGCTCGGCGGGTTTTGACAGGGGCGGCTTCTTCACCGTGACGGCCATGCCCTGGTTGTGCGTGTTCAGGAAGATCGTATCAAGGTCTGGGTTCTTCGTGACGGCGTCGACGTAGTCCTTCATCTGCGAGCCGAGATTCGTCGTGTTGTGAGCCAGAATCAGCCCGTTGGGCCGAACCAGCGGCAGGAGCTTGTTCAGGTAGTCGAAGTAGCCCGGTTTCTCCGCGTCGATGAAGACCATGTCGATCGGCCCCTTGAGTCGGTCAATCTCCTTATGTGCGTCGCCCTCCACCAGCGTGACGATAGACTCGACGCCGGCCCGCTTGAAGTTCTCGCGGGCCAATGCCGCCCGGCCGGCCTCGATTTCGAAAGTGGTGAGCTTGCCGCCCGTGCTTTGCAGCGCCAGACAGATCCAGAGCCCGGAGTAGCCGTTCGAGGTACCGATCTCGACGACGTGTTTGGCGTTGGCGGCCAGGCCCATGAACCGCAGCAGGCGGGCGTCTTCGATCGGCACATTCATCATCCCCGATCGCTTGGCGTCGAGATCCTTGAGCACCTCCATAATCCGGGTTTCGTCGGCGCGAACGGGAATCGGCTGCGGTTTGTCCTGAGCCGCGAGCAGCGTAGCAGCGAGCAGGCAGAGCAGAGTGGCGGCCACGATCAGCCGACAGTGGTGACGGGTCCGATTCATGCTTGTCTCCGAGCAGTTACAGGTTCCGGCCCTGACCGCGTGTTTCCCGGGCCGTCGGGTGTTCATGATAGTGATCTGTGTAGTGGCCGCGAGTCTCGCTGGATGGTGACCGGCCTTCGAGGTTCATCCGCAAGAAGGGCTTCGCGCTTAACCTCCTGCCTTGAAAAGGGTTAAGGGTTGCAGGGTGTCGTCAGTCAGGGGCTTAAAGCGCCTGTGGACAGGTTCGCCGGCAGCTCATTTACAGGGCGACGTAGACCGACTATACTCATGGGTCTGTGATTGATGGTTTCGGCAGTGGGGTCGAGGACGCGTGACAGCGTTTCGAGAAGAACGAAAGGACTAGCTTCCGTATGATTAAGGTGAAGGCCCGTGGCAACGAATCCCTGGAGCAGATGCTCCGCCGGTTCAAGAAAATGTGCGAGAAGGAAGGCCTCACCAAGGAAATCAAACGGACGGCCTACTACGAAAAGCCCAGCGAGCGCCGTCGCCGCCGGATCCGCAAGTCGGTGAAACGGGTTGACCGGCCGATGGGCCGTTAAAAGCATGCATCAGCTTCAGCGCTGAAGGGTAATGGGAAAGCACGCGAACTGCCTCGGGATCAGAGCCCGGGGCGGTTTGTTTTGACGGCGTTGTCATCCTGCTGCACCGCGCACGAGAAACTCCTTCAGGTCCGGCCCGGCCTCGGCCGCCACGTCAATGGTCTTGTCAATATCCTGCTCGGTATGAGCCAGCGACAGGAACCACGGATGCGGTGTTGCGAACACGCCCCGGCGCTGAAGCCCGGCACAGAACTGCTTGAGCACCTCGTCGCGAAGCTCCTTCGGGCACGGGACCGGGTCGGTTTCGTCGGTGGGCTTGAGCACGGGCATGGGGGCGAATCCGACAAACTTGATCGGCAGCTCCTGTTCGCGAGCGACTCGGTTGAGCCCGTCCATGAGCCGCCGGCCGAGCCGCCAGAAGTGGCCGATGCCGTCCTGTTCCTTGAGCACGCGGATGGTTGTCAGGGCGGCGACGACGGACAACAAGTCGCCGTGGAAGGTGGCGGCCATGTGTGTGTCGGTTCTTCTTTCGAGGATGCTCCGCTTTCCCACGACCACCGCGCCCGGATAACCATTGCACATGGCCTTGCCGAAGGTTGCCAGATCGGGCTGTGCCCCGAACCGCGGGCCCGCGCCCTCCAGGCCGAAGCGGAGCCCGGTCTTGATCTCGTCGAGGATAAACACGACGCCGTGCTCGTCGCAGAGCCGCCGCACACCGGCGAAGTAATCAGGTGAGGGGCCGTTGTCCTGCACCGATTCGACCAGCACGCCGGCGACCTGGCCCGGCATGGTCTCGAGCAGCTTCCGGAGCGCCGGCAGATCGTTGTAGGGAACGGCCAGGCTCACCTCGCGGTTGAACTTGGGCACGCCCGGATTGTCCGGAACGCACCAATCGAGCCAGCCGTGATATCCGCAACGGATGATCTTCTCCCGACCGGTGTGGGCCCGGGCGCAGCGGATGGCTCCCATGGTGGCCGACGAGCCGCCCACGAAGTACATCACCATCTCGGCGCAGGGGATGATCTGGATAAGCGTCTCGGCCAGTTCGATCTCGAGCGGATGCTCGATGCTGAAGACCGTGCCCTCTTCCATCTGCCGCCGCACTGCTTCGTTGACCTGGGGGTCGCAGTGCCCCAGCACGATCGGACCATAGCCCAGCAGATAGTCGAGGTATTCGTTGCCGTCGACATCCCAGAACCGGGCCCCCCGGCCGCGGGCAGCAAACGAGGGCCCGCCGAGCATCATGATCTCCACCGGGCGTTTGTGGGCCTGCCCGCCGCCCACGATGCATTGACACGATCGCTCCCAAAGACGTCGGGACTGCTTGTTGCGAGTTTCGATAAAGCTCACGTTCGGCATGACGGTCACTCCCGATGAAGCCTTCACCTGATGGATGGTATCATTGCCGTGATCGTAACCAACGCCTTGCCATTTGGCCACGGCGATGGAGAGGTTGCAGGTTGCAGGATCCGTGACCGAATCGGCGGCTTGTGGCAGGCGGATGAGGGCCTCTGATTTTGTCACGGGCCGAGGACGCCCGGGGGAATTGCCCGCGCCCTTGCCTGCCGTTTCGGGGACGATATAGTGTTCCGTTCCGCAGCCGCCGGATGTGGTTCAGAGGCCGGGGCCCTGGCCCGACCGGCGGCAAGCCAACCTGCCTTGGAGAGCCGCCGTGCTACGCAAGGAAGCCATACCGACCGGTCCGGAATTCACTGTGCTCGAGAACATTCGCGTCAATATTTGTGCGAATGACGCCGAGGCGGCTCAGCAGGTCAGCCGAATCATTGCCGACCTGATCCGTCAGAACAACGCGAACAATCGCAAAACGGTTCTGGGGCTGGCCACCGGCAACACGCCCATCAATGTGTACCGGGAGCTGATTCGACTGCACCAGCAGGAAGGCCTCGATTTCTCGCGTGTGGTGACTTTCAACCTCGACGAGTATTACCCCATGAAGCCGGACAGCATTCAGAGCTACCGGCGGTGGATGCAGGAGAACCTGTTCGACCACATCAACGTCAAACCGGAGAACATCCACATTCCTGACGGCTCGATTCCCGAGTCTGAGATCCTGGCCTATTGCCAGCGATACGAGCAGATGATTGAGCAGGCAGGGGGGATCGATCTTCAGATCCTGGGCATCGGTCGCACCGGCCACATCGGCTTTAACGAGCCCGGATCGCTGGTCGACTCCCGGACGCGGCTCATCGATCTTGATGCGGTGACCCGGCGGGATGCTGCGGCCGACTTCTTCGGCGAAGCGAACGTGCCGCGCCGGGCGATCACCATGGGCGTGGGGACGATCATGAAGGCCCGGCGGATTCTGATGCTGGCCTTCGGCGAGCAGAAGGCCCCGATTATCCGGCGGACGGTTGAAGGGCCGATCACGCATGCCGTGCCGGCCACCTTTCTTCAGAGCCATCCGAAGGCCGAGATCTTCATCGGCAGAGCGGCCGCCGGCGATCTGACGCGAGTCGCATCCCCATGGCTGCTCGGGGAGATCGAATGGACGCCGGAGAATCAGCTTCGCGCGGTGATCTGGCTCGGTCTCAAGACGGGCAAGAGCATTCTGAAGCTGGATCCGGAGGATTACAGCGCGAACCATCTCTCCTCGCTCGTGCGGGAGATCGGCTCGGCCGACCGGCTCAACCATCGGACCTATCGACGGCTCTCGGCCACCATCGTCACCAAGAACCTCATGGCGACGCGCCGGAGAATGCTCTGCTTCAGCCCGCACCCCGATGACGACGTGATCAGCATGGGAGGCACGTTGACCCGGCTTATGCAGCGGGAGAACGAAGTTCACGTGGCCTATATGACCAACGGCAGCATCGCCGTGGCCGACGATCACGCGCTGCAGTCGCTGGATTTCTGGGCCGACTTGAACCACACCTTCAAGCTCGACACCGAGTCCACGGCGGCCTTCTACGACAAGGTACACAAGTTCCTGGCGGACAAAGAGCCCGGGGAAGTGGACAGCTTCGAGGTGCGGGAGATCAAGCGGCTGATTCGCGAGGCGGAAGCCCTTGCGGCATGCCGGTCGATGGGCATACCGACGCAGAACGCTCACTTTCTCGACTTGCCGTTCTACCAGACCGGCGAAGTTCGGAAACGTCCCATCAGTGAGGAGGACGTCGAGATTGTCGCCGGGCTGATACGCAAAATACGTCCTGACTGGGTATTTGTGGCCGGCGAGCTGTCCGATCCGCACGGAACCCACCGGTTGTGTGCCGAAGCCATTTTCGCGGCCCTGAGGCGGCTGAGCCCGGAGGAGAAGCCGGTGCAGGTGTGGCTGTATCGCGGGGCATGGCAGGAGTGGGAGCCGGACGTGATCGACGTGGTCATACCGTTCTCGCGAACGGAGCTGCTGCGCAAGATTTTCGGCATCTTCAAGCACCAGTCGCAGAAGGACAAGGCCCTGTTCCCCGGTCCGTACGACGACCGCGAATTCTGGCAGCGGGCCGAGGCCCGCAACACCGAGACGGCCGCGATCTTCAACAAGCTCGGCCTGCCGGAGTATTATGCGATGGAAGCGTTTGTGCGGTATGATGAGTTCTGAGAGAAGCCGTCAGCTCTCAGCGATCAGCTTTCAGCTATGACCAGGTAGGACGCGTCTCTGACGCCGATCTTGACGAGCCGGCAGGTCTCCGCAGGTGACCCGCCGGCTCGCTGACGTCAAGGACTGCTCCTACGACCGTTTCCTCTCGCGCTTGGGGCGAATGCGACCGGTTTCCGCGGGGGCGCTCTGGCTGCTTGCCCGGGCGCGGAGCTCGGTTTTGTCGGGGGCTTCACCCAACTCCTTCACCAACCGAGCATGCATCTCGTGAATCCGGCTTTGCATCGCCGGATCGGCTGCGAGATTGCGCAGTTCGCCAGGGTCGGCCTGGAGATCGTACAGTTCCCGCTCGGCCGGATGTTTCTCATCGGCGGGTGTGTGATAGACGTACTTGTACCGTCCGGTCCGCAGCATCGCGTAGCCTGAGGCGATGTGGTGAGCGTAGTACTCGCTGACCGCCAGGTCCTTCCATTCTGCCTTCGGGTTGTCCAACCAAGGGCACATCGAGTCGCCGTCCCAGTCGGCCGGCGGTTTCGCCCCGCCGATCTCGGCGAGGGTTTGCACCAGGTCGACGAGCGAGCAGGCCGCGTCGCGTTTCTGGCCTCCGGGCCAGCGCTTTGGCCATGAGATGATCAGCGGTATCCGGGCCGCCGAATCAAACATGCAGTTCTTCCACCACAAACCGTGTTCGCCCAGGTTCTCGCCGTGGTCGGTGGTGTAGACGATCACCGTGTCCTCGGCCAGCCCGCTTGCCTCCAGGGCCGCCAGCACGTTGCCGATCTCCTCGTCGAGCCACTGGGTGAAACCGTAATACAGCTCGCGCCCGCGGCAGACGGTGTCCTCCGGTACGTCAATCACCTGGAAGCCGACGCGCAAGTGGCGGTAATTCCGNNCGGGCGGAATCTCGGGCATCGGCACCTTGCCCTTGTACGGCTCCCAGTACTTGTCCGGCACAATGAGCGGGAAATGCGGGGCTAGGTAACCAGCCAGCAGGAAGAACGGTTTGTCGGTCTTCTTTCGTCCGGCGAGGAACTGGGTTACTCCGGCCGTGACCTCGCGGTCGTGGTTCAGGGGCCCCGAGCTGTCACCCGGATGGAACTGATCGAAGCGCCCGGAGATTGTTCCAGACGTCGTGAGATCATTCGGCCTTCGACGACCAAGGCTGCCGCTCTTGGTTCCCTGATTGGTCCCGGCCTTGCCAATCTCGGTGAAACCAAAGCGGTGCTCCGAGTCGTAGTGCATCTTGCCGCACAGGAAGGACTCATAGCCCGCCGCATTGAGAATGTGCGGAAGCGAGGGCGTGTCGTCGGGTGGAAGCTTGGCGCTGTTGCTCCAGACGCCGATGTGGCTGATGTACTTGCCGAGAGTGAACGACGCGCGGGCCGGCGCGCACTGCGGCGAGGTCGTGTAAGCGGCGTTGAACAGAATGCCCCGCCCGGCCAGCCGGTCGAGATTCGGCGTGCGAACGATCGCGTTGCCCGCGCAGCCCATGACCGACGCATTGTGCTCGTCGGACATGATCACCAGTATGTTCGGCTGCCGGACCCGCCGCGCGTCCGTTTGACCGAAT
>MTKZ01005414.1_pt1 | contig 18308 bp, 12 predicted proteins | sample 1042781 | NCBI WGS metagenome assembly MTKZ01 (sample SAMN06212207, study PRJNA360539) | anaerobic digester metagenome | biome: Wastewater treatment plant; material: sludge; isolation source: anaerobic digester fed with sludge from wastewater treatment plant | place: Denmark: WWTP Viborg ... | reverse complement strand
CTTCCCACGTAGGAACCGAGCATTCCGTCTCCAGAACCCAACAACGAACTCTCCGAAGGTTCATGGAAGGGTCCTGTGAGAGACTCGCCAACCAGGTATCTAATTCCGCTCGCCGCGTATTCGAAGTCGCTGGTGCGAGTGCTGTGCCACTGCCCACATGAGAAGATCAGGAACCATCTGCCATTAATCTCGAAAACATCTGGCGTCTCAAGAAACCCGTATTTATCAGATACATAAATGGGTGGCAGTATATTCCATTCAATCAGATCTCTTGATATGGCGTGACCTATAGCTCCCCTCCCGGCCCAGTTGCCGGTTCTTGAGCGGGCACAGAAAAACATGTGGAAGTCGCCTTCGTCGGTTCTGACTATGCAGGGGTCTCTCCAGGCAACGCTCGAAATCGAGCTATCGACAACCGAGGTTTCATACCATTCACCTTGAGGTTCCAGTACGTGACGGGGAATTTTTCTCCACGTCAACAGGTCCTCAGAGATCGCGATTCCTATTCTCTGAATGGCCTCTCGTTTGGCTCCATAGAACATATAGTAGATGCCGTTGTTCTTGCAGAGAGTTCCGGTCATCAGAGGACCGTCGTCCCATTCTCCTTTATAGCCTCTTTCAAGTGCCAGCCCGGCTTCTTTCCAGTGCAGCAGATCTTCGGACACTGCATGATTTATGGCGTGGCTTCTTGAACCCTTCTTTCTGAGAAGATGAAAGAGATGATACAGACCGTTTTCTTCAAAGAGCCAGGTGTCCCACAGACTGTTATGAGACGGCACAAACAGCACTTCAACCACTCCTGTCAGTTCAACAGTTGTCTCTTCCAGACCGGAACACTAGTCTGGTACCCACCAAAACGATAGGATTATCCAGATAATTTAACCTCCAGAGATTATTGATGAAGATTCCAACCATCGAGAGAAAATATAACCTACTGAAGTAGAGTCACAGAAACGAAGAGCAAGCGCTCAACCTTTCACGCTTCCTTCAGTAAGACCACCTGTAATGTATTTCTGCATGAACAGATAAAAGATTATCACCGGAATGGTTGTTATCATACCGCCTGCCATTAGCTCATTCCACTTCACAAGAAAATCGCTTATAGAAGCAACAAGGGCAACTGTCAGCATCCTCTTGCTATCTGACATTATCAGAGTATTTGCGAACATGAATTCGTTCCATGCAAGTATGAAACAGAAGACCGCCGTCGCCGCGATACCCGGGGCGGATAGAGGCAGAATTATCCTTGTAAAGGCTTTAAACCTTGTACAACCATCAATTCTTGCAGCCTCTTCAAGCTCGCTCGGGATATTTCTGAAGAATCCTCTCAATAACCATATTGAAAATGGAAGCGAAAAGACCGTATACGAAATTATCAAACCGGTAAAAGAGTCTGTCAACTGAAGGTTTCGCATCATAATGAAGAAGGGGATAAGAAATACCACCGCTGGAAACATACGGGTGACAAGTATGAACATTACATACGCCTTTTCTCCCTTCATCCTGAATCTGGCGAGTGCATAACCGCCCATGCACCCAAGAACAATTGCAACAAAGGTTGTCATAAGTGATACATACAGACTATTGACGAAGTATGTGCCCAATCGCATGTTTTTCCAGGCTGCAAGATAGTTTTGAATCGTGGGATTGTCAGGAAGTATGGTCGATGGAAACTTCAGAGTCTCCGCTGTGGGCTTTAGAGAAGTGAGAATCATCCAAAGAACTGGTAATAGTATTATAAATGTGAGAATAAAAAGAGCAGCATGAACTAACAGGGCCCTTCTTATCCTCTTTTTTTTGCTCAAATACATGACCGCTCACCTCTAATCTATTTTCTTGCCTTCTACTTTGTAAAGATAGAAGATGATTATCACCGACAGGAATATTACCATCAGTATCGACTGTGAAGACGCGAATCCAAAGTTGTATCGCTGGAAGGCTGTCTTGTATATACTGGTGGCCAGAATCTCAGTTGCTCCTCCGGGTCCACCTTTAGTCATTACCCAAATCATGTTGAAGCTGTTGAAGGTCCAAATAGTTATCAACGTTATCGCAACTACGATGGAAGCTTTCAGATAAGGAATGGTAATGTTCCAGAATCTCTTCCATACTCCTGCACCATCGACTTCGGCAGCTTCATACAGATCTTTCGGTATTGTCTGCAGAGCAGCGTGGAAAATAAGAGCACTGAGAGGAAACTCCTTCCAGACGCGTGCTATGACGACCCATACTTGAGCGGTGAAAGGTCTTCCAAGCCAGGCGACCGGTTCGCTGACGAGTCCGAACCTGACGGCAATATCATTTACCAGACCGAATTCCGGATGCAACAACCACATCCAGCTCAGCGCAGCAACGGCCGACGGAACGGCCCAGGGTATAAGAATGAGAGCTTTATAGATTCCGACACCCTTGACCGGTTGATTTAGTAGCAATGCTATCGAAAGACCAAGTGCGACCTGACCGGCTACATTCGCGGCAGTCCACCAAAGAGTGTTCCAGAAAGCCATCCAAAAATTCTCATCGCCAAGGGCTTTTGAATAATTGCTAAAACCGATGAAAGGTATCCCTCTATGAAGAGTAAGGAGGTTATAGTTGAAGAAACTCATTACAAGTCCAATAATCAGGGGAACTATTATTATCAAAACCATAACCGCTATAGTTGGACTCATTAGAAAGAAACCCATATGCTTGTCGAAAAATCGTTTTGTGTTCATCCATTAATCACGCACCCTGACATAAGATTGTGATCATCATTAAGAAACCAGGCAACGGAGACTGAAGCCTGGTCTCCGTTGCCTTTGTGCAGATTCTCTTTATTTACCGAGGATTTCGTTAAGGGCTTCCTGGATGGTTTTAGCGGCTTTGTCCAGAGCAGTATCGGGATTCTCTCCATAGACCAGTACTGAAGTGAATGCGTCTCCGAGAACTGTTCTCGAATAATCTCCAACAAGAGAGGCATGGTTTATGCCATAAGGGAACTCTCTTATAAACTGCTCTATAAGAGGATCATTTATAAAGCCACTGTCAAGCGCATCTACTCTTGAAGGGAATCTTCCATAGGAGAATGCCACTTTCATATTCTCAGCGGAGGTGAGAAAGTCGAGCCATGCCCACGCCGCATCTTTTTCTTTTGAACCGCTCCAGATACCCAGACTACTGCCACCCAGCGATGCTGCTCTCCTAACCTGCATAGGATGAGGAATAACATCTATTTCGAAAGCGGCATTTGCAGCTCTTAGGGGAGCAATTTCCCAATCGCCTGCTATGTACATTGCAATTCGACCACCAAGGAAAGAGTTTCTGATATCGTCCCAGGTGTCATAGGCTATGGCTCCTGGAGGAATGACTTTATGGGTAGTGAAGAGCTCAGCATAGAATTTGAAGGCTTCTTTACCTTCGGGTTCGTTGAAGGTTACCTTTGTTCCGTCCGGGCTGAAGAGGCTGCCACCATTTGCTACTAACCACGGAAACCAACCATAGGAGGCTCCGCGACCACTTCTGATTCCAAAACCGTATTGATCGTCAAAAGTCAGTTTCTTGGCAACTTCCAAAAACTCACTCCAGTTCATAGGCGTATCTCTTGAATAGCTGATACCCGCTTTTTCAAAAGCTGTCTTGTTTATGATCAGTGCTGTCGCGTCTGATATCCAGGGAAGAGCATAGATATGCCCGTCGAGAGTACTGGAGTCGATTGCACTTTTGAGGATCTCTTTGTCCTTTCCACTTGCAGAGATATAGTCATTCAGTGGTAGCAGCGTTCCAATAGCGCCTAATTCGACTGCCCAGGTTGTCGATACATGTATGATATCCGGGGCAACACCAGCTAGACTTGCGGTAATGAACTTCTCCATCAATCCACGGTTAGGAACATTTTCAATCTTCAGTTCGATAGTTGGATTACGTTCCATAAACTCTTTCTGGGCCTTGACAAGCTCCATTTCTTCATTAGCTGCCATCTCGTCATATACCCACATGGTTATAACTGTCTTACCACCTACAAATGCAAAGAATACAAGCATAACAGCGGCGATTAGAAGAATTTTCTTAACAGTCATACAATTTCCCTCCTCGGTAAGGAATGTTGTCGTGCTGGAAGTCTTTTCAGTAAATCGATAGATTATTGTTCCTGGCAACTTCCATGAGCCTGTTTCTGTTATCTTCCGTCAAGTCCGAGGTAATAATCCGCTCTTTGCCTGTCCATTTCTGTGTCAACACGAGCGACCTTTTGAAGTGTTTTGAACTGGTTGCCAGGATAAATATCTCGTCACACGCATTGCATATCAGTTTCTTTGTTTCTGCCTCAAGAATGTTCGATGCATAGTAGCCAGTTTCGTCGAAGCCGTTGACACCCAGAAAGACCTTGTTAACGTTGTACCTGTTCAAGAAGGGATTAATCTCAAAATCGAGAAAGTTCATTGTGTTGTGCTGGAAAGTGCCTCCTATAACCACTAGATTTATGTTCGGGTACTGAACGACAGCGTTTATTATGTAGAGTGAATTGGTGACAACGGTGAGTATCGTAGGTGGGTTCTTGCTGAGCTCTTCGAAAAAGAAAAGCGTAGTGCTTCCAGCATCTATAAAAATTACGTCATACTTCTCAACAAACTTCGTAGCTTTCAAAGCAATATGTCGTTTTTCATCAACATCAATTGCAACCTTTTCCTGGAATTCGGGATCATACCTTTGAAGCTTTGTCTGGATGGCACCACCATGAACTCTCTTTAGCAGGCCCTCTTGCTCGAGTTCAGAGAGATCGTTTCTGATCGTTACCTCGGAGACCCCCAGTTCGCTGGCTATCTCAGTGGATCTAACCTTTCCTTTAATAGACAACTCTCTAAGTATCTGTCTGCGCCTTTCTTCAGAAAGAATTGTAATCGCCTCCTTTGTTGAAACTATACCACTCCGGATTTTTGAAAAGCAAATTCAAAACAAGCCGAATTTTCGAATTATCTGTCTTTATTTTCGATTATCTTGTTATTTCTATTCGTTTCTACAGCTTACGATTTACTGTATCCGATAAATAGGTGAAGAAATAAATAAGTAAAAAGAAAGGAACACAACTCCATATAGAGTGTGTGTTTGCGAAAAGCAAAACAAAACGAAAGAGTTCCAAAGAAACGGGAGCACCAGAGGATCATAGAAAGCATAAAAGGTGGAACATACATAATCGACTCGACACCGATAAAGGACATCACAAGTCAGGGGATAAAATTAAAGAGTACAATCTCACATACCTATCTTCTCTCGCCGAGATCTTCTTTCCATTCTCGATCTTCCTGATATGAATTCTCCGGCCTCGACGAGATAGTCTTTCTATCCAGAGAGCTCTGAGGACCGGGCTAAAGCCGAAATCGATCGATATCTTTCAAGCTCAATTTCTGCCGGTTATAGTATCTATAGCCTTTTGAAGAGTGGCATCGCCGTTTCCGAGATACCAGTTGATTTCCTCTTCCAAGCTCTGTTCGATTACAAGATCCGGCTCGATGTGCTCCCCTTCAGCTCCATTGATAACTAGAATCTTCGACAGACAGAAGAGGAGACCCGTATTCGGCATGGTGTGGAACGGATTGGTTATTCCGAAGTTGACCGGCTCGCTCGAGCGCTCGCCAATCACCACGGCGTCGGTGTTTCTCCGCATGAAGCTCAGGAAGAGAAGTGTTGCCGAATTGACGTTGGCGTTGGTCAGAATCCATATCCTGCTATCTTTGGCTTTCCATGAATAATCGGGATAGACAGGCAGGTTCCACGTCCTGATGGTGTACTGGCCCGATGAATCTCTTGTGCCGATCTTTTCGACAAGGTCGGCCCTCTCTTTCGTCAGATAACCCAGAACCGCCTCCAGGAAAAGCTGGAATCCCCCGCAGTTGTCCCGGACATCTATGAGTAGATCGGAGTATCCATCTCCCGGGATACGATACATAAGCTCGAGTGTCTCTTCCTGATAATCGGGATGAAAGCTCGGAATTTTTAGGACCGCTACTGAATCGATCTGCTCGAAGGCCGGTGGTCTGTTTGAGTTTCTCATCATCTGCCAGTCTGAATCGCTCACTGAAATGGAATTGATGGCCGCTTTGCGTATTTCATCGTTGAAAAGGTAAGTGACCTCCACTTCGGGGCTGTTCATAAACTGCGGGATTGCATGAATGAACCAGTTAATGAAGATGTTAGGTCCGGTCTCCTCGCTCTCGTAGTAACCCATCGAGCTGCCGTATTTCTCGTAAAGCTCGTCGATTGCGAATCCTTCTATCTCAAGGATAAAGCTCCCGACGGGGATTAAACTCCCAGATTCGATCACCAGCGCCCTGCCCTGGACTTCTCTGGTTTTGAAGGGCAGTACGTCGACTTCTCCGGGGAAAGACATTCCCGAGTGCTGATCCTTCAGGCTATCGGTAATCCTCCCCGCGACCAGAAAGAACTCGCTCAGGGTCATCCCATCTTTCAGTGACGACTTCGCCTCTTCCACGAGATCGCGGAAAACCTCCTCATCTATCTTCCGCCAGGGATCGTAGAAAAGACTTTCAATTTTCCCGACGAGAAAATCGATATCTTCCAGAAGCTGCCTGCGGGTGAAAACCTCTACCGGAAAGGCAGTTGAAAGGAGCATGATAAACAATAAAAGCATAAGCAAAGGCACTCTCTTCATTAGGAATCTCTCCTTAGTATAGTGTGAAGCCCGATCGAGAAAAACTCACTCAACGGCATGCTTTTTCTTTGAAAGAGGATTCGTTATAACTTTGTGTTCACTCCCTCCTTCTTTTTGAAAGTTGTCGCGCTTGCCGCGTTGATTACAAACCGCATCTCATTTCCACTTTTCGTGCTGATGGACCTTAAACAACAAAGTTTTTCAGCCTTATTATAAAAATTCCAGGAGATGCAAGTCAAATTCGATAGTCCGATTCTACATTCCTGCACCAAATCATTAAATGGCACTCTTCGAATAGGCGCAAGTGAGAACTTGATTGTCTTGTGGAATGCCAATCTAGAAGATAAAGTCTTTAATTGTATATTCAGAGCTTATATAAAGCATGATCTACGAACTTATTTAGTAAGTCTCCTCCAATATTTGCTCAAAACTCTGATTGCCATGTAAGCCTGCATTCTTACGCTGCTTCTGAATGGCTTATTCTTGTTTTCTGATCATATATTGAATAAACTGCGCAGAGCATATGCTCTGCGCAGATGGTGATTCATGAACAAAAGCCCTCCAAAAGACTTAAATTACTCTAGAGTTCATTCGCTCAGTGTTGTCATTTCTTCATTGGTGTAATAAGGAACGAAATCAACTGTTCCGGTACCTTTTATCTGACCTTCTTCTGGTCCAGTTGCCTGCCCCCACCAGTTATTAGTAGCGTTAATATTTGTGCTGGATAGATTTACAACTTCTCCAAGGATCTTTGATTCATTCGCTGCCAGTGTACCAGTTGCTGCCGCTCTGACTATAATTGCGCTGTGGTAAGTTCCTGCAGTAGCCGTCAGTCCACTTTTGTTGACACTGAACTCGCAACCGGTTATGGAGATTCCATTAGCAGTTCCAGTTTCGCTACCAAACCTTACACAGTAAGTGTCGTTAGTTTCACTCTGAGCGACCACACTGATGTCAGTGTTTTCAACGGTCATGTTGGTTCCATACTGGAGGTTTATTCCGCTCTTGACATTTGCGATACTACAGTCACTAACAGTCAGATTATCGGCTTTGCCTTGAATGGTTACGTAATACCCATCCTTGAAATGGCAATTCTCGATGTTGATATTGCTGTTTGTGTTGTTCATTTGAATAGCGACTTTACCATCCAGACCAATTGCAGGTACGCCAAAATCGAAACCCATGTCTTTGATCGTTACGCCTGATGCATTCGACAACGTAATACTGTGATTGTCTGGATCACCGTTTATTATCGTAGCCTCTGGCCCGGCTCCCTGAATAGTCAAGGACTTGCTTATTGAGAACACTTCTCCGTATTCTCCTGCGGCTACCCTTATCGTTCCTCCTGGTGCTACTCTTGCAACAGCTTCTCCGATCGTCTTGTATGGATCATAGAAACTGCCGTTGTTGCCCGTGGATACTGTATTCTTATCAACGAAAACAACTGATAGCTGAGCAGGAGAATAGAATTGATTCTCAACTGCCGCATCATTGTTGTTCTTGCTTATCTCCACAAAGTTCACATAATTGTTGACAACAGCGCCGGGATTACGAATGATAGCTATGTCGTAGTAATTGGGAACAGAGCCGTCGCCCCAGGTGTTTTCTTCGAAAGTAATATTCGATTCTGAAACGACCACCCAGCCTCGTGTCCCGAAAACATCGTTGTTTTTAACTGTACCGGTAACCACGTTTATGTATGCCGGTTGTCTGAGATTATAGATCGTGTTGTTCTCAATCAACAGACCTGTAGAGGCAGCAATTTCCATACCGCGGGAAGTCTTTGGATCACCCATCGTATACTGCCCGTGTATCTTATTGGATCTAATAGTGACACCGTTTGAACCAATATAGATAACACTTCCTTCGTTGTCTGTCTTTTCTATCTCTAGATTTTCAATCGTTGATGCCGCCTGGATATTGAGCGTTTTGGTACCACTGACAAGGAGCTTCGTTTTCCACTCTTCATTTGTGCCGACCCCCCGGAGAGTTACAGCTTTGTTGATGTTTATCTGGGAATCGATTGTGTGAGTACCTTCGGCAACCTCAATCACATCTCCTGCATCAGCCGCATTAATTGCCGCCTGGATAGTGTCGTAACCCTTTTTCTTTGTGGTGTTCGTAACTTTGAACTTGCCGATCATGTCTCCCGCTTCATTTACAACGAATCCTTCGGGGAAGGTGTTGTTAGATAGGATGGTTTCTAGATTTAGTGTGCCATCCTGTCTTAGGGCTCCTGTTCTTACATTAATGAAAATGTTGTTTTTGAACACAGCCTCCGCATCATCAGAAACAGGCGAAGACATTCTAATACCTGTGACTGTATCGAATCTGTCTTCATCAATGATATTGGCGGCGTCAATGGTATTGACCCTGAATTCGACTCTCGGAGCATCTTCTGATCCTGAAGATCCGAATGTTTGAACGTCTATTCCACGCCAATTTTTCGGTTCCGCCACTGTGGGGTAAGAGGCAGCAGTTAGTGTGTTGTCAGTAATTGTCCATTCACCTGAACCTTTTTCGGCGTAATTGTACCAGATACCCAATAACCATGATTCGAATTGATTATCGTGCACCGATCCAGCATTAGGATTGGAGTATGGCTGAATTTGAATCGAATTTCCAACATCCTTTGTAACATTCTCAAAGACATCCGCTCCGGCTCCCTGGATGTATATACTCGAGTTTGTCCATCTGACGTTATCGTGAACATAATTGTAGCTGATTTCCACGTTTTTAATGTATTCGGTGTTTATTGGGATATCCGTTTTTATTGCAGTCGTGAATCCCTCGAAGGCATTGTTAGTGACTTTTAGACTACCTTTATATGAGAAGACTCCTCCCATATACTGGATTTCACTGAATGATCCTTCATTGCTAAAACTGAATCCATCAACAGTGACATTTTCAGATCCTATTTCTACCAATACCCTCCATACTAGTGGCACATCTTCGAGAGGACTATCAAAATAGACAGGTTCATCTGGGAATACTAATTTGGCTTCTGGAATTCTATTATCACTGAAGCCATGAGTTCCGGCGTTTGGACCTTTTAAAGTCAGCGGCTTCTCTATCACCAGTTGTTCAGCATATGTCCCGGCTCCCACGAAGATTGTATCGCCTGGATCTGCCGCATTAATAGCTGTCTGGATAGTATCATACTGAGAGTTCTTCGTTGCATTGAAGACTTTCTTCATATTTTCAGGGAGACCGCCGGAGAAAACCATTCCCTGAACATTTACTGTTCCACTCAAGATTCTCGCTCCACCGTAGACTGTACCAGTAGCGTTGAATGTGACTTGACCTGCACCTCCGTGGATATGCAGAGTACCGCCGGCTGCGTACCATATTAGGGTGTTGTTATTGGGGTATTCATTCCATGTATCTTCTGAAACGCCATTGATAGTTACTGTACCAGTTACATTGGCATAATTGTTGAACGTTGCGTTCGGCGCACTGACTGTGAGATCACCGGTAATTGTGCCTGCATAGAGGTTTATAGTACCCGAATCGCCCGTATCGAAGCTCAAATTACCTGTCAGTGTGTAGCCGTTTAGGTTGATGTCAACTAACCTTCCAACTTCATTGGGGGTTCCCGAAATGTTAGAGCCGAAAACTATCGAAGTAAAACTATCACTGGCAATAGCAGCGTTAAGCTCATCGAGAGTCTTGACATAGTTGAACCCATCCGGTTTTGTTTCCTCGTAGTTCTGAGCCAGTATGACCAGATCAAATAGATCTATGGCGCTGTCGGGTTTGGCTTCGGTGTAGATATTTGCCCAGTCTCCACCGTAGGCTTTTACCGCGGGACCTATGTCGTAGAAACTGTCAAAATCACCATCGCCAGAGGATGTTCTGTAATAGGGCTTGAAAAGAAGCAAGTCAGCAAGTCCTACTCCACCGCTCAAATCGAAGTCACCAAGCAGTACAGGGTTACCTATCGTTATGAACCCTGTGCTTTCGGATGCTGGGACTTCGTCATGAGGTTTTTCTTGATCACCCGTGTAAACAATGAACTGGCTTGAATCGAAAGATACTTCCGAAGTCACTTTCACGTTTTTTGAAGTGAAGTTTACCTGGAAGAGATTAGTAGGCGCGGTTATCTTGAAAGTGCTTGCATCGTCAAACGCGATAGAAATCTTGATCTTTCCGGAAGTGGAGATATCGAAATCTTTGATAACTCCATCACCTATAAGACTTTCAACTTCAGTCACTGTTATATGATTTGTGTTATAACTCAGCACCAGATCAATACCGACTACAGGTCTTGTGGAATCGATGTCGCGGGCACCAATCATGAAGAAACAATCGGATGTATCAGATTGGACCCAGGTATCCTGAACATACACGCCATCCACGGGCAGTTGTGACTGAGGACCGTACTCTTCTTCCAGCCTGACTCCGATGGTCTCTATTCCCAGGGTCTTGAGATCTTCGAATCCGCCCCTGATAGTCATCACAGTCTCGCCTTTACTGAAATACTCGCCTCCGATTGCAGTGGCGATGGCTGTACCGTCTTCTAGTTGCTTGACTATTGAGAAAGTACCGTTTGATATGACATCTGACTCCTTTACAACTGCCTTCATGAAAACATCCAGTCCTGACAGCTGCCTGTTGGCAGTGACTTCAATGACTCCATTCCGGAGAACGAACACGGCATCTTCTGTCTCAAACTGCGAAACCGGGGTTAGCTTGAAACAACCTGCCAGGAGAAAGACTCCAATAATTGTAATAAGCAGAACAGCACGCCTTTTCATTCTTTCACCTCCAAAAGTTTGTGGGGTTTCCTATACTCACTTGTATGTTGCAAAGTTGTTGACTGTTGCCGTGGGAGCATCAATCACCAGATAATAGACAGGCGCAGATGTATTGCGCTGTATGTAACCGGGATAAATATTCATCGTTCCCGCATCTGCGGTAGTTATTTTGAAATCTCCTCCAGAGAGAACCAGAGTATAACCGTTGAGGTTGATATTTGTAATCTTTTCGAGTTCAAGCTCCGAAGTCAGGGTTATGTCTCCATAGAAGATGATAGGAGCAGCGGCTAATCCACCGTTTAGAGAAGTCACTGCCTGCCGGAACTCTCCTTCGCTAGTGACAAAGAACTCAGGAACTTGTTCATCGTAGTTACGCGAAAAGACAACAAGATCAACAACGTCTATGGAATCGTCCGGCGCAGCAACCGTATAAATATTTGCCCATGGAGCGGGATAATCCTTTGTTGCCGGACCGATGTCATACTTTATTCCATATTCAGGAGAAGTATTTACTGACCGATAGTGGGGTTTGAATTCAGTCAGGTCATTCAGGTCAACCTTGTAATCAAGATTGAAGTCGCCAAGCAGTTTTGGTGCTCCAACAACTATGGTTCCACCATTCTTGGTAGGTTCAAGTGGAATCAGCTCACCCTTTACAAGTTTGGCACTGTCTATATTCACGTTTGTTGATCCTCTAAACCCACTTATTGTCTTGAAATTGACCACATAGAGATTCACCGGCGCGGTAACCAGAATTTCTTCGCCATCCTGGTAGCCTACTGCAAGTTCAATTTTTCCGTTCGTATTGTCAAATGTTTGCAATGCCTTTATTGCACCGTCTTCTTTGATCAAAGTTATTCTGGTCACTTCGATCTTTGTTTGATCAAATGATAGCGAGAGATCTATTCCTGCAACCGGTTCTGTCGCTGAGATGGTTGAAGCCGAGATGAAGAAAGAACCGTTTATTGACGACGACCCATCGCCGTACATCCAGGTATCCACGACATAAACCCCATTTTGTGGAGGTAGTACCTGTTCTTCATAGTCAGAAGATACTAGAACAGATGCGGTTTCCACTGAACTGCTTTTTAAACCGAGGAAGTTGCCGGTTATTTCAACCAGCTTTTCACCGGGAAGGAAGTCTTTCTTTCCATCGGCAAGAGCTATCACACTGCCGCCTTCAACTTCTTTGACTATATAGATCAATGCATCTGTGAAAACGCTCTCCTCAGCTATAGACGAAGGAATGAAGATGTCTACACCTGACATCTCATGCTTTGCAAAAACCTCTAAGTGACTTTCATGGATTCTGAAAACTACATCGTCAGTCTCAAAATCCCCTTTTACTGCTGTTCTAAAACATCCTGATAGAACTGCGACAACCAGAAGAACCAAGACCGGAAGGTACTTCTTCATGCTCCTTCACCCCTTTTTATTGGTTTATTGTTATAACCCCTGGAACTAACTGCATTGGTCCCAAGTCTTTTCCGTTTTTGTCGATTATCTGGTTTCTCACTTTTACTCCTGTAGTGGCGGTATATTCAGCGAGATGTAGCGTTGATTGGCCTGTTATTGACTTCGCTTTGAGTTTTATCCTCAGGATTTCCTGTTCTCCGGATAAGTCGGCCACATGATCTAGAGCCACACTGAAGTCTATTATTTCGTCCTTGAGATCTTCGGGCATTTTCGAACCCCATATGAGTATTCCCGTCGGATCAAGCGCCAGAGGTTCGATAAACTGAATACTGGAAGTGCTCTGCGACCAGGTGAAGTAAGCTGGATCGAACTGGATAACGATCCTTATGGCCGATATCGATTCGATGTCTTTGGCCCTTATTGAAATCCAGACATCACTGCTGGAAGTAGCATCTGCATCGTCGATTATCAATGTTGGCGCGGCTTTGGCAAGAGTCACGTATTCTTCTACGCTTGAATCTATAACATCAAGCGTGCCGGAATAATCGCTATATCCGCCTTTCTTTACTGCATAAGGCAGGTCATTTCCGGGAACTACTTGTTCAAACGTCGCTCTTCCGTTTGTATCTGTTGTTTTGGTTTCGCCGTTGAACTCTACGCTCGCTCCCTGTAGGAAACCATCGTTGTCTGAGACAATGAAAGTTACGGAGAATACTTCGACAAAATTGGCAGTGAAGCTCCTGTCCGATGTTATCTCAAATGAATAATCCGAACTATCGCTTATAACTGCGCTATTCTCTGTCCAGTTCACGAATTTGAATCCCTGATTTGCAGTTGCAGATATATTGACAGTTTCGCCGTGGTAATATTCGCCGGCTCCGGTAATCGTTCCAGAATCCGGTAGATTGACCGAAAGCGTGACCGTGTATGTTTTCTTCTTGAAGGCAGCTTCGATCGTGTGGTTGGAGGTCACGTTGTCGAAGGTGTAGCCGGACACCTTACCGATGGATGAACCATCCACAAGCACATCGTCTATCTCGCATCCCGAGTCTGGAGTAATGGTGAAGCTCTTGCTCGCTCCGTGTTCGACGACGACATTGCCAGATGGAGAGATGCTTCCCCCGCTTCCTGCAGCGGCCACTATCGTGTATGTTTTCTTCTTGAAGGCAGCTTCGATCGTGTGGTCGGAGGTCACGTTGTCGAAGGTATAGCTGGACACCTTGCCGACAGATGAACCGTCCACAAGTACATCGTCTATCTCGTATCCAGGGTTAGGAGCTATGACAAAGCTCTTGCTTGCTCCGTGTTCGACGATAACGTTGCCAGATGGAGAAATGCTTCCCCCGCTTCCTGCAGCGGCCACTATCGTGTAACTGCTCCTGGTAAGTTCGATATTCACAGTAACATCTTGGTCAACCACATCTACGAAACCTGATTTGGTCTGATAGCCGATCTTTGAAACAGTGTAAGGTTTGTCGTCACCTGGTATTACCCCGGTGAAAGTGACCGCTCCATCGATATCGGTATCGACCTGTTCGCCGTTGAACGAGACGGTCGCTCCTGAAAGGGGAGCCGATTCACTGGTCACGACAAACGTTACATTGAAAGTGTCAGGTGCCACCTCTTCAAAGAGAGCGTGGATGGTATGGCTGGAGGTTATGTTCTGGAAAGTGTAGCTAGTTTTCGGTCCAATGGATTCACCATCGACAAGTACATCGGAAATAAAGTACCCCGAGTCAGGAGCTATGGTGAAGCTCCTACTCGATCCGTGTTCGGCGACGACGTTGCCAGACGGAGAAATGGTTCCCCCATTTCCCGCAGTCGCCACTATCGTGTATGTTTTCTTCTTGAAGGTAGCTTCGATTGTATGGTCGGAGGTCACGGTGTCGAAGGTATAGTTGGACACCTTGCCGACAGATGAACCGTCCACAAGCACATCAGCTATCTCGTATCCCGAGTCTGGAGTTATGGTGAAGCTCTTGCTCGCTCCGTGCTCCACGACGACGTTGCCCGACGGAGAGATGCTTCCTCCACTTCCTGCAGTCGCCACTATCGTGTATGTTTTCTTCTTGAAGGTAGCTTCGATCGTGTGGTCGGAAGTCACGTTGTCGAAGGTGTAGCTGGACACCTTACCGATAGATGAACCGTCCACAAGCACATCGTCTATCTCGTACCCGGAGTCTGGAGTTATGGTGAAGCTCTTGCTCGATCCGTGTTCGACGACGACGTTGCCAGATGGAGAGATGCTTCCTCCACTTCCTGCAGTCGCCACTATCGTGTAGCTGCCCCTGGACAGTTCGACGTTTACGGTAACGTCCCGATCAATAACATCGACGAAACCCGACTTGCTCTGATAACCAGTCTTTGAAACCGTGTAAGGTTTGTCGTTGCCCGGTATTACCCCGGTGAATGTTACCGTTCCATCGATACCGGTAGCGAGCTGTTCACCGTTGAACGAGACGGTCGCTCCTGAAACGGGAGCCGATTCACTCGATACCACGAACGTGACATTGAACACGGGAGGCGGTGTCTCTTCAAAGAGGGCGTGGATGGTATGGCTGGAGGTTATGTTCTGGAAAGTGTAGCTCGTTTTCGGTCCGATGGATTCACCATCGACAAGTACATCGGAAATGAAGTACCCGGAATCAGGAGTTATGGTGAAGCTCTTGCTCGTTCCGTGTTCAACGACGACGTTGCCAGACGGAGAGATGCTTCCCCCACTTCCTGCAGTCGCCACTATCGTGTATGTCTTCTTCTTGAACGTAGCTTCGATCGTGTGGTCGGAAGTCACGTTGTCGAAGGTGTAGCCGGACACCTTACCGACGGATGAACCATCCACAAGCACATCGTCTATCTCGTATCCATCGGCGGCTGATATATCGAATGTAATGCTCTCGCCATGAATGACTTGAATTTCACCGTAGGGGTCTATAGTGCCCCCGTTTCCGGAACTCGCAGAAATAATGTAGATCTTCTTCGAGAAACTGGCCACATAAGTGCTATCCTCTGTAACTTCGAATGAGTAATTGCTGTTTGTACTCACCACCTCGCCGTTCAATGACCAATTATGGAAACTATAACCATAGGAAGGAGTTGCTTCAAGAGTCGCTATTTCGTTTTTTCTATAATGACCGTCTCCGGAGGTTATTCCACCCTCTGGCGGTAAAGCAACAGTGTTTATTCTGAAAGTCTCAATTTCCATATAGTGAGCAGTTATGAGCGTGGGATAATAGATAACCATTCTTATCCCCGCACTCTGCTGGTTGAAAAAATAAGTTGAACCGCTCTCCACTTCCCAGTGTGAGAATTCATACCCGGGTATTAACAGAGCTTCAAACTTCACTTCAGAACCATAATCATGCCATTCCGAGTAGACGATGGTTGCATCATCGGTAAGGGGAACATTCAAAGCGATTTCTACTTTGAATTTGGCAAAGAGCTTAAAAGTTAGTTCTTCGCTGTCGTTATCAATTTTCAGTTCCCTTTTTCTTTCTTGTTTTCCATCGGACCATGACTCAAAAGAGTACTCCGCATCCTTACCGGCAATCTTCTCGTTTAAATCGTGACGTTGAAATTCCGGAACTTCCAACGTGATATTGCTTCCTGATTTGAAGAGCGCCGCGTATGGCGTTGTCTGTTCGGTCGAATTTATGAGTACGGTGGCATTCTCAACGGGTTCTGAAAAAACTGCAAGCATTGAATTTCTTATGAAGCAAGAAGTAAGGAAAAAAAGAACACTCAAAGCGAAAAACAAAGCTATATGGATCTTCTTCATTTTAACTCCCCCTTTGATTCATAAAGAGCTCGCAAAATAACCGGGGAGTTGATTGTCAGAAACATTGATTGTAAGTTGAGTTTCTCATCAAGTCTTTCTACTGTGGCTTCCGACATCTGAATTTCCCAGCCCACAAATCTGAATCCATCGTAATTTTCAGGGATGACTTCGACTATGTCTCTGTGACCATACCAGCCAGAGTATTTATCATCGACTTGCGTTTCAGCACCATTATCGAACTTCTCTGTGTAGTCTAATCTGTATTCTATTTCAAACACAGAGGTTAACTCTTTACCGTCTTTAATTTCAATGATGGTAGAGGTGGAGTATTGCGTCGAATGCTCTAACCATTCGATAAATATAGCTTTTGTATCTATCCCAGGAAACCACTCTTCAAGATCAAGGAATTGTTCCGAATTTATAGAAATATTACATTTAACACCTTTAGAATTCTGGATTGTGAAGGGAGTTGTACTGGATTCATCATTAACCATAACTTCGATTCCGGTGATCGGCGAGGAATCTATAAACAGGTAAAAGGTCTTTTTGCAACAAGAGGAGCCAATTATGAGTAGAGAGAAAAGCAGAATTAAAATGATCAGCCGTTTTGTTATCATCATCATCCTCCAGATAAGGTAATAATAAGTAAATTAGGGTGTCTCACAAATCAAATAGCATGGATGATATCCATAATCTTTCTCAAAGAGCGATGGTGTAGATGATTGTAAATGACCACGAGATTGTAAGTGAGAATCTTAAGGCCGATGGCTGTGTCAAAGTCTCTGTTTCTTGTGTACCATATGAATTCGGAATCAAGGATACCTTCAAGTATTGAATTGGTTCTCTCTATCTCTTCCCTTAGCTGGTACCTCAATGAGTGAAGCTTTTTCAGTCCAATTGCCAGCCAACGGAATTGTTTCTGCTTTTCTGTATCTAGACCTCTCCTTCTGTTTATGTCAATAACCGGTATTAAACCGGTCTTCTCGAATATATAACCGTAGAACTGGTTGGAATCATATGCGCTGTCTGCAAGAATGTACTTGAATCCTTTACAGGTGTCTGCCATCTTCGGTGCTACCTTCGAATCGTGTGTCGATCCTCCGGTAATGATCCAGTCGATTATTAGCTTGTTGACCAGATCAAGAGATATGTGCACCTTTCTTCCATACTGCCAGCCTTTGTTCGTCTTCGTCCAGCTGGCTCCCTGGTCTTTATACTTCCCTCTCTTCCTCCTTCTCTGCGCCGTAGAACCTTTACATGACTTGCTCACGAAACGAGTCTACCGCAACTTCTTTCCTTTCGAGCCCTTCCGCATCTGTGAAGAGTGTAGTTGCCTTCTGGACTATTTCATGAAAAGGTAGCTGTCTGGCTCTTCGAGACAAGGTCTGGAATGATGGTATCGTCTTCAACCCAAGATACTCGATATACTCACCATTCCCTTCAAGAAACCCTTTCGCTCCTCGATACGATATCTTTGCAAGTGTCAGCAAAACCAGCAACTTCAATATCGTTATCTCGTCGTACTCTTTGTTCCTTCCTCTCCCTTTCTTTACAGTTCCCTTTACTATGAATTTGTCCAGGTTATCCAGTACCTTAATGATTTCCTTTTTCTCCATCCCTTGTGATAACATCTATTCGGGCCTCCTTTCTAGTTCTTAGTCAATTCAATGGTATCACCATTGAATCTTTTGGAGGCCCTTCTTTTCGAGACACCCTA
>MTKZ01125844.1_pt1 | contig 18311 bp, 16 predicted proteins | sample 1042781 | NCBI WGS metagenome assembly MTKZ01 (sample SAMN06212207, study PRJNA360539) | anaerobic digester metagenome | biome: Wastewater treatment plant; material: sludge; isolation source: anaerobic digester fed with sludge from wastewater treatment plant | place: Denmark: WWTP Viborg ... | reverse complement strand
CATTCTACTAACGGATAAACTAAAAAATTTAATAAGGAGTACATTACATGATAAAAGAAGAAGGTAAAACAGAGACAAAATTTAGAGCCACTTTAGAAAATGTTAAAGGGATAATATCCTCAAGATTGGATGACGGTAAAGAACATAAAACAGGTGAAATTATTGAACATTTTGCAATAATTAAAAATATTAATGGATTAACTACATATATGACTTTATTAAACGATTTTAATTTTAGAGAGTTCACACCCAAAATTTTAAATTTAGAGAAAGTAATGGAAATAATAGGAAGAGGAAAATCAGAAGAACAAGGGGTATTAATGGTTCATTTTACATTAAGAGGAGGAAATAAATAATGAAAATTTCGGAGACTTTTTATTCTATACAGGGAGAAGGTAGGCTTGTGGGCGTACCTTCTATTTTTATTAGATTAATGAATTGCGTACTTTCCTGTCCGTATTGTGATTCTAAACACGCATCGAGGTGTTTGGATATACCAAAATATAATATAGATTCAAAACAAGCAGTTATAAAATTTGCTTATGAGATTGGTGACAAATATTGTAAAGAATTTCCTGATTGTAAAAATATAGTAATAACTGGTGGTGAACCCTTGCTAGAGTCTAATTGGGAATTATTGAGAATCTTTTGTGCAATTTTATGTAATAAATATAATTATTATATTTCTTTTGAAACTACTATGATTCCTAACATAAATCTTTTCAAAACTTCAAATATTGTTGAAGTATATAATAAATTCTCTAAAGAGTTTAATATATTTTCTGAAAATGAAATGAAAGTGGACCCGTATTTATATGATAATTATAATTTTAATACTACAGTTTGCCCAAAAATAGATACAGCATGTTATCCGATTGAAGTTAAGTTAGAAGATATTTTAAATTATTACATACCAAATAATTGGGTGTTTTTTAGTGATAATAATATAGATTACAAAATTGTTTATTATAAAGAAGTAGAATATGATATTTTAAAACTTATTGAAAAAATTAATGAAGAAACAGTCGAAGATATTCGTGATTATTTATATATTATGCCATTTACCCCCACTGGAAAAAAATTTAATGAAAAGAATTGGAAGAATTCTTGTTTAGAAGCAGTTGAATTCTGTAAGAAATATTCTTTAAATTATACTCCCAGAACACATGTTGATTTGTGGGGTTTAAAAAGAGGTGTATGATAATTAACCGTTTTATGTCAAATATAAAGTTAAACACAATAATAGCAGGTTCAAGGGGTATAACTGATCTTGATTTATTAGAAACAATAATTAAGGAGTCAGGGTTAGATATATCTGTTGTAATATCTGGAATGGCTATAGGTGTAGATACTTTAGGTTTGATTTGGGCAAAAAAACATAATATTCCTACTATCGAGATGCCTGCTGATTGGAACAAATATGGTAAATCTGCTGGGTATATAAGAAATACTGAAATGTCTAAAAAAGCCGATGCTTTAATATGTTTATGGGATGGAGAAAGTCGAGGAACGAGAAATATGATTGATTTAATGGAGAAAAAGAAATCAACCTTTATATGTGTTTATGACACAAAAAACAAAAAAATTACAAAAAACTATATTCTTTAAAGGAGTCTGAAATGCAAAGTAGTAATTTCCTATGTGCAGCATTACCATCTATTGTAACTCACTGCGATAATGTTTTAAAAGATCATCCTCATTATTTAGATAACGAAAAAGTTAATTCATTCTTTAAATCTAATGTTGATAAGTTTTTAACATCTATCGGTGTAGTATTAAATAAACTTCCCAAGGATCCTACTAAGAGAGAAAAAGTATTAGAAAAAGGAAGAATGACTACAGCACTAATTGATAAGTATGTTAAGATGCTTGATAATATGAGGGGAAAGGAATATTTAAAGGACTGCGAAATCGTAATAGACTCAGGGGCGTTCTCCTTGCAAGTTGGTTATTTTGATAAAAGTGAGATAATTCCTTTTATTGATTTATATAATAACGAATTTCTAGTAAAAAACTATGAAAAATTTAAATATGCCTTTTTATTTGATGTGGCACCCGGAGCAGTTGAATGTCCTTTTGATTCATTTGAGGAATTAAGAGATATGGCTGATTATTCATACAATATTTCTTCTAAACTTCCTCAAGAGGTTAGAGATAAATGTTTATATGTTCATCATTTTAGAACTCCAAAAATTAATAACATATATAAGGATTTATTAAACAAATATGGAGAAAAGTTTAATAACTTCGCTACTGGTGGTCTTGTAAGTTTTTCAAGAGCAGGGAAGATTCCTCCTTACATTATGTATATAGTTCCATTATTAAGAGTATTAGATCACGTATTAGAAAGAGGAATAAAAAGTTTTAGGTTTCATGTTTTAGGTGGATCCGAGTGGAAAGAAATACTAGGACATAAGTTTCTGGAAAGACATATAAAGGAAGTGTTTGACGTAGATGTTCAAATAACTTATGATAGTTCAACTTTGTTTAAAACGCTATGCATGGGGAGATATACTTTTTTTCCGGATCATAAACAAAAAAGATTAAGTAAATTATCCATTCGTTCTGCTTTGAAAGATACTTATGCTACCACCCCAGGTAGTGATATTATTCAAAATAAAACAAATGAAGAATTATTTTGTCAAATGATAAATGAAGTTGTTGTACCACACGGTATGAAGGCTTTAGATGTTAATGAAATACCGTTATATGATATAGAGAATAATATGGTTATTGATTTTGATATGAATCATGAACCACCTAAAGGTAAATTAAATCGTTTAGTATATACCTATGGAATGTTACACTTATTAAATATATTTAAGGTTGTGGAAGAGTGGTCTACAGAATTCGTCGACCAAACCTATTATCGATTTCTAAAACCTATGGAATTTGATAACGAACTTAATAAAGAAGTTGAACACATAATGGGTATGTTTAATGGATTAGAAAACTTTAAACTATCAAGTGTTGGTTTTAAATCCTCTACAATTCATAACACATTAGAACTAATTAGTAGTTTCAAAACTAATAGAGAAAAGGCTTTAAAACTCACAGACCGATTAGTTACTTTGTATATGGGCGGGGATGAATGTGAAAAATTAAAACCGGAATTAGATAAATTTCAAAATCAAGATACTATAGATGATTAAAATATAGGAGTAGATATATGATTGGTGAGTATTTTATTGATATTTGTTTGAATCTTTGTTGTTCTTTAAATACTGATAAACCAGGATGGAAAGAATCTTTTACAGATATTTCAATAATATTATCTATTTATAATACAGAAATACCCGAGGATTATATACCTCTTGAGTTTAAAGATAAATTAGATTTATTAGATAAAATAGTACAAGAGAGAATTGAAAATAATAATTTTAATTTTGAAATAATTATTGCTAAAGTAGCTGAAAACAATAAATTTAAAAATCTAATTCCTGTTTTAGAAGAAAAACGAAAAGAAATTACGAATGAAGAATTTAAAAATATTAGGGAATTAATATCAAATAGAAGAAAATTGTTTGAGATTCTTAGAGGAAAAAACAGGATACAAGAGATTCTTTCTCAGGTTGATATTACCGGATCTGGAGAAGAAGAAAATATAATTAAAAGTTGGGAAAATGAAATATTTTCGATGAATGAAAATATTCTCAAGATAAAGAGATTAGAGGATATAGATTCAGCATCATCACTTGATTTAATGAAAGATGATTATAGTCCAATGTTTAAAAAGATTTTTGAATCAATTGATATTAGAAAAACCTTACCTAGTGGTATTAAATATATTGATAATAGGTTGGTTAGTAAGGGGTTTGAAAATAGAAGATTATATTTAATTGGTGGTAGTTCTGGTATTGGAAAATCTGTAATGCTAATACATCTAATTTGTAATGCAGTAACACAATCAAAAAATCAAGTATCAGAAGATGGAAAAATTCCCACTTATTTATATATAACAGCAGAAAATCTAATAGATGAAACATGGATTCGGTTTTATTGTTGTTTGACAAATACACCCCATGAAACATTAATTAAAAAAATAAGAAATTTTACATATGAATACCAGGCGAAAGATGTTAATAGTCACGAAGAAGCTGAAAAAGTTTTAATGAAATTTAATCGAGAAATGCAACTAGAGGTAAAAAACCTTCTTAATTATTATGGGGCTAATGTAATATTTAAGTATGTACCAATGGATGAAACAACAGTTAGAGATATTGATTCAATTGTTAGTGATGTTCATTCAAAAAATTACTTGAGGTGTTTATATATTGATTATCTCGATTTAATTACAACAGGTAATAATTTAGATTATAGGTTTGAATTAACAAAAGTAAGTGAAGGTTTTAAAAATATTTCAATAACTTACAATATCCCTGTTATTACGGCTACACAATTAAATAGAGACGGTTATAATCCAAATGCAGCACCAACATTAACTCAAATGAGTGAATCGATGGGAAAAATTAATAATTCAGATGCTGTAATTTTTTTAAATAATACTATTCCACAGTATGATAACATTGGGGATACTAGATATAAAATTTTAATGATTACACTTTTAAAACAGAGAAATGGGCCAGCAGGGGAACCATATAAAATAGGTTTACCTGATATACATTTAAATGGGGACCCAATCTTTTCGTTTAAATATTGTGAACTTCCAAATATAAATAATAACTCTCAAAATAATAATTTATCAAACAGTGATATAAGAGATCAAGATTCATACAATAATTTAGATACTTTGGATAAGGAAATTTATAAAGAAGTTAATCTAAATTCAATTCAACAAAAAATGGAAGAAGAGCAGGAATCTTCAGATGCTTTTTCTGAATGGAATATTAAAATGGAAAATAGTTACAAAGGTTTATTTTAATTTTGATTAGGATAAATGTTTGAACTATAAAATAATTATAGTATTTGGTACAAAGTTTAAAAAAATAGGAGATATTAATTATGTTTTTATCAGACAAAGAAAAGAACGAAAGAGAACAATACAACAAGTTTTTGGCTGAAGCTATGCTTTTAGAAGAAGCAGATGCCATACCTGTACCCACTGTTCATGACAGTTTAGCTAAGAAAGTAAGAGATTGGGATGGTACTGGACCCCTTCCTCATACTGCGGAAGATGAAGGCATGCTTGATTCATTAGTAGATAAAATTTTGAAGAAAGAACCAGAGGATGAAGGTACTGATGATCCATTAAGACCGACTGAGACAGGTATACAAGAAAATGCAAAAAAACTCCGCAAGAAAGCTAAAAAACTTAGAGAAGAAGCCGACGAAGCGGAAGAAGCGGCGGAGAAAGCGGAAGAAGCGGCGGAGAAAGCGGATGATAAAAAAGATGATGAAGAGTGTGATGATTGTGATAAGAATATAGAAGAAATGTTTCGTGAATTAGGAATCTCTCCAATAGATCTTTTAGAGGGAGATGATGAGGATGATGAGGATGATGATGATGACGACGAGGACGATGATGATGATAAAGATGAAAAGGAGGAATCCGATGTTGAAGAATCTTTTTCAGAAGATGAAAAATCAATCTTAAAACAATTACTTCATGAAATGAGTTTATTTGAAGAATCAGAAGATGAGTTTGCAGATAGTGCAGATGATGATATTGAAAAAAAAGAAAAGTCTGAAAAAGGTGATGAGGATGATGATGAAGATGAGTTAGATGAAGATTAATATAATCTTTTAAAAAATAAAAAAAGGAGATATAAAATGTATTGTGTAAAAGTAGAAACGAGGGGCCACATTTTAAGATTGGAAGGATCGACAGATCCAATCCGTACGCCATGTACTATATTGATTAAAGATGATAAAATAGATTCAATTAAAGGCATGCTAGATAATTTGTTATTAAAATATAGTTTTGCCAAAATTAATGTTAAAGATTCTGATATATATGAAAAGAAGCAACAATTACGAAAATCATTAGATAAAAAAAAGAATACTCTAAGTAAAAAAATAGGTGAAAGATCTATTTCGTTTTCAGGAAAAATTAAAAGAGGATAAAAAGGAAAAAAACATGAGTATAAAGATTGTTTTTTATTTAAAAGGAAATAGAACAGTCACATTAACAGATGACGAAGAAAAATCACTTTCAACTATTAAAGATCAAATAATGAATGTTATTAAAAAAGATAACTTTTGTTCCTTTGTTACAAAAACAGATTCTATTACATTAAAACCGACAGAAATTGTAGGTTTTCATTTACTAGATTCCAGTAGATCTAAAGATAGAAATTTTTCTAATGTAGTTGAAAATGATTTTGATTATGATTTCAGAGATATAATTGAGGAAATCCCAAAGGAGAATGAAGAAAAAGATTCTAAAGAAGAGGAATCAGATATTTCTCTTTTTCAAATTATGAATGAAGATTTAAATGAAGAGAGTAGCGAAGAAATTGAAGAATTAAAGAGAATAGAAGAAAAAGATATACCCAATATTGAGATTGAAGATGATGTTGATTTTGATTTAGGAGAATTTATTTCTGACTCTTCAGAAAATCAAACAGAAAATATTTATTTAGATAATGAAAATCAAGATGATAAAATAAAGAATGATGCTATTGAGGAGAAGGAAGATAAAGAAACAATTAAGAAAAAAGAAAAAAAATCTAATGTAAAGATTAATAAGGGAAATTTAGATAGGAAAGGAGATTTAATCCAACAGAAAGAACTTGTTAATAGAGTATCTTCTGGTGTAGCATTAACAAATACAGCAGAATCGATCCAGCAAATAATAGGTAAAGAGGATATGTTAAAGCCCCCTACTGGTAATAATAGAAATAATCCATTAGAAGTAATCACAGATCCTAAGTTGAGAAAATTTTTAGAACAACAGACAACAAACGGTAATTTAAAAATAAACACCGTAGTAAAGAAATAAGGCATTATAATGGTTTATCTATTATTTTTATTTTTTGTATTACAATTTTTTTCTTTTTTTTTGATTATACTATTATTTAAGAAAAGTACTATACCTATAGAGACAGATAGATATAAATTATTGGATAGGTATGAAACAATTCTGAGTATCTTAAATGAATCGATGAAAATATCTTATGAAAAAGTTTGGAAGGAAGATATTTATGTTCATTTAACTAGCGGCTATAGATTAGATGAGAAAGAGTTAAACAGATTCGGCAAAAAATTTATTCAAACTGTTTTTTTAAGTTGTGGAAATAAAATTGTTGAGGATTTAGAAATTATTCATGGTAGTATTGAAGCTATTTCTATTCATTTACTATCAACTTTTTTGGTTAAAGTTTTAGAGGATGAAAGTACATTTAAATCATCTATTGATTCTAATGGAGAAAAATAATAATGTTAGAAAGAAGAACTAGTCGAAGCGATAATAAAGAATCTCTTAAAGAAGAAAGTGTATCTAGTACAAATACATTAGGTATTCTTGGGAGACTTAGAAAAAGAATTTCCGGAGAAAAAGAAGATCCAGGCGAAATGCTTGATACAATTAAAACATCGCTTTATGGAAATCAAAATGATATGCTTTTACAAAAAGTTGATAAAGCATTAGATAATATTGGATCAGCAATAATAAATAAAAGTTCAGCTAATTATGCTGATTATGTTAGAACATTGATTTCTAAAACACTAGATAATAAAAATATTTTAGATCAAATACCCGAAATGATGACGACTGATGTTGAAATGACTGATAGATTAAATAGATATATCAATGCTCAGGAAATTGTTGATAATATTCCTTATTGTGCGAGAGCCATATCTGTTTTAACAAATGCTATTATTTCTCCCGATGATATAACAAAAAAAACATTAGAAGTATTAGAAGAAGAAGATGTTGATATGGATACAGAGAATCCGATAGTTCAAGAAATTAGAGATATAATTCACAATTTAAAATTAGACGATTATATGGATGAAATGGTTTATCAAGTATTATTAAAGGGTGATCATTTTATTGAAATATGTGATTATGAATCTCCTGATGTACCTATTACTTCGTCATTTCTTAATGAAAAAAATCAATTTGTGAAAAATGATTATGTTACAAAAAAAGATTATGAAGAATTAAAAGAATTTTTAAACCCTACTGCAGTTACCTATTTTAAACCTATCGTAGATGAAGTAGGAAAACATATCGAAGATGAAAAGCAAGAATTTAAAGTTAAAATAGAAATTAGTGAAAATAAGTCAGATTCAATAAATCTTACAGAAGATTTAATTTCTATGAGAGATGAAGATCTTGAACGAAAGATTGAAAATGTAAAATTAATTGTTCATAATCCCGAAAACATTGTAAAACTACAATCTAGAAGATTGNNTACTTCTACTACCAGTTCTTTTAAGTTTGGTATTAGCGGAGCTTTATCTCCAGATGTTAATTTATCAGGTATTGATTTTTTGTATAAGTCTTTAATAAAACAAGTAAAAGTTCTTTTAAAGAAAGATGAAATTAAGATTGATAAGGCTGAACTTTATAATTTATTAAAGANNGATCAAGATACTAGAGATTTATTATTTAAAATTAGATTTGTTCCAGCCAATCGAATGGAGCATTTTGTATTAAATTCTAGAAGATTTTTTCCTTATGGAGAGGGTTTACTATTTAAATCAACTAATAAGGCAAAACAACTAATTGCTTTAGAAACGGCGGCAACTGTTAAACGCATATCTGATTCAAAAGATCTTCGTATATTTGTTTTTGAAACAAATGCTACAAGAGATATAAGAAACTCTATTGAAGACGTAAAGAATAGTATGAAGAAGAGGAAATTTAGTTTAGATTCATTAGGTAATATTTCTACAATACCTTCATCAATTACAATGTATGAAGATATTTATATTCCACAAACTAAAGGAAAAAGATTTTTAGAGTTTGATACTTTTCCTCCTACTAAAGAACCAAAAGATGTCGTTGAGGATTTAAAGTACTACAGGGATAATATAGTAAGTAACTTAGAAGTTCCGCCAGCATATTTAAATCTTGAAGAAAATTTATGTCTAACTCTAAAAACACCAATAACTTATGTTGATGGGAGTACTGTTAGTTTACAAACTATAATTGATAATTTTGAATCAGGCAATAAAGACATGTATGTTCATTCATATGACCACTCGACTGGAAAAATTGTTCCTGGAAAGATTATTTGGGCTGGAATAACAAGAAGAAATGCAGAATTAGTCAGAGTTTGGACAGATGATAATAAATATATTGATTGTACGCCTGATCATCCATTTATGTTAAGAAATGGCGAATATAAAGAAGCTAAAGATTTGCAACCTGGGACGTCTTTAATGCCCTTTTATACTAAAAATACAAACTCCAAGTCTTCAAATGGATTATCTTATATGATGGTTTATCATCCAGGTATAAATAAATGGCAATTAAGATATCATGCATTTGCAGATAGTTTGAATTATCAATATGGAAAAGGATTCGTTATACATCATTTAGATGGAGATCCTAGAAATGATAATCCTGTAAATCTAAAATCTATAACTTTTAGAGAACATGCTGAATATCATAGGGATTGGGGTAAACACAAACTACAGAGTGGGGGTGTTTTATATTTTGAACAAGAGTGCCGTATTTGTGGAACAAAATTCTCCTGTAGAGTTTCTGTAGATCAAGTCACCTGTTCCCCCGAATGTAAATCCTTATATCACCAACAAACAGGGTTAAAATCATGGGATGCTAGAAAAGACAAACTTCGGCGAGATTATCCAATAATATCTCGTACCTGTGATCATTGCGGAACAGAGTTTGAAATGGTACAAACCACAAAATATCTGCAGGATCTTCAAAATAAACCGTATTTATGGTATTCCTGCGGAAATGAAAAATGTTCAAAAGTAGTCAAAGCAGCAAATATTTCTATGTCTAAAATGAAAGGAGTTCTTTCTTATCCTATTTATTTTGTTAATTGTGAGATATGCGGTAATTTATGTGTTCAATCAGATGTAGATAAATCTAAAAAATTTAAAACTGTTTGTAGAAATATTACATGTATTAATACTAAATTAGCGAGAGAGCATTCTCCTAAAAGAAAGAACATATATATAACCAATTGTGCTATTTGTGGAAAGCCAGTAGAACGCCACGGATATTATAAAACAAAGTATCCATTAACATGTGGAGAACCGGATTGTTTTTCAGAAAATAGAAGTAGAATGTATAACAATTATTATGAAGAAGACAATAATTGTATGTATGTTGATGAAGAGTGTTTTGAAGAAAGAGAACCAGTACTTTTAAATCATAAAGTTACTAAAGTCGAGTTTCTAGAAGAGAAAATGGATTGTGGTGATATTGAAATTGAAAAATATCACAATTTTGCAGTTAATGATAGTATATTTGTACATAACAGTAATAAGGCAGCGTTGTCATTTGAGAATGCTCTGTTTGCCCAGACCATTGTTACTTATCAACATTTATTTTCAAAATTCCTAAACCTCTTTATGAATAAAATTTATAAATTTATTAAAGGTGCAAAATTATCAGAAGGAATAGTAATTACATTTCCTCCTCCAAAAATGTTACAAATGGAAAGAGATGCTGAACGAATGGATATGGTTCTTAGAATTGTACAAGCATGTACAGAATTGGGTATAGATAGGCAATGGGCAATTAATAAATATGCTAGCCAACCATTTGATAAAATTAAAAAAGTTGCTACTAAACATGATATTGAAAAGAAGATTATACCACCCAGTCAAGATATGGACATGATGGGAATGGGTGGTCTTGGTGGTATGGGCGGAAACATGCCAGGCATGGATATGGGTGTAATGCCAGGTGGTGGGGGTGCTATGAATAATATGGGATCGTCTACACCAGGAATGCAATAAACTTCTAAAAAATAATATGTAAGGACAAATTCAAAATTTTTTGTTCATTTTCGGAGATTAATTTTATATGAAAAAAAAGAATGCATCTCTTTTGACTAAGTTTCTTTTATTGAAAGAACAAGAGAAAAAACCTAATCCATTTGAAGAAGTGGATGAGGTAGATAATACTGATGATGATATATTAGAACCACAGGAAGTAGAGTTATCAGATAAATNNAATAGTATCAAAAGAGGTTGAAAAAATTCTAAAGAAGGATTTAATAGAACCTTTAAAAAATGGTGAATTAATGGGTGTTTCTGGGGGAGATGAAGAAGAATTAATGACGGGAGAAGATGAGGAGGATATTACTCAAAATCCTGAATCTTTACCTACTACTCAAAATACTTCACCTCAAGATTCTGGTTTACCGGAACAACAATCGCAGGATATTAATAATCAACAAAATCCAGAAGAAAATAATGGTAACCCCAATACATTAGATGATACTTCTGGTTTGAATAATAATCAGGAGGCCGATCCAACCCAGCCAGGTGGAGTAAATGATCCAAATCAAATACCTACACAAAATGATCCTAATCAGCCCGAGGGAATGACGGAAACAGATCCCAATGATCCTTTTAGTATGATGGACCAAACTAAATTAGACCCTGTTGCTATTGGAAAATTATATATAATGAAAAAAATATATACCAGAATGCTTTCTGTTGATAATGGGATAAGAAAATTTTCCGAACGAGAATTTGAGGATGTGAAGAATTATTCAAAAGAAGCCATAGAACACTTTCAAAGTGTTATTGCTAATTTTGATCAATTTAAAAATCAATTAGATGAGATCATTATTTTATTTCAAAGATTTCTTGTTAGTATTACTACTAAATGTGAAAAACTTATTTCACAAGCAGAAAAAAGAGAAGAAGAGGAGAGAAAAGTTAAGGAACGGGAAGAGAAGAAAAAAAGAAAAGAATATCAAAAAGGAGAATCTGTATTATGAATATATTAAATTCTTTAATATTAGAAAACGAAACAATTAGAGCTATTCCTAAAAATGTTAAACATACTAAAAGTGGTATTTGCAGAATGGAGTGTGTTGTTCAAACAGTTGGTGATGTTAATAGAAATAAAAGAAGATATTCAAAACAGTTAATAGATGAAGGATTAAAAACAATAGATGATAGAGTTAAAGAACGTTCTTTTTTAGGTGAGTTAGATCATCCAATTGATAGAAATCCTACAAGACAAATAACTGTTTTATACCACGAGGCTTCACATTTATTTATAGATTTTAATTGGGATGGAAATAAACTTATTGCTACAATGGAATGTTTGTCAAAAACACCTAATGGACAAATTTTACAGGGGTTAGCTGAACAAAAGGTAGCTATTGGATTTAGTTTTAGAGGTATGGGGGATTTGAGACAAATTTCTGAAGGTGGCGAAGTAATTAACGAAGTTGTTGGGCCTCTTCATATTGTTTCATGGGATGCTGTTTCTTACCCTTCTCATAAAGATGCTAAAATTATTAAAATCACAGAGAGTGTTCAAAAAAGTTTATTTGAATCGGTTTCCTGCTTAATGAATCAGAGTAGAGTTGTACATGAAGAATACGGAATCACAGAGAGTAAAGGACTAATTTGTACAAAAGAAGGTATATGTTATTTACCTAATGAGTTTGATAAATTAGTTGATCAACGAGTTATAACATTAGTTAAAAAATTTATTTAAAATGGAGAATTTTATAAATGGCTCAACCAATACTTGATTATAGTAAAATTATTTATGATCCTTGGCAAAGTTATAATTTTTCTAAAGAGTTTAATAGAAGATTTTATAGAGTTTTAGGAGAGGGTACTATTCTTGATAGAGAATCTTTTAGAATTGATGTAATAAGCCAGGAAGAAAAAACAATTTTATTGCATAAAGGTTTTTGTTTCAAAGACAAAATGTTTATACAAATATGTGATACAGAAATTAATTTAACTGAAGTATTGACCGATGCTGAAGAAAATGATTTGGTATTAATCCTTCTTGAATATACTTACGCCAGAAAATTAGAACCCAATAGAGCATCTTTAAGAATTGTTAAATCAAGTGATGGTTATCCTAATACTTTTTTTAACAATTTTATTTTAGTTGGTTGTTTAACTTATATAAATGGTATATTAACACCTGTTTATGATGATACTATATTTGTTGATTTAGTTGGATATACACCCATTACCAATATAACTCAATTAAGTCTAATAGGAGTTGATCCAAATTATCCATTAGATGGACATTATTATTTAGCTAATGATATTGATGCTTCCCAAACTAGAATGTGGAATTGGGCAAGTGAATATGAAACCTGGGAAGGATATGGTTCAGTTAGAAGAATATATGATTTTCTTGGTTGGTGTCCTATTGGAATAACAGATTGGTATCCTGATGAGTTTATTTATCAGACAATCAAGGCAAACACGGGAAGATCTTTAATTACTTGGTTTGAAAACGCTTTTACTGGTATTTTAGATGGTTGTGGTCATACTATTTATAATTTATATTCAACATACAATTCAACAGGATTATTTTTTGCTACTAATGGTGCTATTATAAGAAATTTAAACTTAGTTGATGCTTATTTACATTCTAGATATTATTCTGGACACCCAGTTGGGGGAATTACTGCTAGAGCAATAGACACTAGATTTGAACAAATATATGTATCTGGTAATTATAGAGGGGGCAGATGTGGTGGGATAACTTCTCACTTCTTTTTTAGTAATAATACTCCTACTGAATATTCTCATTACTTTGAAAATTGCCATAATGATGCCGACATTGGATCTACTTTAGGTTCTGGGGGAATTATTAGTCTTGTGGGGGATACTGACCAATCACACATACCAGCAGTTGAAACTTTTTATCTTATGAAGAACTGTTTTTCTACTGGTATAATAAATTCAATTCGTGATAACAATGATGGTTTAGTTGGGGGTATTCAATATTCTATTAATGGGGGTTCTACTATTTTTATAGATAATTGTTATCACAACTGTTATTATAGTAATGGTCTTGGTGGTAGTTTTAATTACAGAGAAGACGATTATTTGAGAAAATCTTCTACATTTATTAATTGGGATTTTGTTGATGTTTGGGCTATTGATGAAGATATAACTTATCCTTATTTTTTATGGAGAAATTTAAGAAGTATTATTAGAAGATATTCTTTTGATTTAATTGATGATCGAATAAATGGTGGTGTGGTAAATTTTTCTGGTTGGGAAGACGACTGGGATGAATAATAAAAGATTATTTAAGGAGATTTAGTGAATGATAGTACATCCTAAACAATATTTAAGTCTCGATGCTTATAAGGAAAATCGATTTTCTAGTGATTATAATTTAAAAACTAGAATTACTACAAAAGATCGTAATGTTGTTGTATGGGCTGAGTCTTTTAAGATTACGTTAAATCACGATATTACAATCAATAATCGTATTAATATATCCCCGGGTGTTTGTTTTATTAATGATGTACTTGTTCATATCACACAAAATACTATTATAGATTTAAATAAGGCAGATGGTTATTTATTAGGAGATGAAGCTCTTCCAGCTATATCTAGAAATGCTGTTTATGATCATGAATATTTCTTTTTGGTTTTGCAATTTAAACAAACAAGAGGTACTCCAAAATTTGCTGAGTATAAATTAATATCATCTACCAGATTTAATGAATTATATAATCCTAAAATTCATCTTTTATTAGCTAAAATCATTATCAATACAGATTTAGATTCTCGTGTTACCTCTATTTCTTCAATTTTTTCTTACTTGCTCGTTCATGGAGTATATGATGAAAGATTTGAAGGATTAGATGATAGTTATATACCTATATCAACAATAGAAGAATTACAATCTATTGGTACAAGTTCTGATTTTCCAAGCTCTGGTAATTATTTTTTAGTTAATGATATTGATGCTACTATAACAGAAACATGGAACAATGGTGATGGGTTTAAACCTATTAATCTTATTAATTGCACTTTTAATGGAATGGGTTTTAAAATAATAAATCTCTTTTTAAAGACTAGAATAGCAGATATTAGTCCATTTGGTATCTTTTCTACTATTGATGGAGTAATGATAAAGAATCTCTTTGTAGAAAATATACATCTTGGAATAACATATGAATCTAAATTTACACATACAAAACGTACTATTGGTTGTCTTGCTGGTATGGCCGTAAATTCAATAATTTTAGACACTTATGTTGAGGGTGAAGTAGTATCTGATATGTATGAGNNGATTAGTAGCAGAAGACTGGGAATTAGCGGGAATAGTCGGAAGATCTACAGGTAATACAATAGCCAGATGTTATACTGATGTTACTATGGTTGATAATGCAGCAACTTATACTGGTGGTATTTGCGGAAGATCCTACAGTACCACAATACAAAATTGTTATAGCGAAAGTATAATTACTGGATTGAATGCCCCAGGGTTATCTTCTTTTTTAGATGCTGCTGGTATATCAGGTTTGATTTTTGATGGTTCCGTAATTGATTCTTGTTATAATGCCGGTGAAATAAGCGGAGCAGTCATTTGTGCAGCCATTACTGGAGATGCGGCTGTCGGGTGTACTGTTACCAACTGTTATTATGACTCTGATATATCCGGTGTTGTTATTCCGAATTATGGCACACCTAAAACAACAATACAAATGAAGGATGATGATACTTTTGTGGATTGGGATTTTGATAATGTTTGGTTGATAGGAGAAGACGGAATAGATTATCCTAGATTAAGATTTATTAATTATCTTCTTACAGAAGGTTTATTGATTGAAATAACTTATTATTATAGAATTATTCTGGAACTCTATAGAAGTAGAATTAATAATTTGGTTAATGGCGGTGTGGTTAAAAAATATGATTCGGATTTAGAAAGACCGTTTCAAATTTTGGATCCCATTAACAATATGGCTTGGTTTGAAGATTGGAATGCCATTGAGATTTCGAATGAGGAACAGTTAAGATTAATTGGTGTTGATTATAGTTATCCTCTTTATGGATCATATGTTTTAACTAATGATATTTATCTTACTAGAAATTTTACTCCAATTGGTACGCAGTCTCAACCATTTAGAGGAAGATTTAATGGAGATGGATTTTCAATTTATGGAGAATCTATTGGTAATACAGATGCTAGATTTCAAGGGCTTTTTGGTTATACTATAGGTGCTGATATTTTTAATGTGGGTTTAGATAATTTAACAGTATATGGTAATCATTGGGTAGGCGGAATTGTTGGATTGGGATACTCAACAAATGTGTATAAATGTTATACTGGAAGTGGTGTAAAAATTGTAACATCGGAAAGACTTCTTGATGAGGGTAATTCTTTAATTGAGAATACTTTTAACTATACTGGTTCTATAATAGGTGGTGCTAGAAATTCTAATGTAAGAGAGTGTTATTCTTTCTCAACAATAGAGAGTTATAATTGTATTGGTGGAATTACAGGAGAGTTAATAAATTCTAATATGTCTGATTGTTATTTTATCGGAAATATAAAAGGTGAAGGTAATTATGTTGGGGGGTTGATTGGACAAATGAGTTCTTTATTTAATAATACCCCTTGTACTTTTGCTAACTGTTATACAATAATTACGGGTGGATATTTTTCTGGAGAGCAGTGCGGAGGATTAATTGGCCGTGTTACATCTGACGTTTTACCACCCCCAACCACAGTATTTTCAAATAATTATTGGAATACAGATAGATGGATTAATTATACAGAAAAAGAGTTAAACTCGTTGGGAATTCATGGTGCATTAGTTCAAGTTTCTTCTTCCTCTTTATCAGACTTACGTTCAGCATCTAATTTTAATGATTGGAATTTTGCAACTATTTGGGAAATTAGAAACTTGGATACTTATCCATATTTAATTAGAGTAACCCGTGAACTGGATAAATGGAGATAAATATGAAAAAAATTAAACAATTATTAACTGTAAGAGCTTTTTCTCCTAGAAGAGGTTGGGAAGTTTGTAAGGATCTTTTATTTTTTATTCCTGAGATAGATGAAAGAGTACAGGATCAAAATATATATGATTCTTTAAAAAGACCTTTAAAAGGAGAAGATCCCCCTTTTAGATTTAATAATACAGATTATTCTGATTACTTTACTCCAAGATTCCTTTTAGACGGAAGTTTTTTAAATATTGAATTTGATGTAGAAGCATCTGAGGATGAAGAAAATGAACTTATTTTAAAGCCTGGTAGTTTATATACATATACTGGTGGTTTTTTAGAAATTAAGGAAGAAATACCGTTTAGTTGTGTTCCTAACAATATTTGGTTTTATGATAATATTTTAGAAGGAGTTTATTTTTTAGCCCTATTTGCCGGAGAGAGAATTCACACCTATTATTTAGGAAGGGATTATCCCCTTCAGCTTGGTTTAATTAATGTAAATAATTATAGGGGGTCCTCAGAGTTTGGGGAAGATTATCACCCGATAAGTACAGCAGAAGATTTATTAAGAATTAATGATTACCCTACTGAAAATTATTATTTAACTACAGATATTAGCTTAGATGGTTATATTGACGGAGATGGGTGGTTGGGTATATCTAATTTTTCAGGAATTTTTGATGGTAATGGATATACAATTTTGAATCTATATAGATCTACACCAACTATACATAAAAATGGACTTTTTAGAAATATAACTGGAGCTACAATTAGAAATGTTGTTTTAAAAAATGTATATGTGGCCGGTCTTGCATATAATGGGGCATTGGTTGGTTCTGTAGATTCTGGAATTAATACTATAGAAAATTGTTATGTGGATGGTGGTGAAATTATTGGATTATCTCATTATGCTGGTGGATTAATCGGATATGTTTGGGGTGGATCAACTTTGAATGTTAATCATTGTTCTACAAATTGTACCTCTTCTACCATAACCAATCATGCTGGTGGATTAATTGGGGGCACATCATCACCCACTACCACAATTAATAATTGTTTTTCTTCTGGTAGTGTTTCTAGTCTTATTGATTCCGCCGGAGGTTTTATTGGATTTGCTTCCCAAAATTCTACTATCTCTTATTGTTATTCAATTTGTAGAACAACCGGGGTTGGGGTAAATACTGGTGGATTTATAGGACAAAATCAGGGAAGCGGCGCTGTTTGTAATTCCTGCTATTGGGATATAGATTCATCAGGACAGGCGCATAGTCCTGGAGAAAATCCTGGAGAAATTGAGGGAAAAACTACTGAAGAAATGGTACAACAGGCTACTTTTGTAGGGTGGGATTTTGTTTTACAGAGTTATGATTATGGGGATTATGATTTATATGGCGGGTCATCCTTCATTTGGGATATAAGAGAAGGACACGAATATCCTTATTTTAATAGATTAAGGTATGATTTTCCTCTTAGAACTATTATTATTTTAGCAGTAGTGTATCTAAATG
>MTKZ01036359.1_pt1 | contig 18312 bp, 13 predicted proteins | sample 1042781 | NCBI WGS metagenome assembly MTKZ01 (sample SAMN06212207, study PRJNA360539) | anaerobic digester metagenome | biome: Wastewater treatment plant; material: sludge; isolation source: anaerobic digester fed with sludge from wastewater treatment plant | place: Denmark: WWTP Viborg ... | reverse complement strand
CTTAGTTTAGAATGACAAAAGATATTTAGCTTAATGATGTGATGATATACATCTGCATCAATCGCTAGACAAACTGGTATATCAAAGCAAGCAGTATCATCTACAAGACTTAAACTACAAGCATATTTTGAAATAAAACTATCATTTAATAATTTAATCATTGAGCCACTTATGGAAGATTATAAATTCAGTATCATACCAGTTAGAAGACTAATAGAAAAATGAACAGATATTGTAAGTCATTGCAACTTACCAAAAACAAGTCTTAGAGCTTCTGACTTTAATGAACAATTCAAGTGAGTAGAAAAGATAGAAAATGTAATAGCTAAATGATTATGAGAGAGCTTCCATTCCCTTGCTTGACTGGTGATGACATCTACTAATATAAACTATGACCAAGTGGATACAACTTGTAAGTTATTCTCTAATTTATATTGAGATAGGTTCTCATCTATACAAGGTAAGGTTGTTAGACAATTAGATAGTTTACCAAAGATAGAAGTTTCTAATTTTCCTATACAGTTGTTTGTTGAATATTGAAGAAGATTATTTATAATCAGATGAATAGCTGATGGCATCCGCAGAGAGTGAGATAAGTTTATAGTCTCAGAAGTAAAAACAACTAAGAAAAAACGAACAGAAGAAATGATTGAATGAAATAAGCAAATGGATATATATGCTTTAATGCTCTATTACAACTGTAAAATTGAAGCAGACTGTGAATATGTATTTATAAATACAGACAGCTGAGAAGTTACAACACACAGATATACACCAGACTTAAAGGCGACAGAAGAAATGATACATTCATATTGTAAAGATTATAAATAATGCTATGAAGCTGAAAACTACTAATAGACACATACTGAAAATACAAGTTTCCTAAATGAGAAATCATATTTGAAGATTGAACAAAGGTAGAATTAACTAGACAAGATTGAAGTTGAACAAACCTATTAAACTCTATGTATGAATATATGGAGAATTACTTTGAAGAACTATGAGCATCCTGAAAACAACTACAATTTAATGCAGATGTACTAGCTGAATTTGTTATAGAAAAGTTCTTCCTCGTAGCAGAAAACACTTTATCACCCTTTATATATAAAAATGATTGACAAAAAAGAATTGAAGAAAATGCAAGAGAAGAAGAAAACAGAATTGAAGAAACCATTGAAGAAACAGTCTGAACAGGTTGATGAGAAACCATCTACGAATTTAGAACTGACAACCTCTGATTGAAAACTTGAAGCTGAATTAGCTATATTGAAGAACCAATACAAGATAGCAATGAATGAGAATGAGAGATTGTTAAATGAAATTGAATACCAGAATGAACAAAAAAAACATTCATCACAGCAAGAGTGGTTGACCGTTACTCCATCAATTAGTGGAGAACCTTGATTATTAAACTTCGTACAATTCTTTTGATACTGCTTAATAAACATTAAAACACCTTGAGCCTATTGACTATCTCTATCACCTGAAATAGTTGAATGGATTAAGTTAAATGGTAAATCTGTTAATATGTGAGTGCAATGAGCAGGAGAATTTATGACTAATGAGTTCAAAAAATCACTTGAAATTTGAAAATAAATAATTACATAAAGGCTATATTTATTTATAGCTTTTTCTTATGCGACAATATATCTGTATAATTTTTTGATTATTCTGTTCCTTTCCTACTATGGCTTTAACACTTGACCCTTGATGCTTACAAACACCTCTTCTATGATATACATATGATAAGAAAGGTGATAAGCGATACTGAACCTACTCTCGTTGAGATGGTACTGAGCAATGTGCTTATGTAATTAAAAATGATGTTCCAGTATTTAAGTTTCAGAATGCTAGACATATACACCAAATGCTAGATGTATGAGATGGATTTCTAATAGCTATATGAGATGACTTACCACGAAAACCTGAAACTAAATGATATTCTAGATTAGCTTGGTTAAGTTATGATGCTAAGAAAATGAAGACACTTAAAACTTGACCTCGTACTAATTACTTAGCTATGGTAGAACATAAATGAATTGTATATATGTGAGAGGACTCTGGATTATATAATCCTAGTAGTAGAATAGTTGCATACGATAGAAAAAGAGCAAAGTTCCGACCAGTGTTTACATTAAAGACTGCTCATAGAGGCAATATATCTCTTATACAACCAGTGGGTAAAGGCTTCTTGATATGAACTATGGTGGAGCTTGATTGAGATACTAAGACACTACGATATACAGAAGACTTTAAGAACTATAAACTACTTAAAGAAACAGTTACTAATGCACGAGACTGATATTGATACTCTTGGCGAGTGAAAGAAGGTAGCAAAGAATGAGTGTATGATTGAGACTTTGATTGAACTATATAAAAAAACCACTCGTAATGAGTGGCTTTCTTTTATTCTGAAATTCTTTTATATGGGTGCTGTACTACTGATAGATAAGTTCAACCTCCTCAGTCGGCATCAATAGTTCAAGATGCTCAGGCAAACTTAAATTGTATTCTCCTGTCATCTCTTGATTGAACTTCTGCTGTATTAGTGGAATATTTTATAATCTTATATACTATTGTTCAAGCAGGTAATCGTACAGTTCTTGTAGTGTTATATTCTCTTCTTGATGTAGTTCTAGTCATACTTCATTGCATTTCTAAACTAGCAACACTAGGTGGAAATCAATCTTCATAGTTTATTAAATCATCGGCAGAGTTAATTTCATTATCGTTGTCTTTATCTTCAAATCTTGGTCATTCTAATACTCATTCTGCTATATAATGAGTGCCAGTTGGCATCTTTGCAACAGCGAAACATCTTATGGTCGCTATTCACTTTCAAGTCATTATAACATCTGAACTTGATACTGTATATCTTCAATCTTCTTTTATTTCAATACCTAATGTGTCTGTAAAGTAGTTAACAACTTGTGGGTCGCTAGGATTTGAACCAGATGAAGTGCTATCATATCAATGTGATTGTAAATCAGCAACAGTTATAACCTTAGTAGATGCTGGGCATATAGATATTGGAGTTGCAAATATACTTCTTGAATATAATCAAGCAGGTATCGTAAGCATTCATATCTTATCATCATCTAAAACTTGTGTTGTATATAGTGCATTCAATGCTATATCTTCGTGCAATAGACATCTTGGCTGTATTGACAGTCTTACATTACAACCTATTTGTTGAAACGAAAAGTAATCACCATAGTTTGTATTAAGAATATCAGCTAGATATTTAGGAGGGCATCAAGCAGCAGCAGCAACTTTTTCATCAGTGTTTGTTATTGGAGCACATAGTTCCATAACATAGTTTCAAGGTGTTACTTCTTGTGGGAGTAATGACCATCAAGCAGATGTTAATGAAGTACATAATCTGATTTTATTCTGTAAGTATCAAGGTGTATCTGTTGGACTTACTCATACAAGTTTATCAGTACAACAAGTTACTCTTAAATACCAAGTATCTCATTCAGGATTAGGAGTGAAAGTGGTATCATCCATAGTTCATAATTGTACACTTATTGTTCAATCACTAGCTACCTTAGGTCGTTCAGCTTCTACTTCAACATCTTTACCACAGTTATTATCAAATGCTTTAATTTTGATATGCTTTCAAGCTATAATATTAGCTACATTATTACAATTATCTTTGCAATCTCAGCAACTTCAATCCTTAGTTGTATCACATTCTAAACAATACTTATCTATAATCCATTTATCTGTTGTACTTGTTGTAGCTATTGCAGAACCTGTATATGAAAATATATTTACTAGGTTTGTATTTAGCCAAGTAACAACTTCCTCATAGCTATTAAATAGTTGAGTTGGTGTTGTCTGTAAGACATTATTCTTGATAACTTGTTTTACCTTAATCATTATGGTTTGTTATGATATACATCAATTATAGTGTTGTTTATAGTGGTCGCATTCGCATTTACATTTTCAATCAAATGGACATCTAGCACATTCGTATGTAAGAGGATTAACAATCTCAGGTGTATAGTATTCTGGTATGCTATTAGGTTGTCATACAACTGGTGGTATAACTGTTATGCTTACAGGAGATGATTGGTTTTTTTGGCAATTACACATTTTATTTGTACATATTTTTTAATCTAACTTTTCAGTTATAGTATAGATATTGATTTGTTGGTTTTCAAGTTTGAGTTGATAGTCTACTCTTAGCTCTTTGTCATTTAGTTAGTTCTCATCTATTTATTCATTTCTTTGTTAATGTTCCTGCATTATTAAGATAACCTGACTTAGTAGATTGCTTCAATGCTATCTCTCTTGCTTTTTCATAAGTTAATGGAACTTTTCTTTTTTGCTCCAATACTCTTTGTGTCATAGTGTCAAGTATATTCATTTTAATATCATCTAATTAATTTTGCAAAACTTAATGGGCTTGGCAATGATTGTAATGTATATGGTATATTAGGAGCAGAAAATTGAAGTGCATTAGATACTTTTGGTATAATCTGCATACTTCACATTCATCAAGCTACTAATGGGACTACTCAGGCAGTTACTTGTCAAGCAGTAAATGCTCATCATCTTTGTTCTCACATATAATTACTTCTATTTTTATCTAATTCACTTTCTCGGCTTTTTACATATTTATCCACAGTCGCATCATCCGCATAAGGGTTCATTTTAGCAACTGCTCATACTCATCTTCACACTAATTTTCAAGCTACTGTTGGAAGTGCAGTTACTGTGTCTAATACTCAGGCAGTAAAGTCAGTAAATCAATTACTAGCAGGAGCAATATTTGCATTATCAAACATAGGACTTGTTAATTCTTGATAACTAGGATATTTAGATTGGTAAACTTGATTTATTCAACCAGTTCATTTTATAAAACTATCTATGAACGGCTTTACCATTTGAGGATTATCAGCCATCTTAGTTTGTAAGTCTGTTAAACTAGTGGAACTTCATATAATATCGTTTACAGATACCTTCGCTACTGGTTTTTCTTTAACAATATAAGCATCGCCATTGCTATCTAGTGAGAATTGTTGTCCCTTTGAGTTCTTATATACTTTATTTCAGTTATTTTGATAACCTACTGGTTTGAATTTGTCTGCTTGTACTTTATAAGTATCAATGTTATCTGCATTTTGTCATTGAACATATCTATAATCATATCCTCATTGCTTTCAAAAACTATCAGGCTTAGCTCATTCTGCAACAGCCATTCTTCTAGCTACTTCAAAATCTCTACTTCAAGCAATCTTTGGATTATATACTTCTCCTTTTAATACCTCAGTTGCTCTATCTCATTCCTTTGGAATAGCCATCATTCTAGCCTTCCTAACGATAGGAGTTCAGTCTGCATTTGTTCAAATTGTTTTGTTTACTATTGTAGCCATTATATATATATATATATTAAATATCAGTTAATTATACATTACGAACAGGTAGTTAGCCTTTCATCTTTCTTGTGGCAATCATCTCATTCTTTACAATCACATTGTATGAATGCACACTCATCATATTTTATTTCTGTTTCAATATCTAATCTCCCAAAGAAGCCTCAGAATTGTATTTGATTTGTAAAGGCGAATTCAAACTTAAATGTTTTGCCTGTTGTATCTTGTGGGAATTTTATATGATGGTTTACAAATGAAGCTAGGTGATGTTTTTTATTTTCTTCACATAGACATTTCTCATAATAGAACTCCTCTGGACATTCACAATCTAGCACTTCTTCTGGTCAAAATACAGAATGTTCACAAGGGTCATTAAATGACTCACAAGATGACTTTCTAATCATATTACATTTAGGAACAAAAGTATTATTTCAATTCCTTATATTTTCTAATGATTGTAGGTATCAAGACTTATCAAAACCTCAAAGAGTTAATGTCGGTCTATATAATCATCTTTCGCTTGTAACTGATAGTATAGCTTTACCATCAAGATTGCTTTCATTTCACAACTGTAACTGCAAGAAATCTAATTGCTTTGTTGTAAAACTATCTAACACTGTTTGTCAAGGTATTCAACTTACATCATCTCATACATATCGGATTATTCTTCATTCTATAACAGATATAGCACAATCTTTATCGCCACAATATCTATATATACCTTCTGGTCAAATCCAATCTCATTCTATATACTTATTTAACTTTGCACAACAAACAAAATGTTTAATCCATATCTTATATCTTTTATTAAATATAAGTATCTTTGTTTTAGCTGATTTCTTATGATTGATTATTATTCTAAACACATCGTCATCTCAACTTAAATAAACATCATCACCTTTTCTTATATTTTCTAAGTCTCATAATATTTGAGCACAGAAACCATTATCTGTTAAGTCTGTTGTTCTGAATGTTAATTTGCCTGTTCCATCTGGTATAATAGAGAGAGTGTATATATGTTTATTACTTCAAACAAAGAACATACTATCTGGTGCATCTTTTGCTTGTCAAGTTACATCAAAAGAAAACTGTGTATATGCTTCTCATCTTCCATTACTATTTTGTCGTATTCATAAATTCTTTCTAGTTCTATTGAATATTGAATAATAAGTACCTAGCTTTTCATCACGAGTTATATATGCTCATCATATAAAGTTTCTACCAAAATAAGCTATGTAGTTTTGGAATGTATCCATACCTATCACTCACATTCATATATCTGCGAAATCTTCTGCTTGGTTCTGTCATATTCAAGGTTGTGAATATGTTAATGCTCAGGTGAATGGATTGTATCCGTATAACATTCTACCGAAAGCAGAGTCATATACTCCTGCGAAATACTGACAAGCATCAAGAAAACAATTCTTAAATCATTCTGTTCAGTCTAATAGGAACTTCATTCATTCACAACTTGGATAGCCTATCACTTCATCTAGTTTAGAGAACACAACATAACTGACATACTTTCATTCAGTTTGTGGCTGTATGAGATAATCTTGTGTAAGATAAGGATAAGTCTGCACAACTCAATTACCATCTGTATATGTGTATGTTTTAACGACAGTACCTAGTGTTCCAGCCTCAAATCAAGTTCGTGGATTTTGCATTATCAATCTATCTCAATCTTTTCAAGCTACTTGATTTATTTGTCAGCAATTAGCTCACTCATCTGCCTTATATATGTATATATAATCTCAGGGTTTTATGCTTCAAGTACCATTATTGAAGTTTCGTGGATTAGAATAACTAACAGCATCATCTGAAAAATATCATTCTAGTAATCAAGGAACTACTGATTGATTTTGTTGTATTCAAGTTGTAGATGTCGTGCTTCATTGAAATAATGTAGCTTTTTCTCAGGCAGGAAGATATGTTACAATAAACTTATCAAACTCACCACAATAGCAATCCTCTTTCACCATCTTTAACTCACAACCATTTAGTTGGTATATTCTTATTGTTTTTTTATCATCGCTAATCCACATAAAATATGGGACTTCTTTGAATATTATCTTATCTGTAATCTTACCTCATATTGTAGGCTTGCTTCAATTAGCTAATGTAAAGTCAGCTATCTTATAACCTTTTCTTCTTTTAAGAAAAAATCTACTAGAACCCTGAATATTGTAGTATGGTGCTTTATCCACCTCAACATCTATGAACTCAGAGTAGACTATGTGACTTCCTTCTATAAGTGGTCAGATAATTTGTTTTTTTTCCATTAGTCTATTTTATGACATTCATCGCATTTTGCTAGTTCATTCCATTTTTCTTTTAAGTCTTTTTCTGACTTTGTAAGACATTCTTTTTTCTTAGATGCAAAGGCTTGCTTTACAGAAGCATAAGTTAAAAGCACAGCATATTCACTTGCTTTATTTTGCATAAATGGGTGTATTCCAAATTCTTCCATAGTGTTAATTGATTAAAGAGTAATTTCTTCTATTTGTTCATCAAAAGTTTTGTGTATTTGTTGCTTTCATTATTCTAGGTGTAGCACGAGGGTATGTTTCTTGCAGCTTTGTTATTATATCTATGAAGTCTAGCTTATATTTATTTTCTGTTCAGTCGTTTGTAGTGAAGTATTTAAGGAGTATATTCATAGCTCAAAACAAGTATTCAGGTATCTCTACTTCTCAGTTTATATCATCTCCTATTTTAGGTCGTTTATAATAAGATATATAAGCTGATTTTATTCAAGTTGGTATAGAATAGCTTATTGTATTACTCATAGGACATTCCATAAAGTATTGTCCACTTCTTGATTTTCTTCTTGGACTAATATCCATCATTCGTATCTTTCAGTATCATTCATCACAACAAGTAGAACAATTCTCTTCTATATCAAAACAATCTACACAAGCATCGCACACCTCTCCGTATCGTCAGTTTATTCTAAATACATTAAATTCTGTTTTCTTTGTATTTACTGTTGGGTCTACTTCTTCTCGTGCAGCAAATCAAGGGAGCTGATAAATATAAGGCATAGCAAAACTGACAACCTTTTTTAATTCAGGTATAATTCTATCACAGTCAATCTTACTGTCTTTTATGAAGTCTGATATTTTTATATTGTTACACATTATCAGTTAATTATACATTGAATACAAGAAAAAACCCTCTTGTTCAAGGAGGGCTTTATATATTTAATTAAACAGTAACTTGATTTCCAAGATGGTCACATCTTAATTTAGGAGTAACTGTACATCCAACTCTTGCATCACAGATAGCAGTAGAGCAAGTTGCAATACTTCTAAGATTGTGAACTAATTGATAAGCACCAGAACAAGTGTGCATCAATACCTGAGCAAATGTAAGATGTCCTTTCATAGAAGTACAATCTCTGTGTCCGTTAAGTTGATTATTGAAGTCAGCATCAGTAACAATCTCTACTTTGATTTCATCATTGTAAAGAATATTAGGCATACCAGCATCAGTGTAATCCATACCTCTAACTGGGAATGGCAACATAGCTATAAGACTAGAAGGCANNCACTTCGCATTACATTCTTAGTAGGAGTGTAAACTTTATCCATCCAAGAAGTATGAACGAAATCAAACTCAACACCTTGATAACTAAACTTAGTGAAATAAGGAGCAGATACTTTTCTGATAAGACCAGTAGCAGCTACAATAGATTGAACATTAAGTGCAGTGTTATCTCTGAATGTTTCAGTGAAACCTTCTGATAACATAGATACAGCTTCAAGTCCAGCTCTTGTTGTATAGAATGTAACAACATCACCTACTTTGTAAACACCAGAAGCTAAGATATTAGCAACAACAGTATTTTTGAAGTAGTCAGTGATATCTTTATCACATTCAGCAGCAGCACAGCAAGAATCAAAATTCCATACTAAACCTTTAAGAGAATTAGAAGGAGTAAGTGCATCAGTTGGATATTTAGCCAATACACAAGCATTAGCTCTGTATAATTCATCTTCCCAAGACATTGTAGAAGAAGGAGTGCTTCCAACTTGTGGTCTATTAGAACCAAGTCTTACAACTTCATTCAAGAATGTTCTGAAAAACTTTTCTTTTTCATCTTTGATAGCATTGTTGATGAAATCATCTTCTGTGAAAGTAGCATCTTTCTGATGGTATCCGAATCTATCTTGTGCAATTTCGCAAAGAGAAATATCAAATCCAACTGGAATTCTACTAAAATGAGAAGTCTTTTCAATTTGAGGTCTGTCGTATCTAGCCTTAGTGTAAGTGAGTGGGTCACAAGTACCAATCTTCGCCAAAGCAGAAGTAGTAACAAGTCTAGAACCAACTGGGATTACAGGGAGAGCTTGAACAGTAGTGATAGTAGTTGCAGTAACAGCTTGTACTTCTACAACAATAGGAGGACAAACAACATCACACAAATCAATAGTGATTTTATCACCAACATAAACTCCACCTAAGTTAGCATAGTTTTCTAAACTAGCAACAGGGATTGCAGTACCTGCTGGTATTTCAACAGTTGAAAGAGTTTCACCGTAGTAAAATTCTCCGTCTTGTTCATACCAAGTAATACCACAACATTTATTCAACATCATCTTCTGAGTGAAGAAGTTGTTACCTTGATAAAGGTCATTAAAAACATTCTTAACATTAGCAAATCCATTCTCATCGATGTTAAACATAATATGAGAAAGTTCAGGTAATTCTCTTACGAAGAGTTTATGTAAAGGCATTCCATTTCTGTATGCACCTTCCATTAGATCTCTTACTGAGAACTTTGCTTCACCTTGACAACCTTCGGTACATAGTTGTCCATTTCCAAAACAAGTAGCCATTTAGTGTAATAAAATAATTAAATATATATGTTAGCCATTAGGCTTCATAACTAGATTTTCTAGCGAAAGGCATTACTTTCACTGGTTTAGGTTCTTCTTTCTTTTCTGTATTAGATGTTTCTACTTGTTTAACTTGTTCAACAACGACTTCCCCCGTGAAAGATTTTTTGAAGAGCATTGTATCAAAGTCTTCAAAACTATCTGCGAGCGTGTATGAACATTCTCTAATAAACTTTTTCTTATTTTCATCTGTTTTAGATTTTTTATATTCGTAAAGAGTTTTAATTGTTAGTCTATCTTCTGGAAGCACTTGGACTGAGTTTCTATACTTATCAAAGTTTTTCTTTTCCTCTTCTCTCATCACTTCTTTTAGCATTTCGTTTTCTCTTTCTAGTTTAGCATTCTCTATTTCTAACTTAGTCTTTTCGTCATAGAGCTTTCTAAATTCAGCAACTACATCTAAGTTATCATTATTTATAGCTTCAATAGTATTATCTAGCTGGTCTTTGTTATCTTGTTCAATAGTTTCAACTGACTCCCCTATTTCTGCATTTACTTGCTCTTCAATGTCTTCGTGTATTTCTTCTGTCATAAGTTCTTCTTGTTTGTTTTCTAGTTGGTCAATAACATTTTGTTCAACTACTAATTCTGGTGCTCAATTCATTTTGTGGTGTATAAAAAATAAAATATCTATCTTTCAGTTAATACTACATAGCATTGGTAGGTAGTCAACCTATAATATTAGGTGGTAAGCCAGTTTCAACTACTTGTTGCTCTACTGGCTGACTCTGAGCTGTATATTCTACATCAAGATACTTTCTAATTACTAACTCTTTTAGTTGTGGGTCGGTTATTTCGTTAATATCTTTAAGTGAAATCACTATCTTCTTATCTTCCTTCTCAGCTGGTTGCTGTGGTGGGAATAATTCTTGTTCAGCTTTTATAAGTTCCTTTCTATGTGCTAGTTGTTTTTTCTTAGCAGTTATAACTTCTTCGTCAGTCATTTTAGCTATTCCATCAATCTCTAACATTTCATCAATAATTCTTTTTCTAGTGAACTCTCGGTCTGGGTCTTGTCAAGCTAGTCTATCTGCATATTGTAATATCTGTGATAGGTTACTTCTTTTTTGTTCATTAGTCGCTAGTAAATCCTCTGTATCAAATGTAATTTTATATCAGTTGTATAAGTCTTTAAGAGCAACCTTTTTTACTTCTCAATCCTCATCGCTAATTTCTATATCAGTTCCAAATGCTTTCATCATCAATGCACATTTTTCATATATATCTGATAGTGCTATTGATAGATTATCTACATATATACCTATCTTATTGTTGCTTGCAGATGCTTTTAGATTAGCTGCACCGCTAGATTGTTCTACTGCTCCACCTCATCATTCTACATAAGCATTCAATCATATCATAGCGAAGAAAGCACTTTCTATATCTCTTTTTTCCTGTGTCATCAAAGGAATAACATTTACATCTATAATTCTCAATACATCAAATCATAGGTTTGGTTTATCATTTCACTCTATAATACTTCGTGGCTCATATTGGAATGTTGTTTGTGGGTCGTTATTCTTATTCAAGGCATATTCCATTTCCTTTATAAACATTGGATTAGCATTGATATATTGAGCAGTGATTTTAGTATTTTCTGCTATATCACTCTTAGCTTGTGCTAGTGCTCATAGTTCACCTATACCCATTCACATAATACTTCAAGGTACTTCAATAAATTTAGAATGCACTATTGGACTTCAAGCAAATGGATAATCTGATTTTTCTCGTTCCACTAACACTGAGTTTATAATTACAGCCTTATATGTAGTGTATGTTTTCTTTTCTTTGCCTTCTTTATCTTTATCTTTAATATCTACAAACAAAGTAATCACTTCATTTACTCAATCCTCAACTGAGAACCATCATTTTTCTGTTGTAACTGGACAATCGCAAGATAATTCATTTTCTTTCACAACAAGTGTATTTTCAAAAGCTCTAATATCCTTCACTCTATTATAGTCGTATTTATATATCTTACTTCCGTTCTTTATATCCTCTTTCTTCTGCTCATTAATGTCGTAGAATTGGTCTATTTGTTCATCTGACATATAACACTTATCACCAGTTATTCTATTTAATCCAGTTGGGTCTATAATGGCATCAAAACAAGATATGTATTTAATATATGGGTGTTCTTCTTCAATAATATCATAGCTAATATGACTCTTGCCTTTCATTTTTTCCACTCAGTTAGCAATTCTATGACTAACTTTCTTTCGCATTATCTTAAAAAAACCATTTCAAGTGAGCAATCATTCACTAGCTGTCTTTTCAAACTCTGCTTTATTTTCCTGTTTGCTTACAATATATTTTACAAAGTGTTCATACATCTTAGCATACTTATTATACTTACTACCTATATAACTCTCTGCTTTTGGTCTATTTAGTTTCAATCTTTTAATAAGTCAATAGTATGCAAAATGAGCTCTTTTGATTAAATCAGTTTTTGAGAACCAGTTATACATCCATTCAAGTTTTCTTGATTTTAATGCAAAATACCTATCTCCATTATATCAGAGAAAGTTTTTGTAATCTCTAATCCAGCTAGGATAGTGGTTTAACTCATTCCGTTGAACAACATCTCTCACTCGTTGAGATAGTTCATTCTTTACCTGAGTTTCATTCATACCCGATAGGTTCTTTATATTCATTTGACTTTTTATATAATTTACTAAAAATGGACTTGATTTATAAATTTATTTTTGTATATATATTTGCTGGTTGGTTATTTCCTTTGGGTATAATCTATTATAATCATAAAGATTTATTTCACTTTTTATATTCTATTGTAGGAAGTGATTTTTTTTCAATTATTATTGCTTCTTTATTAACCATTCACATTACATCCATAAACATTTTCACTCATTGTAATTTATCTCATACTCTTCCACTTCATTCAATACTATCAACTATTCGTCAAAGAGCTTGTTCTAGATAGCTTTCTTTTAGGTGTTCTTTTTCAGATAGAACTAAATCTTGATATGCCTCCCTTGTTCCTTGTACTAGCTCTTTTCAATGTAGGAATTGGTGTTTGAGTAGAGGTTTTCATATCTCAGTAGGGATTGACTGAGTAGGCTGGGTCTGATTTAACAACTCATTGGAAGAATCCTCGTCACTCTGGTGCAGTTGCTTTTCTTTGTGGTGCTTTTGTTTCATTGTATGCAGTTTGTAATAACTTAAAATTCTTTGAAGCGAAGTCTTTGAATGGTTTAATATCATCTAAACTTAGCTTTGGTCATTTCTTTCACTTTCAACCTCATCAAGTAGACTCTCATCAGTTTTGAATATCTAGTGCATAATCATCTACTATATCATTTACTTCTTTACTTGTTTCATATATATTACCTAATGCTGTTTTAACAACATCTTTATATTTTTCATAAAGAACTGGGTCTTCTACAACAGTTATGAGTACATCTCTATTCTCCATAAACATTTTTACTTTTATGGCTGTTATTTCTTCTTTCTCCAAAGCTAGTTTGGGTAGCATTTCTGATATTCATTCTCATACTGATAGTTTAGCTAATGCTACTCTTTGCTGTCTTTCAAATTTATCTTGCGGTGCAGTTGTAGGTGTTATTCACTTGTCTCTTATTCTACCAACATCCATTAGGTTAGTTATTTGAGCATTGCTTATTCATTTACCTCTTGCTAAGTCTGTCTGTATTTCTATTAACTGTTGTATTTTTCATTCTTGGAATTTTTGTAATTCTACTCAATCTTTTCAAAGTATATCTCTATCATAATCAACAAGAAATCTTGAAGCAATATTTGAATTAGCATGTGGAACATACTTAAAAAGTTTCATACCCAATGCAAATCTCATATCATCTTTTTGCTTTGCAGTTATTTCAGTTTCTTTGGAAGTATCCGCAAAAGCAGACATAGTACCATCTCAATTATTTATAAGAACAGCATTTGCTTTTAATTCTTTCTTAGTATCAAATACATCTGACCTTTTAATTGTATCTCCAATCTTATAATCAACTCGCCCAGAATTTGTTAATAACTTTCAATCTACTGGTGCTATAAGTAAATCTCACTTTGCAACTGTTGCCCTTTCAAGTATATGTTCTCACATAGCTATAAGTCATAGATATGAATAATTTATCTCGTCAGTTCATATATTATACTTCTCTCATAGTTTCTTTCAATAAGCCGCAGATAACATTCATAGTTTTTTTTCGTCTATTGTGTATGAGTTTCATAACTGGTCAAGAAAATCCTCAAAATTAGCTTTACCTCAATAGTTGTCTATATATACAGCTCTTAATAATCAGATGTCATCAAACCTCTTCTCAGCTGGTATATTAGTTAGTTTTGATAAAATATCTTTACCATCAGGAGAGAACATATTTTTTATCACCATATCCTTAAACTTTCATTCCTCTCATTTATTCCTTGCAAAAGTCCACATATCGTTTAATCGTCATTCTTTTCATTCTACTGCTCAGGCTAATATTTCGTTTTTTAATACTTTACTATCTAGTTCATTAAATATTTTTGGGTCAATACTATCTCAGAAAGCTAATCACCAAGCTCTTTTTAATTTTCAAATAACAGAAGCATCAAATATAATATTAGAAAGTCATCAATTTATATCTTGATTTGTTCTTGCTATTGATAAATCACCTTTTAGTTTAATACTATCTACATTATTACTTAATCATATAACATTTTGTATAAAGTTCTTCTTATAGAAATTAGAAGCGAACTCTTCATCATCCATTATATATCATCTCATTGTGTAGACAGCAGATGCTCAAAATAATGATTTTACTGCCTCAAATGCTGTTTCAAAAATACTATCATCGTCATCAGCATTTTTTATTTTACCAAATGCATTTGTTAGCTTAGTGAATACTCCTGCTTCTCTAAATGTTTCTTGACCTATTTGTCTCATAAGTGCAGGGTATCATTCTCACACCTCAACTCATCTCAATCAGTTGAATATAGTTCTTCATAATGGAGATGAGAATATTCAAGCAAAAGCATTATAGAATATAGCCATCTTTTGAACAAAATCTAATGCTCTTCATAATGCACTACTATTTTCTATCTCACTATCTTTTTCTAGCTTTGAAAGATATGTAGCCATTTTAGCAGAATGCAATAATTGATACACAGGGTATAATAGTGTTGGATTGCTCAATACTTCTCATATAAAACTTCATACATTGTTTATTTTTTGAATAAATAATCAATTATCTCATACCTTGTTCCAGTTCCTTACAGCAGAGGTTGCTAAATTAGCCGCATTAGTTAATCAGTTTCTAAGCATAGAATTACCAAAAGAAGATTGGTATCAATAAAAGAAGTTCAAAAATCATTTCATTCAAGTTTTTTCTATACTCATTCATCTAATATTTCAGAAACCTGTTATTGTCTCTAAAAAAGTATCTTGGTCTGTACTAACTTTTAAGTAGTCTTGCCTTGCTACTTCATCTCATTTTAGCATTCTTTCAATTATATCTTGTAGGCTTCTTGCATCCATATTGTTATATTTCATAGCCATATTCCGTGCAGAAACTTGGTACATAGGATTTACATAATTATCTATGAAATCCCCCATATTTCAACTTCTTCATTGTACTGCTGCATATATTGTCTTTTTAGCAGATGTATTAGCCCTTTCCCAACCTCATCAGTTTTTGAAAACATCTGATTGGTATGAGTTATAATCAGAAAACATTTTTATTATATCATTTCATTCCTTTGTAACACTAGCAACACCATCAAATACAATTCACTCTTGCAATCATCATATCTTTTGTAATGAATCTACTAGCTCATCATTCATTCACATAAATCATAACCTATTCAAATCTCTCAACTGCATTTTAGTTTGTATAAACTGCGAAGTAACTGAGAAAAAACTTCAAATGAATGTAGAAGCCCTAGCAAATCTTTGTAATGTAGAAGTTAATGAATGTGCTTTTTTTAATGTCTCATTTATTGTACTTCACTTAGCATCATTTACTCAAAAAAGGTTTTTGAAAGCATCTAGTTGCTTCTCGTCTAATCATAAGAAAGATTTTGTTTGTACAACATCCACTCACTTTTGGTCTAATAGAGACCTAATAACAGACATAGTTTGGTTTTCTTTCAAAGCAAATCAGATTGTCTTTGAGTTCTTGAACAAGTGGTCTAATAGATTTTCATCTTTCAATAAATTATCTATCTTTTCTTGAACCTTAGATATATCAGCAACTGGTATTTCATCAGTAAGACTTGTTTTTTCAACCTCGCTTATTCTTCTTTTTATCTCCAGTAGCTTATTCCTTAGATTTTGTTCTCCAATAAGTATTTCATCAAAATATATAGCTTTTGTGTGAGCTAATAACATCTCATCTATTTCTTTTTTTCTAGATGGGTTGAACAATCTTTTGAACTGCAATTTAGCTCTTTGTGTTAAAGATAATCAAGTTGCATACTGTTGTGCTGTTGTATATCTATATGAGTCTTGTAATATCTTTTTTACTGTTTCTATATCTTGTGGCTTTGTACCTAGTGTTTTTATAAATGACATAAGCTCTGCATCCGATAATCACTGTTTTACTCTCTTAACTGCATTTAATATCTCATCTCTACCATTGACCATATTGCCAATATTTGTAAAAGATTTTGCTGCTCAGGAAGAAAATCATTCAAACATTAAGTTCTGAATATTTTTATTATTATCAAAAAGAACTCTCCCCTCAGTTTGAGTAAATTTTGTTACAGCAGATTTAGCTTCTTCTTGTGCCTTTTCCCTGCTATTATGTAAATCACAGCTTATAGACATCCTTTATCAATTTGCTCATTAAATTTCTTCACCATAGCATCAACTTCAATATCTATGTTTTTACCTTGTCTTGTTAATAATACATTGTCAATAGCTATGTTTTCTGGCACTCAATCGCTTAGGACTTGACTTATTGACTTATTTCATCTTGGTAAATCCTTTCATATTTTCATTGCATCTACTGATATATGTTGCTCTATTGTCTTTACGATATTTTCTAGTCAATCATCTGAATATGTAAATAATCATTTAAGTCTATCTGATATTTCTCAACCTGAAAGCACTTTGCTAACATCATCTGGCAATGTTCTATATTTTGTATGTAGCACTTCTAATGAATTTTGTAATTCAGGGCTTAACGAACTAAACTCTCAGGCAATAGAACTCCATCATTTTTTTTTATTAGTAATCACCTTTGCAAAATGTGTTTTAATATCTGGTGTTGCAGAGTATTCTTTTAGTAATGCAGGTAATCAATCTTTAACTACTAATCAAGAATATGCTTCTGGGTTTTGTTTTGCTAGTTTCTGCATAAATGTAATTTGGTTATCTACATCAGAAGCTACTTCGTTCATAAACAATATTCATAACAAATCATTTTCCTGTTCTACTGATAACACTCAATCTTGTAGTGTCTTTGAAATCTTTTTAAGTTCTTCTGGCGAGTCGTCTCATAGCCTTGTTAATAGGCTTCTTATCGTGTCCATTCTTGTAACAGTGACGAAAACATCATCTACAAGAACATTAGTATATCAGTTCTCAAAAAGGTTTTGAAGTCTTTTTTCTCATTTATCCAATTTTCTTCATTTCACTGCTTCATTTATATCATTGAAAAGTTTTTCAAATCTTGCTTTGCTACTTCCATCTTCTCATAACTTATAAGCAGCACTATACACTTCATTAACATCAACTGCATTTTTATTAAAACCACCTGAGAACTTGAATAATCATCAATGCTTTTCTCTCATTTGAGACATAGCATTTTCTATTTTATTTTGTGCTTCAAGTTTATCTATTTTTTTTGCTTCATATCTCTCAACTATATCTAGCACTGTCTTTTTAGTCTCTTGAACTTGTTTTTCTATGATATTATACCTCTTACTATATTCTCCTGCTCATTCTTTTATTCCTGTTAGAAAATCTTTTGTAATTAAGTCCTTAGGTTCTGTAAATCATTTCACTGCATTAGCAAGCTCATCTATCTGATAACCTTTTACAAAGCCAGTGTATTGTTTTCATA
>MTKZ01004184.1_pt1 | contig 18321 bp, 19 predicted proteins | sample 1042781 | NCBI WGS metagenome assembly MTKZ01 (sample SAMN06212207, study PRJNA360539) | anaerobic digester metagenome | biome: Wastewater treatment plant; material: sludge; isolation source: anaerobic digester fed with sludge from wastewater treatment plant | place: Denmark: WWTP Viborg ... | reverse complement strand
CCAAGAGCTAACACCTCCTCGGATAGTTGTTTATAGGCCAGAGCGCCGGCAGACTCCGGGTCATACAGGCATATGGGCTGTCCGTGGCTGGGGGCTTCGGCCAGCTTGACGCTCCTGGGTATTATGGTCTTGAAGACCTCGTCCTTGAAGAAGCTCCTCACCTGTTCCTCCACCTGCTTGCTGAGGTTGGTCCGAGCGTCATACATGGTGAGCACCACCCGGCGCATGGGCTTGCTGCCCAGCCTGGTCTCCACCATCTTTACGATCTTTATGAGCTGGCTCATGCCCTCCAGGGCGTAGAACTCGGCCTGAAGTGGTATCAGAAGCAGGTCGCAGGGGGTGAGGCTGTTGATGGTGAGCAGGCCCAGGCTGGGGGGAGTGTCTATGATCACGTAGTCGTAATCCTGCAGGGGGGCAATCTTCTCCTTCAGTATCAGCTCCCGGGCGATCTGGTTGGCCAGTTCAGGCTCCGCACCGGAGAGGTCGATGTTGCAGGGAGCGATGAAGAGGCCGGGGATCTCCGTGGGCAGGATGGCATCCTGGAGGGGCGCATCCCTGACCATCACATCATACATCTGACTCTTCAGGTGCCATTTGTCTATGCCCAGGCCGGTGCTGGCCGCACCCTGGGGGTCGAGGTCGATCAGAAGGACCTTCTTGTCCTTGAGAGCGAGGTATGCGGCGAGGTTGATGGCTGTGGTCGTCTTGCCGCATCCTCCTTTATGATTGCAGACGGTAACCACCCTCATGAGTAATTAGTAATTAGTGAAGAGTAATAAGGGTTTGGATGGAGGGTGGTGGGATTGATGATCGATAGCAGAGTGCCCAATAATTATTTACTACTAATAAGTAATTACTATATAGTAGCTAATAGTTGGTAATTAGTAAGTACTAACCACTCTTCACATCCTCAGGGCGCGGTCATATGGTCAATGCGCTCATGGCCGGCGTTCCTGTGCCCATGATACAGAAGCAGGTGGGGCACAAGAGGCTCTCCACCTCGGAGATCTATGCCACTGTCGCGCCAGCGCTGGTGAAGGAGGCGTGCGACATGAGTAGATTTAAGCCCGGAAAATGACGATACAACCTTGGAAGGGACGACCGATCTCGAACGAGATTTAGTGGTGCGGAATATTCATTACCCCTTTGAAATGAAATCCTTCTTAAAGCCGTTAAAGTTTATGGCAAGTGATTTATATACCAATTCTTGAGTCGCTATATGTCGTGCCTAATAGACAAAATGTCAATTATATAAAGTGATATGAGTAGGTAGATACAATGGAAAGGACTAAGGAGATCGCAATGATAGCTGGCGTTTTTACTATTCTTGGTGCGATTATCAATCCTTTCATATCTATAATTTATTCAATATCATCAACACCCAATGAAGCAGATTGGATCGAAAAGGGAAATGATTTTTCTTCCGTCTATCAATATAAAAAAGCTATTAATTGTTTTGATGAAGCTATTGATTTGAACCCACGGTCTGAGAGAGCCTGGAACTTTAAAGGCTATGCACTATATCGCTTAGGCGAATATGACACAGCCCTCTCGTGTTTCGATACTGCCATCAATATTAGCCAGCAATATGCAGATGCATGGAACAACAAAGGCGGTACTCTATTTCAAATCGGTAGATATGAAGAAGCAATTAAGGCATATAGTTATATACAAAAGATAGATCCCACCTTCAAGATAGATCCGCAATTTGCCGACGCTTGGTTTGAAACAGGTAGAAGCCGATATCGTTTGGGTAATTTTAACGAGTCACTACAGGCTTTTAATAGGGTTATTGAGTTAAATCCAGAATATGCACTAGCCTGGGGTTATAAAGGCCGTGTACTTGATGATCAGGGACGGATCAGTGAATCCATTCAGGCTTATAATGAGGCCCTGAATTTAAATTCACAATTAGCACCTGTTTGGTATAGTAAAGGCAGTATTTTATATATGCAAGGGCAGTACAACGAATCTATTCAAGCTTATAATAAAGCAATTGAGATCAATCCATATGATGCAGGTGCATGGAGCAATAAAGGCGTTGTCCTTTACCACTTGGGAAGGTACAATGAATCCATTCAGGCTTTTGATGAGGCCCTTAGTCTAAATCCCTGGTTGTTAGAAGCGCTGTTTAACAAAGGCCTAGCCCTCGATGCGCAAAACAATCATGGTGAAGCTCTGCAAATATATGATAAGATTGTTAAATCGATTTCAACGAATACATCTAGCCAACAATTAACTAATAAGCTTTTAGCAAATGCTTGGTTCCAAAAAGGCGTCGATTTATATCTCCTCGAGAAATATGATGAATCTCTTCAGGCTTATAATAAAGCAATTGAGATTAATCCGTATGATGCTGATATATGGAACAATAAAGGCGTTGTTCTTTACCACTTAGGAAGATATAATGAATCCATTCAAGCTTATGATGAGGCCCTTAATATAACTCCACAATTTTCTACAGTCTGGCATAACAAAGGCTATCTTCTAAACAATCTCGGTCGCATTACAGAAACTAATGCGACTATCTCCATGGCCGAAGAGCTAGGATATACTGGCTAATCCCACTGTCGCGCCGGCGCTGGTGAAGGAGGCGTATGACCTGCACGGGTTTGGGCCGGCAAATGGAGTATCTAGCGGCGATTAGGAGGCGTCCTATTACAAAGTTCTATGTTATTTTTATGGATACTAATTATAATGCCATAGAACCATTTGCCAGGATTCAACCAAAAACTATATCTATTAATCGTGCGTATAGAAAAGGGCCGCGTTTTGCGCTGGCAAGAACGAGGATCGAGCAATTCGGCTGAGTTCTTAGGCCCAGGGATATCGATAGACGCATCCTACCGTAGATGTGCCGCGAGTCTCGATGACCTGAGAAGTGCTGCCTAAAAACAGCATTCAGGAAGGCCGGATGAATTAAAGAGGCCCAAAGATATGCACGCCGTAATTGGCGTAGTAGATATGCCTTGAGTGAGATCCGGAATTCCCCAAACCGGCCCAAGACGCGACACCATGCTGATGTAGAGGCAGATCACAGACCCGGCATCTGGCGGTGCTACGGGTTCCCGTGAGACGGACGCTGTGCAATAGTCCAGTGCTGTTACCGCCTCACACGCAGCAGAAAGTCGAGATCTTGGGCGGGGTCAGGCCAGTCACCAAGGTGACTCTGGCTCTTCTTTGGAGGACGCTGTGGATCGGTGTTGGCCCGCCTGAGACTTGATTGTCCTGTTTTCGGGTTTTTCTTCGATAACGACAGGTTGAATTGTGATGTGCCAAAAACAGTTCTATGGCATTTTTTAGAGAATAGCCTGAAATGACCTAGAACTGAAGCCAAGGGCCCGGCCAGCCGTCAAGCCCTGTAGCTCTGATAAATTTCCTCTCCTCCTTTATGACTGGCATTCAAGACAGATGCTAAAGGAGAGGTCAAGCTATAAGCCTTTCTTTGGCTCTCATGGAAGGGATGAATAAGTAGGAGGGAGGCAAAAGCCAGTGTTATAGGAGGGAAAACAATGGACTTCGACTTTTGCCAAGTACTATATACGGCAATTGACGATATATATAACTTTCGGTTACGGCTGAGAAACATCCTCTCCTCTACCCAAGAAATAATCCGAAAACAGCACAATCGAAGTTCCAGGCAGGCCAGCGCCGAAATCCACAGCGCCCTTTTAGGAGGAGCCAATCACCGAAGTGATGGCCAGACCCGCCCGAAGCTCGACTATTATTAAGCCGGGCTTTAAGGCAGCAGTAGCGCTGGAATCTTACACAGCGCCCGTTTTACGGGAACTCCCTCTTTTGGGGCCTCGTGCTGCCTTTCGGCTTCGACTTGTGCCGCATCATGCCCCGACCGTGTATTGGCGTGAGATCTCCAGGCATATTACTGCGCTTTTTACAGCGCGCAACTCTCTTAGCCCGAAGTTTCAATCTCACAGGCTCTTCAATCCGAATGCACATCACGACGACATGCATCTCCTGTACCAGGGGATCAGGACCTGCCAGCCTTGGGAGCTGGTAGCATGTCGCCCCACGGAGGAGCCGACATATCTCCCCTGTCATCAGAGCGTAATCGGACAGGTTAAGCCCACGGCACGCCCGCCACCCTTTATGGCATGAAGCGGCAAACTACTCATATTATCGTTATAGATACTTGTAGTTGTTGGTCGGGGTTGATAGCCCGGCTGAGCACAAGCTATTATTTGCATGGCGATCTCCAGGAAAAGGCCTGGCCGGGAGGGTCCGGGCTGGAAAGTTTGGGGATGGGGAAGAGTGCGCAAGAGAGCGAAGCATAGCGATGCCGTCATGACCGGCATTCTCGTGACCAAGTTCAAGATGGGCCAGATTGACGTGGAGGACCTGGAGCAAATGGCGACAGACGAGTCCAAGTGGGAGAGGTGCTCGGCTGCGAGAAAAGTGCTGGATGCGGTTAGGGACCTGCCGGATTGATCGGGACTAAAAATCATTCTCATGCGCCAGCCTATGAATCCCATCAATGAGTCTTGAAGCGATCCACAAGGAAAAAGTTAATTTATTAAGTTAGCCTTAAAAAACAATAACTATACGGCAGGATGGGATCTATATCCAAAGAGAACTTGTTGCTATTATTTTACTGGTCTTCCTCTGTGCCCCGGCGTTTGGGCAGATGACGGCAAATGACTGGTTTGATCAAGGCAATGCTCTCGCGCTCCAGGGCAATTCTTCCGGCGCCATCAGTGCTTATGACGAGGCCATCAAGCTGGATCCAAACCACCATAAAGCCTGGAACAACATGGGCTTCCTTCTGGAGGCCCAGGGGAGATATGATGAGGCTCTGAGCGCATTCGACAGGGCCGTCGAGATCGACCCTCAATATACGATGGCCTGGAACAACAGGGGAACAGCTCTCGCCTCTCTAGCCAGGTACGAGGAGGCCATCCAGGCCTGTGATAAGGCTATCGAGATAGATCCCCAAGGGGCGGTTTTCTGGTTCAACAAAGCCAATTCTCTCTCTGCCCTGGGCAGGAACGATGAAGCCATCCTGGCCTATGATAGGGCAGTTGATCTGGATCCGCAATATGAAGCCGCCTGGTATAACAAGGGAGAGATTCTCGCGGGCAAGGGCAGGTATGAGCAAGCTGCTCAGGCTTATATCGAGGCCATCAAGATAAATCCAGAAAATAAGGGCGCCTGGAATAATATAGGCAATGTTCTCTCTGTCCTGGGCCGATATGATGAGGCCCTCCCGGCTTATGATGTAGCGATCAGGCTAAGCCCAGGAGAGGCAGATTTCTGGCATAACAAGGGGTATGCCCTTGCCGAGCTGGGCAGGTACGAGGAGGCCATCCAGATTTATGACAGGGCGGTAGAGCTCGACCCACAGGATGCAGATGCCTGGCATAACAAGGGCGTGGCTCTCAATCTGCTTAAACGCACCGCCGAGGCCAGTGTCGCCCTGGCCAGGGCCGAGGAGCTGGACCTTAAGGCCTAAGGGCTCAAACCTCTTCCAGTTTCTCGACGCCCACTTTTTTGACCTGCGGCTTCCAGATCTTGTTTCCCATCCAGGCCTGCGCGTCTTCGGGCTTGTCTAAGAGGGTCTCTGTTCTATCAGGAAGTAGAAATGGCAAGACCTGCTAGCCCGGCTTCTGAACATAGATCTGTTATGACATTCGTGTCTAGGATTCTTGATCTCATGGATAAATTATTCTTTCATCCTAAAAACAACTATAAACGCTAATATATTAAAAATCAAAGAGAAAGTTATAGCTATCGATGCGGCAAAAGAATAACGTCTCCTGGCGTCATCTAATGCTGAATATTCTTCTAATATTGTCTTTGAGGTTGATGAGTAATTATTAACTTGTTCGAAAATTCTCTCCTGTGACCGGTTGAATCGCGTCTTGTATGAAGGTATTTCGTATGAAGAACGATAACTGGAACGTGTTTCTAAATCGGCTAAAATCAAAATGTAGTCTGCTAAGGTTAAAACATATACATTTGCAACTTCAGACGCAGCATTATTGAGTTTTTGCCAATTATCATTTATAATTTCATTGCATTCATCTTTTTTGTAATCGCTGATAATGGAAAAAGAAGAAAGAATTATCGCGGATACCATTAATAATTCGTATAGCTTTTTATTCATATCATCAGCTATCTCTGAAATGCTCATTGATTTATCAAGTTATTCTATAATGATTGATATTGTATGGATTGTTATGCGGCTATGACTTCTCCTTATATCCCAAGTCTACCATACATTTATGGTTCTATGTCATTTACCTAAGTTATAAATAGAATGCCATAGAACTATTTCAGCATGCACAAAACCACCTCCGGCGAGAAGAGAAAGGCCCTGCGAAAGGAGGCCCTGGAGCTGGCCACGCAGGCCAGGGCGGCCATGAAGGCAGCCGGCTTCCTGCCCCAGGCTGGCCACAAGGCCCGGGAGCTGCAGGAGGAGGCGGACCGGCTCCGGGCGGAGGCGGAGGCCCTCAAGGACCGGGCCCGGCTAGAGGACCTCTCCATCTGGACCATGGAGAAGGTCAAGAGCAGCAAGAAAGGCAGCCGGACCTATTACTACTGGATGGCCACCTGGCGGGAGGGGAGCCGTACCAGAAACGTGCACCTGGGGAGCTGTGCCAGGATGGATGCAGATGCCGCTCTGCAGAAGGCCAAAGTCATGAAGGCCGAGGCCCTGGGAATCAAGATTTGAATATCGAAGAATGCGGGGGTGAGTTCAGGAGCTATAATTTACTACTACTACTATCACTAGCACCCCACCCCGTACTACTATTATTGATGCCCAACCTTTAAGAGCTTTTTGGTATGTTCGATGCGAGGCTGGGGTGAGCAGGGCAGGGAGCCTTTTGCGGTATTGAAAGATCCCCCTCACCCCGGACCATGCTTGGCGGGGAATCCTAAAGAGCTTTTGGCCTGCTTGCTTGCCAAGGGTCAATCCCGCAGCAGTTTCTGTGCGTCCTCGTGCATGCTGGCGAGCTTCTTGGTGATGGGGTGCTGCGGCCCGTACTCCTGCTCCGCCAGACCCTTGATCCTCCAGATCTCGGACAGGAGCTTGCCGATCTCCTTGGTGACATACCTGCGATTCTGCTCGGTCATGGTTTATGCGGCTCCATGCTTCTGAAGCCCCTCTTTCATTTTTACCCTTTTCCTTCCCGCCCTCGTCCTGCCATTTCTCAGTTAATATTAAATATATCAATACAGTAATATCTTATCAATTAAGGGATCCTCAGAGCCATGCGCCCGGCTCACTGAGAGCATAGTAAGGGGGAATTATCATCAGACCAGGCAGGTGGAGGGAGATGCCATGAACCAAGAGGATATTTTAGCCGTTCTTCCCGAGAGCAGAGATGAGGCCAAGTCCTTGAAGGAGATCGCCAGTGACATGGAGCTGGAGATGGCCTTCTATGCAGATTGGATTCGCGTTGAGAGGCGGCTCTCCAGCTCATTGAGGGCTCTGGCCAGGTGGGGCTTCGTGGACCTGGAACGCAGACAGAGGGAGGAAGGTCATAAGTTCTGGTATAACGCCTACTGGAAGACCAAGCCGGTCGGCAGGAGTGGCGGCCATGAGTCCGGCACAGTTGAAGGCGGCATTTGATGCTTCTCTGAGGATCTAGAATTTCACATCCACTTCTACAATTTTGGCCCCCTGCTTCTGGGCATCCTCTACCGCGGCCAGGTCCTTCATGAGGAAGATGCGCCATTCCGGGGTCTCGATCATGGCCACGGTGTTCTTCAGCACTGGGGCGTATTTGCTGTACCTGGGCAGCTTTACCACATAGCCCGTCAGGTCCTCCACCAGGTCCACATCAAAGCCGCGCATCTCCAGGAGCTTGAGGGCCTTGTTCCTCTCGCCCACAGTCTTGAAGTCGAAGCGGTAGAGGTCCTTGTTGTAGTAGTCGGCCAGCTCATTGTCTTTGCCGCGGGACGAAAATGTATTTTCAGCCTTTTTGAAGATGCGGAGCATCTAAGAATTCAAGAGCTAATGTCGTTGGTCAAAAAACTATTTAGGGATTGCCACTGAGCCCTATCTGATTTAAGGTGGAGGGACATGGCTAGAGGCAGACGCAACGATAAGGCAAAGACCAATGGTGCAACTCTCGGATTCGAGGCCACCCTCTGGGCAGCCGCAGATAAGATGCGCAACAACATGGACGCCGCAGAGTACAAGCACGTCGTCCTGGGCCTCATATTCCTGAAGTACATCTCCGATGCATTCGAGGAGAGACACGCCCAGTTATTAAAGGAAGTATCCCTGGGCGCAGATCCCGAAGATCCCGACGAGTATCGGGCGGATAACATCTTCTGGGTGCCCAAGGAGGCTCGCTGGTCCTTCCTGCAGGCCAACGCCAAGCAGGCCACCATAGGCAAATTTGTAGACGACGCCATGGTAGCCATCGAGAGGGATAACCGTTCCCTCAAGGGCGTCCTGCCCAAAGACTACGCCCGGCCTGCCCTGGATAAACAGCGTCTGGGAGAGCTGATCGACCTCATAGCAGGCATTGGTTTGGGCGACGCAGAGAACCGCTCCAAAGACATCCTGGGCAGGGTTTACGAATACTTCCTGGGCCAGTTTGCCTCTGCCGAAGGCAAGAAGGGCGGGCAGTTTTACACCCCTCGCTGCGTGGTTCAGCTCTTAGTGGCCATGTTGGCACCATACAAAGGCAGGGTTTTCGACCCATGCAATGGCTCTGGTGGTATGTTCGTCCAGAGTGACAAATTCGTTGAGGCTCATGGAGGGCAACGAGGTGATATCAGCATTTATGGCCAGGAGTCCAATCCAACCACCTGGAAGCTGGCCAAGATGAACCTGGCCATCCGTGGCATTGACAACAATCTCGGCCCGGAGCACGCCGACAGCTTCCACCGGGATCTGCACAAGGATCTGAGAGCCGATTATATCCTGGCCAATCCGCCCTTCAACTCCAGCGACTGGGGCGGGGAGAGGCTGCGTGAGGATGTGCGCTGGAAGTTCGGCGTGCCGCCTGTGGGAAATGCCAACTTCGCCTGGATGCAGCACTTCATTTATCATTTGGCTCCTTCTGGCATTGCCGGCTTCGTGCTGGCCAATGGCTCCATGTCCTCCAACCAGTCCGGAGAGGGCGAAATCCGTAAGAACATTATCGAGGCCGATCTGGTGGACTGCATGGTGGCCTTGCCGGGGCAGCTCTTTTACTCTACCCAGATCCCGGCCTGTCTGTGGTTCCTGGCCCGTGACAGGAAGAACGGCAGATTCAGAGACAGGAGAGGCGAGACGCTGTTCATCGACGCCAGGAAGATGGGGGTGCTGATAGACAGGGTGCACCGGGAGCTAACGGCTGAGGAGATCGCCAAGATTGCCGAGACGTATCATGCCTGGAGGGGCGATTCTGGAGTTGGCAGTTATGAGGATGTGCCGGGATTCTGCAAGAGTGCCAGGGTCGAGGAGATAAGGAAGAACGGCCACGTGCTCACCCCTGGGCGGTACGTGGGGGCAGGGGCAGTAGAGGACGACGGCGAGCCATTCGAGGAGAAGATGAAGAAATTAACTGCCAGGCTAAAATTGCAATTCCAAGAATCAGCACAGTTGGAGGATGAAATCAGAAATAACCTATGCAACCTTGGATATGAAATGAGGCTTGAGGAATGATGTCCCTTGCTGGTTGGTTTAGCAGTTCTGGGAATGCAGCTTTCGCAGCATTCCTAATATCTTTGATCTCTGTTTTCGTTGCGGCTGCCGCTCTGTATACAAGCTGGAAAACCCAGAAGAGGCAAGTTGAAATTGAGGAGATAAGAGAAAAAGACAGGCAGAGGGAAATGCGGAAGGCGGATCTAGTAGCACGATTGGCGGATGAAGACGGTAGAGATCTATTAGTTATAGAGAATAAGGGGCCGGCTGAAGCACGTGATGTAGTGATACTTATTAATGGTAGACCTCTATCTGAATATCGAGGCTTTGTACGAAGAGAGCAAGAAATTCGAAGCGTAGGACCTTATTCGTCTTTTCACTATCTCATGGCCCTTACGATGGGCATGGATCCATTCTTTGAGATTACTATTTCGTGGGTTGACGATTCCGGAGAGGCTGGGCGTTATAATACGACTTTGACTTATTAGAGATAGCAAGAGATGAAATCTAATTCAAAAGATGAGTACTTAGAAGAGAGGAGTGCAGAACTTGTGGGTATGAAGCTTGCATCCAATTACCCCATAAAGCGACTTTGCGATGTGGGCGTCTCTTTGTTGGACTGCGAGCATCGCACGCCAAAGGCAGTTCGGGAAGGTTGTCCATATATAGCCATTCCCAACATAAAAGAAGGAAGACTTGATCTGTCTGATGTAAGATTAATCTCTAAGAAGGATTTCGATTCTTGGACAAAAAAAACGAAACCAAAGTCGGGAGACATTATTATCACCAGAAGAGCCCGCGTAGGTGATACAGCCGTAATACCTCAAGGGCTTGAGTGCGCAATAGGACAGAATCTTGTAATTCTCCGTTCTGATGGATCTAAGGTGGATCAGTCGTATTTACGATGGGCACTTCGAGGACCAATATATGAGGAACAGGTACGTAAGTTCATGAATGTCGGTGCCGTGTTCGACAGCTTGAATTGTGCCGATATACCTAAATTTGAGATTCCTGTTCCACCCCTACCCGAACAGCGCGCCATCGCCCGCGTCCTCGGCTCCCTGGACGACAAGATCGAGGCCAACCGCCGCATGAATGAGACCCTGGAGGCGATCGCCCGCGCCCTCTTCAAGTCCTGGTTCGTGGACTTCGACCCCGTGCGGGCCAAGGCCGAGGGCCGGGAGCCTGCGGGCATGGACGCGGAGACGGCGGCGCTCTTTCCCGACAGCTTCGAGGAGACGGAGCTGGGGATGGTGCCGAAGGGGTGGAGAATTGAAGCAGTTGGCGATGTTGTCAAGATCGTCGGTGGTTCAACGCCAAGAACTGAAAATCCGCGATTCTGGGATGGTGATATAAATTTTGCAACTCCAAAGGATTTGTCATCTTTGACTTCGCCTATCCTGCTCAATACAAAAAGACGCATTACTGAAGAAGGACTTAACCAAATAAGCTCTGGATTGTTGCCAAAGGGCACCGTTCTGCTATCTTCCAGGGCTCCCATCGGTTACTTAGCTGTCTCTGTGATTCCAGTTGCTGTCAATCAAGGCTTCATCGCTGTAATCTGCGATGGATATATTCCTAACTATTTTATTCTTCAATGGATAAGACATAATATGGATATAATTATTGGGAATGCAAATGGCACGACATTTCTTGAAATTAGTAAGCGCAATTTTCGACCGTTGCCTTTAGTAATTCCTTCTGAGTCTATTTTAAAGGAGTTTGCCTGCATAGCTGAATTACTATACGGCCAAATAATCTGCAATCAGAACCAAATCAGCCTTCTTGCTGCAATCCGTGATGAACTGTTGCCAAGGCTTCTGTCGGGAGAGAACCAAGCCGAGGTTCAATCATGCCAATAAAACGCACCCGCCGGATCGGATCGATTAAAAATGAATTAATCAAGAAATCGCGAGAATCTGCCCTGGCAGCAGTCCAAATTTTTAACAACCCAAATATAATGTTTAAGTCAGAGATATATATTGTCTTAATGATTATTGCATGGACGTATCTCTTACACGCCTATTATCGAAATAGAAATACAGATTACAGATATTTTGAAGTGAAAAATAATCGCAAAAAATATGATAAGACGAAAAGAGGTGCTTATAAGTATTGGGAATTAGAGAGATGTCTAAATGATAGAATTTGCCCACTTGATACGGATACAGCAAACAATTTAAAGTTTCTAATCGGGCTGCGTCACGAAATTGAGCATCAGATGACGACACAGATTGATGACTATCTGAGCGCAAGATTTCAAGCATGTTGTTTGAATTATAATCAATATATTAAACAAATTTTTGGTGAAAAGCATGGAGTTGATAGGCATTTGGCGTTTAGCCTTCAATTCTCATCAATTTCTGATGAGCAAATTGACAAGCTATCGGATAATATAGATCTTCCTCCCCATATTCAAAAATACATTGAGGGTTTTGACGGCCAGCTAACTGATCAGGAGTTTAATAGTCCAAAATACGCATATAGGGTGCTGTTCGTGGCAAAAACCGCAAACACTAAGGGACAAGCAGACAAAGTCATCGAGTTTGTGAAAGCTGACTCCCACCTTGCTGAAAGCGTAAACGCACAATATACGCTTATCAAAGAGACTGAAAAACCCAAGTACCTGCCAAGCCAAATTGTACAGCAGATGAACTCAGAGGGCTATTCAAAATTTACTATGCATTATCACACTCTGCTTTGGCAGAGCGAAGACGGAAAAAATCCCGGAAAAGGGTATGGGGTGCAAGTCGCAAATACCTGGTATTGGTACGATCGTTGGTTGGCTTTAGTCAGATTACACTGCGAGCAAAATCGAACTATGTATGAGTGATACGAACTAGAATTCAGGTAGAATTATGGCACAGTTAACCGAATCCGAAGTCGAATCAGCTGCGATCTCCTGGCTCTCCTCCCTCGGCTACACCTCTATCTTCGGCCCAGACATCGCTCCAGAAGAGCCCGCCGCCGAGCGTGAGTCCTTCCTTGAGGTCCTCCTCGCCCGCCGCCTCGGCGATGCCCTGCACCGCCTCAATCCAGGCATTCCAGCCGATGCCCTGGAAGAAGCCCTTCGCAAAGTCTCCCGCCAGCAGTCACCATCTCTCCTGACCAACAACCGGGCCTTTCATAAAATGCTCATCGATGGCGTATCTGTAGAATACCAGCGCAAAGACGGCTCCATCGCCGGAAACTACGCCCGCCTGGTGGACTTCGAGAATCCGGAGAACAACGAGTTTCTGGCCATAAACCAGTTCACCGTCATCGAAGGCCAGCAGAACCGACGGCCGGACATTGTGATCTTCGTTAACGGCCTGCCCTTGGCAGTTATAGAGCTTAAGAATCCAGCCGATGAGAACGCCACCATCCAAACCGCCTTCCAGCAGCTCCAGACCTACAAGAAGGACATACCATCACTTTTCACCTACAACGAGATGCTGGTGATCTCCGACGGCCTGGAGGCCAGAGCGGGAACGCTGACATCAGACTGGTCCCGTTTCATGCCCTGGAGGACCATCGATGGAGAGGAAATTGCCCCCAAGGGCAAACCGGAGATGGACGTCCTCATCAAAGGCATCTTCGAAAAGAGTCGCTTCTTAGATCTCATAAAATACTTCATAGTCTTCGAGTCCGATGGCGATAAGATGGTCAAGAAGATGGCCGCCTATCACCAGTACCACGCCGTGAACAAAGCTGTGGAGTGCACCGTAAAGGCTACTTCTCTTGGTGGAGACCGCAAGGCAGGTGTGATCTGGCATACCCAAGGAAGCGGCAAGAGCCTCTCCATGGCTTTCTATGCCGGTAAGATCATCGTCCATCCCGCTATGCAAAATCCCACGCTGGTAGTCCTCAACGACCGGAACGACCTGGACGACCAACTCTTCGACACCTTCGCCGCCTGCCAGGACCTGCTCCATCAGGCCCCTGTCCAAGCCGAGGACCGGGAGAGCTTAAAGGATCTCCTCCAGGTGGCCTCCGGTGGCGTGATCTTCACCACCATCCAGAAGTTCTCGCCCGAGGATGATACGGAGAAGTATCCTCTTCTCTCAGACCGTCGCAACATCGTCTTCATCGCCGACGAGGCCCACCGCAGCCAGTATGGTTTCAAGGCCCACACCGTCAAGAGGAAAGAGGGCGCCTACATCGCCTACGGCTTCGCAAAGTACCTGCGAGATGCTTTACCCAACGCCTCCTTCATAGGTTTCACAGGCACGCCCATAGAGAAAACAGATAAAAGCACTCCTCACGTCTTCGGCAACTACATCGACATCTACGACATCCAGAGGGCCGTAGAAGATGGTGCTACAGTGCGCATCTACTACGAGGCCAGGCTGGCCAAGCTCGATCTCTCGGAGGCTGAGAGGCCCAAGATCGATCCCAACTTCGAGGAGGTCACCGAGGGCGAAGAAGAAGCGATCAAGGAGCGCCTCAAGAGCAGATGGGCCAGGCTGGAGGCCGTGGCCGGTGCGGACAAGCGAGTCTCTCTCATTGCTGAAGATATTGTCCGGCACTTCGAGAAGCGCCTGGAGGCTCTCGATGGCAAAGCTATGATAGTTTGCATGAGCCGTCGCATCTGCGCCCAGATGTACGAGGCCATCGTCAAGCTCCGGCCGGAGTGGCACGATTCTGACGACGAGAAGGGCGTTATAAAAGTGGTCATAACCGGCTCTGCCTCGGATAAAGAGATCCTGCAGCCCCACATCAGGAACAAGAAGCGGAGAAAGGACATGTCCGACCGTTTCAAGGACCCCAATGATCCTCTCAAGCTCGTAATAGTTAGAGACATGTGGCTTACCGGCTTCGATGCACCCTGCCTTCACACCATGTATATTGACAAGTTCATGCAGGGCCACGGCCTGATGCAGGCTATCGCCCGCGTGAACCGTGTTTTCAAAGACAAGCCCGGCGGCCTTATCGTGGATTATCTGGGCATAGCCGAGAGCTTGAAGCATGCTCTGGCCGAATACACCGAGGGCGACCGAGGAGAGACAGGCATTCCCGAGGAGGAGGTTGTGGCCTTCATGCTGGAGAAGTACGAGATCGTCCAGGCCATGTTCCACGGCTTTGATACCTCTAAGTTCTTCCAGGGCACTCCAGAACAGCGCCTGGCAGCAATAGCCGAGGCCATGGAGCATATTCTCTCTCTGGAGGACGGCAAAAACCGCTATATTCAGGCTGTCACTGAGCTATCCAAGTCCTACGCCATAGTAGTAACCCACGAAAAAGCCCAGGAGATCCGTGAGGAGGTAGCCTTCTATCAGACGGTTCGTTCCGGCCTATCAAAAGCCACATCATCTGATGGCGGGACAAAAGATGATTTGGATGTCGCCATAAGGCAGATAGTCTCCAAGGCCATTGTGCCCGATGGCATTGTGGATATCTACAAGGCGGCAGGCATTAAGACGCCGGATATCTCCATCCTCTCCGAGGAGTTTCTGGATGAGGTGCGAGATCTGCCTCACAGGAATCTGGCCCTGGAGCTTTTGAAGAAGCTGCTCCATGACGAGATCAAGACCATATCCCACAAGAATCTGGTCCAATCCAGATCCTTTGCCCAGATGCTCGACCAATCGATCAACAAGTATCATAATCGCTCCATAGAGGCGGCTCAGGTCATCGNNTCGGCCTGACGGAGGACGAGCTGGCCTTCTATGATGCCCTGGAGGTAAACGACAGCGCAGTAAAGGTGCTGGGAGATGAAACCCTGCAACAGATCGCCAAAGAGCTGGTTCTAGCCGTCCGGAAGAATGCGACCATCGATTGGACGGTTAAAGAGTCGGCCAGGGCGAAACTGCGGGTGATAGTCAGGCGGCTGCTGCGAAAATATGGCTACCCGCCGGATAAACAGGAGAAGGCTACGCAGACGGTGCTGGAGCAGGCAGAGCTGCTGTGCAAAGAGTGGGCATGCTAGGGTATAAATCTACCATCTTACAAAAAACAACCAAAATGGCTATTAGTTTAAAGATTCATTGCTGCATCTATGGGAGTAAGTAAGGTTCTCAGCATAGAGGATTTAGAGCGATATAATATTTGGTGTGATGAAGATCTAGTTTCGAGCTGGATTAAGTGTGCTGAATATCTTATTTATAAATATAATGCCACAGAATTTGTGATTAAACACAAAAAGTTATCTGATGGACAAGAGGAAGAATTTCAAGTTGGAATTAAGACCAGGAATGTTGATACGTCCAAGATAGAAAATACTATTCAAAAAAATCGTACTATTGAAGACGCTGGTATTGCGATGGGTCTTCTTACTACTCTTTGGCTAAGACCACCTAGAAGTTTTCGGGTATTGATGCAAGGGGATGGATATGATTATTGCTATTTACCCGAAGACAGCCAAGAAGAAGAGCTAATCGAGGTCACTGGCACCGAAAAAGCAGGCGAAGGCGACACCAGGTTAAAATCTAAAATAAAAAAATTTAATATTAAACACCCAGAGTCGTCAGGTTACATCTCCGTAAGTTGTTTTTACGATAAACTCCAAATACACTGGGGGCACAAAAATTGATGCCCGAAATTGTTAATAATGATCAAATACGGAAATTAATTAAATCAATTTCCAGTAATCTGATAAGAGCACAGAAAGAAGAGAGCAATAGAACAGATAGGACTATTAGGAATAATTATTTGGATAAAGCGAGTGCTGATAGTGTATATTTGGCCAAAATTTTGCTCGAAATGGGTGAACTTGAAGAGTGCTCAAAATATTTCTTATCAGCAGCATATTCTTATGAAAAAGTCGGAGCATGTAATCAATCTATGGCATGTTACGATAAATTGTTAGAACTTGGCGTAGACGAATTCATTGATAAAGCAAAAGATGGCCTAAATAGATTAGCTTCATTCAAAAGGGACGAGATAGATATCACCAGCAAAGAGGGTAAGATAAATGCATTGGATTTTTTAATTTGGAAGTATTATGGAGCCACAACAACTAAAGCCAAAGTATATTTTTCTGAAGAATTCGATTTAGAAATTTCTACAGCCTCTATCAGATCCTACGCGCATGAATTGAATGAAAGAAAACGAGTGATAATCTGGGGTGGACCGCAGGGTAGAGAGTATCATATATACCCGAATATGGCGGATTTAGCAACAAGAACTCGGCATTACGGGAAGAGTTCTCTATTTGAGGGATCTATAGAGTCTAGAATTACTGAAGAATTTAATATAAATTTTAATAGATTAAGTTATAATAAAGAATTATTTATAATAAATGAATTTATCAAACCGAAAATGATCATGGCTGTTGATGTAGAGGGATTCGTTCGTAATCTTAATAAATTTACTGAAAATGGCTTTTTGATAAAGGCAAAAGGTGTTCTAAGAAGGTTTACGGATCTACAATCTTCTGGCTACGAGCTCTCTTCAGATGTGCAGGCTAATGATTATAAAATTCATACTAATGATAAACTTGATGTTATCGACTCGAAAATTCTTCTTGATGGTCTAACGGGAGAAGTCATCTATGAAAGCGCAACTGCAGGAGATAATTAAATGGATGATTGTATCAGAATCCCGAATGGACTTCCATTGTATCTGGCAGGCAAGCTCATAAATGATTTTGATACCATTTTTTGCCAAGCCATCAACAATTCTGTCTATTTCATAGGTGCAAGAGATCACTTATCTATTAAATTAAAAATATTTAATAATTTAGGACTATTCCCTGATCAGAATTATAATTGGAACTACGCCTATGCATTTAAAAGTGAAGATTTAAAGAGGAACATAGACTGGTTCAGGAACAAAGCTAATTCAAATAAAAATGAAAGATTGAACATATTGCCTTGTGAAGATAAATTATCTATTTCTAATAACACTGTTAAAGCAGAACTATGTTCGTATGTAAAAAAACGGTCGCCCATCCCAAGAGTACCCGAAATGAGTGGTGGGGTATCCGCTAAGATCTCAAATTTAAAAGATTTAGTTGATCAAATAAGAGCAATAAATGACGAAATCGTAAATTTAAAACTAGTTAATTCTGAATTAATAATATCTGGCATGATGCATGAGTCACCAATTTATACAATTCGTGTTACACAAAATTTCGAAATTGAAGAAAAATCTACTCGTTGCTTAAAACCAATGCTTTTAATTAGCTGTCAATTGGCTTCTGAATTGGGAATGGCGGAACTTAGGTTTTATCCTGGCGGGGCAATTCAGTTATCCTCAAAAGGAGACAACATGTCTGTACGTTGTCTTTTAACTACAATAGATATCGTTGATCCAGCACGTCCTGGAAATTATCTCCGATAAAAATGGAGAGGTTTGACATCGATGTGGACTCCACGAATAAGATCACGATTTCACTCAATCTCTTTCTTCTCCTCCCACAACCTCTCCGCCATCTCCCACTCCTCGCTCAGGTCCACCCCGATATCCATCCCCGGCTCGATCCTCTTGAAGCCGGCGTACATGATGCACAGCAGCTCCAGAGCGGAGAAGGTCCTCCCCGGCAGCGACCGCAAGACATGAGTCTCCTTGGGGTCGTTGATGTCCAGGCCGTACTGCCCCTGCAAGCCGATCTCGAAGGTGATCTCCCGGACCTCATCCAGTGATTTTCCAGAGAACAGCCGCATGGCATCCAGCAGATAGAAGACCGCATCCATCCTCGGCCCGCGAGCCTTCAGCTCCCTCACGGCGATCTCCCGCAGGCCGTTTTTGGCCAGGGCTCGCAGCTCCTCAGGGGCGGGCATATCCAGCACCATCTGGAA
>MTKZ01012251.1_pt1 | contig 18322 bp, 12 predicted proteins | sample 1042781 | NCBI WGS metagenome assembly MTKZ01 (sample SAMN06212207, study PRJNA360539) | anaerobic digester metagenome | biome: Wastewater treatment plant; material: sludge; isolation source: anaerobic digester fed with sludge from wastewater treatment plant | place: Denmark: WWTP Viborg ... | reverse complement strand
GCTTCTGTCCGGGTTGCCGCAATCGGTCCAGTCCGTTCCCCCCGCATAGCGGTACACATGACCCGCCTCGTTTTCGCCCGGCTCGCAGGTGGCCGCGTAAAGGGCCCCGTCGTGGACCGCAAACCCGAACACAAACACCGCGTTGCCCGGGCGGCCGCAGTCGGTCCACGCCGGTTCCGTGCCGTCGTCCAGCCCGAAATGCAGGGTGCGGTAATTGGGCTGGGAATTGGACACGCCTGTATACGTGGCCAGGCCGAGGGTGAAGCCCTTGCGCGACGTTGCGTCAAAGTTGCTCAGCAAATCGCCCAGGCCGTCATCCAAAACGTCCTGCGTGTGAATCCAGAGTAGCAGGGAAAAATCATCCGCGCCGAAGGGGACACGGCCCGGCGCTTCAAAATAGGCGTCCCGGCCGTTGAACCGCGCCGGCGGGCCGTCCGGCCCGAGCGGGCTGAATACCGCGCCATGGTTGACGGCGTCGCCCCACTGACCGGAGTAATCCCTGCCGTCATCGACGAGGGGCCAAAACCCCGCGGGCGTCGTTTCCGCCGAAACGCCAGGACAAATGCCAATCAAGGCGAGGACGCAAATCATCCACTTACCGTGTTTCATAAGGGCTATCCTTTCGTTAGGCGCATATATCGACCCAAAACGGCAGGCACCATCAAAACCAGGAGACCTAAAGGACGGTAAAACGCTCCCCTGATCTTGGCGTCCTTTGAGTCCCTTAAGTCCTTTTGGTCCTTTCTTTTCATCAGTGTTTCCTACATCAACCGCCGAAGACGCACCGTTGGCCTATCCGCGGCGGCGCGCCAGGATCAGGTGGCGGCGGTGAAAACGGTGACGACTCGTGAAGCGCGATGCCCGGCGCGTAGTCGCGACCGGATTGCTGGTGTGTTGGGCGTAGGATGGAGCAGCCCGTGTCGCGGGCAAAGTTGCGCAGAGCGATGGCGACGGTTTTGAGATCGCTGTTGTCGTTTTCACACTAGAGCGCGCCAGCCGGTTTAGAGGATCAAAAAAGATAATCACTCCTTTCAGCGAAAAAATTATAACAAACAAAAATAATTGTTACCGGCTTATTCACCATAGTACGGATAGTGAGGGGATTGTTGTTGAAGGAACCTCATGAATTCCTTTTTGAAATAAAAACCGTGATTTCTATCTGAGATGTACCGCCCAACTTTGTAGGAGAAAATTGGATGATAGTGTCCACTTCTATCTTTCGAATCCTTATTGCGAATTTGAATAAAATCAGCATCAATTTGGCGATATAGGTCTTGTCGAGTATCGATACGATTTCTCAGCTCTTTAATGATATATTCATAATCGCCTTTGAGTCTTTGCTTAATATCTTTAAATTCAGGTTTATCAAGATTGGCATGCAGTGGGGGTAGAAACATCCAATTGTAAACCGGAATATCAGTGTTGTGATAGTAAACAGGCACAAACAGCACGTTTCGAATTTTGTAATAAAGATCAGATTGTTCAAATGTATGTGGGAAAAGCAATTTATCTGTTATCTTTGATATAACCATGATCCCCATAGTTTCTTTGGGATACCCTCCCCATTTTACTTGATTTGTCTTCAGCTCACCATCCTCGAAATCAAGAGGCGCGGAGGTGTTTGTAAGACCGATAATACGCTCAAGAACTTGGCCGACAGCACCTTTGTTGACCAAATTAAGGTCACGACATCCAGGAAGGCTAATCAAAGGTTTCCCAACAACGGCCTCAATTGACTGTCGTGCGGATTCAAGACGCACTTATTTTCTCCTTATTTTTTTAATACGTTTTTATTGTTACTGTTGCTTATGTTTTTCACGTGACTACCATATGCATCCTCAAGCCGTTTTACTGCAAGATTAAAGAAACCACTGTCTTTCTCAATACCAATGAATCTACGTCCATAATTTACGGCAACAACACCTGTCGTGCCACTTCCCATAAATGGGTCCAAGATGAGATCGCCTTCATTTGATGACGAAAGGACTACCCTTTTTAAAAGGTCAACGGGTTTCTGTGTAGGATGATTTCCCATACACTTTTCACTTTTTGAAGGTGTCGGAATCATCCAGACGCTACGCATTTGCTTGCCAGGGTTTTTGATTTTATCCTTTTCACAAACCATGTTCTTCATAGAATCATAATTGAAGGTATGTTTCCCGTTTGGAGCATTCCGTGCCCAAATTAACGTTTCATGCGATGCAGCAAACATGCGACAGGAAAGATTTGGACTTGCATTGGGTTTGAACCAGCAGACATCATTGAGAATATGAAATCCTTGTTTTTGCAGGGCAGTACCACAAAGGTAAATGCTGTGGTAAGTCCCAGAGACCCATAATGTCCCATTTTTTTTTAAAAGGTTGGCACAAGCAGCAATCCATTCACAATGAAATCGGAAGTCTTCTTCAAAACCATGGCTTCTATCCCACTCGCCTTTGTTCACGGAGTGTGCTCTCCCAGACTTGCATGTGAATCCGTCATTAGATAGATTATAAGGTGGATCTGCAAAGATCATATCAATGCTGTGATGCTTAATTTGTTGATGCGCCACATCAAAGAAACTGCCAAGAAAAACTTTACAAGAATCAGAAATGTCTCTTGAAATAATCTCGGCACAATTACCCGAAAGGGGGCTAACTGGCTGGCACATAGGATGACTCCTGGAAATAATCTATTTTATGAATTCAATATCTAAAGTATTTACTCATGTGTACAATCTAAATCTGTGTTTTTTGCATTGATACTGTGACGCATTAGAGATGTCGAAAATGCTTCTCCAAAAAATGGACTTGGCTAAAAAGGCGATGCACCGATTGTGTCATTTTTGACTTAGACATTACCTGTTAAAATTTCTGCAAGCAATCCTTCGGAAACCATTTTAAGATTCAGAGTATAATCAATATAACGGAAGCATTCTTCAAGCGGACGGAGCGTATTTTTCCATCCTTGACCGTCTGTAATCCATATTAGGGATTGTCCTTGCTTTGAAAGATAATCATGGAGAGTGCGATATTCACCTGCAGTAGACTTGAGTTTAGATCCGCCTCCACCGTAATAATTTGTCTCAATAATGTATATGCGTTCAGGTAGTCGTACTACAAAATCAAAACGACGGCTTGACTTGTCGACTTTTAACGTAATCCCCCACAGAGATTTTATCTTGTCAGCTGTCGCTTGTTTGATAAATGATAAGCCATGGGTTTCGCAAATGACGGCGACACAGCTTCCAACAATAGTTTCCATTGCCGTACCGCCTCGATTTTTTCTGCCATTGCTGTCGAGCCCAACTTCAACTCCAATGACATAATCTGGAATGCTTTTAATGACACGACTAGAAAACATTTCTAGAAGTCCCGTTTCTTTAGTAAAACGGCAAGCCTTTTCGATATCCTGATCGGATAGTACCGAACGCCTTGAAAAGGAAAACTCTTCATAAAGCAATTCGCCTTCGGCAAAGTCAACAAGAATCTTAAAATCCGAATGGCGACATGCCACTAACAGAGGAATCAAGCGTACTAAATCTGGGTGGCGGTGCAATAAAGATTTAAACTCTTCTTCTATATTATCTTTACCAACAAGATAATTCAGCGTATTCAGGTCTATTTCAAGGTGCCTCGTATTTTCGAGTACCTTAGTCCAATTAACGAAATAGTCCCAGTATGTAATTGAATCATTCAGCGTTCTACAAAAGAAAGCAAATACATCGTCTTCAGAGGCGCATCCGATCAAATCCTTATAAACTTGAGAAAATTTCATTGCACCTTCCCTAGTAGTTCGTAATGATCAGCTCTTTTATTTCCCCACGACGGGTTGCGTTACAGTTAATCATGCGGTTGGCTTTAACACGTTCAATGCTGAACCCGTTGTAGGCGTCATCGAAAAAATTATCTTCTGGGTTTTCATTGCGCGGGTCTGAATTGCTAAGCATCAATTTGGCGTCTTTGGCGTCCAATCTCCGAAATAACGCTGCAAGCCGCAACTGACTTCCGTCATCAAATACAGACGCAGCATAAGAATTAAAATTGGCGGTTTTATTTAATGGTCTATAGGGTGGATCAAAATAGACAAATGTTGATGCATCTACAAAGGGTTCGCAACATTCAAAGTCGCCGCACCTGATTTCTACCTTCTTGAGCAATTTAGAAACAAGCCGCAAATTCTCCGTAGGACAAATGGTTGGATTCTTGTACTTTCCAAATGGCACATTAAAACCGCCCTTTGCGTTTACCCTGTATAAACCATTGAAACAGGTTTTGTTCAAGAAAAGAAGTTGAGCCGTACGTTCAACCCAGTGTGCCCCGGACGCGATATAATCAAAACCGCCTTTATTCTGGTTAAAGGCGTCTCGTATCTTGTAGTAATAGTCATGTTGTACCACGTTGGTCAATCGCTTGAATTCCGTTTCCATGGCCAGCAAATGCGTTATGAGGTCCTCTACACGCTCCTGAATACACTTGTAGGCCATAACAAGATCTTCGTTTATATCCATCACCAAGATATGCTTAAAATCATAGGAGTGAACAAGATAAAAAAAGACTGCCCCGCCGCCAATAAAAGGCTCAACATAACGGGTCGTGTAAGTGTCTTGAAGATCTAACGGAAGACGTCTCTGGATATCATCCAAAAGTTGTGATTTTCCCCCAGCCCATTTAAGGAAAGGTTTGGCCCGGCCGTTCTCTTTCTTAAATTCCTCAAGCGGGAACAAAAGGTCTGTTTTTACTTCCAATACTTCATTTCTCCCTTTGTGCTTGAATGTGCTTGGGTCTAAATGAATCTTGTCGCTTCCAGTCCAGAATGCAAGTTTATCAAGATAAGGACATGCGTGCAACTTGATTATATTAGTTCAGCAATGTCTGTTTGTACAATACTGTGCCTTATGATTTCCTTAGCTCAATTTCTCTCCGATCTTAATACCTGGAGCGTACACACCACCACCTCCCCCTTAGGGGAGGCGGTGGTGTGTACGGGGCTAAAATGCGAGTTCTTTGGATTTGTTGTCGTACCAAGGGACGAGGCCGCGGAACTTGTTGCGGCTGTTGGAGCGCCGCCGTTCTTCGAGTTGGAGTTGTTCGGTGTTGAGAGCCTGTCTGATGGCTTATGCTGTAATTCCAGGGGCGGTATTGAGGTAGTTGATGAAGGCCCGGGCGCCTTCGGATCCTCTATAGGCGATCCCGTTGGGATTAATCTCGAGATGGGGGTTTTCGTTGACGAAACGGACAACGCGTTTCACGAATTCCTGATGGTTGGTGCCAGCATTGTTTTCACTGATTTGGACGCGGAAACCCGTTTCCAATTGCTGCAGGGTGATAGGGCCAAGGTCGAGCCCGTAGCTGTTTTTCGGTATGCCCACCGATACCCGGTCGTGTTCGGCGTTTTGCTTTCTTAGCCGGAGCACCCATCAGGTGGCGCCGTTGAGGGCGCTCCCGCCGCGTGAAGTATGATGCCTGCCGTCATTGCCCCAGGCCTTGCTTGTGTGTTGGGTGATCAGGATGGTGCAGTCCGTGTCTAGGCGCGTGTCACACAGGGGCGGCAGGGCGTCAATAATATCCCGGGCCTCCGGCGTCTTCCAGATGAAATATTCCGCGACCAGTTCCACGGCTATCCGGAACAGAAGGACTTGCGCGTCTTCCATGGCTGTTGCCAAGGGCGCCGTGGCAAGCATCGGCGCATCTATCGTATATGATATCTTTTTGTTCATGGCGCTTCCTTTTCCGGGGTCGGGGAAACAGGGCCCTATTATTTAGGCTGGGAGATGTATCTATGACGAGGGATAGAGACCGGGCGTTGGGCGATCTACCCCTGTACACGGGAGTCGGAAGGGGTGTATGGCGGCGCGTGTAGATGACCGGAAAGGCCCGCGGGAAGGAAACAAACCAGTTTACCAGCAGAGATCTTGCAGATTCGCATATTAACGGCGTGCGGCGGCCCTAAAAAATCCGGGACAGTCACCGGCGCAACTTAGGTTTAGGTACAGCGCTCATGGTTTTCGCATGCGTCGGAGGCTGTCCTGTTTTTTGATCAGTGTTGTTATTTTTCTTGGGTGGTGGGCCTAGACGAGATGTATCCGCGGCGGCGCGCCAGGATCCGGTGGCGGAGTTCGGTGGTGGCGGCGCGGATGTCGGGGGCGGCGGTGACGGCGGTGACGACGGCAACGATGTGCGCGCCCTGCTCCAGGACGCGGTCTACGTTATCCGTTTTGATGCCGCCCATGCAGGTAAACGGGATACGGAGCCGGGGCCGGATTTCGGCAATCAGTTCAGGGCCTACAGGCGCGGCGGTGGCGGTTTTGGTTTTGGTCGGAAAGATGGGACCGATGTTGATGTAATCGGCCTGCCGCTCCTGGGCGTCCAGGGCCTGTTCGAGAGTATGGGTGGACGCACCGAGCAGGAGTTCGGGGGCGATGCGCTGCGCCGCTTCGAGGGGCAGGTCGGATCGGCCGAGGTGCACACCGTCCGCATCCGCCGCCAGGGCGATGTCGACGCGGTCGTCCAGAATAAACAAGGCGCCCGTACGCAGCGTGGCTTCGCGCCAACTCCGGGCCAGGGCCAGCAGATCGCGGTCGGGAAGTTCCTTCTCGCGCAACTGCACCAGGCGCACCCCGGCGTCGAGGCAGGCATTCAGCACCTCAAGGGAGGCGCGGCCCGCGCAAAAGGATTCCGTAATCACCACGTACAGGTCTGCCTCACGAAGCAGGCCGGCCCGCGTTGTCAGGTCCATGATTATCCTCCCCTTACAAAAGCGACCAGCTCCAGTACGTCCCCGGGCTTAAGAACGGTTGTAACGAAGGCGCTCTTTTCCACTACCTGGTCGTTTCGCATGGCGACTACGGTCACCCGATTGATTCCCATCTGTTCCAGCAACGCGGCGAGGGTACACTCGGGGACCACCTCGCGTGCGGTGCCGTTCACGGTGATGGGTATCGGTTCCGTCATGAAGGATTCCTCAGTCGGCCAGGGAGGTCCTGACCCGGCGGTGGAGCATTTCTCGCGCCATACCGGCAAGGCTGTCCGCGTCCAGGCCGTACATCCGCAGTTGCTCTTCCCGGGTCGCCAGGTCGCCAAACACATCGTGCAGCCCCGCGCGGCAGACCTGTACCCTGTGCAGCTGTTCTGACTGTTCGTAATATTCAAGTACCGCGCTTCCAAAGCCGCCGTACAGCGTGTTTTCCTCCACGGTAACCAGGGGCGTGTCGCGCAGGCTGTCGAGCATGGCCGTGTCGAGCGGTTTTATGGAACGTGCATCCACGACGCCGGCGGAGACCCCTTCCTGCGCGAGCAGTTGGGCCGCGTTCAGCGCGGCCGCCGCACAGGGGCCTACCGTGAGAAAGACCAGGTCGTCCCCTTTGCGCAGGCGCTGGGCGGCGCACACATTGCGGTTCCCGGTGTCGCCGATATCGGGCGCGGCGCTGCGTGCGTAACGCAGCGCGACCGGTTCATTGAGCGAAAGCGCCCATTCGAGCATCAGCGCCAGGTCCGTGGCGTCGCGGGGCGCCAGCACGCGCAGGTTGGGCACGGCGCGCAGGTAAGACAGGTCGAAAACGCCGTTTTGGGTCGGACTGTCTTCGCCGACCAGCCCGGCCCGGTCAATGGCGAATACCACAGGCAGAGACTGCAGGCACACGTCGTGAATCAATTGGTCGTAGCCGCGCTGCAGGAAGGTGGAATACAGCGCCGTGACCGGGCGCATGCCTTCCGCGGCGAGACCGGCGGCAAAGGTCACCGCGTGCTGTTCGCAGATGCCCACATCGTAAGAGCGTTCCGGAAAGGCCTGCTCAAACTTGGACAGGCCAGTGCCTGTGGGCATGGCCGCGGTAATGCCGATAATACGGGGATCCCGCGAAGCCAGGTCTATCAGGGCCCTGGCGAAGGCATCGGTAAAACTCACGGCGGCCGCGTCCGCGCCCGGTGCCTTGACCTTGGCGGGTATGGCGTCCCCTTCCCCGGCATCGGTGCCCAGGATCATGGGTTTCACTCCGTGATAGGTGAGGGGGTCCTCTTCCGCCGCTTTGAGCCCTTTGCCTTTCTCGGTGGTGCAGTGTAGAAATACCGGCCCGTCCATGTCCTTGATGCTGGAGAGCAGTTCAATAAGCAGGGGCAGGTCATGCCCGTCCACAGGGCCGATATAATTAAACCCCAGTTCCTGGAACAGGCCGCCCTTGGTGATGAAGCCTTTGACGGATTTTTCAAAGTCCTGGATCGTGCGCGTTATCCGGTTGCCGATGAGGGTCTTGACGAAGCTGCCCACATCCTGCTTGGCCCGCTTGTAGGGCCGTGCCGTGATAAGCTGGTTGAAATAATGGGCCAGCGCGCCGACGTTCCGCGAAATAGACATCTCGTTGTCGTTTAGAATGACCAGCAGTTTCGCGTCGAGATGGCCGGCATGGTTCATGGCTTCGAAGGCCATGCCGCCCGTCATGGCGCCGTCACCGATGACAGCCACAACGTGATGGCGTAGGCCCAGGTGGTCCCGCGCCATCGCCATGCCCAATGCGGCCGAAATGGACGTGGAACTGTGTCCCGTGCCGAAACTGTCATAGCGGCTTTCGGAAATCTTGGGATATCCGCTGATACCGCCGCGCTTGCGCAGCGTATCAAAGCGGCCGGACCGACCGGTCAGCAGCTTGTGAGCATAACTTTGGTGGCCCACGTCCCAGATTAATTTGTCTTCCGGTGTATCAAATACATAGTGCAGGGCGATAGTCAGTTCCACCACGCCCAGGGGCGACGCGAGATGGCCCCCGTTGCGATTTACCGTTTCAATGATGCGCGCGCGGATTTCGCCTGCCAGCATTTCCAACTGGTCCAGACTCATGCCCTTGATGTCTTGGGGCGTCTTCAATGTATCCAAAAAAGTCGTCATCATAAGCATTCTTTTTAAGAAGGATGTCAGCCGCAATCAGGAAGGGCGGTTCCCGCCCGTATCATGTCCTCGGAAAAACCGCAACTGCGGCGCGTTGAATCATTGACATCGCTCTACGCAAAAAATAACCTCGTATCTCGTTTATGCTCGATACAGGTAGGTTTGCCGTAATGGCAGTATACCCGCAGTGTAATGGTTAACCAGCCTTTCCCTTCATATGCGCCGACGATTCGCCCGTTCTTCCTTGAAGAACCAACGCAACGTAACGTGCGACACTATTTCCCTGCCTCTTTGTACATGTCCAGCCGGCGTCGGCATTTTATGTAGTTTTCACCTGCCCGGCGTCATTTATGAAAAGCCGTCCGCACGAATCTACACGATTAACCGGCCTGAGCATTCATGCGCGCCAATCTCTTTACAGTCCTGATGTTGTCCGATTTCAGAAGCCGGACCGGTTCCCACATGTTTGCTGGAAAGATGCACTATTGTACCAAATCAGTGCCGGGACTGTACATTTTTAAACGCAAGATTGCGAGATTACGGGGTAAAGACACGCGTTGAAGGCATCTTTACTTGCGCCCAGAAAACGAAGGGGGCCTTACTGGCCTCCGGGTGTCGTCACGGCGCCTTTTTCTCGCCGCTGAGAATTTTGGCCAGGTATTTGCCCAGGCCGATAAGGGTCAGTGTCGGCGGCAGTCCCCACGCTTCGGGGATTACAGAGCAGTCGCAGACATACAGGTGGTCGTATTCGGTCTTGAGGCTGGCGTCAAGGAGGTCGCCAATCTTGACGGTACCGCCGGGATGGGAGGCAAGGTACCAACTGCTGAAAATGCCTTTCGCACCGGCGTGTTGCAGGATTTCCCGCGCCCGGACCGCGCCGCGCAACAATTTCCGCCGGTCCTGTTCGGTCAGTCGTTTACGTACGCCACCTCGGTCCGTAATACGCCCCCCCAGCGTGTCCTGCGCCTTAATCATAATGCGCAGCATCTTCCGCTGGGAAAACATGCGGTGGAACCGGAGTACCTGCGCCGTAAACAGCATGTCCAACAGAAAAGGCACAGACATGTCGGTCATCATATACCCCTCTTCCGCCAGGTGGATGCCTGCGGTCATGGGAATTTCGCTTACCCGGGCCCGTATATCCTTCACCTCGCCGCATACTGTGATAAGGGGGTCGAAAAAGAAATCATACCCCGCCCGGCGTATCCCGCTGTTTCGCAGGATTACCGGTGAGCCCAGGCCGCCCGCCGCAATAATGATATCTTCCGCATAGGCATGATGATTTGACCCGCCTGACGTGTACGTTACCCCGACGGCGTGGTTCCCGTCCAGTATCACCTTCCTCACCCGGGCATGATTGATGAGTTCCGCGCCTTTGTCCACCGCCTCTTCCACAAACATGCGTGCATCCCAGCGCACCCGGTGGGGGTCGCCATAGTAGCCGAAGGGAAAGTCCGGCTGCCAGCGGTCCTGGTACATGTACTTTTCCAGTACCCGCCAGTCATAGCCCAGGCTGACGGCGCTCTCCATGATACGCCGTGCCATGGGCGATACCATTTCGTCCTTCAGCGGTGCGACGGGCAGTTCCGCCCGCGCTTCCGCGACTTCTTCGCGTATATGGACGCCGTACTTCTCGAGCATGTCAAAGGGCGTGGGAAAACAGGTTCCGTAATAAAACATCGTGCTGCCCCCCGTGCACACGGCGCGCACTACGCCCAGCATCTTATGCGTAAGCAAAACCTCTTTACCCGGAATCCCGAACCCTTTGAACGCCTGCCAGGGCGTCCCAGTAATCGGGTCGTTGCTGCCCCATTCCAGCAGGAGAACGCGTTTCTTGCGTTCCGTAAGTTCCCTTGCCACCGTGGCGCCTCCCGGCCCCGTGCCCACAATGATCGCATCATACGCCCGGCGTGCTGTTTCCATAATGCCCTCCGAGATGCTTTGAAATTCAGGCACGTGCATAACAACCTTGGCTCCACTGTAGCAAAGGAAAATAAGAAAAAGCAACCCCGGCGGAGAACATAAACCAAGAAGGGATAACTGCAGCGCATTATAAAATTCTGTATGTAATACATGTTTCCTTGCACGGCAAACATAGTCCTTATTAGAGGCACTCCCAATCTGCGGTAAAAATTTATCTTGACACCCGTACCGAAATAATGTATATAAAATATGACACAATCAAGTTTTGTATTGAAAAAATGTAAAGTGTGAAGTACGGTTTTCCGTAATACTGGGATGAGGAAGTAGACTATGTTTTCATTACTAATCGATACTTACCCCCGCTGCCGGAAGACAATGTTGTATACCATCGTAAATGCCTTGGTTATATCCGCGATGCTGCCCTGTTCGGTGGTGATGGATGGGAGTCTGTCTCCCGCATATGCGGCCACTGCCGAATCGTCAACCCGGCAAGTTCCGGACATTCCCCTTGACAAAACAGAAACGGTAAACCAAGGACAGGCGGAAGAAATCCTTCCGGTTCCCGCGGATGATGTGATTCCCGTGCCGGGCATTACTTTGTCCCCGGAACAGCGTACGCGGCTGCTGCGGTTCCTGACACACCGGGAAACGGAGGCCGCCAACCTTCTCAGGAACATACTCAACGCGGCTTCCGTGGATGGGGAGTCCCCGGAAAGGAGAATTCCCTCCGTGAAGGAGATGCGGGAGTGTTTTGAAACAGTCAATTCCTCATCCGCCTCCGAGGAGATGGACCAGTCTCTTAATGACTTTGTTTGGGCGGTATCCAAGAGACTGGTGCCGGAAAACGAACTTGTGGAACTCGCCAAATCGATACCGGCCTATGGCGGGTGTGCTAATCATAAGTCTGTTTACTGGCGTATTGCGGTGAACCAGATTACCGGGCATGCATTGGCCGCATCCGGCCGGGATGAGGAGGCGTTGGGGCTTCTGGATTCCGTCAGGAAAGAGGCGGAAAGGGTGATGGGCGAAGACAGGATAGCGGGTTCCGACTACCTGCTGTTTGTTCCCGGCCATTACTTGCTCGCCTGCCGCGACCTTGGACGGGAAGCGCTGGACGCCGGTATGGCCCGGCTGCACCGGGTGGCGGAAGACGCCCGGGATAACAAACGGCTGCGCTTTGCGGCGCAGCATGCACTCGCCTCTACGTATAATCGTGAATACAACGATATTATTGAGGGTGGTATGCAGGTCGCCAACATGGTGGATGAAAATCCCAGGGAGGCCTTTGATGCGGAACTGGGCAATGAGCGTGAGCCCAAATACATTAAAGCCCACAGCGCTTTCATGATGGGCTATGCCCGGTATCAGATGGCCCATTTCGGAACGGCGCGGGAGTACTTTAATCGCATTGAAGTATTGGACAGTAAAAACAGGCGCCTGTCGGACGCTGCCGGGTACATGGCTGCCTACATGACGGAACTGGCTGACCAGGACGATGCCAATACGGTCTTGAGAGCGTACGGTAACTATGTGAATCGCTTTCCCTCGGGTGAGTTTCGGGACAGGACGCTGCTGAATGTCGCTGCGGTCTTTGAGCGCAGAAACGAATTGAGTGCAGCCGCCGCCGGCTTTCGCAAGGCGCTGGAACTTTTCCCGGATGCATCCTGGAACAAGAAAATTCAGGAGCATGTGAAGGACCTGGAGAATTCCATCAAGGCGGGCATGGAAAAACAGCTGGAACTGGACGCTCTGGTCGCCAAATACGGTTCTTCATGGTGCGGCCCCTATGCGCTGGCGCTGCTTTTGGAATCTCAGGGAAAGGCCCCCGATATCGCGGTGTTGGCGGAACAGGCCGGCTTGGACAGCACGGGTGTATCCTTGTCCGGACTGCTGAAAGCGGCTGAAGCCGCAGGCGTCCCGCTTTATGCGGTCCAGACGTCCAGCATGGCCGAAGTGCCGGTGCCGGCCGTGGCGCATCTCAACGGCAACCATTTCGTGTTTGTATCCGCGGTGTCGCCTACGGGCGTGACGGCGGAAGACCTCTTCGGCCCGGGTACCCCGGCGCCGGACATGTTTGACAAACAGTTTTCGGGCTATGCCCTTTGTCTGGCGCCGCCGGATAAAGACAAGACGGTGGATCCGGCTGTTCTTGACTCTGTGCGCGGAGGATCGGACGGCTTTTACTCCGATCTGGACGAATCCTATATGCATTGCATTAATCAAGACCACATCACCGATTGCCTGGACAATGGTGAGCCCGCTTCGGGCGGCGGCGCCGGGCGCAATCCCACCGCCTCTCCCAATTCCAAAGGCACCTACCCACCCGGCGACATCCATGAGGTGGCCCACGTGAATTTACCGGGCGCCATGAGCGACCCCGGCCACCCGTCCATCCAGCCGAATATCCCTTTCGGCGGCAGCACCATGACGATCGGCATGGGCACCAACCACCGTGCCATCACCATTACCCAAACCGACATTGCCATTCCCACCCGCAGCACGATGGACCTGGCGTTTACACGCGTCTACTATAATCCCTGGGGTAGTCACCGGAACTATGAGAGCGTTGAAGACCGGCCCTATAAAAACAATATCGGCAGCGGCTGGCGCCACAATTTCAATGTCCATGTGCGGGTCTCCAGTGAGAATGGCTACATTGGTTATGCCGATGCCAATGGCAATTTCAAACGCTTCTCCCGCACCCAGTCGAATGTGAACGGCTATGACCTGTACCGGCGAGCGCCGGAAGATATGACCGGCGCGGATATTAACGCCCTGCGCACGGAACGGGCCATTCTGGCCCGGCGCAACGTGCAAAGCGGCGCCGTGGAAATTATCTTTCCCGACGGCATTACCTGCGGGTTCAGCGCGCCCATCAATGAGCAGGAACGGTATTGCCGGCTTGAATGGTTCGAGGACGTGTCGGGCAATCGGATCACACTTCAATATGCCGATTGCCTGGCGCCCACGCCCGTGACGGGCGACCCCGGACGGCAAACAAATTTCGGACGCTTGATACGGGTCAATACTCCGGCAGGGGATGACCGTTACCTTAAATTTACCTATACGGGTAACCGGATTTCCAGGGTGGAATTGTGCAAGACCGGGGATGTCGTGATTAAAGCGGTGGACTACACGTATGACACTTACCATACCCTCAATCCGGGCGAAACCAGCCCCTATCCGAATAATTTCCTGCGTAGTGTAGTCAGCGATGGGAATTTCGATGCCAAGGTGGCTTATGAATATGACGACGGCAGCTATAATGGTCAGGATGTCGGTTTGTATCCTTCCAAAATCAGGGACAGAAAGGGAAACGAACTGAACATCAACTGCACCTATGGGACTATCGGCACCGATACCTTCATCAGTGCCATCACAACAGAGATACTCTATCCAAACGGACTTAAGACCGTTTTTACTAAAGTAACGCCGCAAAGGACAGAAATCAAAAACTTTGATGGCACTACCTGCCTCTCCCGTTTCGTTTACGAAATGGACATACACCGGGTACGCGTGGACAACGCCAAGTATTATAACCCGCCCGATGGTGACACCTATACGAACTGGTCGTATTCCTATCAGAATAATTATGACCTGGTCAGTATCCCCAATGCGGGGGTAACATATGAATACAATGCGGACGGCAGGGCCGTCAAATATACTTGTGGCGGTGTCGTCTATCGTTACGAATATGAACCGGGTGTACTGTATCCCAAAAAGATGTACGGACCGGGCACTACCGCTGATTTTGGGCCATGTACAACCTATAACTATGACATCAAAAACCGGCTAACCTCAATCAAGCCACCCCACATGGGCGCTAGCGGGATTACCATCGAATATGATCAGTACGGCAAGGTAATAAAACGCACCAACGCGGCGGGAAACACGCAGATCTATACATACGACACGCGCGGGAACCTGATTCAGCACAAGGACTACAATGCCGCTCAGTGGATTTATACCTATGATGACCTCGGCCGGGTACTGACACAGAAAGACCCGAATAACCAGGTGACAACCTACACCTATGCAGGTGGATGTGCAAGCTGTGGCGGCATGTCGGGGTTGGTGGCGTCCATTTCCCTTCCGGACAACCGGCAAGTACTGTTTGAGTATGATAACAACGGCAATTTAAAGCGCCAGACAGACCCCATGGGCCGTGAAACGTTTTATGAGTACGATGCCATGGACAACCAGAAAAAGGTAATTTCCAGCGAGGGACGGGTACAAACCTTTGAATACGATAAACTGGGTAACCTCGAAAAACAGACGAATTTCGACAACGTGACGACCAGGTACGCGTATGACTACCGGGGACTGCTGACACGCGTATGGATGCCTCTTGGGAACGACCTGGAAGACACCCTCGCCGTGAATGAATATGATTACCATGGCTGGCTGACAAAAACCACGGACGGAAAAGGACAGGATACCCAGTACGCTTATAATAACCGCGGTCAGGTCTGCCGCGTCAGTCGCGGCGCCTGGTGTACTCTTGGGGGGACCTGTGACTTCGGGCCTATCCATGTCTGGTACGATTACAACAGCCGCGGGTTGGTCTACCGCGCCCGAGCCGAAAAACGCGACAACACCGGCACCAACCTCATTTTTGAACCCATCACCTATTCCCATACGCAGACTACCGGCTTGCTGTACCAGAAAAAAACCATCAACGACGGGGTTGAGCGTACGGTGACCTATACCTATGACGACACCGGTAAACTGCTGAAGATGGACGACTGGGCAGACGGCCCGGGTCATGGTTTTGCTTATGATGCGAACGGTCGCCTCGCAACCTACACCGATTATGACGGCAAGACAATGCAATACACCTATGACGCTCTCGGACGACCCACCGGCATGGCCGCGTATGAGCCCGGTAATGACTACAACTATGAATATGATGCTTCTGGTCAAATGAGCGTAGTGAGGGCGCCTGGCAACAAACAGTGGGGATTTTCGTACGATGCCGCAGGCAGGCTGACAGCCTATACCTGGCCGAACGGAATGCGCACAGAGTACAACTACGACCGCGACGGCCGGTTGACCCGGATTGAAAATAAGAATGGAACCATTGTTGTGGGCGGATGGCAATACCAACTCTCCGGTGAAGGGCAGGTGCTGAACATGGTGGATATCCGGGAAAACAACCAGGAGGGCTGGGAGTACGAATATGACCGGCGTGGAAGGGTCATTCGTGCCCTGCGCCGCTACGATACCGGTGTGCCGCGTCTCAGTATGCACTATACCTATGACAAAGCGGACAACATGCTCTCGCAGACCCAGTACAACTTTACCGGACGCGTGATAGATGGATTTGCGGATAACAACTATTCCAGCAATCCGGCCTGGACGGTGACATCCGGGTCATGGAGCGCCTTGAATGGCCTCCTGAAACCTGCTCAATCCGGTCAAGCAGGCAGTATTTATACTCCGAATACTTACAGTGACTGTGATGTGTGGTGGTCCTTTAAACCGGGGACAGGTACTTGGAAAATGATGTTGCGCTACAAAGACGACAATAACTTCCTCTGCGCTGAATGGGGGCTGGGGGCCCTGCAGATAGCCGAACGTGTTAACGGGCAAAATACGTCTTTGACTATGCCGGGAATTCCTTTGAATGATACAAGTGTCTGGTATATCGTTTATGTACGGTTGGACGGCTCGTCCATGACGGTTTATACCGGCAAGCGGGGGCAAGCGCCGCAACGCTGGACCAGCGTGACCACCTCCATGCCCGGCGAGACAACACGCTTGCAGATTCAGACCAGCAGTACAGCAACGTCCGAATTCGATGATATTCAACTGTGCAGTCGTGCCACACACTCAGGAAACACCATGGCCCTGACCTATAACTATGCCAATCAGGTGGTCAGCAAAATTTCCGGAAATATAACCACCAATTTCAGTTACGATGCCTGGGGCAGGCTGGTTAAAAGGGATGCCAATGTCAATGGGCAGGACTACAGCGCAACCTTCCAGTATACCTGTGGCGACAAATTGGCCAAGGTGACGAGTACGTTTCCCAACGAAACCCCGGTGTGTGAATACGATTACGATGGGCTGGGTAAGCGACGAAAGAAAATGGTGGGAGATACCACCCTCTATTGGCGTTGGGATGAGGGATATTCCATGCTCACCCAGTATGAAGACCATAGCCCTGACTGGGGGGTCGGTGCGTTCAAACGCAGTTTCGTGCCCTTTGGTTATACGGCGCTGGCCGAGGGAGATATGGATGCTTCCGGCAACCCTGTAACCGCCGCGCTTACCTACCTTGCGCACGACCACATGGGAAATAGCCGGTACGGGTACAGCGAAGCTCGGGGGGTGGTCGCCACGACGGAACACCTGCCCTCCGGTCAGCGTCTGGGGTATACGGGTACCGTTCCGTTTCATGAATTCGCGGGCGCCAGTTTTGACCCGGAAAGCAAGCAGTATTTTTCGGGCAACGGCTTCTATTTCCCCGGTGTAGCCTCCGGTATCCTGTCCAATAATGTGCTTCACTGCGAAGGCGCATGGAGCACCGTCGATTTCATCATGCATTATTATACCGGGCGAGGCAGGACGGTCTATCTTGCGGATGTAGGACTGTTGGAACGCTATAAAAAAGATCCATTCGTGGAGCGTTTTGTTTCCAACTACAAACAACAAATCAGGATGTTGGCTCGAAGAAGGGCCCGTAAACTCAGCAAAGACTGTATCTGCAAGACCCATGTCTCCGGGCGCATGACCTATGTCAACGACGCCTATACCAATTTCACCTGGGATCCGTGCCTGCACGTCCTGGGGAATGGCGAACTCTACGGGACCGGTTCCTGCGGTATATCCGTGTACTGTCCGACCAAACGCTATAATTATTCTTGCGGCATGAGCTTCCACCAGAACGATTCCTTCCAGGACCCCATCGACCTGGGCGTCGAGCTAGGCCTGATCAGCAGGCCCTATGACATCCTCGCGTACTGGCAGGACACTGTCGGCGGCGGCGGACAACTATAAGTGGAATCAGGCGTCTTTACTCCGCCACAAGAAAAGTGACAGCGGACCATCGCCGTTATGTGGATTATCGCAGGGCGGGTGGGGTGGAATCCGACGATAGGGCGTTAATTTTTATAACGGGTCTGAAGTTAGGGCTTGTGCGTATCCCATGCCTGCGGAAGAACGAAACCCGCCTCCCGTCCTTTTAGTAAACGTACCTTCCCAGGTGCGCCATAGTGGCATTCTCCAAGTCTCGGCCTTTTAGTAGGCGTACCTTCCGAGGTGCGCCATAGGGGCATTCTCCAAGTCTCTGCCTTTTAGTAGGCGTACCTTCCGAGGTGCGCCATAGGGGCATTCTCCAAGTCTCGGCCTTTTAGTAGGCGTACCTTCCAAGGTGCGCCATGGGGGCATTCTCCAAGTCTCTGCCTTTTAGTAAACGTACCTTCCGAGGTGCGCCATGGGGGCATTCTCCAAGTCTCGGCCTTTTAGTAGGCGTACCTTCCAAGGTGCGCCATGGGGGCATTCTCCAAGTCTCTGCCTTTTAGTAAACGTACCTTCC
>MTKZ01011730.1_pt1 | contig 18334 bp, 10 predicted proteins | sample 1042781 | NCBI WGS metagenome assembly MTKZ01 (sample SAMN06212207, study PRJNA360539) | anaerobic digester metagenome | biome: Wastewater treatment plant; material: sludge; isolation source: anaerobic digester fed with sludge from wastewater treatment plant | place: Denmark: WWTP Viborg ... | reverse complement strand
TTAAATGTTAATTTTTAATCGCTAAAAATAATATAAGATGAAAAAGACATATTTTATAATCTTAGTACTAGCGGTAGCCGGATTAATCGGATCATGCAAGCAGAGTTTTCTTGAAGTAAAACCCGCAGGGGCGCTCGATCAGAATATTCTGGCTACTGAGAGTGGCGTGGAAGCAATGCTTATAGGTTGCTACGCATGCCTCGACGGCCAGGGCGGACCCGGAGGATGGGGTTCTGCAACAACCAACTGGGTTTACGGCTCGATCAGGGGCCTTGAATCCAATAAAGGATCAGATGCAGGCGACCAGCCTTTCATTAACCCCATTCAGACATTCAGCGAAACGTCAACGAATGATTACCTTAATCAGAAGTGGTTGACAGTCTATGACGCTATTGCAAGATGCAACAAAACGATCGACGTTATTAACCTAGCTCTTGAAAACGGCGCAATAACACAGGAACAGGCTACAACCTATACACAGCAGGTAAGAGCCCTCCGCGGATGGTACCATTTCGATGCATGGAGAATGTGGAAAAAAATCCCTTATCTGGATGAAACCACAGACACCAAAACTGTTACAAATTCCGAAGATGTTACCGGCAGAGTCCTTGCTGACCTTGAGGAAGGAACAAAACTCCCGGTAAACATGGGCGCAATCGGCAAGTTCAACAAGACTGTCAGCCAGATACTTCTTGCCAAGGCAATGATGGAGATGGAAGGCGACTATTCCGGTGCACTGACGATACTCAAAGATGCCCAGGCAAACGGTAAAAAGCCGAACGGTGCTAACATAGGCCTCGCTCCGACATACGGAGAGATATTCGATATAGTTAACCGTAACGGTATCGAGGCTATCTATACTGTCCAGTATTCTGTCAACGACAACTCGGGTGGTACAAACGGAGGAAACGGTGAGGTTCTTAACTTCCCGTACAAGGGAGGATCATCACCGGGCGGTTGCTGCGGCTTCTTTAACCCGACTCAGGAATTTGTCAACTCTTTCAGAACTTCCGCCGGATTACCATTGCTTGACTTCAGCTATAACAATGATCCCGTTAAAAACGATCAGGGAGTGGCCGTTTCAGCTGCCTTCGTTCCTGATGCAGGACCACTGGATCCAAGACTTGACTGGTCGGTAGGAAGAAGGGGAATTCCTTACTGGGACTGGGGTAAGCATACCGGAGCCGACTGGATCCGTGACCAGACATATTCAGGTCCATACAGCCCGAAGAAACAGGTTTACAAGAAATCACAGGAAGGTCAGTATACAGAGGTAGGTAACTGGACATCAGGTTATACCGCCAACGGATACCGTATGATCCGCTACGCAGATCTCCTTCTCCTGATCGCTGAATGCGAAATAGAAGCAGGAAGCCTCGACAANNGCAGGAGCTCCTTTCGATTCAAAGGAAAACGCACGCGTTGCGCTCCGGATGGAAAGAAAGCTTGAGCTCGGCCAGGAAGGCCACAGGTTCTTTGACCTTAACAGATGGGGTATCACAGTAACAGAACTTAACAGGGCTCTCAACTATGAAAAGACCATGGACTGGGGTGATAACCTTTATGGTGGTGCTACTGTAGGAACAGAAGACGTAACATTCCCGATACCTCAGCGTCAGCTTGACCTGAGTAACGGAGCACTCGTACAGAACAGATAGGACTTTTCTGCAGATATAAAAAAGGACATGCCACGGCATGTCCTTTTTTTTATGGACATGCCGTAGTATGTCCTTATAGAGCAGACAGGATTTTTCTGGTGATATAAGATATGGACATGCCATGGCATGTCCATATTCCTTTTTATATTTACCGTATGAACAGACTGTCAGTAATACTTACCGCACTTTTTCTGGTGTCGTGTAATGGATCGCCACGCTTTATACTTATCGATTCAGGTCATTCCGGCATAGATTTCCTGAATTCCATAGAGGAAAATGACACCTTGAATATCCTGAATTTTGATTATCTGCACAACGGCGCCGGAGTGGGTGCAGCAGATCTTAATAATGACGGACTAACCGATCTGGTTTTTGCAGGAAACCAGGTTTCCTCAAGGATCTATCTTAATGAAGGAAAGCTTAGATTCAGGGACATTACTTCCTCTTTTGCCGGTCTGTCAAACGATCAGTGGTACAGCGGAGTTGCAATATCTGATGTCAATGACGACGGATGGCCCGATGTCTATCTGACTTCAACTTCAATGAACAGCAATGGGGTGAGGAAGAACCGGCTGTTTATTAATAATGGCCCGGTTGAAAAAGGAATTCTTTCCTTCACGGAAGAGGGCGAAAAATACGGAGTCGCAGGTAACGATTATTCAGTGGCAGCAGCATTTCTTGATTTCGATCTTGACGGAAATATAGATCTCTATGTGCTTAATAATGTAATCAACCCTGAAGTAACTTCAGCTTACCGTCCAAAGATCACCGATGGAACATCCCCTAATAATGACAGGCTTTACCGCAATAACGGAGACGGAACTTTCAGCGATGTTTCCATAAAGGCCGGCATAGTCATTGAAGGATTCGGGACAGGCCTCGCTGTAAGCGACATCAACAAAGATGGCTGGCCAGACATTTTTGTATCAAACGACATGCTTTCGAACGACCTTCTTTATATTAACCAGGGCGACGGGACCTTTCACAATGAAGCGGCAAGGTACCTGTCGTATCAGTCGCGGGCATCAAAAGGAAATGATATTGCAGATGTGAACAACGACGGGCTCCCGGATATATTATCTCTGGACATGATGCCTGACGACTACCAGACACTGAAAAGAACTGTTAACGGCTTTAATTACCTGCATTATGCCGGCGACGAGGAGTTCGGATTCGAACATCAGTATATGAGAAACATGCTTCACCTGCACAACGGTTTCAATAATGACGGAATGATCCCTTTCAGTGAGATTGGTCAGTTTGCGGGAATATCCGCCACTGACTGGAGCTGGTCGCCTCTTTTTGCCGATCTCGACAATGACGGGGACAAGGACCTTTTTGTGACAAACGGTTTTCCCGGGGATATAAGGGACAAGGACTGGACAAAGATAAAGGCCTCGGCAGCCGGTTCCCTTACAACTGAACTGGCATTGTCTGAAATGGCGCCCCGGCTTAAGATCCCCAATGTTGTATTCGAGAATACCGGGAACCTCCGGTTTGTCAGGAAGGATGACTGGGTAAAGGAGGTTCCGTCATTTTCTTACGGTGCAGTTACCGCTGACCTCGATAACGACGGAGACCTCGATATTGTGGTAAACAATATAAACGATAAGGCCTTTATTCTGAAAAACAGAATAGTCGAGAACTCATCTGGAAATTCTTCCTTCATCAGGATAAAACTGATAGGGGGCAAGGGTAACAGCATGGGTACAGGATCAAAAATTGAGATCTGGCATAACGGTCATTACCAGTATGCTGAAAACTACAATGCACGAGGTTATGCCTCTTCAGCAGATCCAGTCATTCACTTCGGTGTTGCTGACAGCAGGCTGATCGATTCCCTGAGAGTGACCTGGCCGGGAGGGGGAAAGGCATCTGTACTGGAAAATGTTGCTGTCAACACAACAATTGAGATCAGGGAACAGGATGCTGAACCTGTTGGAGATTACAGTCCGGGGAAAAGAAATCCCGGAACCGGATCCCTGCTAAGCCGCCTCGAAAATCTCATGGACTATACTCACGGTCAGGACGATTTTAACGATTTCGCGCTTAACCAGGCTATTATACCTCATAAGTTCTCCCAGATCGGTCCCTGTATGGCGAAAGGCGATATTGACGGCGACAGCCGGGAGGATATTATTGCAGGGTCGTCGAACAGGCAGCCTACAAAGGTATTCCTGAGAAAGGGAAATGGTTTTGAAGAAACTGTATTTAGAGGACTTACAACACGGAAACAATACAGTGAGTCTGATCTTGCTATACTTGATACCGACGGCGACGGGGATAATGATATTGTTGCCGTTGCAGGAGGATATGAGAACCCTGACGAATCAGAGTACAGGCATATACTTTATGAAAACCGGGAGGGTATTTTTGTCAGCCATAATCTTCCTGTCCCCAGCTTCCCTGCATCAGTAGTGAGGCCCTGCGATTTTGATCACGACGGCGATCCCGACCTCTTTATCGGCTCAAGAGTAAAGAAGGGTATCTTTCCCTATGCCAATCATTCATGGGTGATTATAAACAAGGGGGGAACTTATTCTGCAGATCCTGACTTTAAACTGAATCTCGGGATGGTCACAGACGCGGTATGGAGCGACTACGACGGCGATGGCTGGGAAGATCTTGTTGTTGCAAGGGACTGGAACTCGGTTGTAATACTGAAGAATAACAATGGCCTTAGTCTTGATCCTTTGATCATACCCGGCCTTGAATCGAATCACGGGCTATGGTATTCGCTGGTATCTGCCGATCTGGATATGGACGGCGATATGGATTTTATTGCCGGAAACCTTGGAGAGAATTCCCGGTTCTCCCCTGATGATGATCATCCCCTGCAACTTTATGCAATGGACCTTGAACCCGACGGGACACTTGATCCTCTTATAACGGCATTTTACCCCGGTCCTGATGGTGAAATGACGGAGTATCCAGTAAATTATCTCGATGAACTGTGGTCACAGTCGCCTTACTTTGAGGCAATAATCAAGGATTATACCTCCTTCAGCCGGATGAGCTTCGTTGATCTTTTGAAGGAGAATCTGAGGAAAAAACATGATTTTACACTTTATGTGAATACCACAACGAGCTTTATTCTATGGAACGAAAATCCCGGAATCAGATGGGAAAGACTTCCTGACAAGATTCAGTATTCTCCACTGACCAGGATCCTTGCAAAGGATATAACCGGCGACGGACTGCCAGATCTGATAATGGCAGGAAACGATCACTCATGGGATCTGGCTTCGGGATATTTCGACGCAAGCAAAGGAATAGTGCTTGTTAACATGACGGGCAGAAAGGCAGAGGGTGGTCATCCTTTTGAGCTGATGAACCCCGGAAGGAGTGGGTTTGTTCTGAACGGGATGGTCACATCGCTCATGTGGCTCGAAGGCGACACTTCGCTTCTAATAGCTGGTATAAACAGATCGGAACCGGCAGTTTTTCAATACATACAACCCTGAAGGAAATGGCATGGCGTTTGCCGCGTATCATAGAGCCAGATAACACCAGAGGAATCCGGTTTAAAAAAAAATGGTAATTTTATANNTGGTGCATTTCATCGCTGCAGAAGGACAGGTTGTTAAAGATGCTGACGGCAACATTTATCTGACAATCAATATCGGAAAGCAGACATGGATGGCGGAAAATCTTAAGACAACCAGATTTAATGACGGAGCTCCCATCCCGCTCGTCAGGGATGTGGATGCATGGAAATCACTTAAAAGCCCGGGCTATTGTTTCTATAATAATGAAGAAAAGAACAAGGATGTTTTCGGTGCGCTGTATAACTGGTACGCGGTAAATACCGGGAAGCTATGTCCCAAAGGATTTCATGTTGCATCTGATGATGAATGGCAGGTTATGATCGATTTTCTTGGGGATCCCATGACTGCAGGCGATAAACTGAAGGAGAAGGGAGTGGATCACTGGAAAAACTTTCTGAGCCAGGCTACCAACGACTATGATTTTACTGCTCTCCCGGGAGGAATGCGTTTTTTTACAGGTGACTTTCCGCTTTTTGGAGAAGCATATGCTATATGGTGGACATCAACAGACTACAGTGAGTGGCAGGCGGTTAACAGAGGGCTTCACGACAGCAGCAGCCGTACTTTCAAGGCATCCGATAATAAAAGAAGCGGTTTCTCTGTAAGATGCATAAAAGATCAGAAATGATGTATATTAGTGGAGCTAAAAAATCCCTATGAGGTATTACATAACTGCGCTGCTATTTATTCTGATACAGGCTTGTTCCGGACCATCTAAATTCGAACTGCTAAGTCCTGAATTTACAGGAGTGGATTTCAGCAACGATGTTGCTGAATCGGACAGCTTTAACGTTATGATCTATGAGTACATTTACAATGGCGCCGGTGTCGGGATTGGAGATCTGAACAACGACGGCATGCAGGATCTTGTTTTTGCCGGTAATCATGTCTCCACGAGAGTTTATCTCAATACGGGCAGTTTCAGGTTCAGGGATATTACAGCCAATTTCGAAGGACTGACAAACGATCAGTGGTACAGCGGAGTAGTGATAGCAGATATAAACAGCGACCATTTACCCGATGTTTATATTACCTCGACAAAAGATACAATACCCGGAAAATGCAAAAACAGGCTCTGGATAAACATGGGATTAAATGAAAAAAATGAACCATGGTTCCGTGAAATGGCCGACAGTTTCGGTATTGCCCATGAGGGGCAGTCGTCGCATGCGGCATTCTTCGATTATGACCTCGACGGTGACCTCGATCTGTACGTGATGAACAATACTGTTAATTCCCGTATGAATACGGCATACCGTGAAAAAATGACTGACGGCAGCGCCATTAACAACGACAGGCTTTTCAGGAATAACGGGGACAATACTTTCACAGACGTCACCATTGAAGCGGGGATAGTTTACGAGGGATTTGGCCTGGGGCTAGCCCTCGGTGACGTAAACAAGGACGGATATCCCGATATTTATATCTCTAATGATTTTATTTCCAATGATCTGCTTTATATCAACCAGCGTGACGGTACTTTCAGGAACGAAATCAGGAAATTCATGTCGTATCAGACGAAATCGTCGATGGGCGATGATATGGCCGACGTGAACAACGACGGCTATCCTGATATGTTTACCCTCGACATGCTTCCGGAGTATTACTACAAAAAAAGACAGACAATAGCGGGTTTCAGCTATATGTTCTATGAGCTCGACAGAAAATTCAATTTTGAGCACCAGTATCTTAGGAACATGCTTCACCTTCACAACGGTTTCATGAATGGGGAGATGCTTCCATACAGTGAAGTTGGTCAGATGGTAGGCAACATATTTGACACGGAATGGAGCTGGTCACCGTTGTTCGCAGACTACGACAATGACGGGGACAAGGACCTGATAGTAGCTAACGGATACCCGAAGGACCTTACTGACAAGGACTGGACAAGGTATAAAGTCGCCGTTTATGGTTCCCTTGCTGATGAAAAACACGTTATCGACAGGGCTCCCTCAATCAAAGTGAACAACATGGCATTCGAGAATAAGGATCTTCTGAGTTTCGAAAGAAAAAGAGACTGGCTTCCGGACCAGCCATCGTATTCATATGGTGCCGCATTTGTTGACCTTGACAATGACGGTGATCTTGACTACGTTTCAAACAACCTGAATGACAAAGCTTTCATTTTGAGAAACCGGAGTGTTGAAAAGTCAGCGGGCAAAACCAGGTACATCAGAATAAAACTGACAGGGAAATACGGAAATACAACAGCGCTTGGAGCCAAATCAGAAATATGGTGCGACGGGAAATACCAGTTTAATGAACATTTCCTGAGCAGGGGATATGCTTCTTCGGTCGATCCGGTTGTCCATTTTGGTCTTGCAGGATGCGAAATTATCGATTCGATAAGGATAACCTGGCCCTCTACCGGATATGTGACGACTCTCAGAAACATCGAATCGAATCAGACCATCGAAATAGATGAAATGACTTCAGTTCCCCCGGGAAAATTTATTAGTGATAAAGTGAAAACCCGGCTTATTTTTGAAAGGGGCGATAATGTTCTGAGTTACCTCCATGAGCAAAAAGATTTTCCGGACTTCGTCATGTATCAGAATATAATGCCTCACAAGTTTTCACAGATAGGCCCCTGTCTGGCAAGCGGCGACATCGACGGAGACGGACTCGAAGACATAATAGCAGGAGCTACCAATATTCATCCTGCAAGACTCTTTTTAAGGCGGGGGAACAATTTTGTGGAAGATTCGGCTGCCGTACTGACAGATAAAAGACAGGTGGTGGAGTCGGACCTTGTTGTAACCGATATTGATAATGATGGAGACAACGACATTATTGCAGTGGCAGGAGGCTATGAATCGAAGGATGACAGTGGTTACACCCATTATCTTTACCGCCGGATTAACGGGAAATATATAAGGGAAGAACTTCCCTTACCACAGTTTCCCGCTTCAGTATTAAAACCCTTTGATTTTGATCGCGATGGTGATCCTGATATTTTCATCGGCTCAAGAGTGAAAAGAGGCATGGTACCGCATTCGGGACCCTCTTGGCTCCTGATTAACGACAATGGGACCTTTTCGGCTGAGCGGACCATGGATTTTGATCTCGGTATGGTCACTGATGCAGTATGGAGCGATATTGACGGTGACGGTTGGGAGGATCTTATAATTGCAAGGGAATGGAATTCTCTGGCTGTACTGAGAAATGACAGAGGTAAGGGACTTGTCTTTCAGGAAACAAAAGGGTTCGGTGACAGACACGGTCTGTGGTATTCAATTATTGCAGGAGATTTTGACAACGACGGGGATGATGATTATATCGCAGGGAACCTTGGTGAAAACCACCGCTTTACTATTAGTGAAAAATATCCCATGAGACTTTACTCAATCGATGTAGACCTTGACGGGAATATCGACCCTATTACAACAGCCTACTGGAAGGATAAGAACGATGTTATGACTGAATACCCGGTGAATTATCTGGACGAACTTATTGGACAAAGCCAGTATTTTCAGAGGATGTTCAAAGATTATTCTTCTTTCAGCTTCACGAGTTTTAAGGATATGATAGGAGAGACCATAATGGAACGTCTTCAGTTCACCCTTATGGTTAACACTACATCGAGCTATGTTATCTGGAACGACAATGGCAGAATGCGTTGGGAAAAACTGCCATGGCTGATGCAGACGGCGCCATTAAGGAAAATGATAGTAAGAGACCTGAACAAGGACGGTTTCCCTGATGTTATTGCAGGAGGCAATGATCATACATATGATATTTCCACAGGCTTTTACGACGCAATGAAAGGTGTGGTGCTTTTAAGCAACGGCAAAGAGCAGTCGTTCAAGGCCCTTCCTCCCTCTCAAAGCGGGATTCTGCTTAATGGAATGGTTGAGTCTTTGCTGTGGATAGAGGGAGATACATCGCTGGTCATTGGAGGAATCAACCGTGATAAGGCGGTAGTATATAAATACCTTTCCGGAAATATTGGAGGTTCTCTTTCAGGAAACAAGTAAGCAGGCTGTAAAAAAGCCGGTAAATAAAGCAGGCATTTAATTTATGTTGATGGCAAGCCTTCCTGCAATCCTGTGATCCCCTTAAGTGGGTCTAAGGGATCCGATTACGGATTATTCCTCCCTTACAAGCTCTCCCATAGAGAATCTGAACTTAACAACCTCCCAGCACGACGGGCAGTTGAAGAGGGGAGTATCCCTTGAATGTTCAGGGACGTCGGCCGTGATAATGCCATTTTTAACAGAAATGATCTTCATGTCAGACTCAATTGTCCCTGCAAGAGTGAACTCATTCCCGGGAGAGCCAAGCAGGATAAGCTGCTGGGAAATGGTCTGGAACTGATCCCTGAAAACATATAGTGTGATTATAGCGTCCATATTGCGGTCATCATCGATATGGCCTGGTGTAATGGCTGTCGGATCGATAATAAAGCGTGCGTATTTATCGCTGATTGCTATTATTCCAAACTCTGAAACTGCTTTCTGCGGGTCACTTAACTGAGTCTTGACATATGCTTCTGCTGCTGCAATGATTTTCTCCCTAATCTTTTTGTTGATAACACCTTGCTTTTCATTAATCTCTGATCCGCACGACAGCGATTGAATGATCAGGAATAGAATTAAGATGGGGATGTAAGGCTTCTTCATGTGAATTGATAATTATTCAAATGTAATTAAAAATGACATGCGGGAAAGCCGCTGTCGGGGATCGATGTGAATAATCTGGTTAAAGAAGGCCGGGTCAGTGGTTTCTGACATCTTTCTGACAAAGAAATGGGGGCGAAATAAACCTGGCTGTTCTAAAATTGGCAGCTGACTCCGGAAGTATAAAAAATTAAATTCTATCTTTACCCCTTCAGCTACAGACCACATTTACAAATCTTAAATGAAGAAGGGAAAATTTATTTATCTGGCGCTTTTATCCTCTGCAGTAGTGCTTCTTTGTTCTGCATGCAGCAGGGGTTTTAATGGGAACACTGTTAAAACCGGACGCCTGCCTTCAATAAGTCCCGATTACATAGCCGTCACGATACCTCCCAATATCGCACCCATGAACTTCCTTTTAGAAGAGGAAGGGAAGTCATTTCTTCTCAAGGCCATTTCAGGAGATTTTTCGGCCGGGATAAAGTCGGCTGACGGCGTTATTCAGTTTTCCCCTACGTTGTGGAAGAAACTTGTCGCAAACAGCGCCGGAGGAAAAATAGAGTTCCGTGTGTTTTCTACCGACGGAAAAGAAACAAGGGAGTTTGAGCCTTTCTCAATGAAGGTTGCCCCCGAGGCAATCGATCCATACCTGACATACAGGCTTATTCACCCGGGATACTACAGCTGGTCGGACATCAGGATAATGCAAAGGTCGCTCGAAAGTTTTTCTGAAGAACCAGTTTTTCAGAACCAGATAATGGATAAGAACTGCGCCAACTGTCATTCTTTCAATAATAACAGTTCCGACAGGTTTCTTCTTCATATTAGGGGCTCGAAGGGCGGGACGTATTTTGTCGACAACGGCGAGATTACAAGAACGGACCCAAAGATAGAGTCGATGCCGGGTGGAGCCACCTATCCGTCGTGGCATCCAGGAGGAAGATTTGTAGCCTTTTCTTCCAACCAGGTAAGGCAGAGCTTCTACTCGGTCCCCGAAAAGAACATAGAGGTTTTCGACCTTGTTTCATCCCTTATACTCTACGACAGGGAAAAGAATGAGGTGATAAATATTAATGATAACGATACTTCGGAGGTCCAGATGACTTTTCCTTCATGGTCGCCCGACGGAAATTACATCTACTACTGCAGGGCCACACAGAAAATTTCATTCGATTCCCCTGAAATGGATCAGATCTTCAATACTCATTATAACCTCGCAAGGAAACCCTTTGACCCGGAAACCAGAACATTCGGTGAAACAGAGATAGTGTTCGATGCCGCCTCCCGGGGTAAAAGTGTCTCATTTCCAAGGATATCGCCCGACGGTAGGTTTGTGGTTATTACCCTGGCCGACTATGGTACCTTTCCGGTTTGGCATCAGGAAGCCGATCTCTACATGATTGATCTTCAGAAAGGTTCTGTTGACAGTATGAGCGTTAACAGCAGCAGGACGGAGAGTTATCATACATGGTCGGAAAACGGACGATGGCTCGTCTTCAGCAGCAGAAGGCTTGACGGAAGAAGCGGAAGACCATATTTCGCGTACATACATCCCGATGGGAGGCAGGAAAAGGAGTTTGTTCTGCCCCAGCGCGATCCTTCCCACTACGACCGGATGCTTCAGTCTTTCAATATTCCTGAGTTCGTGAACGGGAAGATTAAGATTGGTCCCCGCGATCTTGCTGCCGCATCCCTGAAGGAACCTCTCAAAGCAAAGCCAGGAATGCCGGAAGATGCGAAACCATTTGCCAACGGGAGTCAGGAAAACCCACAGAACAAGGATAACCAACGATCAATTCATGAGTGATGAAGGAGAGGTCTGAGAAATTATTTCGAAACAGGGATGTCTGGTTTTCACTGACTGTTTTCTTTTTTATAGCCTTTGCATATTTCTGCTTTGTTGCCAATTATGTACTTTATTTCCAGGAAACGCAGGCGCTGTTCGTATTTTCCGGGGAATTTCTTAACCAGCGCCTGGTAAAGCCGGGAGGTCTTGTTGAATACGCAGGCAAGTTCCTGACACAGTTTTATGCATCGAAAGTGGCTGGATCGCTGGTTGCAGCTTTTTTCATTACCCTGCCTGCGCTTTCAGTATGTTATATAAACAAAAAACTTATTAAAGGGACTGCCGTGTCATTTCCGCTTATGTTCGTTGCGCCTGCCCTTCTAATGGTGATGCAGTCGAATTACTATCACCTTATGGAGTACAATATTGGCTTCAATGTGGTACTTCTTTTTTTCCTTTTCGCAGTCTCGTCGGGAAAGCTTTGGCGGAAGGTTGCTGTTTTGGCTCTTTTTCCTCTTTTATGGTACGTGTCCGGAGGATATTCGCTGATCTTCGCGGGAATGTATCTTGTTTATATCCTTTTAGCCAAAAGGGAAAAACACTCGCTTATCTTTGGCGGAATTCTTGTTGCCGTCACCGGAGTTACGTACCTGGTCTTTTCAAGGCTTCTTTTCCTTGAACCTCCGGTCAACATCATCTTTTACCCTCTTCCTTTTCTTGAAAACACCGCCTATATAGCAGCTTTCGCGGTTCTGGTCCTGTTCCTTGTACTTTATCCGGTAATATTCCGGGCTTTGGCGGGTTTATCAGAAGGTAAAAAGAAAGCCTGGTATTTCATGGTTCCGGCAGGACTTATCGTTGCCGCGGCAATTGTGCTTTCGCTTATGGTTTACAATCCCCAGACAGCTAGGGTGGTGGAGCTTGAGAGACTTGTATTTGCCGGGAGATATGATGAGGCGATAGAATACCAGGAGAAGAAACCGGCACGGAACCTCATTGGTCAGTATTTCTACAACTATTCACTTGCTGAGACAGGTAAACTGTGCGACAGGCTGTTTGAGGGAAGCCAGGACTTCGGCTTTGGTTCTCTTATTCTCCCCTGGGGAGACGTACACCTGAGCAGGGGAGCTTATTTCTATTACGCTGTCGGACTCACAAATGAAGCTCACCGCTGGGCCTACGAGGAGATGATCGTTTACGGATACAGACCGGAAAATATCAGGATGCTTGCGAAAACCTCGCTATTGAACGGTGATTACCAGATGGCTCAGAAGTATGTCAACATACTTAAGAAGACGGTATTCTACCGCAAGTGGGCATTGGAACTGGAAAATATGATCAATAATCCAGGACTTATCCAGACCCATTCAGAGTTCGGGGAGAAGCTCAGGCTGATACCAACTAAAAACTTTTTTGTTCAGTTCAACGAGCCCCAGAACAATCTGCCTCTTATAATAGACTCGCAACCCGGAAATAAAACAGCTCTGGAGTATTACCTGGCAGGACTTCTTCTTTCAAAGAATGTGGAGATTGCCGTTGACAGCATACGTAAACTTAAATCGCTGGGTTATACACGGATACCCCGGTATCTCGAGGAGGCGGCACTGATAATGTACAACAGCACCGGTATTGCCCCTGATCTCGGAGGGCTTCCAATAAGCGCAGAATCAAGCGATCGCTTCAGCCGTTATTTCACGGCATATGTGGCAGCCAGACAGGACCAGACAAAACTTAAAGAAAGGATGGAGAAGGACTTCAGCGATACATTCTGGTATTATTTCCATTTCAAATAGGGAATGGATTATCAGGATTAATTACAAGTGCATGAACTCACTACCTGATCCTTAGTGCATGAACTCACCCCCTGACCCCCTCTCTACTTCGTAAAGAGGGGGGAGGTGTTAGTGCATGTACTCACTACCTGATCCTTAGTGCATGAACTCACCCCCTGACCCCCTCTCTACTTCGTAAAGAGGGGGGAGGTGTTAGTGCATGTACTCACTACCTGATCCTTAGTGCATGAACTCACTACCTGATCCTTAGTGCATGAACTCACCCCCTGACCCCCTCTCTACTTCGTAAAGAGGGGGAAGGTGTTAGTGCATGAGCTCACTACCTGATCCTTAGTGCATGAACTCACCCCCTGACCCCCTCTCTACTTCGTAAAGAGGGGGGAGGTGTTAGTGAATGTACTCACTACTTGATCCTTAGTGCATGAACTCACCCCCTGGCCCCCTCTCTACTTCATAAAGAGGGGATAAGTGATTATTCTTCGTTTATTGAATCCAGAAATGCAAGAATTCTAGCTTTTGTTGATTTAATGTCATTCAATTCTTCGTTCTTAAGTCGGAGAATGTTATAACCGAGATGTTTTAGCTCTGAATCCCTGAATAAATCGTATTCTCCATTATTATCGTGAATAGGACCGTCAAGTTCAATTATTGCTTTCTTTTCGTTACAGTAGAAATCAGCAATGAAGTAATTATACCTAAGAAGATTACCTCCGTAGAGGATAGGATGTTGTCTGAGGAATTTGAATCCATTCAATCGTCTGCCTCTTACCACTTCCCAAAGGAGCCGCTCAGAAATTGTCATATTTACTCTGAGCTCACGAGCATGGGTTCTTATCTTACCTATATCAAAGTTTTTCATAATTAACATATTTAAATTCCACTTTTTAAAGATACAAAAACAACAGTTTTATCGGAGATTCTTCCGTTCTTCCCCCCTCTTTGCGGAGCAGAGAGGGGGATAAAGGGGGTGAGTACATTAGGCTCAGCATGGATAAAACAACTGTTTAAGTGTGTCAGAAGTTGTTAAAAAAAGTTATATTTACACATATCACCAGCCTGATTAAACGATGAAAAAAGCTGCCCTTCTGATCCCTCTGCTTCTTTTATTCTTAGGTACAGCTTCTCTTTTTGCCCAGAACCCCAGAGTTGATGGATACAGGGGGATCTGGTTCAGCACAGGGCCCAGACAGGAATACGGATATAAGTTGTCAGGAGGAGTAGCCACTTTTGGTTCAAGGCACAGGCCGATTGCCGTGTATTCCGAAAAGGCAAAAAAGACCTTTTTTGTTTTCGGAGGGACTACAGCCCAGGATGAAAGACATCTCCTTATTATGGCTTCCTTTTTTGACCATCGTTCAGGAAAGGTTCCCAAACCTGTTATAGTATACGACAAGATGGGGGTGAAGGAGCCTTATGACAATTCTTCGCTCACATTAGATGAAGATGGTCATATCTGGATCTTTGTAAGCGGATACGGAAGGACACGGCCGGGACTTGTCTTTAAAAGCAATTCTCCATATTCCGTTGATGGGTTTGAAATGATAACCAAAATGGAAATGGTATCACCACAGCCATGGCATCTGGGAGAAAAAGGTTTTATACTTCTCTACAGCAAAACCGGGGAGAGAGCAGAGCTGTTCTGTTCCTCAAGCGACAACGGAAGGGACTGGACTGACAACCGCAAACTTGCATCAATGGGAGGACATCTTCAGATATCAGAGTCATACGGGGGAAGAGTAGCTACGGCCTTTAATTATTTCCCGGGGGGAGATATTGACAGTCAGACTAACCTCTACCTTATGCTTAGTGATGATTCGGGAAATACATGGAAAACCATTGAAGGAAGGAGCCTTCAGGTTCCTCTCACCGATGTGAAAAATGAAGCCCTTTTAAAGGACTTTGAAAATGAAGGAAGTCTTGTTCATCTGAGCGATATCGATTTTGACAGGAACGGCGAACCTGTTATTCTTATAGTTGTCAGCAAAGGAAATGTTCCCGGACCGGCGAGCGGACCCAGGGAGTGGTTTGTTGTTTTCAGGAAAAATAATGAATGGGCCTTTTCAAAAGTATGTGAATCGACGCATAATTTCGACAGGGGCGCCATTGATATTTCAGAAAATGAATGGAGAATTATCGGACCCACTGAACCAGGACCTCAGAAGTACGGCGCAGGAGGGGAAATCGCTCTATGGACAAGCAACGACAACGGCACTTCGTGGGAGAAAAGGCTTGATGTTACTGTGAACAGTATAAATAACAATTCGTTCGTGCGAAATCCTGACAATGTCAATAAAGAATTCTATGCTTTGTGGACCGACGGCAACAGCGATGAGTTTTCCAGATCATGCCTCTATTTCACAAATGAGAAGTGCAACAAAGTCTGGATGTTGCCCTATGAAATGAAGTACGACATGCAAAAGCCATTGAGAATCAGATAGTCTCAATTTAGTTTATATAGTTTTGCAGCATTGTCGCGGAGAATCATCCGGGCAATGAGCCTGGCTTCCGTTTCGCTGAAATATCCTTCGGCAACCTTTTCTGAGAGAACTTCAGATATTATCTTTCTGGCTGCCATAAGTTCACTGTAAACATTCTCAGCCGACATGCTGTCGCCCCCAAAAGCAATAATCCTGCTCACCGGGACAGTTTCAAGCCATTCGCTGAGGTATCTTTTACTGTATGATGGAGAAACTGAATAGACCCAGTTCATGTCGATATATACGTTCCGGTAGTTCTTGGCCAGGGCTGAAAGAGTACCACCGAAGGGATAGCTTCCATGATAAAGAACAAATTCATTACGCGGATATTCGCTGAAAACGTTTGTAAGGAGTGTTGGGTCGGAATTACCAATTATTTTCCCTTTTCCTGCCTGAAGGCCGGTATGGAACGCAACAGGGATGTCATGTTTTTCGGCCAGCTTCATCAAATGATGAAAGAGGTAGTCCTGAAGAGGTTTTGCCTCGGTCATCGATATCTTGTAATCTTCTTCGCCGTTCACAAGATTTCTGAAAACCTTTCTGGCTGCTTCCTGTGAGCTTTTATCATAGAAAAGGGTTCTGTAATATGCCGTGAACACCTTAACAGCAGTCATTCCTGAGTTTACCTCCTTTTCAAAAGCAAGAGTAAGTGACTTAACGAGATCCTCAAGTGTATATATCGGATCGAGCTGTTTGATTGCCAGAGAATCAATACCGTACTTTGACCTTAGCAGAAGCCAGTCGTCAAATCTTTTTGCATACCTGAAATAGCTATCCTTACCAGGAATGTAGTTGCCATCATTGATAATGTAATCAATTTTACAGGAATCTCTTAATATGATATCGAACCAGTCGGTCTCATGGGCTTTTTTAATCTTTTCAGATAAAGGTCCCACAGTGGTTTCATTCAGATCTTCGATCCCGTACAGGTTTCTTATGCTGTAAAGTATTATTCTGTTGAATGATGTATTGAATGAATTTTTCCAGTATGGTTCCATGATCTTCCATTTCTGGACAGGAGTAAGAGGCTCGTTAAAAATGACGTCGAAGAGGGTATCGGGCATTCCTGCAGATACCAGATCGTCATAACCATTCTGCATGAAAAGAAGGCTGAAATCAAGAAAGAAGCTTTCCTTCAGTATTTCAGGGCCGATAAGATGCTCGTGAGTGTCGATTATCTTAAGAGAGTCGATATAGTTGCGGATACGGGTCTCAAATCCGGGAACCGTTGTAAAAGCTGATGAAAGCTGGGCTGTGCACGGAAAGTATAGCAAAAGCGAAAGAAGAACAATGATGGTTGTTTTATATTTCATTAAAGCAGGGATAGTTCGTTTTTCGGTTTGTAAAATTAGACTATTAATCGCCCCGCAATATTCCGTCTTATATTAATTTAACGAAATTTAATATATGATAACATGGGCACTGGGTGCTTGTTGCTTGTTGCTCGTTGCTGGGTACTTGTCACTTGTTAGTTTGTTACATTAAGAATATAAGTAAAATCAGGTTCTTTTTAAATCTAATATAACATTATTAGTCAGTTGTTTAGCTAGCAGACGGTAACCAGTAACCAAGAACCTTAGTCACATATTCTTAAAATTTTAGATATTAAAAAAGCAGGGGTGCATAATCTGCACCCCTGCCGGTTCATAAAGTTAATTTATAAACTTTTACGTTAATAGGATCCATCCTGAGTGAGGACACCTTTCTGAAGGTCCATCTGGCTCTGAGGAATTGGCCAGTAGTCGTCTTCAGTTGCATTGAATGAAGCTCCCTGCATGAATGTCCTGAAGGTCACGTCATCAGCAATGTATGCGTTCAATGTGGGAGCGAGGATGCCCCAGCGTCTCAGGTCGAAGTACCTGTGGTTCTGGCATGCGAACTCAAGTCTTGTCTCTTCCTGGATTGCTTTAATAGCGTTGGTAGCATTATCAAAAGGATAGGCTCCTGCTACATCAGGATAAAGCTCAATACTGTAATTTGCTGCCGGTGCATTCCAGTCGACCACAGCATTTGCATCAACGATATCGCTGCTGCAGAAGCCCATAACGGGTGTGCTGTTTTTGGCGCGGTTACGGATCTCGTTAACGAGGTCGCGTGCCATGTCAAGATCACCGTCGGCTACAGCAACTTCGGCTCTCCAGAGAAGGATGCTTGCATAACGCATTGTCCTGAAGTTTTTGCCGTTATAGAATCCTGTTCCGTTGAGGTTAAGAGACTGCTCCGATTTTTTGTGCATGAATATCTTGGTCATGAACGGACCTCCGTTGTTCTGCTCACGAATCCAGTCATTTCCGGGGTGTATGCCCCAGCCAAGGAAGTCAACACCACGGCGTGCAAAGATGAAGTCAACGCGTGGATCAAGAGGAGCTGTTGTCGGGGTGAATGGTTCACCGCTTCCGACACCCATATCGGTAGCAAGATGTACGCGCTGGGCAGGATCAAGTACAGGCAGT
>MTKZ01010441.1_pt1 | contig 18344 bp, 13 predicted proteins | sample 1042781 | NCBI WGS metagenome assembly MTKZ01 (sample SAMN06212207, study PRJNA360539) | anaerobic digester metagenome | biome: Wastewater treatment plant; material: sludge; isolation source: anaerobic digester fed with sludge from wastewater treatment plant | place: Denmark: WWTP Viborg ... | reverse complement strand
TGGTGAGTTGGTGAAAAAAGGATTTAAGTTGAAGCGTACATTAGTGTATTGTGCATGGGATGGTGAGGAGCAAGGGTTGCTTGGCTCTACCGAATGGGCTGAAGATCACCAGGAAGAGTTGCGTAAAAAAGCAGTGGCATATGTAAATACGGATGGCAACAGCCGTGGATTTATTGGTGCCGCTGGTTCACATACATTGGAACCTTTTTTTAATGAAATAGCCAACGATGTGATAGACCCGCAAACAGGAGTGAGTATAAAAGAAAGAAAATATGCTTCGGTTTTTGTGAGTGCTGATAAAGCAGGCAGAACAAAACTGATGGGAAATAAAAATATTAAGCTGGGCGCATTGGGTGCAGGCTCTGACTGGTCTGGTTTTTTACAGTTCCTTGGTATTGCTTCATTGAATCTTGGTTTTGGTGGAGAAGGCAGTGGTGGAGAGTATCATTCCATTTATGACTCGTACGACCACTTTGTAAAATTTAAAGATCCGGGTTTTCAATATGGTGTTGCCTTATCAAAAACAGCAGGCCGGGTGATGATGAGAATGGCGAATGCAGAAGTATTGCCGATTGATGTGAATAGTATGTATAAAACGGTGAATGAATATGTAACAGAATTAAAAACTTTGCTGGAAACATCAAGAACAGAAACAGAACAGGAGAATAAAATGATACAGGATAAACTGTATGATTTGGCGAAAGACCCGAAAAAAGGAATACAAACCCCGAAAACGAAAGAAGCTGTTCCTTTTTTAAATTTCAGTGGTCTTGAAAATGCAATGATGCAGTTAAAGACCAGTACAGAAGAATTTCAAAAGTTATACGGTAACAGTACACAGTTATCAGCAGATAAGCAAAAGGAGTTGAATGAAATTCTTTTTAAAGTGGAAAGAAGTTTGATAAATGAAAAAGGATTGCCTCGCCGCTCATGGTACAAGCACCAAATATATGCTCCGGGATATTATACCGGTTATGGTGTAAAAACATTACCGGGTATCCGTGAAGCCATTGAAGAACGTAACTGGAAAGAAGCACAGGAAAATATTGAAATCGTTTCCAGAACAATGGAAGCCTATACTTCACAAGTACAGCAAGCAATTAATTTATTGATTAAGAAACCTTTCTAACGATTGTAGCTATAGTTTTGCAGCATGCAATTACCTGAGCAGCTATTAAAATCTATGGAATCTGTCAAAGGCTTCGACAAAGAAGCTTTTGACAAGGTTCATCAATCAGGTGAGCAGGTTACATCTATCAGGGTTAACCCGGCTAAGCGAACAGAAATCAAAAGTCAAAATTCAAAAATCCCCTGGGCGGATGCTGGTTTCTACCTGGAACAACGTCCATCCTTCACTTTCGACCCACTCTTTCATGCAGGTACTTATTATGTGCAGGAAGCCAGCAGTATGTTTTTAGAACAAGCATTAAAACAAACTGTTGATTTAAGCCAGTCAATAAAGGTATTGGACTTATGTGCTTCGCCGGGTGGTAAGTCAACCCATATACAATCACTTATTTCAAAAGATAGTTTGCTGGTGAGTAATGATGTGATACGTTCAAGAGCAAATGTGTTAAAGGATAATATTATTAAATGGGGTTGTGAAAATGTGGTGGTGACGAATAATGACCCGAAAGATTTCTCCAAACTGGAAAATTATTTTGATATGATTGTAGTTGATGCGCCATGCAGTGGCAGTGGTCTTTTCCGCCGAGACCCTGTAGCCATCGATGAATGGAGTGAGAATAATGTACAATTATGTTCTCAACGACAGCAACGGATTCTGGCTGATGTGTGGCCTGCTTTGAAGAAGGATGGAATATTAATTTATTCAACTTGCTCTTATTCGAAAGAAGAAGATGAGGAAATTATGGATTGGATGATGGGACAGTTGTCGGTTGTTAGTAGTGAGTTGTCAGTAGATCCTCAATGGGGAATTACAACTGTGCAAAGCAAAAAAGGAGCATATGGTTACAGATTTTGGCCTGATAAGTTGAAAGGCGAAGGTTTTTTCCTGGCCTGTTTTCAAAAAAAAGATGGGGAAGCCGAAATTGATATTCGAAACAAAAAAAAACCCGAGCAGCTGGATAAAAGGGAAAAGGAATTGATAGAAAAATGGGCGAAAGTTGGGGGTAAAGAGTTTATTAAGTATGAAAATACAGTTTATGCCTGGCCTGCCCATTGGCTCAAAGATTTCAACTTTCTCCTGGAGCAATTACGGGTAATTTATTCGGGTGTATTAGTGGGACAATTAATGCGGGATAAAATGGTTCCCGAACATGCTCTGGCAATAAGTAATTTGGTTACTGACGAAATAGAACGATTTGAATTGGATTATGAACAGGCGATTAAATATTTGCAGCGAAAAGACTTAGAAGTGCAAACAAAAAATAAGGGCTGGCAACTTTTTACTTTTAAGCATCATCCATTAGGCTGGGCCAATGTATTGGCAAACAGGGTTAATAATTATTATCCAAAAGAAATGAGGATATTAAAGGACAAGTAAACCGCTGAAAAAAGTAAAAAATCCACATCTTTGCAGTCAAATCTTTCCGGTATGAAGAAACTTTTCTTTTCTTTTTTTGTGTTCCTTATGGCTGCACATTCAGTAGCAGCCCAAAAAGAACTAATGGTGAAAAGCAGTGATAAAGGCCTGTACCTGGAGCATAAAGTTGCTGCTAAAGAAAGTTTTTATGCTGTAGGACGTTTATACAATGTGAGCCCTAAATTTATAGCTTCTTTTAATTCGCTGGATTTAAAAAAAGGACTGCAAATAGACCAGAAAATTCGTATTCCGCTAACTGATACTAATTTCACCCAACAGGGTAATGTAGGTACACCTGTTTATTACAAAGTAGGGGGAAAAGAAGGGTTGATGACTGTTAGCAATAAGAATAATAAAGTCTCGCTTGCTAATCTTCGTTTATGGAATAATCTTTCAAAGGATGAACTAAAAGAAGATTCAAAACTGGTTATTGGATTTTTGCATAGCAATGGTATGCCGGCTATTACGTTAAAAAATAAGCCTGTGCAGGAAGAACCTACGGTGAAGAAGGAGGAAAAACAAGTTATTACCGAACCTGTTAGTGAAGAGGCTATAAAGAAAGCCGAGGAGAAGGAAGCCAAAGCAGAAGAAAAGGCTGAAAAGAAGGAAGAGAAAAATAAACCTGAACCGGTTGTTGTCAAAGAAGTAACAACGCAGGGTTCTGCTGAACAAGGGTATTTTAAATCACATTTTGAAAAGCAAATCAAAACAAGCCCTATTACAAAAAGTGAAACTGTGACATCCGGTATTTTTAAAACTACGAGTGGCTGGCAGGATGCAAAGTATTACCTGCTGATTGATAAAGTGCCACCCGGAACTATTATTAAAATTATAAACCCCACAAACAATAATGCTATTTATGCCAAAGTGTTGGGAGAAATGAGTGGCATCCGGCAGAACGAGGGATTAAATATCCGTATGAGTAATGCTGCTGCCGCTGCGTTGAATATTTCAGACCAGGATAAATTCATAGTAAAAGTAAATTACTAATTACTATTGAACCTATAGCCACGGAGAAATTCTTCGATACCCATTTTTTTCTTGCCTTCTAATTGTATTTCTAAGAGGTGAAGGTATCCATCTGTACAGGCAAATTTTAAAAATGTTTTTCCGTCTGTGTCATAATCACCTTCTGTATGTGATGGGAAAAAAGTTTCCTTTTTTGCTTTATAAATCTTGAGCATTTTTTCGTTCATCACCGTAAATGCAGATGGATAAGGGCTGAGTCCACGAACAAAATTGAAAACATTGTCAACCGATTGGCTCCAGTTTATTCTGCAGGTATCTGTTTGGATTTTCGGGGCATGTTTTATTTCAACATTTGCCTGTGGTGTTTCTTTCAGACTTCCATCTGCCAATCCTTTGATTGTTTTTACCAATACGGCAGCGCCGATTTCTTTCATCTTATCATGTACTTCTCCGGCAGTATCATTTTCCCCGATCGGGAAACTTTCCTGGAGTAAAATATCACCGGTGTCAATTTCATGTTTTAATTTAAAAGTGGTGACACCTGTTTGTTTTTCTCCATTAATAACGGCCCAATTGATTGGGGCTGCGCCGCGGTACTGCGGTAATAAACTGCCATGAAGGTTTACAGTTCCCATCTGGGGCATACTCCAAACAGATTCGGGTAACATACGAAAAGCAACGACCACCTGGAGATCTGCTTTTAATGCTTTGAGGTCATCCAGAAATTTAGCGTCTTTGAGTTTTTCCGGTTGTAGCGTTTCCAACTTGTGCTCTACTGCATATTTCTTTACAGCACTTTGCTGTAATTGCATACCTCTTCCGGCAGGTTTGTCAGGAGCAGTAATAACTCCCACGATATTACAACCTGCTTTAACCAAAGCGTCTAAACTTGCAACTGCAAATTCCGGAGTCCCCATAAAAACAATTCGCAACGATTGACAATCTTTCATCATTGCGAAGGTAAATAATAGTTACGGGGAAGTGACATGGAGTGCTAATAAGTTGTTTTTATATTATTGATATAGAATACATCATTTTTATTGTCACTAGTAGTGCCCTTATAGCGACTGAATGTATAAATATTGTAACGGGCAGTTGTCAAAAAAACACCTGGCAAGTCGGCGCTGAATTTTCCGTTATCACTTACAATTAGCCCATCTCCCTTCCGTTGTATTTGGATTTGATGGCGGTTCTTGTCTTTATAAAAATCGGGTAGGGTAATGCGTTTATTGAATTTGATTGTTTCTTTTTTGTCATACGTATACACGGTGAGTGTACCCCCGCCATTCCAATAGGGATCGAACCATAGAATTACCCGGCAAAAATTTCCGGCATAGCCATCATAGAGGCTCCAGAACATTTCCTGGTTATCATCCAGCCTGTAGCGTTCAGCAATCTTATCATAATCAATTTCACTAAGTGTAACCGTAAAATGACCGCTGTTATAACTAATATCTTCATTCCACATAAGGTCGAATGATAAATTGAAATTATCTTTTATTTCTTTATTGTACTGCCTTGGATACCAGTATCCATCTTTTGTCATGGCCAGCCACTTAGTGTTTTTATAAGTTTGGACACCAATATTTTTCATACCCAGCCACCCGGCAGGGAAGAGGCCATCCCCCGTTTTCTCAAAGCTTATATTTACCGGCCCTTTATCTTCCTGTTTTACAGTTGTTAACTCTTTATTTTCAGTGGCAGAGGCATTCAGGTTATTGATGCCAGTTGTTTTTTTAGCAGGTTCTCCCACCATCTTAGCCAATACATCGAGGTTGAACTGGCTGAAAAATAAATCCATGAAATTCTTTTTGGGTAAATCTTCATCCTGTCTTCTTACAAAAAATGCGATACACTGAGGTTCGTCCTTGGGCTTTGTTTTATCAAAAAACTCAAGGTTATCTACCCACACATTATAGCCTTCACCAATCGGGGCCGCTAATTCTTCTGGCCGGAAATTATAGGAGTTTACCTTTTTAACATAGGCTATTTCATTGATGTTTACCTGTTTCATTGCAACTGTGAACCAGGGGGTTAACTTTTCCTTTTCAAGTTTAAGACTATTCAGATATTGTTTGCCGGACTCCAGCTGTTGCCACCGGTAATCCTGCTTTTGTTTTTCTGTAGCCGTAAGACTGTTGAAAGTTTTTTCATAATCCGCAACAATTTTTTCATGTTTGGGTATTGCTTCTTGTAATCTTTTCTCATGATAAATTTTATAAGAAGTAAATAGTTCTTTGTTGGTTAATTTTCGCCAGGGTAAATCTTTTCTTGGTGAGAAAAAATAGCAATGTTTTAAAATTTCATCTGGCCGGTATTGGCTGTATAATATTTTATTTCCCACTGCATCTGTTTGTATTTCAATATTCACAACACGGATTTTGGATTCATACTCATGGTATTTTATCTCGGTAACTTCATGTGATAAAGGGAATTTTTCTCCATCAAGCTGGTTGATGGCAAAATAAACCCAGCAGCCGGTGGCTCCCTCAGGCTGTAAAATATTATACCCCTTCAGGCATTCATATTTTTTCAGCATAAAATAGTTTTCGTACGATGACGGGCTTGTAGTACTATACCAAAAAGATTTTCCCTTTGGGAAAGCAATGCTGTTGGTGGCATATAAACCATCTATTGCAACAGCCATAATACGTTGCATTTCTTTCCGGATGGGTTCACCAAATTTCCATTGGCTGGCAGGAATAGCATCCTGAAAAGACGGTGCTTTACTTGCCCACACCCACTTACCTGGTACTTTATTTATATCAAGGGTGTTGCAATCCGCTTTCTCTTGTGCAGATAGGGTAGAAGCTGTTAGCAAAAGAGAAAAAACAATTTTCTGCTTCATAGGCTCTCGTTTATTTTGATTTGAATAAAGTATAATTCATCGAGCTATTATCAACGTCTGAAAGATAAAGTAAAAAACCATTCTTGACAGCAATCAACTGTGCATTAAACTTTGTTGTTTTGCCTTTGTAGCGGTTCGTAGCTGTGATGCTCCAGTCGGCTACTGAAAAATTTCCTTTATACTCCTGCCCGCCAAATTGAGTACCACCATTATTCATACTGGCTGAGCGGTAAGTACCCCTGTAGGTACCATTGTTGTTAAAGGTAAATTCATCGGTAGAAGACATTGCACTCATTCCAGCATAGGTACCACTATACACATTATAATATTCTACACCACCACCGCCGCTTCCTTTCCAGGTGCCAATAATATCTTTGGCCGTAACTGCAAACCTGTTTGAGTTTAGCATTGGGTCAATATCATTGGGATTGGGAAACTGCTGCTGATAGCTGCTTTGGTTGGGAGCAATTACTACAATCGGCCTTGCTCCGCCATTATAAACAATTTTAATAGCGACAAAAAGGGATTTACCAGTATTCTTTTCTATTCCATTCGCCTGCATATGATAAATAACAGGGTACTGTACGCCACTCCATTTTTGTACGTTGCTAACATTGAAATAAGGCTCCACATATTTGCTCCAGTAATATTCTGGTGCATCAACAGTACTTGGCCGGGCATCATCCAACGCTTTGTCTATATAATAAAGACGAAGTTCCGTACCTGCTTTTGTCACTTTTACATAGTCATAAGCAGGAGTGGCAGCCCATCCATCTTCAAAGTTGGTAGTGGATTTTGTAATCCCACTGGTGTTGTTATTTGAAACGGGGATATTATTTTGTGGAGCATCCGGAGTTTTTTTACGTACCATTTTTCTGCTATCGGCTTTTACTCCCAGTAAAAATTTATCAATAACAGCAGCGTATTTTTCATCATTAAAAATTGAAACGGCGCACCAACTGATATCGTTTTGTGTAAAGGTGGATACCGCTATAATAAAACTTATCTCATTCATTGATGCCTGGCTTGCACCAGTTACCACCTCCCAGCCATTTTGTTTTTCTGTCTGGGTTGTTGGCATATCAGTCAGTTTATAGGGTTTAGTTGCAAAATGATCCCAGTCTGTTTTAAAATTTGCAGCGGGATCTGATGAGCCCTGTTGTGCTGCCCATATATGTATTTGACAAAACGAGCTGCCTTCTCTCAGCTCATACAGAAGGCGTTGCTTTTGTTCTTTTAAAATAAAACCGGCGGGTTCCGAGTAGGAGAAGATGTCAAATGATTTTTTTTGCTGACCGAAAGAAAATTTAGACAGCATAAGTAAAAAGAAAAGGATTGAATATGATTTCATGTTGACCATTTTTTGCATGGTTGATTTATCTGATTGATATGCTCTAAAGTTTATTGTGAAATAACCTGGACAATAATATTATTTGTATAATCTGAAAAACTGGTTCCAAACCATACACCTAATGAGCCTGCCGCTCTTGCTTTTACATTTACAGTATAGGTACCAGCCGGCAGGGTTGTAATACTCATACCTGAAATTGTCATTTGATTGCCATAGGGAAGCAGGTATTTATGTATTCCCAAACCATTTCCGTTAACGAATAGCTGAAGGTCAATCCTGTTTCCTATCCCTGCACAACCACTACAAACTACTGAATTTGCATAGACATTATGATGAATTAAAATCCGGGCATTTGAAGCAATGGTGAATGTCCAGGTTAAGCCAGGAACATCTATGAACGTAAATCCCTGGTCAATATAAACATCTGTAGCGCCTTGTATTTTAACTGTGTTATTATAGAGCTCACGCTTAGGCGATGCCCATGAGGCAGCAGCACTGTTTCCATTATTTGTAAGAACCTGGCCTGCCTGACCCTGCCCGGTGGCTCCTCCAATTGATAAAGCACCGGTTCTTGTATTCATAAAAAGTCCCCAACCAGCTCCGTTATTGCCAAAGAAACCAACAGTGCTATCTGATTGTAGTCCCACAAAAGCTCTTGGTACATTCTGCGAATTGTTGAGCCAGGTGCCGGCCGTTTCCGTTCCGGTCCTCAGGCGTAAGCGTCCTGTAATATCCATTCCTATTTCTCCCTCATTTATTATTCTTGCCCTTTCTGTAAATGAGGCGCTGCTGCCATAACCCAATGCAATATTATCTCCAGCTGTGGAAGTGTGAATTTGAAGCAGGCTTCCTTGAATTCCAAATCCATAATGTGTGCCGCTTTCCCCATATAATGAAATTTTGTCGCCTACGGTACTGGGAAAATTTAATGGAAAACCCGGCACTGACATGCCGATACCTATGTTTCCGGAAATTGTATTCATCGTTAATCCCCATCCATTGGGCGAACCAGCTCCATAAAAACCAACTATATTATCGCTTTCCATTCCAATAAAAGCCGGGCTTAAATTGTTTGCATTATTATTGAGCCAGATGCCTGCACTGCTGGAATTGCTTCCTCCACTGCGGATGCGCATCCGCCCGTTTATATCCAGCCGGTAAACAGGATCATTACCTATTCCCACATTCCCATTCCCCTTAATTCTGAGCAACTCTGTGGATGCGGTATTGGATGCGGCGGCATAAAAAATATGATCGTTATTCACAGAAGCCGTTTGATAACGAAGAGCCGAATTGCCCATACCCAGGCCATAGAATTGGTGGTCGTCATCTGCGGCTTCCCAGAGAACAATTTTCCGGTTGTTAAGCGTATTGCCAAACTGGAGAGGAGCATGTGGTGTGGTGGTGCCAATACCTACATTTTGTGCAGTGACAACAAATACCATCAAGCAGTAGTTAAGGGATAGAAAGAGTTTCTTTTTCATACACGTTGTATTAACTGAATGTAAAACTTCAATTAATCAGGTAGAAAAACAATCCCCTGAATACCTGTATTTGCTATCCCTTGTTCAGGGGATTTTTATATAAATGCTTGAAATGTGCCAAATGATGTTCTACTTTTATTAATATATTAAAAGGGTATCAATTTAATGAACAGATTACTTTTTTTATTTCTATTGCTTCCGGTGAAGTCATTGTATGCACAAACTGATGCTTCAAAAGACAGTCTGTTGAAAGTATTATCTCTGGCTAAAGAGGATACCAATAAGGTGCTTGCATTAATTACAACAGGTCAATATGTTGAGTACAACAACCTGGAAGAAGCAAAAAATTACTACTTACAGGCCAGGCGGCTGAGTGAAAAGATGAACTACACCCTGGGAATTTTAAAGTACTATTCTAACTATACGGCTGTATTGAATATCCAGGCCAAATTTGATTCAGCGCTGGTACTTACTAAGGATGCATTGCAGCTGGCAAACAGGTTTGGGAATGAGGAACGCATAATTATTGCCCAGCAAAACCTTTCAGCTACATATTCTTACCTGCAAGACTATGAAAGTGCTTTGCAGTATCTGTTACCATCAGTGGCTTATTTCGAAAAAACAAAGAATGATGCCCGGTTAAGCCTTATCTATGATAATTTGGGTGTGATTTACAGAGAAACAAAACAATACGATAAGGCGTTGGAATTTCATCAAAAGGCATTAGCTATAGCCAGGAAATCCGGGAATAGTTATGATATTGCCAAAGTGTTATCAAATCTAGGGAATGCATATTCCAGTTCAAAAAGATATGATAGTGCTCTCGTTATAATGCAGGATGGTCTTGGGATTGCAAGAAAAGAAAACTATGATAATATTGAATCTAACATTATAAGCAATATTGGTGCTGTTTTAATAAAACAGGGCAGGTATGACAGCCTTACTTATTATTGTACCCTAGGTTTGCGACTCGCAGAAAAATTGGGTGATAGTCTGGCTATGGTAAACAATATCTATGGATTGGCATTGTATTCTTTTTTTACCAGCGATTTTACAAAAAGCGGTGAGTTGGCTAAGACAGGTTTTAGGATGGCACAACAAAGAAATTATGTAGAGCCTTCACAGTTGTTTGCTGACATATTATCTGAGCTGTCTTTAGTAAAAGGTGATTTAAGAAATTATGATTATTATAATCGTTTAAGTATTGAATTATCTGAGCAATTTTTTAATGACAGAATGCAGCGAAATGTACAGTTACTGGATAAAAAATATGATACAGAAAAAAAAGAAAAACTATTGGTTATACAGCAGGCTACCATCTTAAGAAAAAATACACTGAACTATATTTTAATTGGCAGTGCCGTAACCTTACTAATTGTTTCGATCCTTTCTTACCGCAATTACAAACAAAAACAAAAGCTTCAGGAACAAAAAATTATCCAGCTGGGGAAAGAAAAATTATTACTTGCCACTCAATCAATAGTAAAGGGCCAGGAAGAAGAACGGAACAGGTTGGCCCAAGATTTACACGATGGCCTCGGCGGTTTGCTGAGCGGCGTTAAACTTCAATTAGGAGCTATGAAAGGAAATTTAATTTTATCGGAAGAACATGGCCTTATATTTAATAATGCTTTGAGCAAATTAGATGAGTCGATAAGCGAAATGCGCAGGGTAGCTCATAACATGATGCCCGAAGCATTAATGAAATTAGGATTGCAGCAGGCACTTCAGGATTATTGCGATAGTTTGTCAGCAGGTCAGGCATATAAGATTAACTGCGAATTTCATGGGTTGGAGAATCGAATGGAACCTACTATTGAAATTGTTGTTTACAGGGTTGTGCAGGAGCTGCTGAATAATGCAATAAAGCATTCTGATGCTTCTATCATACTGGCACAGGTGATGCGAAATGATAATAATCTTACCATTACAATAGAGGATAATGGTAAAGGGTTTACAATGGATGAAATATCGATCCTACGTGGTTCAGGATTAAAAAATATTAAGTCAAGAGTAGATTATCTGAAAGGGCAAATAGACATTCAATCTGCTCCCGGTAAAGGTACTTCTATACATATTGACTGTATAATTTGATAGCAATGAATAGAATAAAAGTATTGATTGTGGATGACCATCCGATGGTACTGGAAGGTATGCGGTCAATGCTGACACAAATTAATTTTGTCGATATAGTCGGTACTGCGGCCAATGCTTACGAGGCAATTGAGCTAATAAANNACTGATATTAATATGCCAGAAATTAGCGGTATTGAGCTGACATTAAAAATAAAAAAAGAATTCCCTGAAATAAAGGTAATTGCAATGAGTACATTTAAAGAACGTAGTTATATTACTCAAATGATACAAAATGGGGCATCTGGTTATTTGATTAAAAGTGCCTCCAAGGAAGAGATCGAAGAGGCGATTTTGAGTGTACATGAAGGGAAGCTTTATATGAGTCTTGATATTAGTTTATCAGCCTTCGATAAACAGGAAATAAATAATGTGCCGATACTCAGCAGCAGAGAAAAGGAAGTGCTTGATTTAATTGCTGATGGATTTACCAACCCGCAAATTGCTGAAAAACTTTTTCTTAGTCTGCATACGGTTGATAGTCATCGCAAGAATCTGCTTACCAAGTTCGGCATAAATAATACTGCCAGCTTAATTAAGCTGGCTGCAAAGTATAATATGCTGTAAAATTCTGTAAAATGGAGTGACTATTATAGGGGTTTGCTGCATATTCTTCCCAGACTAAGTGAATGCTAATAAAAATAATATAAGTTTTTTCTGTAGTCTGGGAACCTTATTGTTTTTCCGCAAACGGGATAGCTATTTAAGGTTTTACATATTTCTTATTGCTATGGGACAGCCCATTCGCCATATCTCGTGTAATAAAGTAAACTCTGAAACCCGCCCAATAAGGGGAAGGGATTTTGTAAATATTTCTTTCCAACGTTAAATATGCAGCGTATTCACCGATAGTAAGATTAAGGGCTGCGAGGGCCATTGATTGTTCCTTTACTAAATTTTTCTCAGCAGAAAAGATAAATTTAGCCGGTTTGCTACCATCCAGGTGGCCTGCCACAATGGAACTTGAGGTAAGAAATGTTGCGTCCAGTTTTACCAGGAAGTTTTTAAGAATGGCATCACCCTGTATATTATAACTCTTTAATTCTCCCCATGGAAGTTCAGGGGTAGCTTCCATGATTTTTTTTACCCATTCAATGGAAGCTCTTTCGGCAACCTCTACAGCTTCTTTATTTAGTGGAAGAGATGAGCAGTCTTTATTTAGTTCTGAATGATCTTTTTTACCTTTAGCCGAACCGTCAGGATATGCTCCTGTATATAAATAAAGACTTTTCCGGTAGGTGCTATCCTCTCCATACCAGGTAGGAATTGGACTTTTGTTAAGTAATGTATATGTATTTACCCAATTAGAATGTGAGTAAAAATCCTGCACGATATGCAGCGATGCGCCAATGATATTGAATAATATAATTAACCGAAAGCCGCTTTTTACATCCGGATTATTATTATATTTTTTGAGCGTCTGAATAGTATTTACATAAATACTTTGCCAGTTTTTTTCTATATCCGCAGTTGAATAAATTGCATCAAAGTGCATATATTCATACGACATTTCCTGTTTGAGTTTGAATACTTCTACCCGCTGTTTTTCAGGAATGCCTGTACCAAATAGCACTGCAGAATGAAAGTCAGTAATATAATTAGATACTTGTGCCGCTAATCTGGCATCAGCCGAAAATCCATTACCTGTCATTGCCTTTCTGGTGCATTCTGCATGCCACCAGGTATCGAAAGCCATTGCCTTACTTGTTGTGAAAAGGCACAAAGTGAGCAGTAAATTTTTCATGGTTTAATTTTTATAGTAAGTGTTTTTTATTTCAGGAATAAGTTCACTTAATTTTTTAATCCTTGTTTCGTCAGACGGATGGGTAGATAAAAATTCAGGAAGTTTGCCACCTTTATTATTGGCGGCCATCCGTTGCCAGAAAGGTACCGCTTCTTCCGGGTTGTAACCAGCCATACTCATAAAAATCAATCCCAGTTTATCTGCTTCACTTTCCTGCATCCGGCTGTTGGGTAATTCTAAAGCAAGCTTGGAGCCTACTACATATAATCCTAAAAATAGCAGTTGTGTAGTTTCTTTTTTTTCTTTTAATGCTTCTTGTAATGCTAAACCACCGACACCAATTAATAAGGCTTCACTCATTCTTTCATTTCCATGCCTTGCAATGGCATGGGCAATTTCATGTCCCATTACCACCGCTAACCCCTCTTCCGATTGTGTAATGGGGAGCAGACCTGTATAGACCACCACTTTGCCTCCCGGCATGCACCAGGCGTTCACAATATTTTCATTAATGGTATTAAATTCCCATTTAAAATTTTTCAATTCTTTTTGCATGTTGTTTTGCTGCATATAGTTTTCAACAGCGGTTTGTATTCTGTTTCCTACACGGGTTACCATTTGTGCCCTTGTATCAAATTGAGAAAGGGTAGGGCTTGCTTTTACGACAGAATCGTATTGAGTAAAAGCCATTTCTTTTATCATGAAATCGGGAACTAGATTTAGTTGTTTGCGGCCAGTAACCGGAACTGTTTTACAACTGCAAAATCCGATTATAACTATACTGGCACCCAGGAAATATTTTTTTATCATGAATAATTTGATTGATGATTAAAAATAAGGCTGGTAAATATCATTAACAATCCCCTGAAACAGGGAATTAATGATTTACAGCGATAATGTTTTAATCCTATTTTACTTTTCCAAATATGGTGTAAATCCCGCTACCAGGATATTGTGCGTCCAACAGGTTTAATAGCCGGGCNNAAGGCATGGCATGTTTTAGGTTTGCCTTCGATATCTGAAAACTTTACTTGCCAATTATTCAGTACGGACATTTTACCATTTGATTTCACCTGGTTATATTTCATGTTGCCAACCATTCCATTGATAGCAAGCAGTTTCCAGTTATACAAACCTCCACTTCCAAATACAAATTCCTGGTTGGACTGATTGATGTTCATGCCGGCATAATTTCCAGTATATACATTATAGAGTTGTTGTACACCTGTAAAATCACTTGTCCATGCACCTGAAAAGTCGGAAGCTGCCACTGCGAATTTGTTATAACCTGTCATTTGTGTTAATGGTTTCATCAATTCGCTTTCACTGTCCCATCTTATTAATTCGGGATCAAACTTAAATTGTTGAATAAAACTGTTTTTATCGGGGGCTATAAATTCTAACCAACCCGAGCTGCCTTGCCGGAAGAAAACAATGTAAACCTGTTTCCCTGTGGCTGTAGTAGTAGCCGTTCCCATGCCCAGGTAAGGTCTGTCATATGTAGTGATGTAAGCAGTTTTAAAATTTTTCAGATTACTGTATCGGGGTGCTACTAAAATGTCCCAAACGGTACGGATGAGGGGATCGGGGTCAGCAGGGAAAATGGTGCCTTCCTTAGGGTAGTGTAATAACACTTTTATAGTTCTTTTGGTTACTTCCACCCAATTTTCCTGCACGGTACTTGTCCAGCCATCATCAAAGTTGGTGGTGGTAAAAGCATATCCATCCTTTTGGGCTTCGGTTGTTGTGGTTTGTGTTGTACTGGTTGTTGTTATTGGTTTTGAAGGTGGTTTTACTGTTCCGGTAAGTTTTTTCAATTCGATGGATTCTAAAAAGGCGGTTACATCGTCCTGGTAGGCATCTGTATTGGTGAGTATAATAATATTTACCATTTTTTCAAAACTGGTGGATGTAACGAGTAAGGCAATGCCTTTATTCCCATCGCTTTCAAATGGAGCATACCCGCTTTGTACTTCCCAGCTATTCTCCGTTGCTGAAGGTTGCATTTCAGGGGCCTTCGAAACGGTTACCATTTCTTTTACCAGTGATGCCCATGCCATATCAAAATTTTCTTTTGAACCAGATTTTCCAGGAATTGATTTGTACAAAGTAATAAGGCAATAGGTACCTGTTGCTTTATCTTCTTTTGAAAACTGTATTGCATTGGTTGACGCTTGTTTTTCCCATGCTTTCGGAGGAATATAAGTAGCAATATCAAACGTCTGTTTTTGTGCTACTGCACTACAGCTACAAATAATACTAGTTGCAAGCATTAACCGGACAACCAGCCGGAAGTAAATTTTCATAATCATTTTTTTAAAAGCTCATGTGTTAATAGTTTTATTCACTTTTACCAAACCCTGTATAATCCCCATATCCGGTATCCTGCAACCATAGAATGCGGGCACCTTTGATGCAGGAGAAATAAGCATTGTATTTTTTGGGTTTGCCTTCAATATCTGAAAAGTTTATCTGCCAGTTTCCATTCATTGAAAATTTGCCGTTTGATTTGGCATTTTGAAATTTTATATTACCTACAAAACCACTGGCCACACTTATATCCCATTTATAGCTATTAGCAGCATTAAATTCAAAATTTTGGTTAGATGCATGAGTATCTGCACCGGCACTGGCACCTGTATTTGCATTTACGTACTGGGTAAGGCCTGTATAGTTGCTGGTCCACTTACCCTTCAGATCAGATGCAGCTACTGCAAACTTGTTGTAATTGGCCATTTTCTCCCATTTTTCCCAACCATAAGATTCCTGACGATACGGTCCGAACTCCTTTTCATATGTAGCTTTATCAGGAGTAATAAATTCCATAAATTTTCCGTTGCCGCCTGAATAGTTCATCTTAAATAAAACAACATGAAATTTTTTACCTGTTCCTTTTTCTACAAGGTCTGCCTCAGCAAATTCAATTGATTGCCATCCTGAAACCGGTTTGAATTCGAAATTGGCACCACTGCTGTACCGCGGAGCTACAAGAATATCCCAGGCATTTTTTAATCCATCCAACAAAACCGGATTATAAGCATCGGCTTGTTTATTGGGGAAGTGTATTAATACTTTAATGTTTCCTTTTATTACTTCCACCCAGTCTTCCTGTACCGTACTTGTCCAACCGTCATCAAAATTGGTTGTGGTAAAAGCAAAACCATCTTTTTTTGTAACTGTAGTTGTTGTTTTTGGTTTATCAGGGTTTGTTGCTGGTTTAGATGGTTGTTTTGTGGTTTCTGATACTTTTTTTAAAGCGATAGATTCTAAAAAAGCAGAAATTTCATTTTCAAAGGCATCCGTATTTGTAAGGATAACAATATTTACCATTTTATTTAAACTGGTTGATGTTACCAGCAAAGCAACACCTTTATTTCCATCGCTTTCAAACGGGGCATACCCACTTTGTACTTCCCATTTGTTTTCAGATAAGACAGGCTGCATTTCTGGTGCTGTAGAAACAGTTACCATTTCTTTTACTAACGATGTCCATGCCAGATCAAAGTTTTCTTTTGAACCGGATTTGCCTGGTATTGCTTTATATAAGGTAATTAAGCAGTAAGTAGTTTTTTGGGTATCTTCTGTGGAAAATTGTACAGCACTCTCTGTTGTTTGTTTTTTCCAGCCCTTAATGGGGGTAAAAGTTGCAAGATCAAAAGTTTGTTGTTGACCAAACAAAGCTGATGTAACAAGAACCAGCATAGAAAGATAAAATAATCTTTGAAGCATTTTATAGTTTAATAATTTTAATATTACTGATGAAATATTTTTGATTATCTGCATCACTGTTCAGATGTTTGAACTGAACCCAGTTGAAACTAGTAGTGGCAGGAAATGCCTTAGGTATATCAACTATTTTATTTTTATCAATATAAAACTCAAATAGTTCACCATATTTTCTCAGTGTAATCTTAACATTGTTGAATTCTTTATCGTTGGAAAACCCCGTTGCATCAAAGTAGTTAGAGGTATTAAAATATCCGTTTTCAAACTTGCCGCTTACACTTCCTTCGCCAGCCCTTCCATAAAATCCGGCTCTTAGCCTCAGGTTCAACGAGGGGGCATTTTCGTCATATTTGTTTTTTGTACCCAGATAAATTTCTAAAGCCTTAGCACCCCAGGCTATATCCTTTGGTACTGCCAGGTCGAATGAAATTTCAAAATTTTGTGGTAAAGGCAGTTTGATATTTTGAGGGGAAACAAAACTTTGTCCTTTAATTTCCAGCCATTTTTCCTTCCTGCCTCTAACGTTTACAACCGTTGCGGGTTTTGCTTCTGAATTCATTTCTGATTTTCAGCCATTCGGCCTTTGCCCTGCTGGAGTGGTTGAAAAATCTTCAAAATAAAATACGGAGGCATCGGCTTCCATTTTTTTTGCATCAGTTGATTTTTCAGTAACTACTAATTTTTCTTCTGTTGCGGGGGAGCGCAGCGGCTTGTATGCAATGCCTTTCACTTTTTCCGGGTCAAAAAAGAAATTATAAATGTAATCAAAATCAAAATTATTAATGATCGACTCATGCATATGCTTAAATGAAACATCGGTCATAGCACCCCCAAACCATTTGATTAATATCCATTGCGGTTTATCGGTGCTGCATTTTGCCTGCATCTCAGGATCAACCCTGAAAAGCGGATAGCTCTTATCAAAACTTCCATCCTGTTTAGCATTCCCATTTTCAAAAATATCGGAGCCATTACTTAAATCCTGAATCGAATAACCGCCATATTTCATATAAGCCTGTTCGTTTGACCTGGTCTTATATTTTTCCCTGAGTTGTATGATAGTGGCTTTTGCCTTGCTGAATTTTTCATCAAGATTTTTCATAGCCATTTGAAGATGGGATGCATCGTAGGAATTTTGTTCAATGGCTGTTTTTTTTTGTTCGGCATATTTAACAGGAAAAGCATCTTCGGCAAACTGAAGTGCTTCTCCCAGGGTTACTGGTAAGTAAGGGAATCTATTGTTTTTACTTAGGATGATGAGATTATTCCCAAAATCTTTGTTGTACGCTTTTAAGTTGTAGTAAATATATTTTTTCAGCAGGGGATGTGCTGACAGATCAAAGAGTCTTTTTGTTTTTGCATCCAATGAATTAAGGTCGTCTGCCAGGCTTTTTTCATCATATTGCGGTAGTGTAAATAAGCAGGTTTTACTGGTATTGAAATCAATTTCTCTGTAGGTAAGGGGTATTTCATTAGCGGCAATGGTCCAGTAGTTAGCAAAATTCATATACGGCTGCCATTTTCCATTGATTTGTTTTAAAAAC
>MTKZ01056356.1_pt1 | contig 18357 bp, 18 predicted proteins | sample 1042781 | NCBI WGS metagenome assembly MTKZ01 (sample SAMN06212207, study PRJNA360539) | anaerobic digester metagenome | biome: Wastewater treatment plant; material: sludge; isolation source: anaerobic digester fed with sludge from wastewater treatment plant | place: Denmark: WWTP Viborg ... | reverse complement strand
CCGCTTCCCGCAAAATTTTTCGCGCCGTTTAAAAATTAAGAAAGAGAGAAAGAGAAATGTGTCGTTGCCCCACCCACCCGTGCGCCAACACACGCTCCCAAATAAGATTTTCAACCCCTTGCGGTTAACAGTCCAGAAGCATAAAGGACTCGACGTGTCTTGGGATCAATCTGTCGAACAAGCTCATCATATTGGGGAGAGTATTTTGTCCAGTTAAACCTACCCTTACCTCTTTCACCTTCTGTTGCTTGATTTACTGCACCAATGAATTTCTCTGTCAGTTCATGGTCTACCATGTTAGTATGAGCACCAACTGGAACTCCCAATTCTTCACCTAGCGCTCCTATCTGACCTGTAACTGTCCAACTATCACCCCACGCCCACATACCACCCGGTTTTACATCAAAGCCTCTTCCAACAATGGCTTCCCTTACCGTTAGTTCATTTATCTCTGTAAACATTGTTGATCGAATTCTATCTGATAAGGTTTTTACAAGAGTTGTTACTGCTTCGTCTCTAGTGGTAACTTCTGGTTTTAATCCTGCTATGGCTCCTGACTGTTCAACCAAATTTCTAATTGTTGTTTCAATATCTGTCGGTGGTTGTCCCTCAACTTCAGCCGTAAGTAATCCAAGTAAAGCTGGCTGATGGCCATAATCGCTATCATCATGGTAAAGAAACTGATTTAATGCTCTATGTGTTGCGTCGAAGTCCCATTGCTCACCTAATTCCATCGCTGAACCGTAGGGATGTAAAGCACCACTTAACGCTGAATCTAAATCTCTTGAAAAGCTGTCTAAATATCCGTTTCTACGGGCATATTCTGCAAGACGTACTAGGTCTTCTCTATCTAAACCTGCGGATTTGAATTTAATAACATTGCCCTCCTGTTGATATAAACCCTCCACCTCTGCACCTCCGGGCGCAACTAAAGTACCATCTGCAAACACTAATGGCTCGCCCGGATTAGTAGCCCAATAAGTATCGACAGTATTTAATACTGTTGGTACTCCATTTGCTTCCATCATACTTTCGAAGGGGGAGATCAGTACATATCCTGCATCAGACCAAGAGCCATACATATGACCAGCTACCTTGTGGTTAAGTGCGGTATGGACGGTGTTACGAAGAACTTTACCTTTTGTTGCGTCAAAAGTAGTCTCAACTAACAGATCGTCTCCTCTGGCCTCTGGTTTATATCTAGTGGCATGAACCACACAAAGTTCTTGAGGTTTTAGTGGTTCGTAATCGACTTTTCTTCTTTCTCTATTAACTTTCTTGCTTGCCTCATATTCTTGAAGAGCCTCTACATTTTCTGCAACTGCTGCTTGTGCTTTTGCATCTCCTAGCAATGACAGTAACACTACTGCTTCTGCGTTTTGTTCTGGTTTTCCTCCCCACCTTATCGCATCTGCATAATTACTAGCCACTAACGCATCTAGTAAAACCATTGCTCTTTGACCATAAACGCCTTGTCTTAATTCGTCCCTTAGTTGAGGAAGCGTGGTGTCTTTACTCCCTAATTGCATTGCTAGTTCGACTACTCCTAACAGTGATTTATTAGCAATAAAGTGTTGTGGTACACCTTCTTGTGCTTGAGTTGCCTGTAATTGCGCTTGGTATCTTTGGAAGTCATCTGGTTCTACCCAATTTGGAGATTCTCCTAAAAACGTAGTTCTCGAACCTGTAAGGGTGGGATAAATAGGTAATTCCTCGCGGCCTTTGAAAGAGAAAGTAACGCCGTTTATTGTGTACATTCTGCGTTCGAAGCCTGCATCGTCTTTCTCAACACGAGGTTGTAGCCGTTCTTGAACTAATTGTTGTTCATTGACATATTGTCTTTCTGCCCTGTCTGCAACTTGTGCATATAGTTCATCCCTATCAGGTAGGACAGCAGTTTCCCCGAACAAATTTTTCCTTTGTGCAATAACCTCATCAACTCTAGCTGTTCTTTCCGCCTTTAATTGTTCTGTGTGCTTACCAGTTAAGACATCTCTAAGCTGTTCATAAGTCTCTCTATCTGTTGGCGTTTCACCATTGGAAAAAGGAACCCAGATTCCGCCTCTTGAATAACCAGCCTTCTGTAAGACATCAAAATTCTCGTCTGTACAAGCTCCTACCCACATCCTGCCTTGTTCATCAACAAAAGCTACTCTTCCGTTGTTACTATCATATGTACCAACCTGTTCGACTCTTCTAATAGCCATGTTGTAACCGTCTGTGTTGACATCAACCGTTCCTGTTTCGGTTCCGAAATGCCTATATTCAATACCATCTACCATCATAAATAAACCATTTTCAACTGGTCTTATTCCTCGTTTTTCAGCCGTCTGTTGATAAATTCCAAGATGTCTTTCAGTATTTCTTCTTCTGTTATCTTCTCTACCTCTTTCTCTTAGTTCTGTGTACTGTCTTCTTAATTCAGGATCAGTTGGCACTTCTCCGTTTGAAAAAGGAACCCAAATTCCGCCTCTTCTGTATCCTGCTTGTTCCAATGCATCAAAGTTTTCTTGTGTTGCATGGCCAACCCTCATTACTCCTCGTTCGTCCACAAAAGCGACTGTGCTGTTGTTGGAATCAAACGTTCCTACTTGCTCAAGCCGTGTTGCAAAAGTCGCTTGTTCGCTTCCAGCTGCAACCGTTCCTTTTTCTTCTCCCAACCATTGATACTCAACTCTATCAGTAACAAGCCAATCACCGCCTTCTACAGGTTTTATTTTCATTTCAGCAGCTCGAGCTTGATATTTCTCAATCAAAGGATTATGTTTTTCCGAAAGTTCAGGTTGGCGATGTGGTGTTTTTATAGCCTCTACTGGCGATTTGCCTGGAATAGGTTCTGCAATATCCATATTTTTATTCTCCTTTACCTTTTAATAACTTTATCTTATACAAATTTTCGATAAAATCTGTTCCAGCATAACCAGCTAAAAATGAAATTTGCCACTCTGTATCGGCTAGTAATCCGGCCGAAGCACCCACAATTCCAGAAATTAAAATAGTGATTAAAAAATATTGGGGTTTAAAATGATCAGCTTTCTCTAAAGTTTTATTTTTTACAAAACCGACCAAACCTCTGACAATTCCCCCACAAAAACCAGCAAAGAAGTAAATTAAAAATTTATCCATTTGTTTCAGTATACCAAATTTTACAATTTCAAGGGAGTACCTTTTTCGACACGCGCGGATGGGTGGGTGGGCCAAGCGTGTCTTCCTTTTTATTTCTTTATTCCCAGCGCGAAAAATTTTGCGGGAAGCGAGGCCGCCGAAGGCGGCCGAGCGATGCGGAGGCGGCTGCGGCGATTCCTTTTCCCCTTTAACCCCTTTTCCTCGCCGCAGCCGCCGACGCTAACAATTTTTAGGAATTTTTGATAAAATAGGTTCGAGCTTTGTTGTATAGTTGCACCANNGGCGGCGCAAAGCGCCGCCCATTGATTTTGCGCGCTGCCACGCGCTTTTTTATTTTCGAGGACTATCCCTTGCGATTTTGAAATTTTATCTCTTGTCCCGCTTTGCGGGACTGCCCAAAAGTGAAAAAGAATTTTTGCTATTGAAAATTATTTCAAAGTCTTGTTATACTAGAATCGAGCTCGACAAGGTTGCCTTTTTTGATAGCCGTCTCGGACAATTCAAGGCAACTTGGGTTGAGCTCACCGGGGCGGCTATTCAAGTTTTAGGAGGTAAAAATTATGGAAAGCAATAATAATTTTTCGCAAAAATTCTTTTTATACGCCCGCAAATCTACTGATGTAGAAGATAAACAAGTCTTGAGCATTGAGGCGCAAATAGTAGAATTGCGCGCCTTTGCCAAACAAAATAACCTTTCTGTTGTTAAGACTTTCATTGAAAAACAATCAGCCAAAATTCCAGGTCGTCCAATATTCAGCGAAATGCTAGCGAGGATTGAAAAAGGAGAGGCCGCGGGAATTTTGGCGTGGCATCCCGATAGATTGGCGCGCAATTCTGTGGATGGTGGAAGGATAATCTACCTTTTGGATTGCGGGCGAATTACGGCGTTAAAATTTCCTCAATTCTGGTTTGAGCCCACGCCACAAGGAAAATTCATGCTTTCAATCGCTTTTGGGCAATCTAAATATTATATTGATTCTTTGAGTGAGAATACTAAAAGAGGGTTGCGCCAAAAAGTCAGGCGAGGAGAATATCCGGGGCTTGTACCAGTAGGTTATCTTAATGACGTGAGGTCTAAAACTATTATTGTTGATAGAAAAAGATCAAAAATTATTAAACAAGCTTTTGAGCTTTATGCAAAAGGCAATTCAACTTTGGGTGATATTTCCCACTTTTTGGCGCAAACAGGTATTCTCACTCGCGGTGGTAAACCGTATAAGAGAGATAAAATTTCATTTATTCTTTCTAATCCGTTCTATTATGGCTACTTTCGCTATTCTGGCGAACTTCACGAGGGAAAACACGAGCCAATCATCGCAAAGAAACTTTTTGACAAGGTACAGGAAGTATTAAAACAACGAAGCAAACCACAAAGAAAAGAAAGAATTCCCAAGGCTTTCACCGGATTATTTCGTTGTGGTGAGTGCGGCATGATGATAACTGCCGAAATTCAAAAAAGTCATGTCTATTACCGTTGCACCAAAAAATCAAAAACAAAGAGTTGTAATCAGCCTTACACCAGAGAAGAAGATTTAAACCAGCAGTTATCATCTATGATTCAAAAAGTTTCTTTGCGTCAGAATTGGGCAAAAGAGATGTTAAAAATGCTGGAAAAAGATAAAGAAGATAATACCCGATCTTGTTTTGCTTTTGTTCAGAAAAATCAAGAGAAAATCAAAGAATTAAGACAAAAACTCCAATTTATTTTAGACTCCTATCTTGACCAAGTCATTGAAAGAGAGATTTATCTTGAAAAGAAATCAGAAATTATGAGCGAAATAAAAACATTGGAAGAGCAAAATATCCGTTTTGAACAAAAGCAAAATGATTGGCTCGAACCATTCAAAAATTGGATAAATGAAGCCGCAAATGCGGCTAAAATCGCAAGGGATAATGATTTTTTTAGTAAAAAGGTTCTCGCCGCAAAAATCTTCGGCTCGAACCTTGTCCTCGAAAATAAAAAAGCGCGTGGCAGCGCGCAAAATCAATGGGCGGCGCTTTGCGCCGCCCCACGAAGTTTGACTGTGGTGGGCGAGAAGGGAGTCGAACCCTTATATCCTTGCGGACAAAAGATTTTAAGTCTTTCGTGTATACCATTCCACCACTCGCCCTAATACATGGCGCCCTCGGCGGGAGTCGAACCCACAACCTCTTCCTTAGAAGGGAATTGCTCTATCCTTTGAGCTACGAGGGCGTATTTTTCAAGATAGATTTTACATTAAATATCTAATATATCAAAAGATAAGATATTTTATCCTCTTCTACTTCTCCTTTATTTTTACTAACCTGTGTACTTTCCCAATTATTCTTATTACACCTATATTCTCCGTGCTATCTTGTTCATTTAATTTAATATTTATTTCATTCTGCGGCATCTTTATCTTTCTTGGAGATATAATAAAAGCTATTATTGATACTACAGCTGATAATATACCAACTATAAGAAATGTATTAGAAAAATCAAAATACTTAACTGATAGCCCCAGTAATATAGGTCCGAATGAGTAAGCTAGATTATGTGAGAACTGAAGTATACTGACAATATCATTACCTACAATCTTTGCTCTAGCTACATAGTCTTGAAATGTTGCATCAATTAAAATTATTGATATACCATAAAATACGGCAGTTAAAAATACAAAGGAAAGCGTTGTATATATATTTTTGCTCAGACCGACAAATACCAAGCATATCCCTGCCATAGCTGCTGAAGTAAATGCTGTTTTTTTCTTGCCTGCATCTAACTTTAACTTCTCAGTAACAATTCCTATGAATAATGCAGGTATCCCATATACTACTAGAAGTAATTCACCCAGAGGAGTGCTCTCACTTAATTTACTCATGTATAAAACTCCCATAGTCCACATAAATACATCGATTAAGGAAACACACACAACAAACAATACTAATATCCATAATCTTTTAAGAAGTATCTTTATAACTTTGAATTCTTTAATTATGTTTTTTTTAGGAAAATCAGGAAGTACTCTACCCTGTTTTCTTCTTTGCATCTTACGTACAAGGTACAGGTAAATAAATATTGATATAAATACACATAATATAGCAAATATGAAAGGAAGTTTACCCGATATTGTTAATAGAAATACACCAAGTCCGGGGCCAAGCATATAAGCTATTGAACTTGAAGTTACCAGAGTAGCCCATGCTTGAGTATGTTTCTTAGTATCTACATGTTTATAAACAAAATTATATTTTGAATATCCGATAAATTCATAATAAATAGACCATATAATCATGGACAGTGCCAACAGAATAGTATTATTTGGAATAAACAACAGTAATATTGGAAATAGTAATGAAAATAAAAAGGCCTTAGTCATAAAAAAATGAAGGCTTTTATATGATAATTTATGAGCCGTAAATACATCCAAAAGTAAACCAAAAAAGGAAGAAATTGATAATATTAACCCTACATATGCAGTATCGTGTACTTTCCTTTCAATGGTTACAGGAGCCATATATGCCATAATCCCGTCTGCGAGAGTTATAAAAAAGATAACCAAAGAAAATACAACCAGTGAAGTAAATATTGAAGATCGGGCAGGTTTAATTATCCTCATTGAATAAATGATATCAGAATTGTAGAATGTATTTTACTATCTAATATGCGGCGGTAGTTCAGTGGTAGAATGTCTCCCTTCCAAGGAGAAGGTCGCCGGTTCAAATCCGGTCCGCCGCTCCAGTCTTAGTCATCAAAACTCCTTTAGTTTTTTCAAAAGATCATTCTGTTGTTTTATATATTCTTTATGTGAAATCTTTCCCTTATTCTCAAGTTCTTTAAGTCTGTTCATGGATCTTTCGTATGATATTACTTTGTGCTGACTATTATCCGGCGGAGCATTATGTTTTGCATGGGACCTGTATATCTTCTGATCAATAATATTTTTTGCGTAATTTCCTTTGCATTTTGATATATATTTTATTCTAATATTATCTGTTCCCGTTGTTTCTATTTCTAAATGTGCAAATAATAATGACTTGGATAATGTAACTCTGGCTATTTGATTATAAGATATTGTTATTTCTCTTAGAATAAACCAGCTTCGTTTCTTGTATATAAGAAGATCATCATATACAAATAGCTTTGGGGGCCATATAGTATGATTAAATTCAGGATTCCCTTTTAATTCTAACAATAGATTAGACATTAATATTATTAATAATAATTCTGGCTTCCGTCTAAATTCTCATCAAATTCTTCTCTTTCCAATTCAGGTATGTAGTCAGTAGTATCAATAATCTTTTTATTCTTACTAGGTTTTATAACCTTTAATACATCCGGATCTAGTTCAGATGATTCATCCTCCGTACTTATAATAGGATCTTCATTATCCAATTCTACAGAGACAATATCTGTAGTTAAACTATCTTTCTCCTTTTTTATATTATTTTTGGCAGTCTTTTTCTTCATAGGATATATATATGATGTATAATTTTTTTATGCAAGAGGTAAATTTTGACGTCATAATACTGGGAGGCGGTCCCTCGGGACTAACTTCGGCTATTTATACTTCCAGATCAATGCTTAAAACCCTTGTAATCGCAGGCAATCCTCCGGGAGGACAGCTAATGGTTACAAGTGATGTAGAGAATTTTCCAGGCTTTCCTTCGGGAATCACCGGACCTGAATTAATAAATAGTTTCCGTAAACAAGCAGAAAAGTTCGGGTGTACTATTCTGGATGAAAATGCTGTATCTGTTAAAGGATCTTTTACAGAATTATTTTCTATCTCTACTGATTCAAACAATATATATAAAGCCAAGTCAGTAATAGTGGCCACAGGAGCATCTGCAAAATGGCTGGGATTGGATAGTGAAAAAAAGCTAATCGGCAGGGGTGTATCGGCATGCGCAACTTGTGATGGGTTTTTCTTTAAGAATAAAAATATTGCAGTAGTAGGAGGAGGAGATGCCGCTATGGAAGAAGCTGTGTATCTAACAAAATATGCTAAGGAGATTACGGTACTTGTTAGAGGAGATAAGGATAAAATGAAAGCCAGTAAAATTATGCAGGAGAGAGCATTTAGCAATCCTAAGATAAAGTTTATATTTAATCACACTGTTAGCGAGATACTTGGAGATAATTCTGTTAAAGGAATTAAGATTAAAAATACTCAAAGTAATGAAGAAAGATTAATGCCTGATATTGAAGGTTTATTTGTAGCTATCGGACATTCTCCTAATACTAAATTTCTGGAAGGAGTCATTGAGTTAGACTCTAAAGGTTATATTAAAATATATAATGGTTTTAGAACTTCTGTTGAAGGTATATTTGCGTCCGGTGACGTGGCCGATTATAAATATAGGCAGGCAGTTACAGCATCGGGATATGGCTGTATGGCTGCATTAGATGCTGTTAGATTTTTATCTGAACATGGGATTGAAGTTAAGCCTTCCGGCTATTAATAAAAAGGAAGTATTGTATATACTCCTCATAATATTACTGTCCTCTATTCCCAGAATATGGGATTTGGGTTATTCTCATTTCTATGGTGATGAAATAAAGGTATTGTATATTGATAAGTCAGTACCGGCTTCGGAATTTTTAATGAATCAGAGAAAAGGCCCAATACAGTTTATTACCGCCTGGGTAATGGAAAAGATATCCAATGGATACAGTGAAGCAATAATAAGGCTTCCTTTTGCTCTGGCAGGAATAATAAATGTTTTCTTATTCTATATATTAGTGAAAAAGTTATTCGGATCAACATCTGCATTAATATCCACTTACATATTTTCATTAAGCGGTATCCAAATAGCGTTCTCCCGTACTGTACAGTATCAGTCATTTCTTCTTCTTTTCTCTTTTCTATCTTTAATATTTCTTATGGATAACGATATGAAGAATGTTAAATTAAAATATTCACTTTCATCATTATTTTTCCCCCTGGCATTATTTTCTCATTACGACGCTGTGTTCATTCTGATTCCCATGTATTTTATACTTAGAAATACTTCTAATTTTAATGTAAAGCACTTTATATATTATTTTATTATCCCATCTGTTTTATTACTATCCGTCTTTTATATTCCTTATGTATTTAAAGGGTACTTGTCGAACAATACTATAAATTATGTAGCTAGAAGAATCACAGGACAGGAGTATAAAATAAACAATTCCATATATACTTTCTATGTTTATAATCCTTCAATTGTATATTTTATCCCTATAGTATCCTCCCTTATCTATCTTTTATTTAATAACAATAGTGATTGGAAAAAAAGAATGCTTTTTTCCTGGTTCATTATTACATTCTTTTTCTTCGGTACTATTGTTATAAATCCCGGTACACATATAAATAACTATCTTCTACCTCTTTATATATCCACCGGACCTTTATTAATAAATATTTTGGATAAACTAAAGAATTATTCTAAATACTTTATCTACCAAATATCTATATTTACCTTATCTTTACTATTATTATTTATTTTATTTCTTTCTTATTTAATATTCATACCGGGATTAAACAGAGGCTACCCCTTTTCAAACGATACCAAATACACTTTTCTTAAGAAGATTAAGAAAAACTCTTATCATCTGTATCTATACGGTTTTCCATATAACAGAGGGTGGGATCAGATATCAGAATATATTAGAAAGAACGGGGGTACCAGAGGGTTCTATACAAATGATGACAAAGATATTGCTTCATATTATCTATTAGGGTATGACTTTACCCCTCCGGGAAGTAACTATCTTCCCGATACATATATAGACGTAATAAACAATCTTGAATTTAAAGAAGCTGATCCTTTGTTTATTTTAAATTACAACAAGGTAACGGATATCGTAACTGAGGGTAAAGTCACAGCAAGTATATATAAAATCAAAAAATAATCTAAAAGATAAGTAGATATTTTATTTTCTATATCTTCTTATTACTTTCTTAATTATTACATAGGTAACAATCAGTACTAGTACTAACGGTGAGTAAACAGCCACCCAAATGAGAAGCTTGCCTATTCCCTGTAATGTCGTAAGCAAAGATCTTACTGCATTTTTAAACACCGCTTCTGGTTTCCAGGGATTCTCAGGGGCATAGGGAAGAGACATTTCATCTGTAGCTAAGTATATAGTTATTTTACTTGTTCTGGTAATGCCCTTCATGTAATTAAGCTGTCCCTGATATGAATCTATTTGGTTTTGAAGTTGGAATATTGCATTCTGAACCGACATAAGCTCTTCAACAGTATCTGCAGAATTTAGTATCTGTTCAAACCTAATTCTTTGTTTTTCTAAATCAGAAAGTCTTCTTTCTATATCAACATAGCTGTCAGTTATATCTTTTCTTTCAATATTCTCGGATATAACTTTGACTGATGAATCTCTAAGAAATGTCTTAATTTCCTCCACATTGGCAACCGGTACACGTATAACTATATTAGCTGTATCGGAGTATTCTCCTCTGTTTATATTTGAACTTACAGTATAGGCACCCTTAATCTCAGATATTTTCTTCTTAATATTATCAGTGGTTTCCGTAACGTTTTTAACCAGTAATGAGAATTTAGAATTTTCTGCAATTTTCCTTTCTTCTATATCAGGAGTAGGTGCTGCCTGCCCCCTTCCCGAATACATTGCATCATTTCCTCCTGAAATTGAGCTGTATGAGTACTTTTCAGAAGGCATTACAGAAGCACCTGGAATATTACTATAAATAGCGTATCTATCTATTGACAAGGAATAAAATGCAAATAACAATAGAAATGCAATAATAATGGAAAGGATCTTGTGTGATTTAATCCAATTAAGCATATATCGTTAATAATAGTGTCTATATTCAACAAAGTCAAACAGAATCGATTAACTTCCTATTGGATAGTATGGTAATTTTAGGTTTCTGCGAAAATATTTCCTTATATACCTGCAGTATATTAAATCTATCAGATTCCTCAATAATCTTTATCTCCTTTCTTATATCCGGATCTTTTACACCATGTAAAAGAAGTCTTGAGTAGTATTCAGCGCGGAATGATGTTTTCTCATATGAAAATTCAAGATCAAGAAGATACTGTTTCTTTGCTTTATCAATATTATTATTTGTAAATAACTGGGAGATATCGCCAAGTAACTTAAATATAGTGTTGATGATATGAGGTACTTCTTTACACGATGTAGCAAGATATATCCCTAGAATTCCGTACCCTCCCGAAGAAAATGAAGTACATTCAAGTACATAAGATAAACCCATTTTTTCTTTTAACACAGTTCTTAGGTAATTATTAATTATTCTGGATAATATTTCGGCGTATATACTCTTCCTATAAATAGAAATATTTGATGATAACGGGTATCCGTAAAAATCTATCTTTATATGATTCTGATTAAAATATTTATTTACAATATTTTGTATTCCTTTTTTATTATCTTTTTTAAGATCCTGAGGTGTGACTGATTTTGCCTTTTCTAAAGAAGAATAATATTTATTTATCAACTTCTCCGTTCCAAATCTATCCATATCTCCTGATATTGATAAAATAAAATTTGAGGCGTGGAATAATCTATCTTTAAATTTTAATACATCAGACAAACTTAATTTATTCAAATCATTTATATTACCTGTGTTAAATGAAGAAACCCTCTGTTTTGGAAAAAGAAGCTGATAAGACACTCTCCCAATTAATTTTTCGGGAACATTTGAGAACCTCCTTATTTCCTCAATTACTACCTTTTTCTCATTATCAAATGTTTTATTATCAATATCAGCCGATTTTAATATTGAAGATAAATATTCCAATGCAATTTCCAAATCAGTTTTTCTTACTTTTACCATGAATAATATATCTTCCCTTCCGGTTACTCCTACTATCTTTCCTCCTTGATTAAATACCTTATCTCTGTATTTATTATTTAATAATAAATGCTCTAGTATATGAGAAGCCCCAACCTCTGTGTTTTTTTCAAATCTGCTTCCTGCCAAACCTCTCAGATGGACAGTAACAGAACCAGCACCTTTCTGGTTTATTAAGATATATCTTAATCCATTTTTTAGTTTTGATTGATAAATATCTTTCATTTTTTAGTATTTTACTACTCTTTTCTATTTCAACTATTGACACCTATTAAATTATTTTCTAACCTTAATCTAGATATGAAGTTTTATCCAGTAAAAGTATTATCATTTCTTTTTATATCATTTTTATTTATTCCCTCATTCTCATATTCAGCAAGTCTAAGTTTAAACAAAATCGGATCATTAGATCTCGGGGGTAATAATTATACCGAATGGTGGTATACAGGTGAAAATCCTATATTCTATGGCAGTGCATCTCCTAATTCTGAAGTATCTGTAAAAATTGGGGACAGTACATACAAAGTAAATAGCGATGACCAAGGCAACTGGAGTTATCCTGCTCAAATACTAAAAGGAGATTATCAGATATTAATCACTCAAGGAAATGAATCAATAACTTTTACCCTTCATTTAGGTCAGAATTTACCTGCTAGTACGTCATCTCCCACGGAAGAAAGTACTGTACCGGCTACAGGTTCTAATCAGATAGTTTCTATGGCTATGGGAGTAGGTGTTCTTCTTCTTGCTACGTATTTTTATATCAGCGGAGATCCCAGAAGAAAATCAGTATTTGAGGCTAAAATGCTTAAAGAAGATTAAATACCCTTCTTTCTAATATATTCAGCGGTTTCTTCTAATTCCTGAGCACTCATCTGAGGACCTGTCTGAGTAGATATATATCCTTCATATTTTTCAAAGTACTGTGGATTTAAACTAAACTCTTTACTTGCCTGTGATTTATAACCGTGCAAAGGATATAGTTTCATATGGAGGTGGGGAACTCCTACACCTTCAAATACTACAGCTACTCTTTCTACACCAAATGCCTTCTTAAGCATTGAGGATATAGTTTTTCCTGCAGAAAATATTTTTTTAATCTCTTCATCAGACGTATCAAAAATATCAGAAGATGAGTGTATCTTGGGAATTAGCAGAGTCATTCCTTTGGTTGCCGGCTTTATATCTAAAAAGGCAATAAAATTATCATCTTCCCATATTTTTGCGCAGGGTATTTCTCCTTTTACTATCTTACAGAATACACATGAATCCATGCATTAATATTATCAAATATGTATTATATTTAAATACTTTTAAATAATAGGTATTCATTCATTCCTTTTTTACTCTCTTTCTTTCTGAATCTATCGTGTAACAGATACCCCTTGTTTTCCATAATATCTACTATCTGGTTTATTTCTTCATTGGTGTAGATATGAACATACCTATATAATTTCTTATCGTTCTTCCAGGAGAAGAAATAGTCGTTTAATCCAAAAATTGAATAATTATTATCCTTTATTAGATATTTACTTAAGTATTTTTTATAAATTTTCCAAAAAGAAAATATTAAGTATTTTTGATTATATATTTTGCTACTAATAATGTCGTTAATCCATACTTTTGTTAAATATTCTGCCGGTATGTGATGTGTAAGTCCAAATACACAAATAACATCATAATTATTAATATAGTTTCTTAGTTGATATGTATTCTCTACAACATCAATGTTTGATATATTAAATTTCCTATCATTTACATATCTTTCTTTTGAGATATCAAGCAATGTTTGGTTTTGATCTAGTCCTAAATAATCAACCATCAAGTTACCATATTCTTTTCTAATATATTTAAACAACCTGCAGTTACCACATGCGACATCGAGAATCTTATATTGTTTCTTTTCTTTTGATATTTTAGAAAATACCCTACCCCACCCTCCCCATTCTAAATCCCTAGTCTGTGAAAATGATACGGCATGTTTTTGGTAAAATTCTCTATTTTGGACTAAAATCTGTTTTATTATGGATTTCATCATAAGCAAAGAAGATAAACTATGTTTAAAAAAGATAATAATGGAAATATCTTCTCAGTCAAATATTAATCCAAATCATATTACTAAGATATTTAATAAATACAAAATAAAATCCGGTATTAAATTAAATAAAGCATTTATTTTAAAATACTTTAATTATCTTGCAGAGCATGAATTAATTAACTTTAATGAAACACAAAAGCAGATATTCCTGAATAATATTAAAACTAAAGGTATAAGAACTTTATCAGGTGTAACTACAGTAACAGTAATGACTAAACCATACCCCTGTCCCGGTAATTGTATATACTGCCCGAATGATCCTAAAGTACCTAAAAGTTACATATCCAACGAACCCGGAGCACAGAGAGCTATTCAGAATAATTTTGATCCCTATCTCCAGGTAAGTAACCGTCTTCAGGCTTACATAAATACGGGACATCCCGTAGGAAAGATAGAACTGATTATTATAGGAGGTACATGGTCATTCTATGAACCTAAATATCAGGTATGGTTTATAAGAAGGTGTTTTGATGCATTAAATGATTTCAAAAAGGGAAATATGAAATCAATATTAAAATCCAACGAAATGTATTTTTTAAAAAAGGAGTTAAGAATATTAAAATCAGCTCATTTTAACAATGAATCTACGTTATCAAGATGTGTAGGTTTATCTATTGAAACAAGACCGGATTATATTAATAAGAAGCATTTAATATTTCTAAGATCTTTGGGAATAACAAAAATACAACTTGGCGTGCAGTCAACTAACGACCGTATATTAAAAAAGATAAACAGAGGACATACCTCTAAAGATACTGCTGAAGCAATTAAACTGTTAAGATCAATGGGATTTAAAATACAAATACATTGGATGCCAAATTTACCCGGAAGTAATCCGAAACGTGATTTTGAAGAATACTTAAAGATATTTTCTTCTGATAAATTTAAACCCGATGAGATAAAAATATATCCCTGCTCCTTAGTAAAGAATACATCTTTAGAGGATCTTTATATTAAGGGAAAATGGAAACCTTACAATAAAAAGACACTTATCAATCTACTTATAAAATGTCTTATTAATACACCGAGATATTGCAGAATAACAAGAATGATAAGAGATATATCTTCAGAAGATATCTTGGCGGGGAATAAGAAGAGTAATTTAAGACAGGATGTTGAGAATCTATCTCTTAACGAAGTGGTTGAGGAGATAAGGTATAGGGAAATAAAAAATAAATATGATATTAATCAGAAGCCTGTATATAAACACTATGTGTATAACACTACCTCAGGAAAAGAATACTTTCTTGAATATACAACAGTAAATAATAAACTACTTGGATTTCTTAGACTTCATATACCGAATAGAAATACATCAACAATAGATGAATTATTAAATAGCGCAATAATTAGGGAGATACATATATACGGCCAATCTTTAGAGATAAATAATATGAAAAGAAACAATAGTGTTCAGCATATGGGATTAGGTAAGAAATTACTGGAAAAAGCAATATTGATATCAAAAAAGAGAGGCGTAAAACGCCTCTCTGTCATATCTTCTGTTGGTACGAGACAATACTACAGATCAAGAGGTTTTATTGACGGACCTCTCTATCAGTATTTAGATTTACTGACAGTTTAAATCTTTTTTACAGTTTGCTATCTCAGCAGCTGATTCCATTTGATCACAGGCACTACACATATCTTTCATTATCTTGTCACTTTGTTCCTGCATTGCTTTCATTGTTTCTCCAATATCTTCAAACTTAATATCGGAGGGTACATTAAATTTAGACTGATCAGCTATCAATACAGGAGTACATTCGTATATCGTACCTTTCATGGCTTCTCTAATAGCTTGACTGCTGGTCTGAGGGGAGTTTTCATCCTGTGCTAAATCTGAATATTTTACTTTAACTCCCTTTTCCCCTACTTCATTCCAAATGTACGACCAATCTCCATCTGATACCATATGAAATTCTTGTCTTTTACCGTCAGCATCTACTGAAATAGTATCGGTTCTAAACTTACTTCCTGCAATATATGCTGTAGATTCAATGCTCCCACCATCCTCTTCATTAATTTCATACTTGCAAGATGCATTGCCTCCCTTAGCTATAATATCCTCTACTGTCCCTCGAATTACTTCCTCTGTTTTTTGTATTACATTTTTATCTTTTGATTCATCTTCTTCAGTATTCTTTTTAGTACACCCCGTAACACCGATAACTAGTAAAGGAAGCAGAATCAGTAACGCTGCTTTTCTATTATTATTTATTTTCATATTTTTATACTACTGACATTAATTAAAACTTTAGGAACTTTTCCGCATATTTACCTATTACAGGTAAATATTCTTGTTTTCCATTTGCTGCGTTTATAATACCTATAATTATAAGGACGAGTGAAGCTACACTAACCAACGGAGAAACAAATGCCCAAAATGGAATTATGAAAGAAATAATAAAATTAATAACTCCCAGGGCGAATAAAATAATTCCCTGCTTTACATGAAACTTAACGAACGGATCATTCTTTGAATCCGTTAGTAAAGGAACAAAAAATATAAGGTAGGCAACTATTGCCATACCGGTATTCTTACCCTTATCTGTACTATCTTGATCCTTAGTAGACTGAACATCCTGATTATTTTCTTCCATAGAAACCTCCTTCTAATTATTTACATGCTCAATTGAGCTAAAATAAATACTTTTATAGTTCTACATTCCTGTAGCTATTTCTTTTATTCTCCAAAGTTCATCCTCTCCTTTTATTACAGTAATCCACCTAATGTTATCCCCCTCGCCCCATCCAAAATTTGGAATAGTAGCACCCTTAGCAATATCTTTTATTTCAACTTCTATATTTACTTTAAACTTATGCATAGTATCTGTCCAGATATCTTTCTCAGATTCTTCTATATTTAATACTTTTACAGTTTTAAAGGCATTAAAATGTTGAACCCAAGTATCTATCTGATCTTGTGTTTGAATAGTAGATTTATCCATCATAGATAAAGCAACATTTATATTTCCGCTTTGTATAGTATTAAAGAATAATTCTATAAATTCCGTATCAGTTGGAATTTTTAGGTTTTCCTTTTGATTAGGTGATATACCCTGGCTGTAAGAGGATTCTCTTTGCAAAGTATCTTCCTGGGTTTGATATGGGTGATCCCCCATTAATGCAATATTATTTATAAACAAGAGAGATACAATTGTCAGTACGGGTATACCTAGAAGAATTATTAAACCCTTTGTGTTCATGTTTACATTATATTATTAATAGTACTATTTTAAAATAACAGTATCTTAATGCGCTTTTAGATTATTTAATATATCATATCAGTAATATGTATTTATCAATTGATATAGGAAAATCCAATACTAGGGTTGCTTCATCCAGGGATTTAAAAAGTATTGTTGATATTACCAAATTCGCTACATCTTCAGATCTAACAGAACAGAAAAAAAACATAAAAGAGTCGGTATTTAAGGTATCCGGTGGAGAACCTATTCAATCTGCTGTATTGGGAGTACCGGGAATTATTAATAGATTCAGTGGTTCTTTCTTTAAAATGAATCTTTATCCCCAATTAAACGGTCTTGCTTATGAATCATTCTTACAGGATTGTCTTGAATACAAAGAAGTATTTGTTGAAAATGATGCATTATTAGCGGGTTATGGAGAAGCTGTAGGAGGATCAGGTAAAGAATTTGATATTGTCTGCTATCTAACATTAAGTACAGGAGTCGGAGGATGCAGAATAGCACATAAAAGTGCGGATCCATCATATTATTTCCAGGAGCCGGGACATCAAATAATACTAGAGGGAGGAAGAGAATGCCCTGTATGCGGCCAAAAGGGGTGTCTTCAGGCATATACTTCGGGACAAGCTTTTGAAGAAATATATAAAATGAAACCTGAAGACTGTTCTGATGATGCTATATGGGATGACTACGCTAAACATCTTGCCTGCGGTATAAACAATTTGATAGCCATGTGGTCTCCTGAAATCATAGTAATTGGAGGAGGTTTATCTCAGAAATTTGATTTTATTTATGCTTCTCTGATTGAACAAATGAGCAAAATGACTTTCTTTCCTGTTCCTGAGATAAGAAAATCCGCCTTTGGTGATGAGTCAGGAATAAGGGGAGGATTTTTTGCTATTTCTAAGATTATTGAAAAATAGCTTTTGATGTATTCCAAAAAAAACTATTGTTATTCATTTCTCTTTCCCAATACCACCACTCCACTCCCCAAAAATACATACGGTCAAAACCTGCTTTTTGGGCATAATTAAGAGTATCTATAAAATCATTTCTAGACATAGTCATATCTTTATCTTTCTGAGGAAGAAGGGAGTTTATTACC
>MTKZ01121209.1_pt1 | contig 18384 bp, 10 predicted proteins | sample 1042781 | NCBI WGS metagenome assembly MTKZ01 (sample SAMN06212207, study PRJNA360539) | anaerobic digester metagenome | biome: Wastewater treatment plant; material: sludge; isolation source: anaerobic digester fed with sludge from wastewater treatment plant | place: Denmark: WWTP Viborg ... | reverse complement strand
ACCGATGACTCGGGCAGGCCTGTCGCGATCACTGCAAGGCCCCGGTTGTCATTGTGGACGGCCGTCCAAGTCTGTTGCGGTTTGGTCTCGACCTCCATCTCCTTGAGCCGGGCATTGTCGGCCCGCAGCGCGATGGGGCGCTCCACGACATCAAACGCCTGGTCGGCCAGATAAGTCGTCGCTTTGCAGCCAGTCGGGAACAGCACCCGCAACCGGTGGTCGCGCACCACGTTGTCCACCTCGGTGCGGACTTCGACCGTATCGCTGCCTTTGCGCAGCGTAACGTGGTGGACGACGATCAACGGCTTGAGCGATTCGGAGCGGGCCATGATCGGACCAAACTGGAATTGCTCCGGCACGTTCAAGCTGACCCGTATGGTCAGCGTGGCCTTGTGAGGCCCGTCGGCGGTGAGAGCGACATCGGCTGACGAAGCGATCGAGGTGAAGACCTGCTCGTTGACCGCCGTACCGTGGTACCAGCCGTCGCCGATGTCGGCGCAGTCTTCGAGCGTCAGGAGGCGATCGTACACCTGGCCGGTTCGTTTGTCGGTCAGGGCCAGCGTGCCATTGGAGTTGACGCTGATTCTCAGCGACTCGTTCTCGATGGTGTGGTCGTCAATCGCCAGTGTGCCAAGGTAGCGGGTCGGCTCCTTGGCCGGTCGACAGATGACGGTGGTGTAGCCGTATGCGGGCACTCGCAAGGGCACACTCACATCCACCTCGTGCCGCGCGTCAACGGCGGGGAACTTGCGCAGCGGCCGCCGGAAGCCGTATCGCTCGCGGCGCTGGTTCACATACTGGTACGGCAATTCGCGGTTGTCGGCATCGAACAGCCTGAAGCCTATCTTTTCCTCGAAGCCGAACCACTCCTGATAGATGGCGTCGATGTCATGGGGAAATCGCAGTGTGAGGTCGACCGGACCGTCGATCGGTTCGCCGCCCGGATTGAAGACTACGACTGCGAAATCCTTTTCGCCCATCTCCGGCAGCCGAACCCGCTCGGCGATGTGCCGCAGTGCATCCCGGGTGATATGAGCGGCGATCAGCTCCGACTGGTTGAAGCGGTAGAGCATGTCGTTGTGGACCTGGTCGATGCTGCAGCCGCACATCGAGTCGTGCGGATGGTTCTGGAGCAGGTGCCGCCAGGCGACATTGAGGAACGCCGTGGGATAGGGCCGCCCCAGTCGGGCGGCGAAGACGCTGAACGGCTCGGCCCACAGGCACAGCTCGCTCTCGCAGCGGGCATTGGCCTGCTTAAGGTGAATCCGGCTGCTGAGCACGCCCGGAATCAGCCACTGATCGTCGCCGAGCACGGCCGGATCACGCAACTCGCCAGCAAAAACCCTTGTGATCTTGGCGCGTTCCTTGCGAAGGTCTTCCATGAATGCATCGAGAGTGGAACTGATGATCTCAACGTCGGCGAACCGCTTGTTGGCCTCGGCCAGCAGCCTGGTCGTCTGCGGTTGGATCTCCATGTGGTCGCCGCCGTCAAAGACCAGGAAAGCGCTTGTCGGGCATCGGGCGGTCTCGAAGTCAAGGTACTCGCGGAAATCCTTTGTCGCCGTCTCAAGGTCGAAGGCCACCTCGGGCTCATGGCAATGACGTACCTTGAAGGCGTAGGCACAGTAGCCGCTGCGCGGGCTGAACCGGTAGGCGGTCACTTCGCTGCCGTCCGGCGCCTGCCAGCGGAACATCGCCCCGTGCGTTACCTCGTTGACTCCGCGCCAGAGAAACGCGTTGTCGATTCCGAAGCCGCGGAAAATCTGGGGCATCTGTGAGGTGTGGCCGAACATGTCGCACAGAAATCCCGCTCTCGACGGTTCGCCGAATCGCTGCGAGATCCTGAACCCCATCTGCAGATTGCGGATGATCGACTCGCCGCTGACCAGGAATTCGTCCGGAAGGACGTACCATGGCCCCAGCTTGAGGCGGCCGGATTCTGCCAGTTCGTGAATCTCGGCCTCCCGCTCGGGCCGGATTTCCAGGTAGTCTTNNCTCGCCGGTTACGATTCGCGGTGAGGTCAATCCGCTCGGGCCGGATTTCCAGGTAGTCTTCAATCGTGATGACCTGCCCGTCCATCTGGAAGAACCTGAAGTCCGGGTCGGTCTTCATCGTATCCAGAACCTCATCCAGCAGGTTGACCAGACGAAAACGGTAGTCCTGGAAGGTTTCGTACCACTCGCGGTCCCAGTGGGTGCTGGCTACATAGTGCCCGATGCGTTTCGACGATGACAAATCGACGTCTCCTGTCATTGACTCGTGTCGTGAGGAGCCGAAGATGATAAGCCAGGACGCTGCGGAAATGCCAACCGGCAGACACTACCCGGCTTTCCATCCCCAATCTGCAATGTAGGCTCGGTACGCTTCCGGGACTTTGCCGGCCGCGGCTTCGCCCGCGTGGATCCAGAGTCGATACCGCAGATGGAGCGGTTCGTTCCTGGGCAGATCGATCATTTGGAGGCCCGGGTAGGCCAGGCCGATGGGGCCATACGCTCGGACGATCCACTCCGGAGGGTAGGTCGGATGTGAAGGGTGAACCATCAGGGCAGCGCCGCTTCGATGCGGCAGGCGCTGGCCGTCCGGGCCGATGNNCCTGCCGGTCCAATCCACCCATCTGGCAACCACGTGGTTGGGGCTGTCGGACCCGATCAGGCCCTGGTCATTCTCCATGCGGACCTCTGTGGCCGATCCAAAACGGCAGGTCATCCCACCGTATCCCTTGTCAGCGGCCGTCTGGCCCCCGATGCGAATGCCATCGACGAGGGCGGTGAGCGTCAGGTCGATGTCCAGGGCTCGTCCATCCGGCGAGCAGCCGTGGACCCGGCAATCGACCACTTCTCGAACGAACCGTTCGCTCTGAGCCGGATCAGCCGGGCGGTAGGTCCAGAAGTGCTCGGCCGTGAAACGGCAGGAAGTGGCTCCGTCAACGTCATATTCGAGACGACCGGGCTCGGCGACGAACTCCCTTGGTATCCACCACTCGTTTCGCCACCGCCCTTGCCGTTCGGTGCGCACCCAGGCCCAGAAGATCCCGCGATGATGAACGTGGTCCCCCGGCGAGGCGGCCGTCAGTTCCTCGCCATCCAGACCGATCACCGGATGGATGATGTCGTTTAAAGGGTAGCTCTTGGCGTTCTTTGAGTCCGCGGGGCCGTGCCAATAAGAAAGCATCGGCTTATCCGGTCCTGCGGCAACCTGGAGAAGGGGCTCGCGGTACTGCGCGCCGCAACAGGTGGCAGCCTGAGCCTCAGGACGCTCTGCGACAAAGATCTCGATCGGTTGTCCCCGGTCCGATTCCTTGAGCCGGAGGCATGTCCTCAGGATGGCACCCCCGCCCGGGGAGAACGGATCGGCCGGGCCGATGTCGGCGGGCTGGAAAGCTGCCGGTTGGCCTCCGATGGAAACCCGGACGACGAGATGGTTCGTTCTGACGCAGGCAGGGGGCGTGCCTGCGGGCATGGCCGGCAGAGGCACTTCGACAGGCATCGTCAGATCTGAAGGCCAGTCGGCCGGTATGACGCCCGTGATCCTTTGGCCTGACCCCGCGCACCCTATGCAGGCGATCAGAAGGGCGATAATTAGCATGGCTGGCCACCTGAGGCCTTCCGACCTGTTTCTGGTGTCCACTCTAGGTTTTCCGCGCATTCCGCAGTTTCCTCCGGCACCCAAGCGGGATTGCCCATAATACCGGACGCTGAACCAGGGGGACAGCAATTCAAGAGATGTCCCAGGGCGATTAAGCCGTCTCGAATCGCAACACAACGTTTAGATCTTAAGATCTTGTTAATAAATGATTTAGAATCCTTCATCGATCCGCATTGACAATCGAGACGGATTGCCGTCTGAGAATATGGATCTGTTTTTCGGATGGAGGCTGCAACTTTTCCCGATGGCGACTTTATAAGCGATACGGTGACCGGGGACTAGGTGCGCCTACGCCGACGGTCCGACACGGGTCACCAAGGCAGAACCGGCTGTTGGAGACCGGTGGTCGACGTGCTTGCGGGGGTTGATCAGTGAGTGTCGGCGAAATCCTGCTCGAGCGGGGCAAGATCCGGCCGGAGCATCTCCAGGCGGCCCAGGCGGCGCGCAAGAACCCCCAGGAGCGCATTGATCAAATTCTGGTTCGCATGGGCTTCGTCGAGGAACGCGATGTCCTGGAGGCACTCGGCGAGCAGATGAGCATCGCGGTGGTGGATCTCACGCAGATCGCCATCGACAGGGATTTGCTCAAGCTAATGCCGACGCGTCTGGTCCACAAGCGGGGCCTGATTCCCATCGAGAAGACCGCGGACACCCTGCGAGTGGCCACCGCGGACCCGTTCGATTTTACCGCCCTGGATGAACTGCGCATGCTCACCGGCCTGAAGGTCGAGGCGGTGCTGGCCAGTGCCACCGAGATCCAGCGGCTGATTCGCCAGCACTTCGGCGTGGGCGGCTCCACGATCGACGAGATGATCGAGGACCAGCCGGAAGACGAAGACGTCGAACTGCTCAGCGAGTCGGTTGACGAAAACGGCGACCTCGTGGAGATGGCCCAGGAAGCCACGGTCGTCCGGCTGGTCAACGAAATCCTGACAGAGGCGATTCGCGACAAGGCCAGCGATATTCACATTGAGCCGTATGAGCACGATCTGAAGATCCGTTACCGTATCGACGGCGTGTTGCAGAACACCGTCCTTCCGCCCAAGATCGAGCGATTTCAGGCAGCGATGATCAGCCGCATCAAGATCATGAGCAACCTGAACATCGCCGAGAAACGCCTGCCCCAGGACGGCGGCTTCAAGGCCCGCATTCACGGCCGGGAGATCGACTTCCGCGTTTCGATCATCCCGACGGGCTACGGTGAGGCGGTGGTCATGCGTATCCTCGATCGGCAGTCCATCAACCTGTCGCTCCAGCAGTTGGGCATGGGGTCGGATGTGCTCAACCAGTTCGAGCGGCTGATCCGTATGCCGCACGGCATCATCCTGGTGACTGGCCCGACCGGCAGCGGAAAAACGACCACGCTCTACGCCGCATTGCACACGATCGTTTCCGACGAGATCAAGATCCTCACGATCGAGGACCCGATCGAGTACTACCTCGACGGCATCAACCAGGTACAGACGAGCGAGAAAATCGGTCTGAATTTCGCCCGGGCCCTTCGCTCGTTCCTGCGTCACGACCCCGACGTGATCCTGGTCGGCGAAATCCGCGACCGCGAGACGGCCGAGGTGGCGATCAACGCCTCACTCACCGGTCACCTGGTATTCAGTACCCTGCACACCAACGACTCGTCGGGCGCAGCCGCGCGTCTGCTGGACATGGGCGTTGAGCCGTTTCTGGTTTCCAGCTCCGTCGAAGGCATCCTGGCCCAACGACTGGTGCGGACCATCTGCCCGCATTGCAGGGAGGAGTACAAGCCCGACCGCGACGCCCTGCCGCAGGATTTTGTCATCGACAAGGGTCAGGTCCTCTACCGCGGAGTCGGATGCCGCGAATGCCGGCAGATTGGCTACCGCGGGCGTATCGGAATCTACGAACTCATGCTGATCAATGACGAACTGCGGGAGCTCATTGTCCAGCGAGCCTCCGCCGGTCGAATCCGGCAGGTCGCGATGCAACACGGCCTGCGGCTGCTTCGCCAGGATGGCTGGGACAAGGTCCTGGCCGGCCACACCACTTGCGAGGAAGTCCTCCGCGTCACCAACGTCGGGTGATGTTCAGTCGAACCGCTCTCCGACGGTTGCCGAATTGTCAGACTTCGTGAGGTGCCCTTCTGACCGCACAAGCGGACGCGCCGGTGGCATGGCAAGACCTGGCGAGGCCTGTTTGCGCCGCATCACGGGTTGACGCAGTTCGGGTTGCCGGGAATGTCATAGCCGCTCAGGCAGCGATTCCAGACGGCAAAATCGCTTCCGTCCACGTCGGCATCGCCGTCGAGCCGGGCCTCCAGACACTCTGAATCGGTCGGCTCGATGCCGGGCCCGGAAAAGCATTTCTGGAGGTGGCCGAAGTCTCGCTGGTCCACATCTCCATCGTGGTCGAAATCCCCCGCAACAGGGTACGGGCAACCATGCTCGTCAACGAACGCCCCCGGGAGGGTGTGCGGGCACTGATCGCACGCGGTCCCCGCGCCGTCGTCATCTTCGTCATCCTGATCGGGGTTGGGGTGGAGCGGGCAGTTGTCGTTCGTGTTGGCGACCTCGTCACCGTCCATGTCCTCGTCGCACACATCGCCGAGCCCGTCCAGGTCGATATCCGATTGGTCGGTGTTTGCTGTGGTCGGGCAGTTGTCGCAGACATCTCCAAGACCGTCATCGTCAGCGTCCGCCTGATCGGGGTTGTCGATTCCCGGACAGTTGTCGAAGCGCACTTCATACAGGTAAACGCTGTAGGGCTCCCACGTGGAGGCGACCACGTACATCCTTTGCCCGCCGTGCGTGAGAAGCGTATCGGTGGTGTAGGTGCCGTAATAGGTCCATTCATGCCCTCCGTCGGTGCGGTTGGCCATCAGCAGTTCATCCTGACTCCACGGTCCGGTGAGCTGATCGGCGCTGTAGTACCATGCTCCGCCGCCGGTGGCCGCCGAACAGGGCCGGCCGGTGATGAGGAGGAACTTCTTGAGGAACGGGTTGTAGATGATCGAGAACTCGGCAATCGTAATGAGCGGGCCCTGATCGTTCCACGGCAGATTGTCGTAGTTTTTGGCCAGGCTCCAGTCCGGATCCTTCGGCGCAATCAACCAGGGGGCGGCTTGTATCACCGCCTCGTCCATCGTGGGCTGCGACCAGCTATCATTGCCCATGAAGTACGTCCACGGCACCGCTGTGTTGGGATTCAGGAATTCCTCGATGGGTGTGCGGGCAAGCTTGACACCGCCGAATCGACCGGATGGACTGCCGACCATGTAAATGTATCCGACGTCGCGATCGACCCAGAATGAGGCCATTCCAAAATGAAAGTGAACATCCGGTGCTCCCGTTCCCGTCCACCGGTACACCCCTGTCTTATAGGGGCGAAACAATCCGGCGCCCCCGTCGTATTGGGCGAGCCATGAGTTGTAGATGTGGTGGTCGTGGCCGATGACCTCCTGAACCTCCATATACTGTGCAAACATGCCGGAGGTGGCGGCTCCGTTNNAATCGATCACGATGCCGTCTGAAAAGCCGGTATCGGACGAGTGCGGTACGACGAAGTTGGTCCACCAGCCGGTGGCGTTGGTGTCGCCAAGATTGAACCACAGCTTGCCCTGGTAGGACGTCATCGGCCCCAGATCGGCTCCGACCACTCCCTTGAAGCCGTCGTTCAGGACCGTGATCCCGGCATCGATGTCCCAGGCGTGCGTGCTGCCGACGATCTTGCAGATCCGGCGTGTTGTGAGAGCCTCATCCGCCACGACGGCATGTGAAATGAGCCCCAACAGCGGCAACATCATCCAGGCCGGTAATCGCGTCATCACATCCGCCTTTTCTTCGCCAGCCGCGCCATGGCACGTTCATCGCGAACCTGGCCGCCGTCCTGTGCGNNCCTGTGCTTTGCGCGACTCCTTGTCGTCCTGTCGCGCTGCACGCTTGTGCACACCACCCTCGGCAGGGGAGCATACAGAGGGCTCTGAACGTACACCCATGGCCTGAGACACCGCAACCCATCCTGCATCAGGGGCAGCACTCAAAGCGGGTATTGTATTCTACCCTCACGGCAGTGTTTGTTCAAGACCGACGCGGGGTGTCGAACCGCTTCAGAAAGATGCGAAGCGAGACTCTTGTTTCCCAGTTGCATGAACAACGCCGCGAAGGTGTTGAAAGACACGTGTGAATCAGGCGTTTGATGCCGGTTAGCCGATGCTTCCGGAGTTCACCGGCAGAGGGGCTCATGGGTGGAGACCCAGCATGCCCCATTCTCAATTCTGCATTCATCATTCCTCAGCGCTGCGCCGCGCACTGCCGGGCTTGACCGTGCCCCGGCTCTCCAGGCACGCTTGCCCGTCAGCCACGCCGGGTTGTCCGGCATGACCAAGCCCGCAAGCTGACTGCGTATCAGGGTGCCGCCTGGGCGCGTTGTGTTGCCCGTTTTTCGGACCGGGGGGTATTGGCTCGGGAGGCGGTCCGCATCAGGACATGACTGCGGCCACCGCGTTGAGGATGTCGCTGACCTTGGCGACCAATGAGCCGCATCCGATCAGCACAATGCCGACGATCACCGCAAGGAGGATCACGTACTCGGTGACAGCCGGCCCGTGGCCGACATCGTCGTCGGTCTTGCTGTCCTTGCTCTTGAGCAGATCTTTGACGTGGGTAATCATTCTGGTCCCTTGCCTTGTCTGTTTTAGCTTGGCTATGGGTTTTTCGCAGGCAAAGCGCCGAAGTCAAGCGCGATATGCGATGTCGCGAAAAAGAGCGATAAAACCGAGCTTCTTTCGGGCCGGGAGAGGCCGTCGGCGGTGCTTGGGCATCACATTATTCACAATAAACAGATATCGGCCGAACCGCGGCCGTTCCGAATCTGGCTGCCGGCCGGCCAGGGCGTTCCATCAATTCTGGGTGACAGACCTGGGGGTTGCGGCGTGGCCCAGGTGCAAGCGGCAGAGACGGCGATCGGCTCAGCCGGCGCAGTCTCGGTCGGCCGGGATGTCCCTGCCGCTCATGCAGCTCTGCAAAACCGCAAAATCGTCGATGTCCACGTCGTCGTCGGCGTCGAGCGGGGCATTGGCACAGTTCGGATCGGTGACTGTGACGCCCGGACCCGTAAAGCACTCCTGCAAGTGGCCGAAGTCGTCCTGGTCAACGTCCGTGTCGCCGTCGTAATCAGGCTTGACGCTGTGGACGTCAATGGTCACGGCGATGTCCTTCGGGCTGTTCGGCGCATTGCCGCTGACGCGGATGACGGTGGTGTAGCGCCCGACGGCCAGGGAGGCGGTCGAGTAGTCAACCGTGATGGTGTCCGTCTCAGTCGTGGAGGAACCGCTGGTCGGGATCACGTCAAGCCAGTTCACCACCGGAATCTCGTCGATCGTGTAGTTGAGCGTGTCACGGCCGCTGTTGAATATCGTGAAACTGTCGCTGTCCAGGGAATCTCCAAGGAAGACGTTGTGAGCCAGGACATTCTTGTTCAGGGCGATCTCCGGGCCCATGACGGCATACTCGAGGATGGTCATAGACAGGTCGTCATCCGGGCGGGCCACGTTGCCCCGGTAGGCGTTGCCGCCGTCATACTGGTCGGGGTCGCCCTCGGTGCTGCAACTGGCCCCGGCAGGGTGTTTCATGAAAAAAGGATTGAAACCGTTTGAATCGGGAGGGGGATCGTAGACGTTGAATTCGACGAAGTAGGTTTGGTTCTTGATCAAAGGGACTTCGTCCAAGCTGTAGCTGACTCCGTGCAGACCCACTCCAGAACCGTAGAAAGCGCCTACGGTGATCTTGTCTGGGCCGATTTGAGGCCCGGTCGGTCCACCCTGCCGCACGCGCCAGAGGAACTTGAGATCCCAGTGTTCCGCCGCCCCAGCCGCGAAGACGTCTGCCCCGGCGAGGCCCTTGCCCTTGGCCGTGAACGTCTGGCCCCACCGCGTGCCGAAGAACCCGTCATCGCACATGTAGCCGAGGCCTTGAGTCCTCTTATTCATGGTCACGACGGTCCCGTCGTTGTCGGAGAAGACGGTGATATTCAAATCGAAGTTCTGAGCGTTGCCATTCGCGTCATAGGCCCGGCCGTTGGCGTAGCTGTTGCCGTCCTTGTTGCGTTTGTAGGGCTGTAGGTTGCCGCTCCCGCCGTTGGCCGTCAGACGAATGGCATAACGCGTGCCGATGACTGTTGGGATCTCCCCCGACCGCCAGCGGACCCAGTTGTCGGTCACGTCCGCAATCGATGAGTCGGTACGGGCACCGACGAACTGCCAGTTGACCACGTTTGCGTTTCCGTTGTCCTTGAGCACGGCCACCTCGATATTCGCCGGGTCTTCCCCCGCGTACGAGAACGCGACCCCGCGAATAGAGACCCCGGTGGCCACGAAGGTCTGGTACCATCGGTAGGCCGGACCGGTCCAGTCGTTCTTGAAATACGTTGAGTAGTCAATCGGCAACTCCGGATTGACTGTCACGGTCTGGCCGGAGGGGATGGTGACGTCAGTTACCACCTTTGGGGCGATGAAGAACGTGGGCTGATTAACCAGAATCGAATAGGTTCCGGCCGGCACGTTTTCGAAGCAGTAGACGCCGTCGTGGGTTGTGCCGCTCTGGCATGAGCTCCCGGTGTAGTAGGCCGCGCCCCCCAGCCGACTGGAGGGGCCAACATAGGAGCTGTTCGGGGGTGAAAGGAACAGATCCGACTCGTAGAGTTCGACATAGCCGACGGCGGGCTTGCCTTTGATCTTCTCGTATCGGCCGTGGCCCGTGATCGAGACGGCTCCCCATGCCGTCGGAGAGGACAAGGCCGCCGAACAGGCAAACGCCAGCGACAGGACGAACGGGCTTGCGTTTCGGTTCATCGAGATCCCTCCTTCGACGTCGTCGCCGGTCGACAGCTCGTCACGCAACGTTTAGACCGTTGTGTAACGGCGATGCAGTTCATGATTACTCGGCTACCTGCGCAGCTTACCGGAGCATATCACCGTCGCCATGGGAATTCAATACCTTCAGCAACACTTCGGTCAAAACCCTGCTGCCGATAACGGATGACAGCCGACATCTCTGCCCTGTCGACCCATGACGAACAACAGCGGTGAAGTGCTTGGCCGGGACAGGGCCAGTGGCGTGAAGATTGCCGACCACCGACATTCCGGCGGCGGGCCGGTCCCCGTTCTCGTGTGCCGCGGATCTCTCTTTCGCCCCAAGACGGACGCATCTCGAATTCAGTGGCAGCCGAGCATGCCGGCCTGTCGCTCGCCAAGCGTTGGCGAGTCCGAGGGCCTCAGACAGCAACAGACGGGCGGCAAGCGAAGCGCCGGCCCCGGTGGCGGTGCTCGAAGTCGCTCGGGCACCCCTGAAGGAGTTGCACCAGACGGGTGCAAGGCCTTCGGCCTGGATGCGTCCGGCGACAGGCCTTCCCGCACGCGCCGCTATCTGGCGGATGACCTCCCGAGACCGCCCGTCGCCAGGCCTGTTTTCATTGACGTGGAAAACGGCTACACTCCCGGCGCCATGAGGAAGCAGTACAACATTGTCGACCGTCGATTGTCCGAGGTGGAGGACGACCATGCGCACGTCACCATCTTCTGCAACCCGGACGAGACCGAAAAGCGGTACCTGATCGACGAGTTGAAGGTGGACGAGCACACCTTCGCATCGGCCCTCGACCCGGACGAGCTCTCGCGTCTGGAGTTTGAGCCCGAGCACGTGGCGGTGATCTTTAAGCGTCCCAAGAACTATTCCGGCGGCGAGCAGTTCCTGTTCAAGGTCGGATCGGTGGGCGCTTTCCTTTTCAAGGACCGGGTCAAGATCGTGATTTCGGAGGACGTGCCGCTGTTCGACGGCGTGCCTCTGACCCGAATCCATTCCGCGGCGGACGTGATTCTCAAGCTGATCGCCCGGTCGGTCATCCATTTCCGCGAGCATCTCAAGGGCATCAGCATGATCTCCGATGAACTCCAGAAAGAGATCAACACCTCGATGGAGAACAAGCACCTGATCAACATGTTCACCCTCGAGAAGAGCCTCGTGTACTACGTCAACGCGATCAATTCCAACGGCGCTCTGCTGGAGAAGCTCAAGAACAACGCCGCCCGCCTGGGTTTCAGCACCGAAGAGGTGGAGTTCCTCGACGACCTGATCATCGAGAACAACCAGTGCTACCGACAGGCCGACATGTACTCTAACATCCTGGCCAATCTGATGGACGCCCGGGCCTCCATCGTGAGCAATAACCTCAACGTGTTGATGAAGACGCTGAATATCATCACCATCGCCATCATGGTGCCGACGTTCGTGGTCAGCGCTTTCTCGATGAACGTTGATCTCCCCTCGCCGTTCTACAGGGGCAACCCCTTTGCGTTCTGGATCATCGTCACGCTGGCGATGCTGTCCGTTCTTCTGTTCATGCTCTACTGGCGCAAGTACCGGCCGTAGCGGGCCGCGCGACCGCGTGGCTCGACCCGGCGCGTCGGAGCATCCGGGCGATTCTTCGGGATCACTCGTCGGAATTGGCCTTGATGAAGTCGATCAGTTCATCCACCTGGGCAAAGCACAGGCCGGTGACGGTGTCGGCGCAGCCGTAGTAGATGGCCATGCGGCCGGTGTCGGCGTCGGCCAGGGCGGCGCAGGGAAAGACCACGTTAGGCACGTCGCCGACGCACTCGTAGTCGCGCTGCGGCGAGATCAGGTAGGGAGCGGCGCGACAGATGACCCGCCAGGGTTCATCCAGGTCCAACAGGGCCGCCCCGGCGCTATACACATAGCCGTTGCAGGAAGTCAGCACGCCGTGGTAGATGAGCAGCCAGCCCTGCTGCGTCTCAATGGGCACCGGCCCGGCGCCGATTTTTGTGCTCTGCCAACCTTTGCGCGTGCCCATGACAAAGCGGTGCCGGCCCCAATACACCAGGTCGGGCGACTCGCTGCAGAAGATGTCGCCGAACGAGGTGTGCCGGGTGTCGCTCGGGCGGCTCAGCATGTAGTACTTGCCGTTGATTCGCCGGGGGAAGAGCACCCCGTTGCGGTTGTAGGGCAGCGTGATGTTCTCGCACTGGTGAAACGTCTCGAAATCATGCGTGTAGGCCATCCCGATGGTCGGCCCATGGTAACCGTTGCACCAGGTGATGTAGTAGCGATCCTCGATCCGGCAGACCCGCGGATCATAACCGTACTCGAAGCGGCAGATCTCCGGGTCCTCACCCAGGAACTGGATGGGCTCGGGGTTGAGCTGCCAGTTAATTCCATCGGTACTGCGGCCGCTGTGCAGGCGCATGAAACGGCGGCGGTCGTCGACCCGGAACACGCCGGCAAAGCCACCCTCGCAGGGCACGACGGCGCTGTTGAAAATGCTGTTCGAGCAGGGAATCAGGTCTCGCGGGATGACCGGGTTTCTGCTGTAGCGCCAGACCACGTCGTGGCATCGGCTCGGCCTGGCCTCCCATGGGATGTTGGGCAGCGCCGGACCCATGATTGTCTTCGGATGGGATGCAGCCATCCTTCGGGACTCCTTTGTCTATCCACCAGACGGCAAGAAACGAGGCAAGCACACCGCATTGGGCCGCAAACCTACTGGACCGCAGCACGGGGCGTCAAGGCCTGCGGCGGCAAGGGGCATTTGCGGGTGCTTAACTTGTGTATTTGTAAACATTTAAGGAGTAAACCGATCTGGCAGCGTGCAGATCGTCGGATCGCCCGCCGGAATCGAAAAGACACGCCCAAGTCGCGATGGACACTGGAATGACAGCCCTGTGTCCGATAAAATAGAGAGAGTACGACTGGGGGAAAGGTCGACTCGCCGGTGTCGTCGGCCATGTTCGCCGCAGCAGATGGGCTTGTGAGGCCGTAGTATTTGCTCCGGCGAACTCCGACGGCGCGTGCGAAACTCAGAGAGCAGCGGCTCCGAGTTCTTATCGGACCGATCATGCTCTCTGCTTTTTTCTGGAGGCAAACAGGGCGCACTCCAGATGGCCCCGACGGCTCCTCAGCCCCGACCGGTTCAAAAAGACTCCTGTTCGCAGAAACGCTCGTCGTGTCGCGCTCTCAGGTCACGAGTTGTTCTTGCGCAAGCCGGCTCTTGTATCGTTCTCGCAGTCGCCCCAGCACAACCTTGTGGATCTGGCTGACCCGCGACTCGGACAGATCGAGCACCGCGCCGATTTCCGCCATGGTCAGGTTCTCGTAGTAGTACAGAATCAGCACCACTCGTTCGTCATGGGGCAAGCCCTTGGTGATCAGGTCGATGAGCGTGGCCCGAGCGAGGCGGTCCGATGGATCGCGCTGCCGCTGGTCGCCGACGTCCCAGGTTCGTTCGGCGGCCTGCCGGTTCGAGGCCGTGTCGGCGCGCCCGTCGAGGGTGGAGAACTGGACCTCGCGACCTCGTTGCGAGATGCGAGTCAGTTCGGCGTACCGCTCCTGGGAAATGCGCATCGCCTCGGCGACTTCCTCCGGGGTCGGCGTTCTTCCAAGGCGGCTCTCCAACATCTCGGTCACCTGGGACCGCCGTTTTTCGAATGTCCGGACGGTCCGCGACTGAGAGTCGAGCGTGCGCAACCAGTCTATGATGGCTCCGATGATCCGCTGCTGACAGAAGGTCTCGAACCTGGCCTTCTTCCCCGGATCGTAGGCTTCCACCGCTTCGATGAGACCGTCGTACCCGGCGCTGCACAGTTCCTCGTAGGCCACGTGTGCGGGCAGCCTCCTCGACAGCCGTGCCGCCTGCATCCGCACGAGAGGCGCATACCGTTCCACGAGCAGATTGCGGTGTTCCCGGCTGCGGCTTGTGAGGAACTTTTCCCATGTTTTTGCTGCTTGATCCTTCCCTGGCTTCATGACGCGCCATCCTGCCCTTGCATCCCGTGTTGTTGTCATGTGGTCGGTTGTACTCCACGCGTAACCGGTTCTGGCTCGGGACCCGCGTCCCGGCCGTATCAGCTTCGATAGACTCGGTTGGACATCGGGCGGTCGACCGGTCAGAGGCGCGATGCCTATTCCGGTTCCTTGAACCGCAATGCGAACGAACTGTTCGCAAGAGAGGTGCACATCCCCGTTGACGATTGGACATTGGATCGTGTCCCCATGACACGGCGAGGGAAGGTGGCGAGCAGATTCATGCCTTCTTGGGCCGGTGCTTCGGATTGGGTCGATCCGGGCACCGAGGGGCAGTCGGAATCCTTCGCCAACCGCGGTAAAGATAGCACGGTTTTTGCGATGGGCAAGCGGCGTAAGCGCCTGAAACTGCAACTGCTTAGGCTTCTGGTTTATGGGACTTGCAGCCGGAAACTCACAGCCCCCCACATATGGTCTTCGAGGCGGTTCTCCCCAACGACCGTTAGGGGCGGTCTTCGGCATCGCGGCCGATAACCTGCCGCGAAAAAAAGATGGGGGATTTCGTCTCGACGGCGGCAATACGATTGCCCGCGCGTGGCGGAAACGAACACACGCTCTGCAAGGGGGGCGGCCAAGGCCCATGACAGCCGATTTCCCAGGGTCGCCCTCGGGATTACAATCACCGGTCGACATCGGTCTTGCCGGCAAGGTTGGTTTGTCTCTTGTGGAGCCAACGAGGATGGGTGACGCGACGGTGGCAATCGTGATGGGCAGCGACTCGGACTGGCCGGTGATGGAGGCCTGTTACCAGCAGATCAGGTCGCTGGGGATCGGTGTGGTCGTCGAGGTAATCTCCGCGCACCGGACACCGGACCGGGTAAGCGAGTTCGTGAGCACTGCCGAGCAGCGAGGCGTGCGGGTGTTCATTGCTGCTGCCGGTATGGCCGCGGCGTTGCCGGGCGTCGTGGCCGCTCACACCACGCTTCCGGTGATCGGCGTGCCGCTGTCGTCGGGGGTGTTGCAGGGCGTGGACAGCCTGCTGAGCATCGTTCAGATGCCGCCCGGTATCCCGGTTGCGACGGTCGCCATCGGTTCGGCCGGAGCGAAGAACGCCGCCCTGCTGGCCGCACAGATTCTGGCGTTGAGCGACGCCCGCCTGAAGAAGGCCCTGACCGACCTGCGGCGCGAGCAAGCCGCGGCCGTCGAGGAGAAAAGTCGCAGTCTCAAGGACAAGCTTGCCGGTGCCTGATCTCGCCCCTCACAGAACGCTGGATTGGATCGGCGGTCTCGACGGCCATATCGAGATGATCGATCAGACGCTGCTTCCCGAGCAGTTCAAGGTCATCGCCTGCCACGACGTCGAAACGTTGTGGGAGGCGATCAAGGTGCTGCGAGTCCGCGGGGCGCCGGCCATCGGCGTCGCCGCGGCGATGGGCGTGGTCCTGGGCATCCGCGACGCGACGACGTACGAAGATCTGTACGCCCGGCTCGAAAGAGTCTGCGATTATCTGGCCTCCAGTCGTCCGACGGCCGTCAATCTGTTCTGGGCTTTGGATCGGATGAAGCGCCGGGCGCAGACGCTTAAGGGCCGGCCGCTCGCGGACATCAACNNGCACCGCGCTGGCGCTGATGTATCGGGCACACGAACTCGGTCGCAGGTTCCGCGTGTACGCCGACGAGACGCGGCCGCTGTTGCAGGGTTCTCGCCTGACGGCCTGGGAACTGTCGCGGGCGGGCATGGACGTGACCGTGATTTGCGACAACATGGCCGGCCTGCTGATGGCTCAGGGCAAGATCAACCTGGTGATCACTGGGGCCGATCGCATCGCCGCCACCGGCGACTCGGCCAACAAGATCGGTACCTACTCCCTCGCGGTTCTGGCGAAGGCTCACGGCATCCCGTTCTACATTGCGGCCCCGAGCTCGACTTTCGATTTGTCCATCGATGACGGCTCGGCCATCCCGATCGAGATTCGCGACGAGAATGAGATCCGCCGTGGCCTCGGCGGGCTCACCGCCCCCGAGGGCGTCAACTGTTACAACCCCGCCTTCGACGTCACGCCCGCCGAGCTGATTCACGGCATCATCACCGAACGCGGCCTCATCCACCCGGTTACTCGCGAACAAGTCCGCACAGTCATCGGGCGATGAGGGGGATGGCCAACGGCCAATGACCAATGGCCAATGACCAATGACCAATCAATGACGAATGACGAAATCCGAATGACGAACCGCGGGCCAGTACTGGTCTTTAGCTCCTAGCTGTTCGTCTTTGGCTCTTAGCCGACCGACTCGCTGCGCATTCGCTGCACCACTGCATTACATCCCGCTGCCTCGCCGCCTCTTCTTTGAACCCGGATCACCGACCACCATAGACTGATAACGTGTGCCCCCCTTCATCTGTCATCCCTCATCCTTCATCCTTCCGCCTTCGACCCTGATCCGTGGTTCCCGGCCGCGTGGTCCGCGGGCGCGGAACCGGCTGGTGGGGGACTGGAAGAAAGCGGTCAGCGATCACTCGCCCATTAACGAGTTGTGTTAGAATAGCCCTGGTTGCAGAGCCGACAGCCATGGCCAGACGGATCGAGATCATTGTCAAGACGACTGACGCGTGCAATGCGCGGTGCGCGTACTGCTCGGCCGGCAGCGAGCCGGGGGGGCGTCGGAGGCTGTCGGGCGAGACGGCGGCTTTGCTGCTGCGGCAGGCTGACGAGTTGATCGCCTCCGGCCGTGTCGATCGCGTTCGGTTCCTCTGGCACGGCGGCGAGCCGTTGCTGCTGGGCAAGGGCTTCTTTCGCGAACTGGCGACCATTTTTCAGGGGCTGCCTCGACGGGCGGGGATCACGCACCGGATTCAGACCAATCTCACGCTGCTGGATGAAGAGTGGATCTCGATTCTGGAACCGCTGACTGGCCGTGACGGGCTTGGGACGTCGCTCGATCCGTTTGACGACGTGAGGCAACTGGGCGAAGGCAACGGCTACCGGCGGAGATGGCTGGCCGGCTTGGACCTGCTCGATCGTGCCGGTTGGAAGGCCGGCTGCGTGTACGTGCTGCACCGACTCGGCCTGCCGCGGGCCAAGGATCTCTACTGGTTCTTCCGGAACCTGCGAGACAACTCGATGTTGTCGCTGCGCGTGAATCCGCTGCTGCGGGTCGGTCGTGCGAAGGAGACATCTTGCGAGGCCCTGTTGCTGTCGCCCGGCGATTACGGGCGGTTCCTGATTGAAATCACCGACGTCTGGCTGGCTGATCACCGTCGGCTGATTCTGTCGCCTGTGAGAGGCCTGGTTCGTGCCTGGGAGGGCGGGGTGGTGAGTTCGTGTGACCTGGCCGGTCGTGCAGGGTGTGTGGAAGGCCATCTCGGCGTCGATCCCGACGGCCTGGTGTACAACTGCGGCCGAGCGGTTGACGCGGGCGGCATACGGTTCGGGCGACTCGGCGAGGTGTCACTGCAAGAGTGTCTCGACCATCCTTCGCGGAAGGTTCTGCTCGATCGCGAAGACGCGCTGCTGAGCGGCCGATGCGGCCAGTGCGAGTATTGGCGATTCTGCCACGGCGGCTGTCCGTATGAGTCGCACACCGAGTCGGAGCAGGCCCATCAGCCGACGCTGCTGTGTGAGGATTACCGGCTGTTCTTCGATTGGCTGGGGATCAAAGCGAGCGGTCAGCCCCTCGACTTCGCTCNNGCGGTCAGCCCCTCGACTTCGCTCGGGACAAGCGGTCAGCTTGCAGCCCCTCGACTGCGCTCGGGACAAGCGGTCAGCCCCTCGACTTCGCTCGGGACAAGCGATCAGCCATCCGTGGTCAGCCGGAATACGCAGTGGTGGTTCCAGGTACCGGCGACGGTGTCGCAGGTGTTCGTTCGGCGGCGTCCTGCGGCAAGCCGGTTCTGCTTGCCGATCCGCGTGCATGGTCACCGGCCGATCTGCGATCGCTGGCCGATTTTTTTCT
>MTKZ01002615.1_pt1 | contig 18384 bp, 16 predicted proteins | sample 1042781 | NCBI WGS metagenome assembly MTKZ01 (sample SAMN06212207, study PRJNA360539) | anaerobic digester metagenome | biome: Wastewater treatment plant; material: sludge; isolation source: anaerobic digester fed with sludge from wastewater treatment plant | place: Denmark: WWTP Viborg ... | reverse complement strand
TGTGCCCGATTCCGGTCCTTTTACAGTCGCCATCCCTCTGCCGAAGCCTCCCGTCCGCTGCTTTATGGCGCCGGATCCCTGTGGGCTCGATTGGACGTGGGACAACGGAGTACTGACGGCACTCATTAGTGGAATACACATTTATAATATTTTGATCGTAGAAACATAGGCGCAGTGGGCGTTCATCACAGGAATGGTTTTCCCCCCCTTCATTATACGCGACGCAAAATTCCTTTCATCGCGGCAAAAAAAAGTGTTATTGTTTCAGATGATTTCTGTGATACCATTGGTGCAAATAGCATCAGTCTAGAAGTCATGACTTTGTCAGCAAGGGTCCGTATAGCGGGGAGCCCCATTACGGGATTTTTTCCAGGCAGTTTTTCAAAACCCAGTGCCGTTTCCTTTTACATCATTGATTTTGTTCTTGTTGCAACGCAATAATTCCTGTTCCTCGCTATAGTGCAATAAAAGATTTCTTTTGATTTTGGCTTGTACTTATGCTAAATTAGTAAGTCCGGGTTGATATTCATATCGATTCTCAAAGGAGACCGTTTCTACCATGGCGCTAAGCAAAAAGCAATTAAAGACTGTTGAGACATTGGAACACCGCGTGGAACTTTGCCGGGAGTTCATGAACGACTGGTTACTGTTTAACCAGATATTAACGACCTATCCAAACCCCGGCGTCAACAAGGCCCAGTTGGAAAACCAGTTTCTCAAAATAAAGAGCAAGCTTGCGCGGCAGCACCGGGTGTTGCAGCAGACACTTCTTGATGATTACGGCCTTGATGGAAACACCATGAACATTGTTTCCGGCGCCACAAGTCTGGAAGCGACCTATTCACAATCGGAAGTCGCACTCAAGAAACTGCAGACCGAATGGCACCGCGCATTTATTTCGATTAACGAAACCCTGGGCATCCTGGAAGACAAGAAACTTCGCGCGGAAAAAGGCGATAAAGTATTTGTAGCTTCAGGCGATCTGGCTGGTGGCGGCGCTGCGGCAGGAGGGGGCATGGACCCCGCGACATTGAAAACCCTCTTGATTATCGGCGCCGTTATCGCTGTACTTGCCGTAGTGTTTATTCTGGATATTGGCGGCCTTGGCTCCATGTATAAAGGGATGCTCGGCATGCAATAGTAAACCGCGCAGTAAAACGCGGATTGGTGGTCGTAAATACTGTGGATAGGATGAGTAAGCGTGACCAGAAAAGACTTGGTGATACGGCTTGCTGAACGGATGCAGATGGAGCCGGATGAGGTCAGGGCCTGTTTCGATGCCTTTCTGGATGTTATAGTGGATGTTTTGGGCAAGGGAGAACGTATCGAAATTCGCGGCTTCGGCATATTTCAAATACAGGAGCGCACCTCTCGAAAAACCCGAAATCCAAGAAGTGGAGAAGAAGTTGTTGTAGGACCCAAGCGTACGGTTCGTTTTAAGATGGGCAAAGAATTGCGCGAGCGCGTGCGGGAAGCCGGGGCAGGATCCGGTAACTAGCAGGCATATCGGGACGGCCTGCAACGACTAATAATGCAGGAAACTTTTGCTGCATACCATTGCCAAAACGTTTTTCAACCCGCAGGCAGCATCCATCCCCACAACAGTGCCCATTTTCCCGTGATATGGATAGGATGACATATTTTTGCAGGCAAATAATGTCAGACAGGAGTTCTCCCGGTGGTTCATGATGAAAAAAGGATGAGTTTTACGGAACATCTTGGTGAACTCCGTACCCGAATTATACGCTCCTGCATTGCCTTGACAGTTGCCGTTATCGTCTGTTATGCGTTTTCAAACCAGATTTTTGAATTGCTCGCCTGGCCGTTGAAACCGCTGAGCAGTCACGGTGTGATACAAATGGAACAGGAAGGTAACGGGGGGGAGACGAACAAAGCCGCGGATACGCAACAATCCCGTGAACTGGAATGGACGGTTCTGAATCCGCTTGAGTTTATTTTAGTGAAAATACGTATCGCCGGATATGGCGGCCTGGTCATCGCCTTTCCGTTTATCGTATGGCAGCTATGTGCCTTCATTTTTCCGGGTTTATATTCCAATGAAAGACGTATTGTCCAGATACTGATGGCAGGATGCAGTTCTTTGGGTATCTTGGGCGTGGGAGTAGCCTACTTCGGTGTATTCCCCCTTGTGCTTCCTTACCTGCTTGAGTGGATTCCCGTATGGGTACAAGTTCAACTGCGTTTGAATGAAACCTTGTCCATCATAATAAAAGGTCTTTTCGGCTTTGCCATCGCCTTCCAGTTTCCCATGGCCGTTCTCATCCTGGTTTATATGGGGCTGCTGACACCACAGACCTTGAAAAAATACCGTAAGATTTCCATTATAGGCATGTCCGTGGTGGCGGCGGTATTAACACCGCCAGACCCCTTTTCGATGCTTGTCATGTTGTTGCCGCTGGTAATTCTGTATGAATTCAGTATCTGGCTCTCCTATCTTGTAATACGCCGCAAGAACAAAGAAGCGGCGGAATAAAGGGAATACAGGTAAGATGCTTGGAATTGGCATGGGCGAAATGATTCTTATCGCGGCCATCGCGTTAATTGTAATCGGCCCTGAAAAGTTTCCCGATTTCGCGAAGATTGCCCTGCGCACCATGCGCGATTTACGGGGGTATATGGATGACATCCAGAATGAAGTCTCCAAAGAACTGAAACCGCTTAAAAAAGAAATTGACACATTAAGCCGCGACTCCCAGAAATATATCGATACCCTCTCCAAGGATACGAACAAAGCCTTCAGCAGCGCAGGCACGACAAGCTCTCCATCGCAAAAGTCCCAGGCAGACCCCACTGACCGTCAGGATGACTCTTTCAATTATGGGAGCGGAACTGATAGCCCGAAGAAAGCCGACGGTGCAGGTGATGAAAACCGTCCGGTGGCAACAACACCCGAATCGTCCCCCCAGGCGAACCCGGGCCCAACCGAAGAAACGGAAAACCCGGGGACGGAAGGCGGGGATACGCCCAATCAGGATGATTTAGACATCTCCGGAACAACCGTTGAACGCCTCGACTGATGGGCAACAGCGTTCAAGATACCTGGACAGGAACGCGACGCTATGGATGATTTGCATCAATTGCGCGAGTGGACAGGCTACATCAACACGATCATCAATGGCTACAAAAAGTCTCGGATTTTGTTCACCGCATTGAATGCAGACGTGTTTGAATTCCTCGAAACTGAAATCAGCGCCGTGGAACTCGCCGCGGCGGCGGGATGGAGTGAGCGGGGCGCTGTGATGCTGCTGGACGGCCTTCTGGCCATGAACCTGGTGGAAAAGCATGAAGGCCGCTACCAAAACAGCCCAATGGCAAGGCAATGCCTGATGGCAGGCGGCGCCGCGTACCAGGGAAATATTTTGCGCCACAATATGAGCGCTTGGAACGCATGGGAAAACCTTGAAGAGCGGGTACGTACAGGAACATGCGCCCCCCGTGCAGAACGCCGAACCGGCGAGGCTTTGCGTAACTTCATTCTCGGCATGAGCAATATCGCGCAACTGAGCGCACGGGAAGTCCTGGAGACAATGGACCTCTCGATCTATACCCATCTTCTCGACCTGGGCGGGGGACCGGCGACGTATGGCATTACTTTTTTACAGGCCCATGCCCAAATGAAAGCGACGCTCTTCGACCAACCGGAAGTAGTGGATATCGCCAGAGAACAAGTCGCCAATGCGGGGCTTGACCGCCGTTTCAACTATATTGCCGGAGACTGTCTATCCGACAGCATCGGGAACGGATATGACCTGGTCTTCATCTCAAACCTGATACACAGTTTCAGGGATGAAGAAAACGGTACGCTGATTAAAAAAGCCTATGACGCCCTGATTCCGGGAGGAACCCTGATCATCAAGGACTTCATCGTGGAGGATGACAGGTCCGGCCCGCCGTACAGCCTTATTTTTGCGCTACAAATGCTGGTGCATACACCGGGTGGAAATACTTACACCTATCACGAAATCCAAGGATGGACGGACGCTGCGGGTTTCGGTCCGGGAAAGGCGATATCCCTTACGCCCCAAACACGCATGTGGATCGCGCAAAAACCGGCATAAATTTGCACGCAGGCAGACATGCCCCAAGACGAGCATTCCTGGTTCAACCGTTACCGGTTGCCAATATCCCATCCGGATGGGCACATAAATATACCAGGCGCTTCATGAAACCGGTAATGTGTTCCCCGTCCAAGGCCCGATGGTCCAGAAAAAACGTAAGTGGCATGATTTGCCGTATGGCAATAATATCGTTGCCCGTATCGTCCTGAATCACTGTGGGCCTTTTTTGTACATCCGCCAGAATCATGGCGGTGATTTGCGGAGGGATAATTTCAAGAAATGCACCATGAAAACGAAGACCGGGCATAATACTGCCTGCATTGGAAACCAGCGTGGAAGCACCCAGCAGGTCTTCTGCGACAAGCCGTTCATCCGGAGATATCCGGTAATATGCGCTTCGTTCCTTTCTCGACGGCAACATCAGCCTGTCTGCGCTGACAAAGTTGTACCAGAGACGTTTTAATATGGGAATCAGATGGCCCCTGAACAAACGTTCGCGTGTATCCTTAAGCGCGGCTTCCAAAAGAAGCAGATCTACATGCGTATTCCCTGCACGATATTTTAGCCGTTCCATATCAATGCAGACCTCACGCAAGCTCAGCGCGCCAACGTTGCGCAATACCGGGGTAATCATGCGTTTGTCTCCGGCGAGAAGGGGTATGGCAATATCAATGCTGTCAAGATAACACATCTTACCGGTATTCGTATGTTTGTTATACACCACCTGTGCATTAATATCCGGTGAAGCCTTGATACTCTCCGCGATCAGTTTGAGCATAACCGTATTTAGCGTCACACGGACACCCTGAAATTCAGGCCTTTCACGAAGCCGCATTGTAAGATTGATAACTTCCGTGACGTCCAAATCAAGAACAATTCCGGCGTGTGGAATCGTATCCCACGATTCCACGGTTTTGTGAGCAACGACGCGTCGTTGAATGTCAAACGGTTTTTCTTTCACAGAGAAGTTCCTTTACCTTGCTGAGCAGTTGACAACGTACAATTACTTTTAAAACCCGTCATACTCTTTTTGTTCTGCATGATTTCCGTATAGGAGTACACGGTATTCTTTACGGTACCGGCTGCCTGTAAGACAAAACACCATACCTGGATTATTTTTCCGGAACCGAGGAATGAAGGAGGGGCACCCTTCAAAATAACTTCAGACTTCCTGAACTCGTCGGAATATACAATGGCACTCTTTGTGAAAACACATAGACTGAGTAAAGAAGGGACTGACTGCCAAATAGCCCCTGAGTACAGCGTATAATCCTGTTTTTCATGCTTGCTATTTGGTAGTCTGTCCCTTCTTTACGGTCTTTTGCGTCAAACTTTTGTGCAATACTGTTTTACGAAAAACCACGTCAAAACCCTGTCGAGGGCAGGAAGTCTGAACTTCGCAACATGCACAACCCGCGAGAGGTGTTTCAGACTGAATGGCGTCTCGTGGCCGGACTAGTTTGATTTACATTCTTTTTCATAGTCCAGAAAGGCACTTTCCACTGCGGCGTTATCCACCTTGCCGCGATGAATATAAAGGCGATAGCGAAGGGTAAAAGAATCTCCCGGCTGCATGACATGTGATTTTGTATGGGGCCACGACTGACCCAAAAATCCATAATGACGCAGAATCCATCCCGAATGGGGATATCCGGGATTCTGGGGGTTTTGGAAGATACTCATTCCCGAAAAGGTTTCACTGTCGGGTGCAACCGCATAGGAGATATCAGCCCAGGGCGATTCGAGTTCCAATACATCTTCCGCACATTCTCCCTGCCTTGACGTAAACAGGAAGGGAGCGCGTGAGGCATCGGGACGAAGGCAGAAACCGCCGTATCCCTTATTGTCGGTACCACTGCCTCTCAGAGTGAACACTTCATGGCTTATATTTTGAAATGTAAGTTCAAAATCGATATTTCGATGGTTTTGTTCCGCAGGGTGAACCAGCATACGCACCTGTTCCTTAACAACGGGATTCTCGGGCGCATCATCGTAGACCCAAAGATTTTCCACGGCAAGTTCCGCACGAATATCATCCGCCTCTCGGACAAGCCACTTGGAATGCACCGCCCGAGCGCCATCCAGCGCCCAGACATCCAACTTGCGTTCGCCAAGAGTACTGTCAGGCCATGCCCAGAAAACGCCCCGGTGATGAAAATGGTCCAGAGGAAAGTCTTGGGTTAGTATTTCACCATCAAGGCCGTAAAGCGGGTGAATGTAACAAGCACGCTTATACCGTTCCGGAACAAAGACCGGTTTTTTGCCCGGAATATAACGGTATGCGAAGACAGAGGCCTCTCCCTCCTTTACCGTAATCGTCGTCCCATCATCATGCAAACTGAACGCCCCCTGTACAAGACTTGTAATTAAAATACTTGCCAGCCCCAAATATACCATATCATATTCCTTATACTGTTTGTGACCATCCTGCGTCGTCTATGGACTCCAAAGTAAATCGACCCCGAACAAGAGGTATCATCCGATAAACGCCCATCATCCAATAGGGGGGGTGACGCAAGATCTTCACGACAACGAAACTCCTGAAGGAAAACATTTCTCTTTTCAGAAAGCATACAGGCCCTATGCCACCAATGACCGACCGCACGTTGAAGCCGCCTTATCCCGGGCTTCGGACACACCTGGGAAGAAGATAATATCTATAACAAGGTTCATTCAGAAAAATACGGCCCACGACCGACGCTGCTTTCAAGCGTGCGAATCCTGTCTTTCATCATACGGCGCGCGATACAGGATACCTGACGCTGCAGCCACATATCCGTCTGACCGCCCTCACGATAATCAGCGGGACCATAGGCGTCAACACGGCCAGAACGTAATAGTTCGTCGACCTGGGCAAACAACTGGGAAGAACCGGGGGGATAAACGGCATAAGCAAGTCCGCCATGCTTTCGTATTACTGAAAAACTTGGCACATCGCTGGGGCCGTCCGCAATGTAAATCATGTTACGGAAAGGCACACGTCGTTCGTCTTCCGGAATCGTATCGTTAACGGACACCCCCGTAAGTTTGTTGATTCCTTTGTTGATTTCGAATATGGCCCGTGTCTTGGTTGTGTGGTCCAGAAAACCAGCGATTTGTGTAATGGGACCCGCTTTTGGTTTATCGGACGGATTAAGACCCGGCAGCGCGGGACTCTCAATAAATTCACTGGCCCATATGCCGCTGAGGTGTTCCGCTATCGCGGAACCGCGCACCAGTTCCGCCAAACCTGTGCTTACCACATAGTGTTCCAGGTGCAAATCGCTATCTTTAAACTCCTCTGTTTCAAGAATGGCGCGTAACCGGAAGAATATCTCAGGGACCCCGTCATAAAAACGGATTTGAGCTCCCAGTTCGCGAAGTTTGGCATTGGACAGATCGCCCATAAGACCACATTGAACATAAGTTAACAAATGCCCGAGATAACAGGTATCCTGTTGCACCTTGATTCCCGCCCTGGCATAGAATGCGGGCAAAGAGCGCACTTCCTCCCAGAATTTACGGGCGTCCACCCCGTAATGGTCGAAAACAGGTTCCTGCATGTAATGGGGCGACAACGTCTGGTCAAAGTCCCAAATGATGGCGATAACGTTTTGTAGAAACAGTCCTTTGCTCATAGAAAGACCCTTGGATGCCATAAGTATAACGGATTACAGGCCGTCATCTATAATGGGAAGTGTCGAACCCTGTACAGACGGTCCCTTGTCTCAGGGAATCATAATACATAGCTCTTGATCTTTCCATTCTTTTCTTGCTATTGAATTTTAAAAGCCTCCGTTTCCGTGTCGGATGGTATACTATGTCCATGATAAGGCCTACATCGATCATAATGGCCGTTTGTTCTTCTGAGTCACCCAAGTACATGAAAGTCTCAAGATGAATATTTCCCGCGAAGATAAGAACATTGCCGGTCCTTCCGTCGTTGTCGTTTTGCGTTGCGATAGTTATGCTCCAGGCATGGTTAAAGGATGTATAGCGCAGGGATTGAAGCTTCTTGGCGGCGCAGAGCGATTTGTACAACCCGGTGACCGTATTCTCTTGAAACCAAACCTGTTGAACGGCAAAGTGCCGGAAAAGGCTGTCACCACCCATCCCATCGTCTTTAAAGCCGTGGCCGAGCTGTTCCGGGCAGAAGGTGCGGTACTTTCCTATGGAGACTCGCCTGGCTTCGGGCGGCCCGCCGCGGTGGCGCAACATTCGGGGCTTGCTGAAATCTCGGCCTTGCTCAATATTCCGTTGGCGGATTTTCATACGGGGCGCACCATTTCTTTTCCCGAAGGACATCTATGCAAACAGTTTACCATTGCCAAAGGCGCCCTTGATGCGGACGGCATTATTTCCCTTCCCAAACTGAAGACACATGCCCTGACCCGAGTCACCGGCGCGATAAAGAACCAGTTCGGCTGTGTCCCTGGCTCGCTTAAAGGGGAATTCCACGGCAGATTCAACAAAATCACCCATTTTGCTGAGATGCTCGTGGACCTGTCGCGATTTCTTAAGCCAAGGCTCTACATCATGGACGGCATCTTGTCCATGGAAGGGAATGGACCCGGCAATGGCACCCCTCGTTGGACGAACCTGGTGCTGATGTCCACGGACCCGGTTGCCTTGGATGCGGTCGTTTGTCAGTTAATCGACCTGGACCCAAAACTGGTGCCTACGATTACTACCGGCCAGGAGAGGGGACTGGGCGATTACCGGGAAACGCAGCTTCTCGGAGATCCTATCGAAATGTGCGCGTGTCCCGATTTCAAGGTCAACCGCAAACCTGCACTATCAACCGACTCGGTACACCGCTTCCTCGTTCCTGTTATGCGCCGTCACATGATCCCCCGGCCTTTTATTCGCGAAGACCTCTGTACCCATTGCGGCACCTGCGTCCAGATGTGCCCGGTCTCGCCGAAGGCCATCGACTTCCGCCGGACCGACCCCGCTGGTCCGCCCCAGTATGACTATAAACAATGTATTCGTTGTTACTGCTGCCAGGAAATCTGTCCGGACAGCGCTATCGAAGTAGAAACGCCATGGTTGGGGAAATGGTTGCGTAAATACGGATTTTAGGACAGACGTTCCCCTTGCCGATTCCCGGAGAATCAGGGAATAGAGATGGTTTTTACCGCATACTTACGGCGGGGACTCCGGTATAGCGTTATATGTATGGCTTTCACCTGTTCTTTTAATACTTCGTGAGATATCTGAAGGGAAACTTCTTCCGATGACAAGGGCCCAATCAATATCGGGCCGTAAAGATGTCCGGGCTGGTCTTTGTAAGTCCATTGGGCATCAAGCGTGTCCACAGGCGTTACGCTTCCTTCACGCTCCTCCACTTCCACGGAGACGCCGAATTCTTTTAAGGGACCCGGGAACGCTGAAGTACTCGCATACGGTGCGTTCAAGCGGACCGTTTCCCCAAAACTGTTGCTGAAAACCAGCCGAAACGTTCCATTTCCCAGTGTCTCCACATCCATATGCAGCCTGCCCCATGAATGGATATACAGGTACCCGGAAATCAGGATAAAAAAACTCAGCAAAATAGCGCCGGACAGCGCAGCCTTGTCTGAACGTTCCAGGCTTACAAACCACTGCAATACACGTTGTGGCTGAACGGATACCCGGCCTGCCCGGGGTTTTGATTCAGGTGGAGGTGCCTCTGATTCGGCATCAACGGGCCGCCGGAAACGCTCCCAAGCCTGGGCATATTGATAGAGCGGAAGGTTGGGGCGGGGCCCCGCTTCCATACCGTGTAAAAGGCGCAGCAACCTGTCGCAACGTTCCACCTCCTCCTTTGCCGCCGAAATTTTTCTGGCAAGTTCCAAAATGAATTCATTGACTGAGGCGGGGGGGGACATATCCTTGCCGGGTCTTTCGGACGCGAGTTTCTGCTTGTACGAAGCGATTGCCGCCGCATCGGCATGCAACCGGCGCAACGCTTTGATTTCAGCCTCCAAAAACGCCGCAGCTTCTCCCGCCAGTTCTTGCTGCCGATTCAAAAAAATGGCAGGCGCCAAAAGGTAACCCGGGGGCAGGTCTTCTTCGTCCAGGTGCGTTGCATTCCGGAGGATTCCTTCCGTTTTTTGCAGCCAGCCGGACACCAACGCTATGCGTTGTTCAAGGGTGATATCAGCCACGTTTTGCCTTGCAGCGCAACGCCGCAGCCACAAAATCGCGGAACAGCGGTTGCGGATTCAACGGTTTACTCTTAAATTCAGGATGAAATTGTACGGCACAAAACCATGGATGTTGTTGGACCTCAATAATTTCCACCAAGGTGTGGGTGTCGATGGCATGAGTACCGCTGACGCTGAGTCCGGCCGCCGTCAAGGCGTCCAGATAGACATTATTGAATTCATACCGATGTCTGTGCCGCTCATAGATAACACCCGCGCCATAGGCGGCATGAGCCAGGGTGCCGGGTTTGAGGTCGCACCGGTATTGTCCCAGTCGCATAGTACCACCCAAATTCTGGACGCCCCTTTGTTCAGACAGAAGCGATATTACCGGATGCGGGGTATGGGGGGAAAACTCCGTGGAAGCGGCGCCATCTAAACCTGCTTTGTTCCTGGCTATTTCAATCACGGCAATCTGCATACCAAGGCAGATACCGAAGTAGGGCACGTTATTTTCCCGGGCATATTGTGCCGCTTTTATTTTACCCTCAATACCGCGACTGCCGAACCCGGGCCCCACGAGAATCCCGTCATACGGTTCAAGGGCCTTTCCGGCATCTTCCTGTTCAAGATGTTCCGAATCCACCCAGGTCAGTTCGACACGGCAATCGTTTTGGATACCGGCATGTACAAAGGCTTCGTTGATGCTTTTATACGCATCATCATGTCCTACATATTTACCGACCGCAGCAATACGCACACGGGCAGGAGCGGCCCGGAGGCGCTCCACCATAGCGGTCCATTCCGCCAGGTCGCTCTCGGGCGCATCAACTCCCAGAATACGCAATACAATGTCATCGAGATTCTGCCGTTTGAAATTCAGTGGAATGGCATACAACGGGGAAATATCTTCTCCATTAATAATCGCATCATTGGTTACATTACAGAACAACGCTATTTTTTGCCGCTGCTCTTTTTCCAGCCGTCTGGTACCAGTACGGCAGATAATCACATCCGGTTGAAGGCCGATGTCGCGCAGAGCGCGCACACTATGCTGGGTCGGCTTTGTCTTCAGTTCTCCGGAGGCTTCGATATAGGGTACCAGGGTTACGTGGACAAAACAGCAATTTCCGGGACCGACATCCAGGCGGAATTGGCGCAAAGCCTCAAGGAAAGGCTGGCTTTCAATATCACCGACAGTTCCTCCGACTTCCACGATAGCCACATCGGCGGGATCCTCTCCGGCTGTCAAGGCATGAATGCGGGACTTGATCTCATCCGTGATGTGGGGGATAACCTGAACGGTCTTGCCCAGATATTCACCGCGGCGTTCTTTCTGAATCACAGAATTATAAACAGAACCAGTGGTGGCGTTACTTTTCTTAGATAATTTAGCGGAGGTAAAACGTTCATAATGCCCCAGGTCCAGATCTGTTTCGGCGCCGTCGTCCGTAACGAACACCTCGCCATGCTCAAATGGGTTCATAGTGCCCGGGTCTACATTGATATACGGATCCATCTTCATCATGGCAATGCGCAGCCCGCGGGATTCGAGAAGAAGCCCCAAACCGGCCGAAGCGATTCCCTTGCCCACGGAGGACACCACACCGCCCGTTGTAAATACGTACTTGGTCATTTTTAGCTGCATCTCCCGTTGTTTTCTGTGAAAGTTTTGCTTCGAAATCATACAGAGACGCGACGAATCCTTGTCGGATCTTCTATCCTATTTTCAGCCTGAAATACATCCAAACTACGGAACAACGAAAATGCAGGCAGGAGAAAATCCAATTGGAAGAACGGCGGGGAGGACCCGTCTCATCAACGGGATTACATGGTAGCACAGGGCAAAGATTGAAATCCACAAAAAAAGGAACCTGTGCCGTCGCTGGGCATTAAAAACGGTCCAGAGGCCAGACATAGGGTGTACGCTTCGGAAAAATTATCTCCAGCAGGGATTTCGCGGGAGCACGGATAGCCCGCCGTCTGGAGACCAAAATCTCCTCGAGATGCCGATAACCGGTCAGCAACTGTACAAATTCGGAACTGGAAATGCTGAGTTTATTTTCCCCGGGACAGGGCAGAATGTCAATCATGCCGTGATGTGAACGTATCCGATAGGGGATGTTGTCTATTACCAGTGTCACAACGGCAGCCATGTCTTTCAGAGCCGATAAGGACAGCAGGTATTCCCATTCCGCCGTCATACACTCCAGAATTTCCTCGATATTAACCGCTGAGACCATTCCATTGCTGTTACGATAAACGTGCATCTCATGGTCGGTACGATATTGCCTTAAAAAAGCGGTAAACGGGTGGGAAGGTGGAATACTGAACCGCATACGTGAAGTGTATTCGTTTCTGGCCCGTATAAGGCAGGCATGCAGTATCGCCGGATAAAAGGCCTTGTCCATCGCATTCAGTTCTTCAATCAAGTATTCTTCTCCGGCGACACGGCCCACAAAGGAAGCAATGACGTTGCCGTTGGTGTTGGTAAGGATCCTTGCCTCTTTCCATTGTTCCCATCGGTTATTGAAATGTGCCGCGGAACGGATTATTGAACAGGAAGTGTCCGCGTCCCCCCGGTTGTGCATACCCAAAACCGCGGGAATGTCGCCAGGCTTCATGCGCCGTTCTTTTACGCAGAGCCTGGATGCCCTGCCTGCTTCGCCCAGAGTAATGATACTTGCATAATCGGGTAAAACGGAAGCAAATCCCCAACGATGATAAAAATCCGCGATACCGAACAACATGGAGAGATGGTATCCCCGCATCTTCATATAGCGAATGGCGTCATCCATCAACAGAGCGGCATATCCCTTTTGGCGCCAAGGACCGGCAGTCGTAACATAGCCGATGCCGCCCAACCTCATGCGTGCCTCCCCGATACGAACCGTATGGGTGAATAAACAAAGACAGGAAACAACCTGTCCATGTACGGCCGCCAATCGCGTGTGTTCGCGAAGATACTCCGGATAGTTGGCAATAAAAGCGTCCAACCGCATGCGCTGCGAAAAATAATCCGCATAGTGCACTTTGGTTATCAATTCGTTTACCGCTTCCTGTTCCTCAGCGGTTTCAACGCCTTTAATCACAACTTCAGATAGGTCTAAACAAGTTCTTGGCTTCATTGTGTGAATCATACGCGACTTAAGGGCAACTTTCAACTATCTTAATTTTTACGAAAAAAACACATTTACATTACGACGCCGCCAGGTTCGTTTAACGGGTGACCCTAAGGCCGGAAACAGGCGTGCAACTCTTTTGGGCTGACAATCCGACGGCCATATGCAACTGTCGGGCACACTCCGGTATCATTAAAGAGGAATCCTGCATGTGCGGTTCTTCGCACCGCGACGATGCTGGCAGGTGGTTAAGGGACAATGAAAGTGTGGGTTATATGCGCCTGTTATTTACGAATATCTGGACCTGCTTCGTATTGTTTAGTGTTTTAACAACTTCGGAGGCTCAAGAATTGCCCATTCGGGTTATCCGGCACGTCGCCATGTATACCGACTTTGAGGCTATTCTATATGGGGAAAGTTCCAATACAGACCCGGAAGCGCTACTTAGCGCAGGGAGAGCCGGTTTTGAGGCCGTAGACGCACTGGAAAAACGTATCAGTAATTGGAAACCTGACAGTTATACCTCTCTGACCAATAAGAAGGCGGCAGATGCCCCGGTAGAGGTGTCCGGCGATTTAATAGAAATCCTGGATGATGCCCGAAAAATATACACTACAACCGATGGCGCCTTTGATGTGACCGTGGGCCCCTTAATCCAGTTTTGGAAGGAGCGCGAAAAAGGCGGTATGTTCCCACGGTCTGAAGAACTGAAACCGGTTCTGGAGCATATAGGTCTAAAATACGTGATAGTGGATACGAAGGCCCAGACCGTATTTTTCGAACGCGACGGCATTCAACTTGATTTCGGCGGTATCGCCAAAGGGTTGGCGCTGGACCGTATGGCCAACATCTTGACTGAGAACGGAGTGAAAACCGCCCGTTTGAATGCAGGCTCCAGCACGATTGTGGCCATGGGGGCTCCGCCGGGGGAAGAAGGCTGGACTGTAGATATCCTTTCGCCGTATAATACCGCGGATCTCACTCCGGTCGCCACCGTTAAGATACGTGATGAGGCCTTATCTACCTCTTCGGACACGGTTCGTCATATTGATATCGGTGGTAAACGTTATAGTCATATTTATAACCCACACACCGGGATGCCAGCCTCGGGAATAGCAAGCGCTACCGTAATTACGCCTTCAGGCGTGGAAAGTGACGCATTAAGCACTGCTTTCTTTGTCATGGGCGTGGAAGCGGCGCATGCCTATTGCCAGGCCCATCCGAGTGTGCGTGCTATACTCGTACAGGATAAGGGTGAAGGTAGTGAACCCATTTTCATCAATTTTACCAAGGAGAACAAAAGGAGCGGTGATGAGCACTAATTTAAACAGACGTAATTTTCTAAAAGCGGCGGGAACCACGGCCGGGTTTATGATTGCCGCGGGCTATTCGCCATTTTCCTACGCGCAAAATGAAAAGGTGCGGGTGGGATGTATCGGTACCGGCGGTCAGGGTACCTTTCATATTCGCGACGGTTTAACCGGCGCCGACCAAATCGTAATCACCGCGGTTTGCGATGTATTTTTTCCGCATCAGAGTATGGCAGTCAAATATGCTCAGCTGTCCAACGCCGGGATTACACTGACGGAAGGCCAGAAACTTACCGATGAGGAAAAACAGCGGGCAAGCCAGGCGGTCAAACCCAACGCTTATTATGATTATCATGAAATGCTGGCTAAAGAAGAACTGGACGCCGTGGTAATAGCGACCCCCTTGAACACCCATTTTCCAATAGCCATGGATTGTCTGGCAGCCGGCAAGTATGTCTTTTGCGAGAAAACATTAACACGCACCTTGGAGGATGGCCGGGCGCTTATCGAGAAGTGCCACGAGCTTAATCGCTGGGTTCAGGTAGGACATCAGCGGCGCTATAATCCCAAATACAATATGGCCATGGGCCTTGTGTTCGATGAAGGCCGGCTGGGCCGCATAAACCATATCACCGCGCAATGGCATCGCAACCATTATTGGCGCCGTGTCATTCCCGGCGACTATCAGTTGAATGATGAAGAGAAGAAGTACATCACCGACCTTGAGCACCATTTAAACTGGCGCGTTTACGAGGAATCCTCAAACGGCCTGTTCACCGAATTGGCAACACATCAGACCGACATTGCCAATTGGTTCATGCGCGCCGTACCCAAGCGGGTGCATACCTTCGCAGGCCTGGATTACTGGCGCGACGGCCGGGATACCGATGACAACATTCTGCTGACCTTTGAGTATGAACAGAATCCCGGGGATCCGGGATTTATTCCCATCGACCAGCGGAGCAAACTGCAAAAACTTAACCTTATCAACCGGGGCTATAAAGTGCGTTTCGTCTATTCCAGTATCCTCGCTAATGCGAAACGGGGGGCATCAGAACTGATTCAAGGGGACAAAGGCACGATTGAATTGAGTGAAGAAAAGTGCTGGATGTTCGGCGAAGACTACTCTTCCGTTTCGGAAGAGAATCTTTCCGCAGAAGAACTGGCGAACAAGACCGGTAGCGGTGGCACCCGCAATCCCACGAGCGAAGAATTAAAAGCGGGCGTGGAATTGCTGGGTGACGTGACGCTGAAGACACCGGATGTATACCAGTTCCGGGCGTTTGCCGATTGCATTAAAAAAGGTACCGTACCCAGAAGCAATCAAATGGTTGGTTTCACCACCGCGCTCACTGCCATCTACGCCGTACAGTCCAAAAAGGAAGGCAAGGTTGTGGAAATCGACCCGGCCGTATACACCTTTGATTTCGAAACACCCAGTTTTCACGAGTATGACAGTTGGGACGAAGAAACCAAAGCCAATATCTAATCGTTATCTGAATGAGCGTAATTTCGCGCACCAAAGGTGCGGGAGAAGAAAATCAGATTTATATATCAACGTCTTGAAAAATGGAGCATAAAAAATGAAGTTCATAAAAATTATGTTGATCTTTTGCCTGGGTGCCGTGGCAGGCTTGTGCGGCGGCGGTTATCTTGGTTACCACGTTGGTTCCACCAACCAGGCCATAAAGTATGCACCCGCAGCCGGCATGGTGCCGGTACAGGAAGAGCGCCGGCCTGTCAGGGAAACCACGCCTCAGGCACCCGCGGACGCGCCGGGCAAACCGGCTACCGCTGAACCCGCCGTCAGCCAAATGCCGGTTACAGAACCAGTAGCCGCAGCGCCTGAAACGCCAGTTGCCGAACAGGCGACTGCTCCGGAAGTCGCTCCCGCCGCTACCGGAGGTGTAGAAGAATTTATAATTACACCAAATGACACTTCTCAGATCATGTGGGTTGGGTATAAGGAAGTCGCCACCGTTCAGATGTCCATGGAAGGCGGCTTTGCTAATTTTGAAGGGAAATTAACGGTGGAGGATAACGATCCCGCCAAGAGTTTTGTCGAAGTCCTCGTGGATATGAAATCAATCTTTTCTTCCAATTCCATCCTGACCACGGTGCTGAAAAGCGAGGCGTTCTTCAAGACAAGTGAATTCCCCCAGGCACGTTTCGCCAGCACAAAAATTGAACCCGCCGATAACGGTTATGTGATAACTGGTAATTTTACAATGAAAGGCGTCACCCAGGGCGTACAATTTCCCGCAGTCATTGAACGTCGGGACACTGGCGTTTTTGCAAAGGCTGAATTTAAAGTCGACCGCAAGATGTGGGACGTGGGTTACGACAATTACGAGGATTCGTTGATTCTCAAAGACGTGGTTATCTCCTTTGAAATTCTGGCTGAACCAGCCGCATAACCGATAACCATTTCAAAATTCAATGTTTGCAAGGGCGGGAAGAGGTTCCATAACCTCTTACCGCTCTTTTGCATATACCGATAGGATTCGCCATGCACTCGGATGAGACCATACTGGTTACCGGCGGCGCCGGATTTATTGGCGCGCAACTGGCACTTGAGTTAAAAGAACGCCACACCGGGAAAAGAGTTGTTGCACTGGATAATCTCAAGCGCCGGGGTAGCGAGCTGAATCTCAAACGTCTCAAAGAGGGGGGCGTTGAGTTTCTCCATGGAGATGTGCGCGAGATGGCGGACCTCCCGGAAATCGTGAACTTAAGCCTCATTATTGAGTGCAGCGCTGAGCCATCGGTACTCGCCGGTTTCGGTGAGTCTCCCCGGTACGTAATCGCAAGCAATCTGACCGGAGCCATTAATTGCCTGGAATTAGCCAGGAAAACCAGCGCAGCCATGATATTCCTGTCCACAAGCAGGGTGTATCCGCTGCGACCGTTGTGCGGCATAAAACTGAAGGAAGGGGAGACCCGTTTTACTGTCCTGCCGGAACAGACGCTTCCCGGTGTTTCGGAAGCGGGCATTTCGGAAGCGTTCCCCCTGGAAGGGGCACGGTCACTTTATGGTGCCACGAAATACGCTGCGGAAGTGTTTATCAACGAGTACGCCCAAATGTACGGATTGCGCGCTATTGTTAATCGCTGCGGTGTTATCGCCGGTCCTTGGCAGATGGGGCGAATCGACCAGGGTATCATGGCCCTGTGGATTTCCCGTCACCTGTTCGGTGGGGCCTTGTCCTATATTGGTTTCGGCGGAAAAGGCCTGCAGGTCCGTGATATGCTGCATGTGAGGGATTTGTTGGACTTGGTCGTCTATCAGGCAAACGAAATAGACAAGTTGAAAGGCCACACATTCAATGTGGGAGGGGGGGTAACCAACAGCGCATCTCTATATGAACTGACCGGTTTGTGCCGTCATGTCACCGGGAATTCCATTGAAATCAGGTCTGCGCCGGAAGAGCGGCCTGCGGATATCCCTTATTATGTCACCGACAATACCGCAGTCCGTCAGGCGTGCGGGTGGTCCCCCCGGTACTCCCTTGAAACGATTGTTTCCGATACGGTCCGATGGATGCGGGATAATCAGGAAGCATTGCGCTCAATTTTGGAATAACCCGGGGAGCGGTTACTTTTTCATGCCTGCCCGGCAAGGGCCTGCAGATTCCAAGAATAGGAGGCACTTCGAAGATTTAGCCCATCTTCCGCAGTAGCATCCCCCAACCCCCCTTTTTTGTTACCTTCATCCTCTGTAAGTTATTGCTATGTCTATTGTCTGTTTTGATTTTTGCGTGTAGTG
>MTKZ01007195.1_pt1 | contig 18387 bp, 12 predicted proteins | sample 1042781 | NCBI WGS metagenome assembly MTKZ01 (sample SAMN06212207, study PRJNA360539) | anaerobic digester metagenome | biome: Wastewater treatment plant; material: sludge; isolation source: anaerobic digester fed with sludge from wastewater treatment plant | place: Denmark: WWTP Viborg ... | reverse complement strand
CTCTACGGAAGCGGCCATGCTGTTGCCGTCAATCTTGGGAAAGAAATCCACCTTGACAAAACCGCCGGAAAACAGCCCCCAGGAAATCAACAGTACGGCAAGGGCAATGGAGGCGGTAACATAACGCCAGCGCATCGTCCACCAGACAAAGGGTTCATACTGCTTCTCGATAAACACTACAAGCCCATGGTTGGTATACCGGTGAAACGCCAGCCCTATGCGTGACACAATGTTCTTGCTCTTGTCCGTAACATTCATATCAGGCAGATGGTTCATGTGGGCGGGAAACAGCAACAGGCATTCAATCAGCGAAAAAATGAATGCCGCAATCGTGACGATCGGCAACGTTCCCGCAAGACGCCCCACGAAACCGGGAATGAAAAACAAGGGAATAAAAGAGACCATGTTGGTGGTAGTCGAGGCGATAATGGGCAGGCCGACCTCGGCAACGCCCTCCACGGCGGCCTTTACAGGGGGCAGACCGCGTTTCCGGGCCGTATAGATGGCTTCTCCGATGACGATAGAATTATCCACGACAATACCCAGCACCATCACCATGCCGAACATGGTGATCATATTCACAGTAATGTCATAGTAAAGCATTACAATGAAAGTGCCTGCAAATGCCATGGGCACATTGATGGACACCCAGAAACTCAGGCGGATATCCAGAAGGAGCCATAACAGGATGAACACGACGATAAGCCCGGAATAGCCGTTTCTTACGAGCAGGTCGATACGGTTTTTCAGCAGAGGCGCGAACCGAGCCCAAGGCTCCAGATTCATACCCTCGGGCAGCTCACGATTCTTGCGTTCCACGTATTCCCGCAGTGTACGGTCAATCCCAATCGTGTCTTCTTCATCCGTTTTCAGGATATGCAGGATGACCGCGTTTTTCCCGTTGAACCGGGTTACTATGTCCGTGTCGGCGAATCCATCGGTAACCGTGGCAATGCGGTCCAGGGTAATATGATATCCCTCTGGACGTGCCAGGATAACGATGTTCGCGAAGTCTTCCGCCGTGTAGTTGCGCCCCAGCGTGCGCAGGCGGATATGCTCGCCTTCCGTGCGGATGGTGCCGCCGGGGGCGTTCAGGCTGTTCGCCTTGATGGCCAAGGCCACCTGTTCGAGGGTGATGCCGTACTCCCGCAGTTTTTCTTCGGAAACCTCAATGATGATTTCCCGGTCACGTTCCGCCAGCTTCACCTGGCTGATACCGGGAAGCGCGATAATCTCATCCTTGATTTTCTGGGCGTAGTCCTGCAGTTCGGCGTCCGAAAGATCGGGGCCGGTCAAAGCAAGAAGCATGACCTGCACCCGGATCAGGAATTCCTCCACCACGGGTCTTTCCGCGTCCGGGGGCATAGTGGTGATGGCATCCACCGCCGTCCGGATGTCGTCCTTGACCTTGTCGATGTCATACCCCTCCAGGACCTCGACATCGGCGGTGCACATGTGCTCATTGGAAAGGGTGTGATAGTTCTTGACCCCCTCGACACCCTCGATGGCCTCTTCGATTTTGCAGCTGATGCCTTCTTCCACCTCGGCAGGATCGGCACCCGGCCAGAGCACGGTCACTCGCACCGTGTCCATGCGTATATCAGGAAACGTCTCTTTGGGCAGACTCCTCAGCGCATAAGCCCCGCAAATGACGAAAAAGAGCATCATGATGTTGGCGTAGACGCGATTCTTTACGAAGATAGTAAAGAACGCTCTCATGAGGCGGTATCCATCGTTTGTCCAAGGTTTGCGTCTGCCGATGGGCTCGAGTCTTCTTTCTCAGGGGGTAGAACGCCGGCGGCAGCCTCCGGCATTTCATATTCGAGCAGAATGCCGGGGGCGGGGTCCACTAGCCGGGTCAACACGACCAGATCGCCCGGGTTCAGCCCCTCGTCCACAAAACTGTCCTCGCCCTGGTTGCGGACGGTATTCACCTTCACGCGGCGCAGCCGTTCACCTTCCGCCACATAGGCCATCCCGTCGAACGTCACCGCCCAGCTTGGCAGACGATATACGGATTTCAACGAGTTACCTGTGATTTCCACCTTGCAGAACATACCCTCCACCAGCGGCAGATTCCCGTCGGCCGAGGCGCCCGTATCCTCAGAGATGCGAATGGCAACCGTCACGGTACGCGCCATCGGGTCAAAGCGTTCCACGCGATGCAGCGTGCCGTCCCAGGTGACTGCAGAATCTTCCGTCCAGCTGATTCGGCATGGCGCCGGAGCAATGGGACGGAACCAGTTCGGCGCCTCCGCCTTATCTTCCTCCAGGAAAGGCAGCCATCGCCGCGCGTCGCGGCTGTCCAGCGGCACGGATACCTCCAACTCGCTGTCATTGGCGAGAAGCAGCACAATCAACCCCGGCGCCACCGCCTGCCCCACCTCGATCTGCTTGTGTTGAATCCGTGCTTTGAACGGCGCGTATTCTTCTGTACGTTCAAGGGCGAGATCGGCCAGTTCCAGCGCTGAACGGCCCGCGCGCAGTCCGGCTTCCGCCTCCTTGATACGCAAGGGATACAGGTCTATGGCCTGCTGTACCTGGTCGAAGGCATCCTGGGCCTTGCGGTAATTGATCTCGGACAAGTTCACCATGCTTTCGGAGCCTACATCCTCTTCTTTGAGCAGGGTCTTGTCGCGATTGAATTCTTCCTGCGCGATATCCCGCGCGCGTTTTATCGTTTCCAGCCGCTTCGAGTCGCTTTCATATTGCTGTTTCAGTCCCTGAACCAAAATCTCCAGGCGTTCAATCTGCGCCCGGCCCTGGGCCTGCGCGGCAAGATAGTCACGCTGGTCAATGCGGTACAGCAGTTCGCCGTCCTGGATGACTTTGCCCACTTCCAGGTCAGGGTGCACGTAGGTCACTTCCCCGGCGACCTTCGGAGTCACCGCGACCGAAGCCAGCGCATGCACCTCGCCATAACCGGAAATAATAACAGGGCAGTCTTCAGGATACGCGGCTTTTACCTCCACATGGACTTTGAGCGGAGGCAATTCCGCAAGTGGTGGCGGTTCCCGCAGCGAGGTCAGCCATAACTTACCGGCAACTCCTATAAGAATAATAAAGACACCCAGCGCCACCCGGATAATAATCGGGGGCTTACGTTTGATTACAGGCATGGTTACAGCGGATGAAATGCCGTCCTGTGCATCAGTATCGATATTCAACCAACCTCCAATTCACTTCTCAGCCGGGAAATAATTTGGTTAATACGCCAGTATAAGGCCCTATTCTCTCATAATATAGTATCTGATTCAAAGCCGGGATACCATATTCGCAGTAATACAAAAAAAACGGCCACGCCGGATAAGAGGCCATGCCAAGGCAGGCGGTAAACATACATAACAGATCGCACCGATTTGCCTGGCAAATTATGCGAAAATCTTCCCGCTGTTATGCCGGCGGAGCGCTTTTAAGGCGGCATCCGCCTTTCGCGGGCGTCAGTCCTGCACCGCAACTTTGCGCAAAACCACCCGGTACGGAAGATGGTCCGAGGCGACGGCTGTGGCATCGTTACGGAATATCGTGGAGGACGCCGGCTCAAGTAGTGAAGATGTCAGGATGTAATCAATTCTGCGGCGCGGGGCCGTTGACGGCACGGTACCGGTCGGGGTATTCTCCCCCTTTACCAGGGTATCCTTCAGCCTGACCGTCAGCCGTTGCATGGCCGGAGCCGTAAGGTTTTCATTCATGTCGCCGGCGAGAATCACCGGGGTATCGCCCAGGGTGGCGACAATCGCTTCCGCCTGGGCCAACCGCTCCTGGCCATTTAGGCCCAGATGGGTATTTTTCACGTCTATGGCCAGCCCGTTCCACGACACGGTTACGGTGAGACAGCCGCGGGGCTCGGCATTAACGGGATTGGGCAAGGCCTGGTTATGATGTCCGGCAACCGGCAGCCGCGTCAATAGGGCATTGCCATACTCCCCGCCGTCAAACCGATAGTTGGGCTCGAAAAACGCCTGCATCCCCAGTTTTTCTGCCAGCAACGCGGGAAAATCCAGGCCGCCCGTCCTGGGCAATCCACGGTCCACTTCCTGGAGACAGACCACATCCGGCCCGGCATCCTTGATAATGGATACAATGCGATCAAGGTCCACAAGACCGTCCATGCCTTCCGCATGGTGAATGTTATACGTGAGCACGACCAGTTCTTCCGTCCCGTACACGGAGAAACAACAGGCCGACACAGCAAAAAGCAACGTGACAGAGGTCTGTTTCACGGGTAATACTCCAGTAATTGAACGTTCATACGCTGAAAACAGGGTTATAGCATACCGTGACGGTGCAATGCACCTCCTGCGGTGCTGTAACGCCTCGCTTGATTTCGCATGGAACTTATGATACACTTGTATTTAGGAATTATTCTTAAAATGGAGAAAGACGGTTCAAAAGATTCTATGGATGCCTTTGCCCGGGAATGCCGGGACAGGGGGCTTAAAGTCACCTATCAGCGTATGGAAATCTTCCGGGTAGCCGTTTCCACGGACGAACACCCGGACGCGGTAACCGTACATAAGCGCGTCAAGAAACGCATTCCTACCATCTCCCTCGACACTGTATACCGTAACTTGAAATTGTTGGCCGCACACGGGCTGCTTGCGGTGGTGGGCACAAGCGGGGAACATCTGCGCTTTGACGCCAACCGGGGCCCGCACCATCATTTTACCTGTGTGCGATGTGGCATGATACGTGATTTTACCTCCGAAGTTCTGGCAGCGCTGCCCTTGCCGCGGGAGGCTCAAGATCTCGGTGTCCCGTTGTCTCAACACCTGGAGGTCAAGGGTATTTGCGTGGCATGCGAAAAGAAGGAACAAAGGAAGAAAGAAGCGCCCCGTCACAAACGGGACGCATGACACGTTTACTGAGGGAAGCGGGAGTGCACGCTTCTAAACCATACTGTAAGGCGTGTAACGCCACAACCAGAACAGGAGGAGTACCATGGACGATTCCAAGAAACCCAGACTGACAACAAACGGGGGCGCACCGGTGCCCGACAATCAGAACGTGCTGACGGCAGGACCACGGGGCCCGCAACTGCTGCAGGACGTCTGGTTCCTCGAAAAACTCGCCCACTTCGACCGGGAGGTCATCCCGGAACGGCGCATGCACGCCAAAGGTTCCGGCGCCTTCGGCACTTTTACCGTGACCCACGATATTACACGCTATACCCGGGCAAAGATTTTTTCCGAAATCGGCAAGAAAACGGAGACTTTTACCCGATTTTCCACCGTGGCGGGCGAACGGGGCGCCGCTGATGCGGAACGTGATATTCGCGGTTTCGCCACGAAATTCTACACGGAAGAAGGCAACTGGGACCTGGTCGGCAACAATACGCCCGTTTTCTTCCTGCGCGACCCGCTGAAGTTCCCCGACCTCAATCACGCCGTCAAGCGCGACCCGCGCACCAACCTGCGCAGCGCCCTGAACAACTGGGATTTCTGGACCTCCCTGCCCGAGGCGCTGCACCAGGTTACCGTGGTCATGAGCGACCGGGGCATCCCCGCCTCCTACCGGCACATGCACGGGTTCGGAAGCCACACCTTTAGCATGATTAATGCCAAGAACGAGCGATTCTGGGTCAAGTTCCACCTGCGCACCCAGCAGGGCATCAAGAACCTGACCGATGCGGAAGCGGAGGCCATTATCGGCAAGGACCGGGAAAGCCACCAGTGCGACCTCTATGAAAGCATCGAGAAGGGTGACTTCCCCCGCTGGACCCTGTATATCCAAGTCATGCCGGAAAAAGAGGCGGCGACATGCCCTTATCATCCCTTCGACCTGACCAAGGTCTGGTACCACGGTGACTATCCGCTCATCGAGGTGGGCGTACTGGAACTTAACCGCAACCCGGAAAACTATTTCGCCGATGTGGAACAGGCCGCCTTCAATCCGGCCAATGTGGTGCCCGGCATCGGGTTTTCCCCTGACAAGATGCTACAGGGACGCCTCTTCTCTTACGGTGACGCGCAACGATACCGCCTGGGCGTGAATCACCACCTGATTCCCGTCAACGCCGCCCGTTGCCCCTTCCACAGCTATCATCGTGACGGCGCCATGCGCGTGGACGGCAACTATGGCAGCACGCGGGGCTATGAGCCCAACAGTTACGGCGACTGGCGGGAACAGCCGGAATTCAAAGAACCGCCCCTGGCGCTCGACGGCGCGGCGGACCACTGGAACTATCGCGAAGATGACGATGACTATTACACGCAGCCCGGCAAACTGTTCCGGCTGATGACGCCCGCCCAGCAGGACGCCCTCTTCGGCAACACCGCCCGCGCCATGGGCGATGCACCCCGGGAAATCAAGATACGCCACATTGGCAACTGCCTGAAAGCGGATCCCGCCTATGGGAAAGGGGTTGCTGATGCGCTCGGCATTCCCCTAAGCGAGGTACCCCAAGGTAAATAACGAAATCCCGGGCAAGGATATACCCGCCGGACCGCCCGTTTAGAAGGACGGTCCGGCGGCATTTTCAGGGTAGCCTCCCTGCTCCGGCGCAAAACGGGGTACACTGTTTGACATTCGCCCCGCCCTTTTTGTATGATACGCTTTCAATAAGGGGGCGCATGGGGGTGTATTGTTTCAAGAGTGAAAGCACAACCATAATTTCAGGGAGTTATTGTCATGCGCGTATTATCATCGCTAAAAACCGCCAAGACGCGGCATCCCGGGTGCAAAATCGTGCGCCGGAAAGGTCGTGTTTATGTCATTAATAAAACCAATCCCCGCTACAAAGTGCGGCAGGGATAGTCTATTTGCTTTGGCCAGGGGCGTTTGCCGTCCGGATATAACACCGGAAGGCAAACAGGCGCCCAGGGTCCTGTAAAAGAGTCTGTCTCATACAACGAGCCCGGAACGAACGCGTTCCGGGCTCTTCTGTTTTTAACACGGTCTGAAGCCCGGTTGTAAACACCAGGCTTCAGGGGCAAAGGCTTACGCAGTGTGCCTGTGGTTGGCGCGCCGGACACCCGCCAGCAGCAGGGCCAGACCCGACAGCGCCAGGGCAATACCGCCTCCCGCAGGCAGTGTCATTGCGGGGTCATACACGTACTGCGCGCCCTGAGCGGAGGTAACCAGCGTGGTCTTGTTTGCAGTAACGGTCACAGTAATCGGAACCGGCGTTTGATAAGAATCGGCGCGACCGAATATCACTTTATAATTCCCCGGCGCCAGCTGTACTGTATCGGCATGTTCATGCCAGGCGGCAGCGCCTTCAATTTTCCATTTTGCCCCGGCATATATGGCATCAGCAGGGCTGACATAAACCACCAGCCTGCCGTCGTCCCGAATAATACCAAAAGGATTCGTGTACGTGGTGCCGCCCGTACCTTCCAATTCCGCCCGGACATAATTGCCTACACCGTCCGTATTTCTATAGTCGAGAACCCGGCCGGTCTGAACCACCTCACCCATGGATATCCACTTGTAATCACTCTCAGGCAGGGGCGCACCACCGGAAATTGCGCTGATGCTAATCGTTCCTGATTCCTCATCATGGAGAATTTCCGTAATCTTCGGTACCTGGTTGACGTCCCAAAAGCCAGGGTCAAGTTGGGTAGCGCAGGTACTGAAAAAGAAACTGCCGTTCAGCATCGCGTTGCGTATGGCGGTTGCGTCAAGGCTTCCCGCCAGAAAAGTCTCCCAGGACACTTCCACAAGACGAACCGGTCCCAGCCAGGGACCATGCATGTCATCATTGGCGAATCCCCACACCGGCCGTTCCGGCATCATAACACCCAGTAACGCGTCCCAAAGTTTTTCATCTTCCGGATGCAGGTTGGTTTTATTGATGACCTCCATGCCCATGAGCACACTTGGCGGAAAGTCGGAAAACCAGGCGATATATTTCCGGATGACCTCATCGGGAACGTTCCCCGCCGAATCGGGATTCCAGTAATTGCCCGGGTGGTTCAGATGGGCAAGCCCGCCCTGGGCGGCAATTTCAGTTAGGGATTCTACTTCCGTGTTCGGATTGGTGGTATAGTCTATGAAGAATCCATTTAAATGGTTGTGGTTCGAAAATTCGCAGCCGGGAATATCCAGCATGCCCAAGGCAACGGGATCGCGGCCCCAGTCCTCCCAAGGATACGTGCACTTACGATGATCCGTCAGGGCGAGGATGTCATAGTCCCGGTTCGCATATTCATCAATGGCTTGACCGGGCGTGAGAGCGCCGTCGCTTTCAAGGGAGTGGGTATGCAGATTCGCTTTGTACTGATTAATGGTTCCCCAGTCTATGCCTTCATAGGGATTGACAAGGGTTTGCGCAAAAACGGCGCTGGAAAATGCCAGAAAGACAACAAGTGCAGGCACAACAGTAAGCCCGCAGGCCCTGTACAAGTGTTTCTTAGAGATGAGCGACATGAGTAGTACTCCTTGACAGTTGAAACAAAAAGCCGCAGAAGCGCATAGTACCTATCGTAAAGGTCATGGTACAACAATTCGCACTAAAGGGTCAACGAGGGGCAAAAAGATACCTCGCAAAGGTCGACATCATTTCGCGCACCTATGGTAGAATGGAATAGGTTAATGGATTCATGTACCTGTAGAGAGAGGAAGGAGAATACTATGCAACGCAAACCGTATGCCCTGTTCAACAAAACTTGTGTCCTGTTACTTGTATTAGTTGCTGTATTCATTTCAGGGATAGCCATGGCCGCCGGAACCACAGGGAACACCGTTGCCGGCACCCCTGTTTATCCGGATGGTGGCATGCGCCGCATGGACAGCGCAAGTATTCCTGGCTCTGGAAATGATCCGTGGAGCGCAGTCCTGGACACGGTAAATGGGGTGGCCTATTACGGGACAAGCGCCGACCCCGGCCGTGTGGAAAAAATCAGGCTGGGCGTAAGTGTAACCCCGCCTTCGTATATGGGTTCCAGCACCATGAATACCACTGAAAACGATCTGATGTGTGGCGTCATAGACCCCGAAAATCAGTTTGCCTATTTCGGTGTGAATACAGATACTCCGGGACGGGTGGTAAAAGTAAATTTAAGCCTGAGTTATTTTCCGAGAACAGGCGGCCTAGGCTTGAGCGGAAATCTGCCCCGAAGTGCCCTTATCGACACGGTAAACGGCTATGTCTATTTCGGAACGGATACCAGCCCGGGACAGGTCCTGAAAGTGGATGTCAATCCGGCAAGAGCCTTTGAGGAGGTGGGGCCTCCGCTAACCTGCTTCGCGGGGGAAGACCGGTTGCTGTGCGCTGTCATTGACCCGGAGCGGAGCTATGCCTATTTCGGCACCTATACCGAACCGGGCCGTGTCGTCAAGGTGGCGTTAGGTGCTGCCGGTTCGGGACCTGCACGGGTCGGTGCAGTAACCTTGAATACCGGAGAAAACAACCTGCGCTGTGCCGTGATTGATTCGGACAGGGGCTATGCCTATTTCGGCACCAATACAACGCCGGGAAAAATCGTGAAGGTAGCCTTGGGCGAAGGAAATAATCCGCCTGTGCGGGTTGATGCACTGACATTGAATAGCGGAGAGGGAGGACTATGGGCGGCAGTGGCGGACACCGCCGCCAACCTTGCATGGTTTGGAACGTACAGCAATCCGGGGCGGGTGGTCAAGGTCACTCTTGGCAAAGGCAACAGTACGCCTACGCGTGTGGGAACCGTGGCATTAACAACAAATACGGAAAAGAACATTTTAAGTGTGGCAGGCGTTCCGGAACAGGGATATGCCCACTTCGGCACACAACAGGCAAGTACCAGTTCCCGGCCGGTCGTGCGGGTGGCCTTGTCACAAAAATCGTTCATTAAAGGTATGCGCATCAGCCTGCCCGAAACGGGCGCCGTCAACAGCGTCTCCTTGTATTCCCACACCGCCACAGGCAATGTGCGCCTTGCCCTCTACACGACATCCAACCCGCCCGCACGGGTGTGGGAAAGTGGAACCGTCGCTAACACGGCGGAAAAGAACTGGTTGACCCTGCCGATTACGGCGGGCGTCCCCGCTTCCCTTGATCTGGTTGCGGGTGACTATTACCTGGCGTGGCAGGTGGATACCAATGCCTCCGTGCCAGGATACATACAGGGCGGTGCCGGTGATGGTTTCTATGTGCCCTTCCTGTGGGATTCCTTTCCCGCCCTGCTCCAGGGAGACACCGCGCCCGTCTCCACCGATGAGACTTGGGGTGCATATCTCACCTATGGCATGACTACTGAAGGCGAAGTACCAGTCGAAGGTGAAGGTGAAATTCCATCCGAGGGAGAGGGCGAACCAGCCATTGAAGGCGAGGGGGAAGCACCTGTCGAAGGCGAAGGTGAAACCCCATCCGAGGGTGAAGGCGAAACGACTTTTGAAGGCGAGGGAGAAGCACCTGTCGAAGGTGAAGGTGAAATTCCCATTGAAGGTGAGGGCGAATTAGTCGTTGAAGGAGAAGGAGAGCCGCCTGCGGAAGGAGAAGGCGAAATGCCGGCCGAAGGAGAAGGCGAAACGCCTGTTGAAGGTGAAGGCGAAATACCTGTTGAAGGCGAGGGAGAGACGCCAGCCGAAGGCGAAGGCGAGACGCCATCCCTGTTTGACCTGTTGTATACAGGTTCAAATCCCGTGTATGCCCTTTCAGGGGACCGTGTTGAGTTGACCGTAACGCCCGTTAACAGTATCGGCGCGATACAGTACCGCTGGTACCATTCCGCGTTTGAGAAGTCCTTTCAACCGTTACCGGATGCTTTAGAAAGTACGCTGATACTTGTGCCGGTGACAAAGGCGCACGCAGGACGATACCAATGCCGGGCGACTGATGCAACAGGGCAAGCCCAAACCCCGGAGATTGTTGTGCACGTGGATGTGAAACTCCCGCTTCACAGCGCGGCCTTCCTGGCCCTGGTTATCCTGGCGCTCGGGTTGCGGGGCGCAAGCCGCGGGACAGCACGACCCGGCAGACATAAACGGCCCCCGGAGCGCTGAAACAGTTGCAGTTGAAACAACCGGAACAGACCTCGCCCGCAGCGCGAATACGGATTCTTTCATCCTTCCGGGTTGCGCAAAATACATTTTGTATAGATCCCGGGTTAGTCGTCCCAAAGGTCGCAATTTCGATATTGTCGCTGTCTGCCGTTACAGAAGATAATCGTACCGTAGACGGCAGGCAACAGCGGCTTCCACAATGGACCGGAACCCTTTCTTTCGACAACCCGCCAGGGCGATTTGCGCGCACACTTCAGAATCCGAAACGGCATTATGATGTTTCAAGGCCAGGTGTAAATGACCGGCGACAGCATCCAACGAGTGCGAACGGAGTTCAGGCCATATGCGGCGTGAAAGCTGACAAGTACATACGCAGGAAATCTTGGGGCATGTGATGCCATAGTATCCAAGCGTATCCCGTAATACAGCGGTGTCGAAGGGGGCGTTGTGCGCGGTTATCGGTCGATTGCCAATAATCGCACATACCTGCGGCCATATCTCATTAAAAGCGGGTTCATGCCTGACCTCATTCCAAGATATGCCGTGAAGGTACGTGAAGACGAAGTGGTTTTCGGGGGGCCTGATTAAGAAATGACGCTTCTCAACAATGACCCCGTTTTCGACCGCAACCAGTCCGATAGCACAAGCACTGGTACGTTTGTAATTGGCTGTTTCAAAATCCACCGCCACGAAGTCCATCACCGATGCACCCTATAGTATGCGCTACGTTACGACATTGTTATAAAAAGCGGTTTGTGGAAAATATAACGCACTTTGCCGGTTGATTTAAACTCTGCACTGACTCCTGATAAACGTAATTCTCAACCTGTTACCTATAAACAAGTCCACACTTCCTGACCTCGTCGGAATTGCATATGGCACTCGTAACAAACAAAATAAACGGAGCAAAAAGGGACTGATGACGAAATAGCCACGATTAACCCAAAGATACAAGTGCTTTGCTAACATTGGCTATTTCGTTGTCTGTCCCTTTCTTGCGGCCCATACGAAGAGGACTGTAAAAAAAGCGCCAACATGAATTCCGAAATATTTTTATTAAACCCGGTCGAGTTCAAGAAGTCTGAAGTTAATTCTTGTAGGCCGAGTGGAGCGGAACCATGTGCTATGCCGCTCATTTCTATATAAGCCTGCAAAGAATTACAAGTGCTTGGGACATGCATGGGGCAAAGCGTAACCCGCCTTCACGACGTACGCGTTGAGACTCAAAGGCAGGTTCCGCTTGGGATACTTTATGTCTCTCTAGCGGAGGATGTATACCTTGGGTGCAGGTAAAATAAGAGTATAAATTGTTGTGTTCCACTCCACCCTGCCTACAAAACTGTTTCTCCGTACAAGTAGCCCCGACGCGTCGGGATAGCACGTTACAGGCGCAGATAAATCCGTTTCCTGTTCAGGTACCATACGAAAAGCAGGGACAGGAAGAGGGACACGCACATCTTCAGCAAGTAGCCGCCGTCCTCGCCGGCCCATGCGGCAACGCTGCCCCCGACGAAACGTTCCGAAATCTTGTTGAATTCGACCAGGTTTCTGGCGAGATAGATCGTCAGCGGATTCACCCCTATCCATAGGAAGGGGGCGGTCCACCAGCGCAACTGAAGCACATCCACCACGAAATAGAACAGGCCCAGCAGCACCAGGCTGTACCCCCCCGCCACGCAGACATAACTTGGCGTCCACAGTTTCTTGATGATGGGGCATTGCATCCCCCATCCGTAACCGACCGCCGCAAGGGCGCATCCAGCCAGAAAGAATCCCGCCGCCTTTACCAGCGGCCGGAACCGGGTGGATTTCAGCGCAAACCCCGCCAGCACACCCAAAAGACAGGTGCCCACCGCCGGGATAGTGCTCAACAGGCCCTCTGGATCATACGTTCCATAATGTTTACGGCCGGGCAGGTACCGGGTATCCAGCCAGCTTGCCCAGTTTTCCCCTTCCGCCCAGGACACCGCGTCGCTGCCGGGAAGGGGCACAAAACTCAATAGCGCCCAGTACCCGAGCAGGGCGATAAGCAACACGGCGCCCAATCCTTTCCAGTCCAGAAAACAAAACAACAGCCCTGAGAAGAAACAACAAAGGGCGATGCGCTGCAACACGCCCATGAGCCGCACCTCCGGCCAGGGCGCGGTCAGGCCGCCGCTATAAAGAATTCCCAGAAGAAACATAAGGACGCAGCGGCGCAAGAGCCGACGCAACGCCGCGCTCCGCCCCTGCTCGCGGACAAGCCTGCCCATGAAAAACACCGTGGACACCCCGGCAAGAAATACAAAGAGCGGAAAAATCAAATCGTAAAAATAGAAACCCTCCCACTTCGCATGCTCCAACTGGCGCAGCACGATTTCCTTGGCGGGACTGCCCAGCATCCGGCCGATGCCCAGCGCAAGCCCGGCCCCGCCGACCAGCCAGAACATGTCAAAACCGCGCAACACATCCACACTGACAACCCGTGCTCCCGGCTCCGGCTGTCCGGAACAGGCTTCCTTAACACTTTCAGAAGGGATATTCATCGATGAGTTCTTTCTCCAGTATTTTGGTGAAAAACGTTGGCTCCTGGAACACAACCAATCCACAGCGCCTTTGCCATACGCCCAGGTAACCTGCGCGGATTTGGCCGCGGCGTCTTCGACACATCCCCCCATGAAAAAACCCCTGTAGTGACAGGGGTTTAAAAAATAATGGTGAACGGGGCGGGGCTCGAACCCGCGGCCACCGGATTAAAAGTCCGATGCTCTACCGACTGAGCTACCCGTCCACAAGGGCTATATGCGGCTGACTGCCCCCGGAAACACCTCTATGTGGAAAGAAAACAATTTTTTAAAGGGTGTACGGCACATCACGATTGCTTCACTTCGTTCGCGACGACGATTTCTTGTATGCCCTGTCATTGCGAGTAAAACAAAGCACTCCGCATATGTTGCGGTAACTGAATGGAGCGTCAAAGCATCTTTCCATTCACGCTCATGAAAAGTATAGCGATTTCAGGCGTCATAACGCAACTTTTGGTGAATACAGCGTTCCCGTTACCGGTGTTGCCGCCGCCGGATACCCGCCAAGGGCGTCACACGTCCACTTCGTCATAGGCGTTGGCCCTGGCATTCCAGAGCAGCATAAAGATGAGGGCGCCGGCCACGGCTACGCCGATGATGACGGCGTAGGCATAGTACCAGCCGAAATGCTGGGCCAGGGCGCCCATGCCGACCCCGGACACAATCACGCTGGCGTAACTGAACAGGCTGGTAAAGCCGATGGAGGTGCCGGCAAGTTTTTTGGTGGAGATATTGGCGGTGGTCACCCCGGTCAACGCCTGGGGGCCGTAGATACAGAACCCCGCCGCGAGCAGGGTCGCGAACAGGACCCAGGCCGGAGCAGTCCCCGGCAGTATCCAGAACAGGAACATGAACAGCGCGGCGCCGGCCATGCAGAAGACGCAGGTCCGCGGCGCGCGTCCGCCCATGTACCGGTCGGTGACCCAGCCAGCCGCCAGCATGCCGATGATACCGGCAATCTCGAAGGCCGCCACCATCCAGCCGGCGTGGTCGAGGGTAACCCCCTTGGATTCCTTGAGGAGCGTGGGCCCCCAATCGAGAACAGCGAAGCGAACCAGGTTAATGGTGAAATTGGCGCAGCCGATCATCCAAATCAGAGGATTGCGGAAAACCCGCTCGCGAAGAAACTGTTTGTCGACCGGCTCGTCGGCCCGGGCACCTTTCATTTCCGTGCCGGGAATCTCCGGGAGGCCCACGGAAGAAGGGGTATCGCGCAAGGCCCACAGGAGAAAGACCATCCCCGCGCCGGCGATAAGCGCGGGCGCCCAGAAACAGAAGCGCCACGCACCGGGACCGCCATAGGCCATGATATAGCCGCACAGAATTACAATCAGCCCGGCGCCGATGGAATGAGATGTGTTCCAGATGGACATCTTGGTCGCCAGTTCACCGGGCGGGATCCAGTGAGTCAACAGGCGTGCACAGGGAGGAAACCCGCTGCCCTGGAACAGGCCGTTCAACACCCAGAGCACGCCGAAGACGCCGACCATCGCCGCCATAAACTTCGGTCCGGAAGCGGTCCCTGAGAGCAGTGAGGCAAAGACAGGACCGAATCCGAACATTACGTTCACCAGAACACACAAGGCGAGTCCAATCGCCATGTACCTCCGGGAATTCATCCGGTCGCTCCAGTAGCCGTTCAGGAATTTCGAGAGGCCGTATACAAGTCCGTGAAGCGTCAAAAACAGGCCGAGGCTGGTTTTGGTCACTCCCAGTTCGGCTTCGATGCCGGGCATGGCGAGGCTGAAATTCTTGCGCAGGAAATAGAACAGCATATAGCCCGCCATGGTGGCGATGATGGTGCGGTATTGCCAATACTTAAATCGCGCCGCGCTTTCCGCCGGCGTCAACGGGAACCGGTCCTGAGGGTGCATGCGTGTTCCTTCTGTGTATTTTTTTGCGCCTGACCGCGCGGCACCAGGCGTTTATTCGGCGGCGGTTTGAATATTCACTTCCAGGTAGAATCCGCTGGCATTTTCCCTGGATACCAGCTGGGGGATGCCGTTCTTGATATCCAGTGATTGGCGGTGCGTGTGCCCAGCCAAAACCGCCAGCAGGTTCGGCGCGTCGAAGACCGCCCGGCAGAACTCCAGGGTGACTTGCGTATGTCCCCCTTCCGGCCATTTTTCACGCCGTTCAATCTCATAATTACGGTCGGACTGTCCCCCCCATTCCGGGTGCCCGCATCCGAATCCCATGGACCGCCCCGTCATATACAGGGGGATGTGCAGGAGCAGCACCATGGGAAGGGCGCTATTTGTCTGCGCCGTAAAGAATCCCAGTTGTTCGGGGAGAATTTCATAGGTCGAATTGTCAATGCAGACAAACCGTATGCCGTTGTACTCATACGTCGCATACAAAGGGGTGTTCCCCTGGTACATGGGAGACAGGCGTTCCGCCGCCCAGGTATCGCGCAATTCCCGCGAACTTCCCTTCATGCCTTCGTAGTGCCAGTCATGGTTTCCGGCAACGTAGGCAAAAGGAATTCCGGTGGCGTCCAGTTTTTCCCGGGCCCATTCCACGGCGGCTTCCGATGGGAAACTAAAAATATCGCCGGTAAGGGCGAGAAACGATGCGTCTTCCTTTTTGGCCCTGTCCAGGGTCCTTTCAAAACTTTCCTCCGCCGAACAGGTCTCCCCGGTTTCAAAATGGCTGTTACTTGTATAGGCGGCAGCCATGCGCGCGCTGAATTCCCGGTAAGGCGCGCCGCGTTCATCGTCCAGAGAGAGGTGCGAATCGGTAATGTGAAACACCTTGGTGGAGGTGACCCGGACAGATGCATATAGGGAAACCTGATTCTGATCCATTGAAAATGTACTCCGGTACCCGTTCACTGGATTACCCTCCGTGCCTATCGCGGAGACGTTCGCTGCCAGCCCCAGGCCGGTCAGCAACGAAGCGTTCATAAAGTCTCTTCTTTTCATCGTACCTTTATCCGGAGGGTGTGAGTGTGTTTCATGCCGCACGGGACGGCGTGAAACACTGCCTATGCGCCCTGCCTGCGCGACTTCTTTGGCAAGATATCCACCGTATCAGCGGTCGCGAACGCCGCGAAGTGCGCCTCCCCAGGCATCGCCAAGAGTGAGCACACCCTTGAACGCCGTTCTTGCCAGGGTATCACGGGACAGCCAGCATTCCAGAGCGGGACAGCATTGGTAATAGCCCTTGATCATCTGTTTCCCCAAAGGACTTCCGGCAAGCACGGTGTCCCGAAGGCACCTCAGATTTTCCACGGTGTCCACTTTGGGAAAGAACAACCGGACGATAAAACACCGGTCATCGTCGCCAGAGGCGTAAGGTTCCCTGCATTCCAGCCCCGACGCCAGGTAACACTGTATCTGCGGGAAAAACAACGAGAAAGAACTGTAGTTGTCGAAATTGCCGCTCGGGTCGGTACAGCTGTGACTCGGTCCGTTGCTAAGCGTTCCCAGGATACGGTAGTTCAGTTCCCGGTACAACAAGGGCGAACCCGAAGAGCCTTGTTCAGTAACCCCTTCCGTCCACAGCACTTCAACCTGCTGCGCATACTCCCGGGTACACATGAAATCCAGGCAAGTGTCTTTGGCGATAGTGGTGACCGTGCCGCGCGACGTTTTCATGCTGTCAGCCCTGGGGTAATGGATGGTTTGTATGAGGTCGCCCGAAACGGGACGCAAGGTATCCCAGCCCAGCCAAGCGCGGCCGTGGGGTCCCGCCGCCACGGGTTCCTCCAGTTTCAACAGCGCGGCATCCAGAACTTCATTGTAGGAAAGTAATTGGGCGCCCTGGTTCCGGAGAAGCAAGTTCGGATCATCCGACTCGCTGCGGTAATCCCAGAAGACTTCCATGCCGCTATAGTCTGCTCCACTGTCAAAGCAATGCCAGGAACTGAGCAGATAGGATTCCGGTGTCGGTTCGGCGGGGACCTGTGTGGAAAGGAGCGAACCCGTGCAGTATCCCTGACCCGCTCCGTAAGGGATGATGAGGATACCGACTCCAGAAGCGACCTTACGCGCGTCCGGGTTCCCTTCCATATCCACGGGGATGTTACAGGTGAGCGACGTGGCCACGCCCCCGTTAAAAATGGACTTGAAGAAATGGGACACGGTCTCGATGCGCACGAGGGGACAATAATCGCGTGGCGCGCGGAGCGCCAGTACAACACGCTCACCGAGCGTGGTGGGCAGCCATATACCGCCGGACGCCGCCTCCGCTGCTGTATACGGCCCGAACGAGGCCCTGCCTTCGCCATCCAGCACATACAACGCCTCGTCTTCGAGCAATCCATGCAGGTCGGCCCGGACCCGCAAGGCAAAAGCGCCCCGGGATTCGACCGAGGCCAGGAAAAACCGGCTGCCGTCATCATAAACCACGGGACCGCCGAAGACACCACCGGCATCCTCGTCAATCTCCGCGCCCCATGCCACCTGGTTCGGGGGCGCCGATTCCAGCACCTTCTCCGCCACGCCCGTTTCGTCATAGGCCTGCACGTCTAGAACAGGCATCGTCGCCCACACACATTCTTGCACCAGCGACTCAGGCAGTGCGTTCCTGGCGGGGCCGTCCGCGGTTTTCGCTGGGGCAGGCACATAGTAATAGTCCGCGAAATACCGTTCCTCCTCGGCGGCAAGGAAGCCCGCAACAAGACAAAGGGCCAGGGCCGGCATCAGGAAACGAAATAACATGGCACCTCCCACAGCGTAGTACCCGGGCAGCGGCGGCCGCGGGGGAAAAGAGATTGTTTGCGATCACGACAAGGCTTTATTATATGGCCCATGGAGTATGAAACACAAAGTGCCCTTGTAATCGCGGGACCGACCGCCTCGGGCAAAACAGCCCTGGGCGTCCAACTGGCGGGTCTGCTGAACGGCGAGATTCTTTCGGCGGATTCGCGCCAGGTATACCGGGGCCTGGATATCGG